>Ga0181530_10003360_pt1 | contig 17909 bp, 20 predicted proteins | sample PEATcosm2014_Bin_42_FD_119769 | JGI IMG/M metagenome (GOLD analysis project Ga0181530, IMG submission 119769) | Peatland microbial communities from MTU Mesocosm Facility, Houghton, MI, USA - PEATcosm2014_Bin10_60_metaG | ecosystem: Environmental > Terrestrial > Soil > Wetlands > Peat | place... | reverse complement strand
TGGTTCTCGCTGGCGGCGCTCGCCAAAGAGACGGCGATCCTGGCTCCGCTGGCGTTGTTTGGTTGGGAACTCCTTGCTTGTCTGATTCAGCGGCGTTGGCAACAAGCTCGTGTGGGGACGGGCGCCCTCGCCCGTCCAAGCCGAGCAGAGCTCGGCAGCCGTCGGCCTGAAGAAACTTATTGGAAGAGACTTATTCCGCCCGAGCACAGACGCACGTTCTGGCCGCATCTGCTCCTTCCCGTCGTGCCCCTCGCCGCCTGGTACGCCTATCACTATGCGAAGACGCGCTTCCTGTTGGGCAATCCCGAATTCTTTCGCTACAATGTCGCCGCCACGCTCAATCCTCTGCGCATCCCGCTGGCTCTCGTAATGAGGCTCTGGCAACTCTTTGGATACTTCGGCCTTTATCTGCTAACGATAGCGGGTTTGCTGGCCATGCTTCGTCCGCCGCAAGTAGAGAAAACAGAGAAGAAGAAAGAAGGCGCAGTTTCCCGGCCGCGAATCCCAATCTGGATACAGGCAGCATTTCTTTCCGTCGTGCTCGCCTACCTGGCCTTTATGTCGGCAGTGGGCGGAGCGGTGCTGGCTCGCTACATGCTGCCGGTAGTTCCGCTAGTAGTTCTGGCGCTGGTCTCGACTCTCTGGCGCCGCGCTCGCTATTGGAAATTCATTGTGGGAGCGGTCGCCATCGCCTTTGTCGCGGGCCTGTTCAGCAATCCGCCGTATGGGTTCTCTCTCGAAGACAATCTCGCCTATCGCGACTACATTGTGCTGCACGCGGAAGCCAGCCGTTTCCTGACGATGCAATATCCCGGCAAGCGCGTCCTAACCGCATGGCCGGCATCCGACGAACTCACACGCCCGTGGCTCGGCTATGTCAGTCAGGGTTTCCGGGTAGTGCGGGTGGAGGATTTCTCCGTCTCCGAGATGGACGCGGTGGCGCAGGCGCGCGGCCAGTTTGATGTGGCTCTGGTCTTTTCCACGAAGTATCAGCCGCCGCATCCGCTGTTTGGAGTTGACAATTGGGCGGCGTGGCAGCAGATCAAGGAAAATTTCTTCGGCTACCATCGCGACTTGCTGCCCGAAGACATAGCCCAGCGACTAGGCGGAACGATCACCTATCGCAAAGAACGGAACGGACAGTGGATCGCAGTGATTGCGGTCGAGCGGTGAGCCTGGGTTGTGAGGGCTATAGAGATTTTTCAACAACCGTCAAGCATACTTATTCAAGGTCCTTGCGGGTACTGGGAAATGTGCGGACTATGAGGCCGCGATCAATCTCAGTTTTGGACTCACGTCCTACCCTGGCAATATGGATCGTGTTTAGCAGAATTTGGTTCTGCGAATCGAACGATATTCCAAGCAGAATGAGGCCGGGATCAGCGCCAGCCTGCCAGATGTTGCCTTCAACGGTCTGGGCTGCGGTTGTGTGGTACTCGCCTTGAAAGACGTGGCCACCTTTCATTGAGAAGACAACCGTCTTCCGAACCTCCTCGGAACGATCGCCGATTGGACAGATGGGAAACGATGATCGGTAGATGACTTTACCGTTCAGTGCAATCCGAATTCCCATGGACCTCTTCGCCCCGCAACTCCCGAACCATGACCATAGTTGGTCGGAAGTGGCCGGGGTATGCTGGGCAAACACTGGCGACATCAGCGCCAGCACAAGGAGCACGACACTCGCAAGATTTGATGATTTACGGCACATGTTCTTCTGATCAGCGTACCAGAGTCGGGTGTTCGGGGATGTGATTATGGTCAACTGCCGAGAACAGCGTTAGCGATCACCGTCGGGATCGTCCATGGTTGCATAGGGACGGACGCCCTCGCCGGACTGCCAGCATGGTATTATTTGCGGCAGGAGCGCCATGAGCACCGTCAAACAGGATGTTGAATCGCTGTTGAACCGGCTCCCGGACAATGTCTCAGTGGAAGACATCCAGTACCACCTCTACGTTCTCGACAAGGTGCGCCGCGGGCTGGAGGACGCCCGCATCAACGGTACTCTCTCGCAGGAAGAAGTGGAGAATCGCGTCGGCAAATGGCTCACCGAATAGTCTGGTCGAGCCGCGCTGCCCAGGATCTCGATTCCATCGCCGACTACATTGCCGCCGATTCCCCTGCCTATGCCGGCGTTGTTCTCAAGAACATTGTGAATCAAACAAGGATACTCGCGCGCTTTCCGCAGGCCGGCCGCAAAGTGCCTGAGTTTGACGATGAGAACGTTCGCGAACTTGTCGTCTACAGCTACAGGATCATTTACAGATTGCAACCGGACGAGGTGCTGATCGCCGCCGTGATCCATGGCAAGCGAGTTTTGCAGTAGGCCGGGAGCAATCGTTCCTACATGCCCATCAAGTGGCACGAATGCGTCTTGACCACAACCCAGACGCTCTTTCCGGGGCCAAGTTGCAGACTGTCGCGCGCCGCCAGCGTCAGGTGTACTTCGAACTCCGTGCCGCCGCAATCGACGGTTGCCGAGACGATTACGTCTCTCTGCTCCAGTTGAAGGATCGTTCCCGGCAGAAGGTTGCGAGCACTCAGCCCGCGTGGGCTTTCCGTTGCGAGCAACAGATCTCCGGCGCGAACGCCCACGCGCAGGCGCGAGCCCACCTCGGCCCGAACCAGCGGCGTTTCCAGATCGACCTCACCTTTTCCCAAGCGGCAGGTCATAGTGCCGCGATCTTCGTGCAGCGCCAGCACCGTGGCGTTGAAGATGTTTTCGAATCCCGACAGTTGCGCGACGGTCTCCAGCCGCGGAGCGCGCATCACTTCATGCGGCTGCCCTTGCGCCACGATTCTCCCTCCGTCCAATACGATGACTTCGTCGCCGAGAGCAAACACTTCCTCGCTATTGTGGGTGACGAAGAGAATCGGAACGCGATGCTCCTGGTTCCATTTGCGCAGATCGCTGATCAAAGACGACTTCGTCGGACGATCCAGCGCGGCCAGTGGTTCGTCGAGCAGGAGCGCGCGCGGTTCGGTCACCAGAGCGCGCGCCAGGGCCACGCGTTGGCGCTCGCCTCCGGAAATTTGCGCCGGTCGCCGGTCGCGTAAATGATCGATGCGAAACAATCCAAGAATCTCGCGGCTGCAGGTTCGCCGCTCCGCCGCGCTCAGCGCGCGAAGACCGTAAGCGACATTCTCTTCGGCGGTCAGGTGAGGGAAGAGCGCCAGGTCCTGATGTACGTACCCGATGCGCCGTTTCCAGGCCGCGACGTTGCGCTTCTTCTCCGAATCGTAAAGATCTTCGCCGCCAACCGAAATGCGCCCGTCGTCTGGATCGACCAGCCCGGCAATGCAGTCGAGCAGCGTAGTTTTGCCCGCGCCCGACGCGCCAAACAGAATCGTGAAACCGGCAAGTGCGCGGAAGTGGACATTTAAGTTGAAGCTTCGCTCGGGGTTCGAATAGCGCTTGCGGATGCGGACTTCGAGATCGGCGGAGATTGGCTGCGTCGATATTGGCAGCGCAATAGGTGGCGGGGGAGCAGTCTTCGGATTTAGCTTTACCGCCATGGACCCACCGCCCACGGACGCCGGTTCAAGCCGTACACAACGGACAATACAACGAAAGAAATGACGAGCAGCACGAGCGCCGTCCAGTTCGCGCTGGAATAATTTGCCGTCTGCACCTGATCGTAAATATCGATCGAGATAGTTCGCGTCACGCCCGGAATGTTGCCTCCCACCATGAGCACAACTCCAAACTCTCCCAGCGTATGCGCGAAGCTGAGCGCAAAACCCGTGACCAGCCCTGCTTTTGAAAGGGGAAGCACGATGCGGCGAAAGGTTTGGACTGGCGATTGTCCAAGCGACGCCGAGGCGCGAAGCAGCGTGGGGTCGACCGCTCCAAATGATGCCGCGAACGGCTGCACGGCGAAAGGCAGACTGTATAGCAACGACCCGATCACCAGCCCTTCGAAAGTGAAGGCCAGGGTGTGGCCCGTGAGCGACTCCCACCAGCGGCCAAGCGGGCTCCGCGAACCGAGTGCGACGAGAACATAGAAACCGAGCACCGTCGGTGGCAGGACGATGGGAAGCGCGACCGCGGCCTCGATCAGAAATTTCCAGCGCCAGCGCGAGTAAGTCACCCAATAGGCGATGGGGATTCCAATGGCGAGCAGCAGCATCGAGACAATGGCAGCGAGACGCACTGTCAGCCAGAACGCCTCCCAGTTCATTTCAGTGCTTCTCCATTTCAATGCTTCTCCGCGGGCAAGCTGAATCCGTAACCCGTGAGCAGGGAAGTGGCCTCGGGGCTGCGCAAGAATTCCAAAAATCTGCGGGCCGCGTCCTGCTGTTTTGATTTTGAGAGCACGACCGCAGCCTGGTTCAGCGTGGGATAGGCGTCGAGCGGAACCGTCCAATAGCGGCCTTTGCCTTTCATCGTTGGCGCGAGCGCATGAGAGAGCGCGATCAGCCCCGCCTGGGCGTTGCCCGATTCGACGAACTGCGCCGCCTGCGAAACGCTTTCTCCGAGGACAAGCCGGCCGGAAACCCGATCGTAAATTCCGAAATGCCGCAGCGCAGCCGCTGCTGCGCGCCCGTACGGAGCGGTCGCGGGATTCGCGATCGAAATCTTCTTCACCGAGGGGTCGAGCAGAGCCTGTATGCCGAGCTTTGATAAATCGAGTGGCGAGTCGGCGGGTACCCACAGCACCAACCGGCCGACGGCATAACGGTAAAGCGTATCTTTCGACGCCAGCCCCTCGGAGATCAACTGTTGCGGATATTGTTCATCGGCTGAAAAAAAGATGTCGAAGGGTGCGCCGTTTCGTATCTGGTTGGTCAGATTGCCGGACGCGCCGAAGGAGAGCTTCACCGTCTGCCCGGTTTTTTTCGTGTAGGCGGCGACGAGTTCGGGAAGAGCGGCGCTCATATCGGCCGCCGCGGCCACGGTAATTTCCTGGGCGCTAGCGAGAGCTGATGTGAATAGGATTAGTAGTGACAGCAATTTGCTCATGGTAGATTGTCCGAGAATCTCCTAACGGCGTCCCATTTCCCGTAGAGACGCGGCTTGCCGCGTCTCCTTCGCGGTCGGAGACGGGGCGAGCCCCGTCTCTACAGCGCAAGATTGCGGCTCCTAAACGAGTTTCGTCTTCGACAACGGCAGCTCACGCACGCGCTTGCCAGTGGCCGCAAACACTGCGTTGTACAGAGCTGGCGCAAAAGGCGGCACGCCGGGTTCGCCTACGCCGGCCGGCGGCGCTTCGCTCTTCACAATCTGCACGTCGACGTGCCGCGGAGCCCGGTTCATGCGCGTGAGTTGGAAATTGTGGAAATTGCTCTGGTCGATGACTCCGTCGGTCGCTGTAATTTCGCCGAACAAAGCCAGGCTGGTGCCAAATACAGCCGCGCCCTCGAACTGGTTACGAATATTGTCGGGGCTGACGATGGTGCCCGCATCGACCGCGGTCCACACATTCGGAATATGCACCTGTCCCTTGCTGTCGAATTCGACTTCCACCACAGTCGCAACATAAGTCAGGAAACTGCGATGAGCGGCGATGCCCATGCCGCGCCCTTTGCCCATCTGCATCGATCGTTTCCCCCAGCCGGATTTCTCGGCCGCGATCTCAACCACCCGCCGCAATCGAGCGGTGTCGAGCGGGTAATTCTTGGCGTCTTCCGCCTCCTCGCCCTTGAGGTCAAGGTTGACGATGCGCGCGGGTCCAATCAGGTCAAGCAGATACTGCACCGAATCCTTGTTGGCGTTGTGCGCCAGTTCGTCGGCAAAGGAGTGAATCGCGAACGCATGATAGATGTTGGCCACGCTGCGCAGCCATCCAATGCGCACGTGGTAGTCGGCGGGGCCATTCTCGGCGCGATGGTTTGCAATATCGAAAGGAAGATTGTTCCATCCCAAGCCCATCTCATCCAGCGCATACGTAGCAGAAGCGTCGAAAGTCGAACCAATGGGCGGATACACTGTGCGCTGCAACCACGCCGTCGGCTTGCCCTCCGGCCCGATCGCGGCCTTCATATACATCGCAGCGACGGAGTGAAAAAAATCGAAGTGAATATCGTCTTCCCGGCTCCAGACCACCTTGACCGGCTTGCCGAGTTGTTTCGAAAGAACGGCGGCTTCCGCCACCTGGTCCGGCTTCGACTTCCGTCCGAAGCCGCCGCCGAGCAGCGTGACATGGCAGGTCACATCTTCTTTCTTGATGCCCAGCACGCCCGCAATCGTCTCCTGCACCGCTTGCGGATTCTGCGTCGGAGCCCACGCCAGCACTTTTCCGTCGCGGTACTCGGCCACGGCGACCGGCGGCTCCATGGAAACGTGCGCCAGATGCGGAGTGTAGTACTCGGCCTCGATAATCTTCGTACCGGACTCTCCGCCCTTGGCGAATACGGCATCCACATCGCCGACATTGCGCACGACCTTGCCCGCCTGCCGCGAAGTGGCTTCGAGCGTTTTGCGAAACGGCGCCGAGTTGTACACCGAATGCGGGCTACTATCCCATTCGATCTTCAAGCTCTTGCGTCCCTGGAATGCCGCATACGTGTTGTCGGCAATCACGGCGACGCCTCCCAAAGGCTGGAATACGTGCGGCGGCTTGAAAGTCTCGATGGTCAACGTCTTCTGCACGCCGGGCACTTTGAGCGCGGCTTTGTCATCGTACGACTCGATCTTCTGTCCCAGCACCGGCGGATGCTCAACCGACGCGTAGACCATACCGGGCATGGTCGCGTCCATGCCGAAAATCGCTTTGCCCGTGACGATCTCGGGAAGGTCGAACAGAGCATTACTTTCTTTGCCGATGTAGCGCCACTCGGAACGCGGCTTGAGCGGGACATCTTCTTTCTTGGGAACCGGCAGCTTGGCCGCGGCGGCGGCAAGTACGCCATAGCCCAGCTTGCGCCCGCTGGCCTGATGCACGACGAAGTGCGGCTCGGTCGTGCACTCCTTCGGAGAAACGCCCCATTGCGCCGCGGCGGCGCTGATCAACATGACGCGTCCGGTAGCGCCCACCTGGCGCATCAGATCGAAGGAACTGCGAACCGAGTGCGACCCGTCCGTATCCTGCTCACCGTATTTCGGATCGCCAATCGCCTGCTCGATCTTGACCTTGGACCAGTCGGCGTCAAGTTCGTCGGCAACCACCAGCGGCAAAGCTGTTCGGCTGCCGCATCCCATCTCCGAACGATGCGCGACGATGGTGACGGTGCCATCGGACGCGATCGACATCCACAGACTGGGTTCAAACGTTGTCGCGGCCGCGTCGCCTTCCGCGGCGCGCAACAGTTCGGGAACAAAGCGCGCGCCCAGCACAAACACGCCGGTGGCCAACGCGCCTTGCAGAAACCCTCTTCGACTAACATGCGGGCTGACATGACGGCTGACATTTTCAATGAGCTTCATGCCGTCTCCTTCGCCGCCTGGTGCTTCGCTGCTTGATGCTTCGCTGCTTCATGGATGGCCGCCCGAATCCGCTGATAAGTGCCGCAGCGGCAGAGATTGCCCGACATCGCCGTGTCGATCTCCGCGTCGCTGGGATCCTTGTTCTCTCTAAGAAGCGCGATCGCCTGCATGATCTGGCCAGTCTGACAATATCCGCATTGCGGCACGCGTATCTCCATCCACGCCTTCTGCACGGGATGCATGGGAGCGATGCCTTCAATCGTAGTGATCTCGGCGCCGCCGACCTCCTTCATAGGAGTGGTACAGGAACGAATCGCCGCGCCATTCTGGTGCACCGTGCATGCGCCGCACAGCACCATACCACAGCCGAATTTCGTTCCCGTGAGCGCGGCCACGTCGCGCAAATACCACAGCAGCGGCATATCGGGATCGCCGTCAAACACCGTCTCTTTTCCGTTCACCTTAAAACGGATCATTTGTCCTCCGGTGACCAACCCTCGGCAAACTACGGAACCTTGCAGAATTGATTTCCATATCCTAGTCGCAGAGCGCGAAATGTGGAAGAGTGGAACCGGCTGATTGCAGCAGCTCCCTGTGGCTCTTCTCTGTGTTCCCCGTGTCCCCTGTGGTTGTAGTTTTTCGCCGGCAGCGTTCGCCAGTCATATAATCGTCTGTCGTTTAATCGTCCATTATGTGTCTTCATCACAGGAGGAAATTTGCCCTACGACGATCTGCGGGACTGGATCCAAGCGCTCGACCGAGCCGGCGAACTGAAACGCATCCGCACCGAAGCCGACCCAATTCTGGAGATTACCGAAATTACCGATCGGGTTTCGAAATCGCCGGCGACCACCTCGGGACGGACGCCCTCGGGAGCCTGCCCTGAGCGAAGTCGAAGGGACCTGCGGAGCGAAGCTCCGCAGCTTGGCGGCAAAGCTCTGCTGTTCGAGAACCTGAAGGGCTATCCCGGACAGAAGCTGCTGATCAACCAGTTCGGTTCTGCCCGCCGCATGAGGCTAGCGCTCGAAGTCGACGCACTCGACGAAGTCGCCGAACGCATCCGCGGATTTATGGACATGAAGTCTCCGCAAGGCTTCCTGGACAAAGTGAAGATGCTGCCCATGCTAGCCGAGATGGGCAAGTTCTTTCCGAAAACCGTCGCCACCGGCCCATGCAAAGAAGTGATCAAGCGCGACAATTTCTCGTTACTCGATTTTCCCATCCTGCAATGCTGGCCCAAGGATGGCGGACGCTTCATCACCTTGCCCTGCGTAATCACGCGCGATCCAAAGACAGGCAAGCGCAACGTAGGCATGTATCGCCTGCAGATCTACGACGAGCGCTCCGCCGGCATGCACTGGCAAAGACAGAAAGTAGCAGCCGAGCATTACCGCGACCACATGCGTGCGGCGTTCGCAAAGACAAAGAGTGGAGAGACGGGCGCCCTAGCCCGTCCAGAGGGAGCAACGGGTGCCCCACCCTTCGCGTCTTTTGCGAAGGGTGGGAACGCTGCTGCCGTCGACATAATGGCACGCTCCTCCGGAGGCGCAATGCTGGCCCAAGGCGACCGTCCCTCCGGCAAAATGGACGTGGCCGTAGCCATAGGCACCGAGCCCGCGCTAACCTTCTCCGCCATCGTGCCCGCGCCGCCCGACATTGAGGAATACATCGTCGCCGGATTCCTGCGCCAGAAGCCGGTCGAGCTGGTGAAATGCGAAACCGTCGATCTGGAAGTCCCCGCCCATGCCGAGATCGTCCTAGAAGGCTACGTTAATCTCGACGAACTCCGCACCGAAGGCCCCTTCGGAGATCACACCGGCTTCTACTCGCTGGAAGACGAGTACCCGGTTTTCCACGTCACTTGTGTGACCCATAGAAAAGACCCGATCTACGCCGCCACCATTGTAGGCAAGCCGCCGCAAGAAGACGCCTGGATGGGCAAAGCAGTCGAACGCATCTTTCTGCCGTTGATGAAGGTGACCATCCCCGAACTGGTGGACATCAATCTCCCCATCGAAGGCGTGTTCCACAACCTGATGCTCGTCTCCATTCGCAAGTCTTATCCCGGACAGGCGCGCAAGGTGATGAACGCCATCTGGTCGCTGGGCCAAGCGATGTTCACCAAGTGCATAGTCGTAGTAGACGAAGACGTGGACGTGCAGGATATCGCCGACGTCACCTTGAAAGTGCTGAACAACATCGATCCCGAGCGCGACATCCAGTTCACCATGGGCCCAGTAGATTCGCTCGACCACGCCTCGCGTCTCCCCGACTACGGCTCAAAGATGGGAATCGACGCCACCCGCAAATGGTCCAGCGAAGGCTTCCAGCGTCCCTGGCCGGATGAAATCGTGATGGACGCGAAAACGCGCTCGCTGGTAGATGGCAAGTGGAAGGCGCTGGCAAAGGAGTTAGGGATGGAGTAGGTTGCCTGTACAGATGCAAGTGAGGAACTCAGTAGATGGCTAGAGGCAGGCAACCCACGGAGGTCGAGTTTCTCCGAACCCTTCACGAACTGACGGGCCTGAATCAATCCGGATTTGCTAAGGCGTGTGGGAAAAAACAACCGAACATGGCAGCTTACCTGTCCGGACGTATTCTGCCGGGAAAGAGGGTATTGGAATCCTGTGTTGGGCAGATTTCTGAGTGGAGGGTGCAAGCGATCAAGGAAATCGAGGAACTCCCTAAGAATTTGAATAGCCTACCCAAGGCACCGGGAATATACGTCCTCTACGACTCCGCCGGAGCAGTGCTGTACATTGGCAAAGCAACGAATTTTAGGTCTGAAGTGCAACAAACACTTCGCCGTCGGCTGCCAGAACCAGTGCGATTTGGGCCGGGACTTGGCAAAAAAAGGCCCTACCTTCGCGAAGTTGTTCGACGGCTTTCGCTCTACAAGGTCGAATCGGCAAGGTTGCGCCACAATCTTGAAGCCATATTCTTGCGGGTCTTTGCGAACCAAACGCACAACAGTAACATCGGAAAGGCAAAATAGCGGATGCTCCTGGTTTCGCGCCGGGTGCCCCACTCATCGCGTACTTTGCGATGAGTGGGATTCTGTCGTTCGCGCGCCCTCACCTCTCCACAGCTCCGCCCATCGGATGTGGGTTAGAATACTCCTATGGAAATTCGCCTTCGCCCCGAACTTGAGGAACTAATTAAGCAGGACGTCCAGCGCGGCTCCTACGAAACCGTCGACGAGTTCGTAGAGCATGCCGTTTCCATGCTCCATGAACAGGAAGCGTGGTTGGCCGCGAATCGTTCCGGCATACGGGACAAGATTGCCGAGGGATACGCCTCCGCACAGCGCGGCGAATTGATCGGTCCCGACGAAGCGCGAGCCAAGCTGGCCGAGTTGAAACGGGCGCGATCCAGTCCTCAGCGCTGATGGAGAAGTATCGACTAACGCCGGAAGCGGTCAGCGATCTTTTCGAGATTTGGAACTTTATAAACCAACACAATCCTGAAGCGGCGGACCGGGTCGAAGAAGCGGTGTTTCGAGCCTGCGATCTTCTTGCCGATGCTCCACTCGTCGGGCGCGTAAGGGAAGATCTGACCCCATTGCCTCTCCGGTTTTGGGTCGTGCAGCCGTATTCGAACTACCTGATCGTTTACGATCCCGAAAAGAAGCCGCTTCAGATCATTCGAATCCTCCACGGCGCACGCGATCTTCCCGCCATACTGATGTAACTGGGGGATTTTGACTTCTGTTCTTCCGGTTCCCTATCTCAGGGGTCTTTCGACTCCGCGGGAACTTCACTTCGTGAAGTTCCTGCTCCGCTCAAGATGACAACTTAGATGTGGTGGCTGAAAAGCCGATCGCTGAGGTGCGAAGACAGGTTACCGCCGCTCCCGAGTAAGCAGTTCAAGTTCTTCCGGCGTCCTGGGCCAGTCCTCGCGCAGCAGCCGCGACAGGGCACGATCGGCGAGCAGCCTTCCTGCGGTCTGACAGATTGGACAGTAGTTGGTTTCATTGGCTGCGTAGCGTATACGCTGGATCTTTGCCTGACAGCGCGGGCACGGCTCTTTGTATCGCCCGTGCACCGCCATTCCCGGCCGAAACGCCGTGACTTTCTCGGGAAAGTCGTTGCCTGCCTCGCGCCGCAAGCGCTCCGTCCACTGGAGCAGACTCGCGCGGACCGCCGCAAACAGCCGCTCGATCTGATCGGGCTTAAGCTTTTGCGTCAGCGCGAAGGGCGAGAGTTGTGCTTCGAAAAGAATCTCATCGGAGTACGCATTGCCGATGCCGCTAAACAGTCGCGGATCGGTGAGAGCGCGCTTCAGCGTGTGGTTGGCAGATGTGAGGACGGCCGTGAAGCGTTCGAGATCTGATTCCAGAACTTCCAGCCCGCCGGGATCGAGCGCGGCGAGCCCCTCTTCTCCGGCTACCACGTGCAGCGACGCGCGTTTTTGTGAGCCCGCTTCCGTCCAGAGCAGAGTTCCATTGGCGAAGTCGAAGGCCGCCAAACCGCGCGGCGGCGATATCTTGGCATCGCGTTTCTTCCAGTGCAGACGGCCGGCAATCATCAGGTGCAGCACCAGCCAAATGTCATTGCTCAAACCGATGCAGATTCGCTTGCCCAGCCGGCGCAGTCGAGCGACGGTCGTACCCTCCGCGCTCGCTACCGGCGGGGCTGCCGTGCGCAATAGAAACGGGCTTGCGATTCGGATACGCTCGAGGCGTTCGCCGAGAATGCGCTTTTCGAGGGCATCGACGTAGACGACAATGTCGGGCAGTTCGGGCACCAGCGAGATCCTCGTTGCAACGCTGATTATCGTACATCCCCCCGCGGAAAGAGGCAGCAAAGTCGGCAGTTACCCGCCCGCTTGAGTCCGGCTCCAACTTGTGTTCTCATAGTCCGATAAGCGGGGCCCGTGGGGGGTCTCCCGTAGGCCTTGACCTTCAACCCTCAACTTCATGCTCAGAGGAGAAGAACCATGAACAAAGTCAGCTACCTTCCCAAGGGATACAATTCGGTAACGCCGTACCTCATCATCAAGGGCGCCGCGAAAGCGATCGAATACTACAAGAAGGTCTTCGGGGCGACCGAAATCGAGCGCATGGACGGGCCCGACGGCCGGGTGGGCCACGCCGAGCTGCAGATCGGCACGTCGCGCATCATGCTGGCCGACGAAAATCTTCAGATGGGCGCCCGCAGCGCCGAGAGTATCGGAGCGTCTCCGGTGAGCCTATACCTCTACCTTCCCGATTGCGATAAAGTCGTGCACAATGCGGTCGAGGCCGGAGCAAAACTTTTGAAGCCGGTGCAGGACCAGTTCTACGGCGATCGCTCGGGCTTCATCCGAGACCCATTCGGGCATCAATGGGGCATCGCGACCCACATTGAAGACGTGTCGCCGCAAGAGATGAAAGACCGCGCCAGAAAAGCAATGCAGGCCGCCTGACGACAGCGATTGGCTCGTAGTTCTTGGCTGGACCCAAGAGGTTTTCCCTGTGACCCTCTGTGACCCCTGTGGTTGAGAACTAAAGCCTTGAACCACAGGGGACACGGAGAAACACAGGGAAGAGCCACTTCCGGCGAACGGCTAAGAGCTCAGAGCTGGATACACCGCACAATTGCAACTCACAACTTTAGAAAGGACTCTCTCCATGCTCTCCGCTGGCAATCCCTTCCCGGATTTCTCGCTTCCCAACCAGGACGGCAAGATCACCAAGCTTTCTGACTTCGCCGGACACTGGCTCGTGGTTTACTTCTATCCGAAAGACGACACGCCCGGCTGCACCATCCAGGGCAAGTCGTTTACCGCGACCAAGGCTGATTTCGACGCTGCTGGAATCAGCGTCATCGGCGTGAGCGCCGACGACGTGGCCTCGCACAAAAACTTCTGCGACAAGTTCGCCTTTACCATCGACTTGCTCTCCGACACCGGCGCCAGCCTGATGAAGGCGCTCGGCATCGGCCAGGCGGAATGGAAAGGGATGCAGTTCTGGGAACGCACCAGTTTCGTGGTCGATCCCAAGGGCGTGATCCGCAGGGTCTACGAAAAAGTAAACCCGCAAGGACACGAGAAAGTGCTGCTCGACGACATCGCGGGGATGAAGGCAAAGGCGGCTTAGAGGAAGGTCACGGTAGAGCCGCGGCTTGCCGCGTCTCCTGCCGCGGCAGCCATGAGATCGCAATAGCATGAGCCGCGGCAAGCCGCGTCTCCACAGTTAGGATGTTAGCTATTCCGCCAGCGGATCGTTGGCGAATTCAGATCCGCCGCTACTGCTGTGCCACGTCCGGCGCAGCGTTCCCGCCAGCCCTTCGCCCATCACCGAAGGCAGCATCCGGTACAGCCGCGCGCGCAAATCGCGGTAGCCTTGAATCCCGGCAAAAAGGTCGCTCATCAGGTCGCGGAAGCTCGCGCTCTGCGCGGTTAGAGAAACCATCCTCTCCAGAACGCTGTCGCCGAAAACCTGTCCCCTGTAGAAGCGCTGCGAGACGCGCGCGGCCAGCTTCAACTCGGGAAGCACGTCTTCCTGCAACCGGTCGCGGTACTCGTCAGGCCGCCCGGCCAACAACGCGCCAGCGCACAACTCCGCCGATCGCAGCGCGTAATAGAGACCCTCTCCCGTGATCGGGTCGACCAACCCCGCGCTGTCGCCAACCATGGCCCAACCTTCCCCGCAGACTTCGAGCGTTTCGAAGGTCTGAGCGCGCAACGACGGAAGGATGTGCGAGTAAAAGCGCGCGCCATCCAAATGGAAGCCGCTCCCGTCGAGCCAACGCTCCAGCACGCGGCGCAACGCCGCAGTCGAGACTTCGCCCATCTTGCCCGCGATTCCGGCGGAAACATGATCCGTGCGCGGGAAGACCCAGATGTAGCCGGTGATCCCTTTCAGAAACTGAATCCGCATCGTAGAACTGCGGCCAGGGATGAAGTAGCCCGCGGTAACCATCAGATCGCTCGGGGAAATCGGCGAGAGGAACTGCGCGCGGAACGGATTGCGCGCGCCCGCTGCCAGCACCAGGTAAGACGCTCGATATTCACGCTGCGGCGTGATCAGTTGCCAGTCTCCGCTCGTTCCCGCAATCCGCGTCACGCGCTCGTTGTGTATTTCAACCCGCGCATCAATGCCGGCGCGCCGGGCCCGCTCCAGCAGCAATCCATTGAGCGCCAGGCGCGAAAAGATCGCGACCGGCTGCCGCATGTGGAAGCGTACCCGCTGTCCCGACGGACTGATTAACTCGCACTGCTCAACCCGATTGCTTTCGCTCCCAGCCTCCGCCAGAAACGGATACTGCTGCAAAGCTTTGTGCGTGAGTCCGCCGCCGCAGGGTTTTTCCCAGGCAAGCTTTTCGTCGAAGAGAAGGGCGTCCTTGCCCTTCGCTGCCAACAGCGCACCAGCCAAAGCGCCCGCTGGACCGCCTCCGACAATCGCAATAGGGTATTGCGTGCGCATGCTCTGGTCGTGGTTTTGTCGCACAGGAAAATGCCTCGCCTGCGGGCAGCAAAACTCCGCCGCCGCTCTGGCGAGTTCTCCCCGAGCCGGGGTGGGCGAGGATTCCCGCGTATCCGCGAGCTTCCTGGGTTACTGCAGCGTGCTGGCGCTGTTCAGCCCGTGGTAGATGAACAGTCCCGCAATGATCAGGATCATGACCCCGGACAAGGCGCCCAGCACCTGGACAATCGGCGTGAGCTTTTTCATCTTGACCAGAACTTCCATCTGATCCTTATGCATTTGCGATTCGGTTTCATTGAGGAATATCGAATCGTCCTCGTGCATGGTGAGGGTGCTGCGATAGATCAGGAGAATAACGAGAACTCCCGTCAGAATACCCCAAGCGACAAGCAGCCCGAACATAGGAGACATACGCCACCTCGGAGCTGAGATCGAGCCAATCCCCGAAATGCCTTAGCCCCAGCGAAAACTGTCCTGCCCTTCGCTGGCGTTCGGGTACGGCCCCTGCTGGCATGATTATAGACCCATTGGCAAGAGGGGCCGCTACTTCTTGTATGCCCAGAGCATCTAACATCTAGTTTCGGGAAGGCCGGCCGGCTCCCGAAAAGCCTTGCCGTGCCGGTTGCGACCTTTGCTATAATGACCGATCACTAAGGAGATAAACAGATGGCGACTACCACCCCACCGGAAGTGCAACCCAAAACCGCGGTACCTGTCCTGACCCCCGCTGCGATCGCCAAGGTCAAGGAGATCATGGCCATGCAGACGCCGGTCCCGGCCGGTTTGCGCTTGTCCGTCGTCGGCGGCGGTTGTTCCGGCTTTCAATATTCCATGGCCTTCGAGAACGGCGCCGGCATGATGGACAAGGTTTTCGACTTCGACGGTTTGAAGGTTTACGTGGATGCTACTTCCCTGATGTATCTGGGCGGAGCCCATGTCGATTACGTCGAGACCCTGGAAGGCGCCGGCTTCAAGTTCGACAACCCGAACGTGAAAAGCACCTGCGGCTGCGGCTCCTCGTTTAACGTTTAGGGATTCAGGGGCTTTCTCGCAAATCGTTTTGTGTAGGGCGCGGATTCACCGGCCGCGTGGAAACGCGATTTTGTATTGTGGTTTTGAGTGGCGCAGCGGTTCACCGCTGCGGCAACTAAGTTGTTTTAAGTGCGGCTTTAGCCGCTGAGGATACGAAGTTTCACGTCAAGCCCCGCTCCTGACGCGGGGCTTTTCTTCTGCTGAGATAGGGCCGGGAACGTGATTCTATTGTTGAGGAGTCGGCGCTGGCGTCTGCGGAGTTTGCGTCTGAAAACCCTGGTTCTGGCCGCCGTTCGGTGTCGATCCCTGTCCGAATGCTTGTCCAAATCCACCTTGCCCCCCCGTCGCCCCACCCATCAGTCCAGGAGTCAGTCCGCCCATCCCGGTTTGCACTCCAGGATTGATCGGCCCGGTCAGCAATCCGCCCCGATCTGCCGCCGGCAGGTAAATGAAGAGCCATTCGTTGTAATGGCTCTTTCCGTAAAACACGCGAATGGTCTTGTCTTTCTTGTTCGTGCTGGCGACCCCAAGTATTGGACCTCCGCCAAACGTCGGTCCGTTGAAACCGGAGCCGGCATTCCCGGCATTGGGATCGGAGGACGACGATCCAGGCGAATTCGAATTCCCCCCCGAATCCGATGTGCCGCCGGAAGAAGAATTGCCGGAATCGCCGCTCGCCGGAGTCTGCGCGCCCGAGCTGCCCGTCTGTGGTTGCGCTCCCAAGCCGCCAACTCCGCCTGACCCCTGCGCTCCGCCGAATCCGCTGGACCCGCTTTGCCCAGGCGTTTGTCCCAATACCGGACCGTTGTTCAAGCTGATGTCCTGCTGATGGAGGAATTTGAAGTCCCTTTCCTTGCCCGTGACCGGGTCCCGGTTCATCGGATCTGTATAGCGCTTGCGCAGGAAACGGAGGTTATTGGTATTTTCCAGTTCCTCGACGCGCGATGGATAACGCCCAAACTTTTTGTAGAAGTGTTGAATCGCCCGCATGTACGCCGTGCCCCGATGCACCATCTCCTCTTCGCGATCGCGGAGGATTTGCTGCCTGATCGCGGGCAGCACGGTGAGCAGAGCAATCGTCATCAACGCCAGCGCCAGCATCAGCGTGATCATCATGTAGCCGCGCTGGGAAATTGGTAATTTCGTAATCTCGTAATTTCGTAATTTCAAACCGCGCCGCATAAACGCCCACTCGCCTTCAAATTACCAAATTACAGATCACAAAATTGCAAAATCCAAATTCATCCTTGCGTCAACGGCAGGCTCTGCCGGTTGTTGTTGATCACATCTTCCACTTCCACCGAGGTCGGCGAGATGTGCAAGACGCGATAACGCCGATCGACAATGTCGCCCTCACCGGCGATGAACACGTCCAGGTCCTGGGACAAAAACACCTTCTTCGTCTCGCCGGGCCGGTTGGCAAAGCCAAAAAACTTGAGGTTGATCGGCGGCGGCGGTTGAATTGGCGGAGGCTGGCGCAGAGTCGCAGATCCTGGTACATCCGTGGCCCCGGGACCCTTGGGTGTCTCGATTTTGATGGGCACCGACCCCGCGACAAAAATGTTTCTTCCATTGCCCGCGTACTTGATTTCCTCGCTTTGGCTGAGCAGTTTCAGGTCAAGCGTGGGATCCAGCCGCGGCTCAACCGCCGGCGCCACTTTTCCTGAAGCCGTGCGCCGTGTGCCGGGCTTGGCCGCTGTCGACGCCGTTTGCGCCGCTGCCGGCGCCGCTGTCGGCGACGAGGGCCAGAACTCGTAGCCGAGCATCAGCACTGCGATTCCGCCCAACACTCCGAGCGCGATGACTTGCTTCCGGTTTTCGATTCCCAGCTTCACTCAGACACCCAGCCGCAGATAACTGTGGATCGTGATTTGCAACCGCACCTGTCCCGTGCTTTCCCCCGCGAGGTCCACGCTATTCACATCAAAAAACATTTTCGACCGTTCCAGCGTATTGATGAAACGGACCAGTTGCAGATAGTCTCCGGAAAAACTTCCCCCGATTTCGACCGGAACGATGCCGGCGCTTTCCTCGTCTTCCTGCTTGTACGTCGCCTGCTGCATGTGGACCCCATTCTGCACCGCCAGTTTGCCCAGTTCA
>Ga0181530_10003352_pt1 | contig 17941 bp, 14 predicted proteins | sample PEATcosm2014_Bin_42_FD_119769 | JGI IMG/M metagenome (GOLD analysis project Ga0181530, IMG submission 119769) | Peatland microbial communities from MTU Mesocosm Facility, Houghton, MI, USA - PEATcosm2014_Bin10_60_metaG | ecosystem: Environmental > Terrestrial > Soil > Wetlands > Peat | place... | reverse complement strand
GGCCGGGTTGAGCAGGAATCCGTCGGAAATGAGGATCAATTCCCCACGGGTGGGCGTGCCCGGGAATTGTTCGACTACGCTTTTCAACGTCTCCAGAAAAGCGATCGTCGTGGGAACATTGCGTTGTGCCAGAGCCTCGGCCTGCCCCGGCAGAAGATCCAGTCGTAACTTGCACTTCATTAGCTCAGTTACGCCGCCCGTCTCGCACGCAATCCTGGTTTCCTCCAGGAAGCTGCGAAACTCCTCCACGGCCATACGATTTGAACTTGCGTCGCTGGCTACGGCCGCCCCCCAGAACTTCGTCGACTCGAGAGCGGAGAGGATCTGCGACGGGTCCGGCGTGAGTTGCCGGACGATTTCCGCCTGTCTGCCCAGATTGATTAATGCGTATTGCGCGTACCCAGGTTCCTCCCGCTGGAAAAGCTTCATCAGCGCTTCCCGGACATGCGCGAAGTTTCCAGGCGATGCGTGCAGCGTGTCCACGCAAATCAGATAAGTGTGGCGGGGCGTCACTGGGGTTGCCGTAGCAGCGGCTGGCGCCCTCGGCGCGGCTGCGGGAGCCGCGGCGGGATCTTCCGGTACAGCCGGAATCTCGGAGCGCTCCAGGCTGAAACTCGAAATGGTCTGCTCGATGCCGTTTTCGAACACCTGAAAATCCGTTTGCCGAAGTCCGGTCACCTGGTGGCCGCTTTTATCGCTCACAACCATTGGGACGATTACCTGCCGGACATCCACCTTTATCCGTGTCTCTGGCGCGGTGGGTGGCTCACTGGGCGTGTTCTTGATTGCAGCCTGGCTGATTGTTTCCAAGCGGGCCTTCACGGCGGCGTTCTCGGGCGCCAGCGTCGATGCAATCCGATATTCCACCACCGCCTCCGGATTATGAAGTTTCACCAGCGCCTCGCCAAGGTTGGCGTGGGCGGCCGCGTTCTTAGGGTCCAACCGGATGAGCTCGCGGAATTGCGTTGCAGCGCCAGCGGGATCGCCACGTTCGAATAGCACGGTCCCAAGTTCCCTATGCCCATCCGTTGCGTCGGGAATTCGTTTCACCACTTCCCTGAGCTCGGCTTCGGCGCCGGTGAGATCGTGTGTCTGGTGCAACGCAGTTCCCAGATGATAATGGGGTTCCGCGGCGTTTGGATCGAGCCGCACCGCTTCTCGAAGCGCCCGGACGGCCTGGGCCGGCTGCCCATTCCGAAGCAGCACAATACCTTCCACCATGGCCTCGCGCGCATCCGGTTCATCCGCCGCCGAGTCCTGTGCGATTCCCGCATCGAGCCTGCCGGCGGCGAACATTTGATACTGCGAAAAACGGTGGACGTTGTAGTACTCCATTCCCTGGACGCGAACCGTGACGGTCACTTTCGACGGGAGCGAGAGTTCGGCCTCATGCGCCTTGAATTCCACTATGCTGAAGCGCGCGTCGGTGGTAAGCTTTTCGAGTGGCGAGGCGGTCGTATAAGGACGCAGCTCGGTGCGGAGGCGGGTTATGCGGCTCGCCGCGGCATCGATCCAAATGAAGCCTTGAAACAGAACGGGACCATCGTCGTTCGAGACTTCGATCCAGTGAGGTAATTCGGCGGCTTCGAGCTGTGCCGCGAACACTACCGCGTCGGCATTTCCGCGCGTGTCGCGGCCGAGATAGCGAAAGCGCATCCGCGGCTGGTAGCGCGGCAGCATACGGTTCACAAGCCAAAGAAAATCTCTGGTGACCACAAAGCCGCCCGGGGCAGGTTTTGCTTCCCCGTTTGCCCCAGTGCGGACCTCGTCGAGAGTTTCGAGAAACAGAGGATCGCCTGCGTTCGTAATCTCTACGGCGTAACGGAACATGTCGTGTCGGTCCGAGTCGAACCCTCCGGGCACCCGGAACCGCATGGCGTGCAGATCCTCCGACGCCCACAAATTGGCTGACTTGCCGAACGTCTGAAACATCCGCAACGTTTGACTGCGGACGGCGCCGAGAATCGCATCCACGTGGTCCTGGCCCGGTGCGGACTGCACGGCTGCCAGCTCGGGGAGCTCGCGAACCAGCTCCGTGTCGCTCCATTCGACCATCGGCTTTGGGTCCGGGGCCGCGACTCGGGCTTGGCCTGCACCCGCGCGCGGTATCAGGATGAATATGGCGCTGAATGCGAACAGTGACGCCATGTGGCGCATATGTAAGTTACGCAGCCTCGCCATCTCAGGTTGCCACGAGTATACACGCAACCGCCTCCGCGTGAGTCGATCCCGGAATGCGGCAGGGACAGGGCACGCCGGCCGGAAGCTGCTTCACCACTTTGAGGAAGCTGCCCGGTTTCCGTGAACTGGAGCACATGAACATTTTTGCCTGGCTCGGACGTCTAATTCTTATCGTCATGGCTACGGTTGTGGCTTTCTCCAAACTTGCGGAGCTTCGCGCCCGGACGGACCGCGACTTGGTGCGCATTCTCAATGCGGATCTGGAGCGGAGTATAGCTTTGGCGGGCGTAGCGGCGACCAGGCACTCCGTCTTTCGAGCGCAGGCCGAAAACGTGTATGTCCGCGCCAAGGCGTTGCTGCCCAAACTCTCCGGACTGACCGCGGAAGAACTGGCACAACTCGAAGCCAAGTTGAAGGAGCTGGAGATGGCGCTGGACCTGGTACCGGGTACAATGGATCTGGAACAGCATGCCAACTAGACGTCACTTCTTACAAGCGTCCACGGCCGCGGGCCTGGCCGCATCCGCTTTAAGCGCGCAAGACGAAGGAGAGAAGAAGGTCTCCGCCAACGACCGCATCCGCGTGGCGCTGATCGGCGCGGGCGGCATGGGCACCGGCGACGCCGAGACGTCGCAAAAAGTGCCGGGCGTGGAACTGGTAGCGGTCTCCGACATCTACGAAGGGCGGCTCACGCGCGCCAAGGAGCGTTGGGGCAAGCAGCTTTTCACCACGCGCGATTATCGCGAGGTGCTGGCGCGGCCTGACGTCGACGCGGTGCTGATCGCCACGCCGGACCACTGGCATGCCAAGATCTCGATCGACGCTATGAACGCCGGCAAGGATGTCTACTGCGAGAAGCCCATGGTGCAGCGCGTGGACGACGGGCGCGGCGTGGTGGAGACGCAGAAGAAGACCGGCCGTATCATGCAGGTGGGCAGCCAGCGCGTGAGCTCCATCGTTTACAAGAAGGCGCAAGAACTGCTGCAGGCCGGCGCCATCGGCGAGTTGAATATGGTGGAAGCGTGGTGGGACCGCAACGACGCCATCGGCGCGTGGCAGTATTCCATCCCGCCGGACGCCACGCCCGAGAATATCGATTGGGACCGCTTCCTGGGCCGCGCGCCCAAGGTGCCGTTCGAGCCGGTGCGCCTGTTCCGCTGGCGCAACTATCGCGACTACGGCACCGGGGTGGCCGGCGACCTCTTCGTACACTTGTTCAGCGGCATGCATTTCGTGACCGGCGCCATCGGCCCCACGCGCGTGTTCGCCACCGGCGGGCTGCGTTTCTGGAAAGACGGCCGCGACGTGCCGGACGTGTTTCTGGGCCTCTACGATTACCCGGCCACCGATCGGCACGCCGCATTCAACATGGCGTTGCGCGTGAACTTCGTGTCCGGCGCGGGCGATAATTCCGGCTTCCGTTTCGTGGGCTCGGAAGGCATCCTGACGATCGCCGGCGGCGTCACGGTGTCCAAGACGCCGCGCGAGACCGAGCCCGGCTACACCATCGACACTTTCCCCAAGGCGGTGCAAGAAGCGTTCCTGAAGGAATACCATGCGAAGTATCCACCGCAGACTCCCAATGCCGATAGCATGCGCCCGAATGTAGAGGATAAGTTCCAGGCGCCGCATGGGTACAGCGATCATCTGGATCACCATCGCAACTTCATCGCCGCGGTGCGCAGCCGCAAACCGGTGGTGGAAGATCCGGTGTTCGGATTTCGCGCGGCGGGTCCGGCGCTGCTATCGAACGTCAGCTACTTCGAGCAGCGCGTTTGCGCGTGGGATCCGGTAACCATGACTTTGAAGTCGTAGCGTGGGGCGCATGGGCCGGGCTTCGCTTCCTCGCGTTCGCATGGCTGGCCGTGGCTGGGGCAAGCGATGGGTTCGGCGCGACGCGTCCGCCCGTGCTGGTGGATCTGGCCGATCTCGCGCGTGCGCAGCCGCCCGAGTTCGCCGCCGACGCGCTGCTGCGGATTGCCGATGCGCCGAAGCTGACCGATGTCGCGTGGAAACGCGAGATCCTCGAAGATGCGTTCCACTTGGCGGCCGGGGCGCAGCAACCCTTTGCCCGCCGCAACTGGACGGGACGGCCGGGCAGCCTGTTCGACAAAGCCTACGCGCAGGGCCTCGACGCATGCACACTGCAATCGAAGGCCGTCGAAGCCATGCTCGCCATCGACTTCAAGAAGGCGCGCGAGTTGTTTGGCGAAATTCCGGCGCCGCGAATTCCGCGTCTCACTTGCGATGACGCGATGGTTTACGATGTCTCCATCTTCTATGCCACTGTTGGCGAAGTGGCCGCGCGGGCGTTCAGCGCGAAGGAGGCGGCCCGGGAGGAGCCGTTCCATTTGCTGCGGCGCTACGCCGCCGATGTGACGTCGCCGGCGCAGGCAGCGCCCATCGCGCGCATGCTGGTCGGCGCATCGCTGAAGCCGGCGCAGTTCGAGATGTTGGTGGATTCTTTCGCGGGCGGGCTCGCACAGCTCTCGGGCGACGATCGTTCCTTCTCGGCGGCGATGGGGGGCGACGCGGATGCCGCCATCGCGAGCTTATCGGCGGAATGCGCACACAGGCGGATCAATGCGCAGCCCCTCGTCGAGGCCTGGCGCATGTACCTGTCGCGACAGCTCAGCGGAGCGCGGTGCACGGATCCGGCCGCGCGGGGGCCGCAGCCGGCGGGTCAATGCGAATCGCCACAATGCCATCAGCTTGCGGCTCAGTTCAAGGGCCTGATCATCGGACCGAATGGATTCGGCTTGACCCCCGAGCAAAAGGCGGCCAGCGAATGGGGGGGCGGGTTGCGGCAATACATGGCGGCGCTGGCCGATTGGACCCAGGACGACGACCCGGCCGCGTACTTCCAATCCAAGAGCCACCTCTATGGCGTCCTGTTCGAGGTGGCCCCCAACGGTGCGGAGCGCGACCTGTTGCTCAGCACGCTGCTCGCCTGGCTGCAGCAGAACGGCTATCAGCGCGACCACCGCGCTGAATGGTTTTATCCGGTGAACCGGCTGATCATCCTGGCGTTTGCCGATCCGGTTGGAATGAGGGCCACCATCCAGGAGTTGCGGCGCTCGTCGGACCCGGTGATCGCGCTCTATGCGCAGTTGGAGCAGTTGCTGCCGCGGCCGATGGACGTGATGATAGGGCTGCTGTAGGAAGCGCGGACTAAAGTCCGCCCCTAGACAGGCCAGGAGGCCTGTCCTACTCAACTCGCAAGGCTTCCACCGGTTCGATAGTTGTGGCGCGGCGGGCGGGAATGTAGCTGGCCGCGAGCGCGGCGGCGGCTAAGACCAGGGACACGGCGCAGTAGGTTGTGGGGTCTAGCGGACTCACTTCGAACAGCAGGGCTTTCATGAGGCGCGTCAGTCCCGCGGCGGCGGCGAGGCCGCAGACCACACCTATGGCGGTCAGCAGCAGGCCCTGACGAACGAACATCCGTTGCACCGATTGCTGTGGCGCGCCGAGCGCGATGCGAATGCCGATTTCGCGGGTGCGCTGCGACACGGTGTATGAGATGACTCCGTAGATGCCCACGATGCCAAGCAGCAGCGCCATGCCCGCGGCGAGGCTTAGCATCACCAGCGTAAAGGCGGTGCGCGCCATGGATCGGTCGTAGATTTCCTGCACTGTGCGCACGTTGGCGATGGGCAAGTCCGGATTCACGGACCACACGGCGCGCCGGACATCGTTCAAGAAACTCGCGGAGCCGGTACGGCGGCTGCGGATGGCGAATGCCTGGCCGCGCTGGGTGAGGAGGGGCACTCCGTCGAAATCCCGGAGCATCATGGGCCAGTAAACGATGGTTGTGGCTTTATGGTCCGCGCCATCGTCGCGCTCATTGCCGGCTACGCCTACGACCTCGCGCCAGGCGGCCTTGGGGCTTTCGCGAATCTGCTTGCCCAGAGCGGCGGCGGGAGTGCGCCAGAGCTCGCGCGCCAGGACTTCGGAGACCAGTACGACCGGACGGGTTTGGTATATGTCGGTCCAAGTCAGGTCGCGGCCGGCCAGCAAAGGGTTCCCCATAGCTTTGAAAAAGCCGGGGGAGATGAACTTGTAGCGGCGGATGGGCGGAACTTGTCCATCGGCGTAGGACTCATCCGCGGCGAAGATAGGGTCGCTCCAATTGTTGCCGTCCATAGTGACGGAGCTGGTAAGTCCGGCGGCGGTTACTCCCGGAATGGCTGCGACCTTCTCCAGGATGTTGTTATAGGTGCGCGTGGCCAGTTCGGGCTTGGGAACCTCGGAGTCGGGAATGGATACATGCAGCGTGAGGATCTGCTGGGGCTCGGTGAATCCTGGCGGCACCTGCTTCAAGGCCCGGACAGTGCGAATCATAAGGCCGGAACCGATCAGCAGAACCAGCGCCAGCGCGACCTGCACGACCACCAGGACACTGCGCGCGCGGTGGCGCGCGCGGCCGTCGCTCGAAGTACGTCCGCCCTGGCGAAGGGCGCCAGCGAGGCGCGGGCCGGCATATTTGAACACCGGTATCAGGCCGAACAGAAGTCCGGCCGCTAGCGAGATGGCCAGGGTGAAGAGCAGAACGGCCGGATCGATGGAGATCTCTTCGAGCCGCGGCAGGTTGGCAGGGCCAATGGACACCAGGAGCTTCAGCCCGGCGTAGGCGAGACCGACGCCGAGGACGCCACCGGCGACTCCCAGCGCCACACTTTCCGTCAGCAAGTCGCGGGCGATACGCGGCCAGCCAGCGCCCAGAGCCGCCCGGATGGCGAGCTCCTGTTGCCGGCCCTCCGCGCGCGCCAGCATCAGGTTGGCGACGTTGGCGCAGGCGATGAAGAGCACGCCGCCAATGGTAGCCATCAGGACCCACAGCACCTTGCCGATGTCGCCGATTACGTCGGCCTTGAGCGGCCGCACCAGCGGTCCGAAGTGCGCTTCCTGGAACATCTGGAGACTGATGCCGGGAGCTGGCGGGAACTTGTCCAGCATCATGGGGAGCATGCGCGCGACATCGGCATTGGCCTGGGCAAGTGTGACTCCGGGTTTGAGACGCGCGACGGCCTGGTAACTGAAATTGCCGACGAAGACCTTGGCGCGGTCGAGCCGCAGGGGCTCGATGAGTGCGGCGCGGGAGTTCATGAAGCGGAAACTTGATGGCAGGATGCCGACGATCTCGCTCGCATCGCCGTCAACCATGATGCGCCGCCCGATGACGGATGGATCGCCGCCGAATTTGCGCTGCCAGTAACCGTAGGCGAGGATCACGGTTTTGGGGCTGCCGGGCGAATCGTCTTTACGGGTGAAGCATCGGCCGCGAACGGGCTGTGCGCCGAGGATGGGGAGCACGCCGTCGGTAACGTCCAGCACCTCGACCTGCTCGGGTTCGCCGGTGCCGGTGATATTGACCGAATCGTTACGCCACAGGCCAATGTCCTGGAAGGTGCGGTTTTCTTCCCGGAACGTGAAGTAGGTGGAGGGAGAGGCATCGAGTTCCTCCATGCCCTGCAAGCGGGCCGTCTCCCAGACGCCGACGAGGCGCTCGGGATCGGGATAGGGGAGCGGTTTCAGCAGGACTCCGTTCAAGACGCTGAAAATGGCGGTATTGGCGCCGATACCGACCGCCAGGGTGACGAGGGTGACGGCGGTGAACATCGGCGAGCGGGCGAGACGGCGGAGGATAGGCTTCATGTAGGTTAATTTTATACGCTGGAAGGGGGCCAACGTTCCGGGATGTGAGGAGGGCTGGGGGCTGGGGGCCAGGAAACCCGTCCCACTTTGGTTTAATGGGTCATGGCGTAGACGACGTAATTCACCCCGATGCGGATGGCCAGCGCGGAGAACCTTTCGGGATAGTGGGCTTCATCGGCCCATTCCCAGGCGTCGCCGAGGTCGGAGTTGTAGGAGATGGCCACCATGATGCGGCCCTGGTCGTCGTAGATGCCGCGCCAGTGGGCGCCTCGCGCGCCAGCCCCGTTGTTGCTCTTGTAGCCCGCTCGCAGATGCGCCTCGCCGGGCACCTGGTAGCGGTCGGCGAGATCGTAGACGGTGTGAAAGATGGCGTCGGCATCCTCGATTTCGACGATGGGACGATCGGGGAAGACACGCTTGATACGTTGCTCGAACATCTCCCACTCGAAGTTGCCGTGGAAGTCGTCGGCCATGAAGAAGCCGCCGCGCAACAGGTATTCGCGCATCTCCTTGGCCTGGGCGTCGGTGAGGCCCCATTCGCCGACTTGGACGGCGTAGAGCCAGGGCCAGTCGTAGGCGTCGCCTTCGTCGAGGTTGACGGGCTGCTCGACGGAGCGCACGTGGATGCGGGTCAAACGGCGGAGGGCCTGGGAGAAGTGGCGGTCGGCGCGGGGGTAGTCCTGGGTCCAGAGCGAGAGACCCTCGCGCCAGTCGCCGTCGAAGCGGCCGGCGTAGCCGTCGTTGGGACCGGGCGGGTACATCAGGCGGGCGAAGACCCATTCGGCGGGCTGGTTCCAATCCGCGGGGACTTCGAAGTTCTCGTATTCGACGCCGGGGAATTGACGGAAAGGGCGCTGGAAAGCGTAGAGCGCGGCGAGGGAGGCGACACCCAATCCCGCTCCATACAGCGCTTTGCGGAAACCCATAGGGACGCCTTGTTATGAGAATAGCACTGGGGGCCACACGCCCGCTTTGCGACCCCGGATTCCGCCGCTGTGCCGCTGGGCTGTACGAGCGCCCAAAAGGCACCGAGATAGTGGCAGTGATATACTGTTCGCTTAGGTTCAAAGCTACGCTTAGCGGGGAATTAGCATATGAAATCCGTAGAACCGCAGTCTCGAATGCCCACGGCGAAGTTTGGGCTCTATCTGATTTTATTGATTTTGGCATTGGTCCTCGCAGTATTTATTGGAGTTTTTGGGCTGATCGATAAGGCCAGGGCGGCGGCCACGATTATCAGCATCATGACGACTCTCTTCATCGTCTCGTCGGTCGAACTTGTCCCAGAGCTGGCGAGGAGGCTTGCGGAGAGATCGCGAGCCGCTAAGTTCGCTCGTTTCTTCGGTAGGGCCGCCGTCGAGGGCGAAGTGCGGCTGGTTTTTGCGCATCGCCAACTGAGAGCGCTTAGCGACCCTTGGATCACTCATTACCGCGTTCCGGAAATAGAGGGCAGCAGGCCGATACCGGAAGGTGTGAACGCTTGGTTGGCGGCGCAAGATATTCGTGCAGCAGTATACTTGGCTAATACGTTTTCCAAGTTTAACGACCGAGACTTTAAGATCATTCACGATAAAGATATCGACAGCGACGACTTCGACTATTGCGCTGTATCCATTGGATTGGGTTTCAATGGTTTCACACACCGATTGGCCACGTTGTGCGCCAATCGCTTGTTCAGGATCGAGTGGGGGGACTCCATAAAGGCTACCTTCACCGAGAAGACGGATAATTTCGAACTTGGAAGCGACCACGTTCCAATTCCGCCACCGCCGAATGGAGAGGATTACTGCATTGTTGCGAGAGTTGTGCCGACGACCGCACCTGGACGGCCCAAGCGCGTCTGCTTCGTCTGCGCCGGGCGCACAGCCGCCGGCACTGCCGCTGCAGGCTTCTTTCTCGCGAATCACTGGCTGAAGCTCTTGGAGCTGTACGATGTTCACGACAAAAGCCTGGACACGGAAAGCATGGCCGCCGTCGTTCGGCACGTCTGCGACGACTCGGGTGCGGAATTGCCTTCGACGGCCGAACTCGTGTGTCAGGACGACAAGGCAGTTATCTGTTGCTGGGCGCGAGTCCCTGGAGTCGAGTAAACCATGCGGCGGGCGAAGGGCGCGCTCGGGGCAGGGTTTGCGGCAGCCATTTGGGGCGGCATTCGCGGTCAGTGGCCGCTGTCCTTCCTTACGGTGCGGCGCGGGGTGGCTGCTGGAGGGCGTCGGCCGTTCGCAGGCTATTTACAATCTGCTCGACGCTGGGAGACTTCCTGATTTTGAGGAGACAGCGAATGAGCCAGCCGACGAAGAAGAGCGCTGCCGCGATGAAAAGTGCCTTCCACGTGTCCTTTGAAATCCCAAAGAAATCCTGGAATGTACTGACTGGAAAGACCACCAGTATTGTGACCAGAATTCCGGTAGTGGGTCAGTTTGAACTCTTAAAGAATTCGTTGATGTTGACATCCGGCCCTCGGTTTGCCCATGCTTGAAGTATGCCTGAGCGGTCAAAAAAGCAACGGCCCCGCGATCCGAACCAACTCGCGTACCAGATCATGCTTGAGTCAACCGGCCAAGCGGTCAAATTCGACCCGGCGCAACCCCAAGCGAAACCCATGGACCCGGCCAAGAATCCCCATGCCGTCGCGTTGGGAAGACTGGGTGGCCTCAAGGGTGGCGAAGCCAGGGCGGCTGCGCTATCACCTCGCAAGCGGTCCCAGATCGCAGCCAAAGCGGCGAAGGCGAGGTGGGGGAAGAAATGAACCGAGGCCACTGCCCCGAATGCAAGCAACCCGTTACCAAGGTTGAAGCCGAGCCGATCAATATCAAAGCCGGAAAATCTGCCGCCGTGCAGGGCTTTAGCTATTTGTGCCCCTCTTGCCATTGCGTTCTCGGTATCGGGATCGATTCGGGCGCACTGAAGGAACAGATCGTTTCCGCCGTGTCTGACGCTGTGCTTGCCATTCGTCTATTAGGCTAATCAGCATCTCTGCGTTCCTGCCCCGCACATTCAAGCCGGAAAGCGTTCTTCGTTTTTCCAACAGGCGATAGAGCGCTTCAGTCAACTCTGAGCGAAATAAATCCTCACTTTTCTTCATTTTCTACTTGACCTTTTGTGCTTGACCGTTGTAGAATATAAGTATGAACAAGCTAGACAACGCCAAGCGGACTCAAATCGTAACAGCCTTGATCGAAGGCAACAGCGTGCGGGCGACGGCCCGCATGACGGGGTGTTCCAAAAACACGATTCAGAAGCTCACGCTTGAGCTTGGCGCGGCTTGCTCGGATTACCTGAACCGCACGCTGGTAAACCTGAAATCTGAGCGTGTTCAGATTGACGAGCTTTGGTCGTTTGTCGCGGCCAAGAAAAAGAACGTCACGCCCGCGATTGCGGCCCGTGGCTTCGCTGGTGACGCTTGGACATTCGTGGCAATCGACGCCGATAGTAAGCTGGTCCTGAGTTGGATGGTCGGAGATCGCAATGCCAAGACCGCCAAGACATTCCTTGATGACGTTGCGGGGCGTCTCTCGAACCGAATCCAACTGACCACGGACGGCCATAAAATGTACTTCCTGCCGGTCGTGCAGGCCTTCGGTGAGGAAGTTGACTATGCCCAGATCGTCAAGATGTACGGCCCCGACCCGGAAGGCGAAAAACGGTATAGCCCCGCCGTTTGCATCGCCTGCGAAAAGAAACCGCTCATTGGCTCGCCCGACCCGAAGCACATCAGCACCAGTTACGTTGAAAGACAAAACCTTACGATCCGCATGGGCAATCGGCGCTTCACTCGCCTGACTAACGCCTTCTCAAAGAAGATTGAATATCACATCGCTTCACTGGCAATCCAGTACGTGCACTACAATTTCGTTAGGATTCACCAGACCCTTCGGGTGACTCCGGCGATGGCGGCTGGAGTGTCTGATCGGCTGTGGTCAGTCGAAGACGTTGTTGCGCTGCTTTCATAAGCCCCGCCTTCCGTATTGCCTCATTGTTCTTTGCCGCTGCCCTAACGCCTCGGACATGCGTCTCAAATGTCGAAAGCCATGTATCGAACACAGCGTCTGGTGTTCCGGTATCTATACATCCGCGAATGATAGGAGCCAAGCGTTCATAGATTCCCCAAAAGGACTCCACATCGTTTCCGAACTCAAAGTCAGGCTCAGATGCGGGCTTGTCTCCTTCGTCCAATTTAACTATATCGCTCGGGCCGCCGACACCGTAGCTGTGGCCTTTACATTCGCGTAAGATCCGAATGAGCATTGGGGTAAACAACTTTATCGGCATTACTGAGTTATTGCAGAGCCACTTAGTTAGGTAACGCGCTACTGGCGATCCGGTCCCTATGGCTATGTATTCATCCACTTCAGACACATCAGCGTTGTGCACGTAGAACAGTCCCGTTCTATTGCTGGTGTCACGGAACGCGAACAGTAACTCAAGATTGTAGGCTTGCGCGTTCACCTCCTTGAGCTTCTGTCTGTAGTACTTGGACCCGACGTATAGGCGGACTGCTGATGCCATGTTCGCTAGTGAGGTACAGTGCCCGTCAAAGAAGTTTTCGCTTCTTAGGTGCAAGGCAATGTCTTTGATTGGATGAAATAGGCCAGCGCCGGACGCGAAAGCAGCATATTGGCCAGAATCGGTCAAGCTGAATAGCTTACGTTCCTCTGATTTCGTTATGCCGTCCGACACTTCGCGGTCTGATGCGATCAGAACGCCGTCGGTACATCTGAACCCAACTGCAATCGTCATGCGCCACCTCTGGAGAAGCGGCCCTATATCGGGCCTGCGATCCCCATAAGGATAGCGCGAATGCTTGAGCGGTTGCGGTGTGGTACGCTTTTGCGGAAGGAGGGTAGCGGATTGCCCAAACCCAAAACGAAGATTCTCGGTGTTCCCGCGAAGCGCGGAACGATTATGCGCCCCGGCAAAGCGTGGCGGCTGATTAGTCCCGGCGAGCGTGCATTCAAGGCTACGCTCGTGCAGAAGGTCAAAATCGGAGGCGAAGCCGTGGCGATCTTCCGCGTCTGGAACCTGCCCGATTAGGCAATCCGATGGCCAAACTTTAGGCGTTCGCATTTCAAACTGACCCACTACCAGAATTCCGGCCGGGGTTTGCCAGGCCTTGCTTCGCTCCATATCGTCAACAGCATCGCGCAGACACAGACGGGCCTTGTCGGCCGTGATGACAATAATCTCCTGCTTCAGGTTTGCATCCACGCGCAGAATGATCCCGTTGAGCGCCGGATCGATGGTGACTGGCTCAGGAGCAGGCCGCCGAGGTTCCTCAGGGTTCATTGGCTTGCCCCATCACTTTAGTAGGGGAGTCGGCTCTCCGACAGGACGGTAGAAATCGGGCGGCCTTAGTTGTTGGGGTTGGGGCGGGAGTAGACCGAGAACTCCCAAAGCATGCTGGGACAAGAAACCGCAGTTGGTGCATGCCGTAACCACCGACGGAACCGTGGGTCCACGAGAAAAGGCCATTGCTCCAGAGGCGGACGAAAGATCTCCAGAGACCGGCTGGTTAAAGAATCCCTCCACCAGAGTGAACTGAGGATTGCCGCAGCGGGGGCATGGACGGTTCACGTGCTTGGCGTTCAGCGCTTCGACAACTTGCCTGGCCTGTTCGGGAGTCATCCTTCCAGTGAGATCGACGTACATTGTTTTTATGCCTCTGGTTCAAGATTACCATTACGGGAGGATCGCGCAGCTTCAACCCGCCGGGAATAGCGGCAGTTGCGCGGCGTGCGCGGGTGCGGCTTTCCTCTTGCGTCCGTCGAAGACGCTGCGGCCGTCCAGCGAGGGTGAGATGGCGCGCTCGTGGGCGACGATGGCATCGAAATCGGCCTCGGGGGAGTAGCGCTGCTCGACGGCGCGCACGAAACGATCGAGCCGGGCGAAACCTTCCAGCTTTTCGGAGCCGCCGAGTTTTACGGCGTCCAGCGCGCGGCGCAGCACGGCGATGGATTCGTCGTAGGTTTTAAGCGGCACGGGAAACGGGTGGCGATCCTTGCCGCCCAGCGCGAACGAGAAGCGCGCCGGATCGGAGAAGCGGGTGGGCGCGCCGTGTACGACTTCGGCGATGAGGGCCAGCGATTGGAGCGTGCGCGGGCCCAGGTTCTCCAGCAGGAGCAGCGACGCGAAATCGCGAAACTCGCGTTCATACGCGACGGCCAGCACCGCGCCGAGGCGCCGCAGATCCACGTTTTCCGCGCGGACGTCGTGATGCGGCGGGACTATCAGATGGCGGGCTTCGCGCAGGGTTCGATCCGGATGCTGGCGGGCGATGGCCAGTAGCGCATCCTGCGCGGGACGGGCCTGCGCGTCGACCAGGTTCAGGATGTCGCCCTGATGCTCGCCAACCACTGCCGTGTGCGGCTCGCAGGTGAAATCGCGGACGGTAGCGGAATGCCAGTGATAGCGGCGGGCGAGGCCGCTCGATGCATTCATGCCCTGCTGGACGACTGCCCATTCTCCCGCCGCGCTCACGATGAAGGTGTGCAAGTAGATCTGAAAGCCGTCGGCGATGGCGTTGTTATCGACACGCGCCGTGAGGCGGCTAGTGCGCACCAGCGCTTCGCCATCGAGACTGCGGCGCTCGGCGACCGCGCGCAGTTCATCCGGCGTGTGGCGCGAATGCCGGCCGCGGCCGCCGCAAATATAGATGCCCAGTTCGCCCGCGCGGGGAGACAGGCCGCGCTTGAGCGCGCCCAGCACGGAGGTGGTGATGCCCGATGAATGCCAGTCCATGCCCATCACGCTGCCGAGGGCCTGGAACCAGAACGGATCGCTCAGGCGGGACAGCAGTTCCGGTGCGCCGTGCTGCTGGAGAATGCTTTCGGCGATGGCTGCGCCCAGCCGGGTCATGCGCTCGGCGAGCCAAGCAGGCACGCGACCGCCGTGCAGCGGAAGATCGGCGAATCCGGAGCGCTTCATCTCATCCCATTCTAACGGGCGAGACAGGCCAGGAGGCCTGTCCTACGGGCGTCGCGCGAGTTCGGCCTCGGTTTGCGGGTGGGCCGGTACATACGCACGAAGCCCTCACGATCGATCAACGCCAGAGTCGGCGTGGAACTGGCGCCGTAGCGCAGCAACATCGTTTCGCCGATGGGATGGGGCACGGCGTCGAGCGCGGCGTAGGAGGTCTGCCACACGCGCTCGATCTCCTGGTCCTCTTGTTGCACGGTGGGATGGTCGATGTGCGGTACGTCTCCGTAACGGCGCGTGGGCGTGAGCACCCGTAAGCCGCGCGGCTCGTACTTCTGTTTGGGGCGCGCAATGACGGGGGCCTTGCGCTTTCGCGAAGAGGTCACCGGCCGAGAGTTTGAATCGCACGTCCGAGAATTGCCGCGTCGGAGGCGGGCGCCAGAATCGGGAGCAGCGAGAGACACCGTGATTTGAAACACATGGCTATTGAGGATAACATTACATATTGCGCGGGACGTGTGTTTGCGCACACACAATTCTCAGGCTGAAGCATGTGCCACCGCGCGATAATGATTGAGGAGGATGTCGGTATGAAGAAAGCGTTGGTATTAGTTGCGGCTTTAGGCTGTTCGTCACTGGGGCTTCTAGCGGATACGGCGGCGGAACGGCTGGAGGAATCGGCCAGGGTTATGCATGAGATCATGGGGACGCCCGACCAGGGAATTCCTCAAGACCTGTTGAACAAAGCATTTTGCGTCGTCATCGTTCCGTCGCTGAAGAAAGCCGCGTTCGTGGTGGGCGGCCAGTTCGGAAAGGGCTTTACGATTTGCCGGAAAGGCGCGGGCATGGGATGGGGAGCGCCGGGGGCTGTGAGAGTGGAAGGCGGCAGCTTCGGGTTTCAGATCGGCGGCTCGGAGACGGACGTCGTGATGCTCATCATGAACGAGCACGGCATGAAGGAACTGGACAAAGACAAATTCACCCTGGGCGGGGACGCCAGCATTGCAGCGGGACCGGTAGGGCGCACGGCGACGGCCGATACCGATGCGAGAATGACCGCTGAGATTCTTTCATGGTCGCGCGCGAAGGGTCTTTTTGCCGGCGTCTCACTGAGCGGCGCGTCGCTGCGTCCGGACAGAGATGCCAACAAGGAGCTTTACGGCGAGAAGCTGGACAACAAGCAGGTAGTTATGACAAATAGGGAGCCGCCGGAGGCGGCACGGCCGCTGATCGCGGAACTGGATAAGTACTCGATGCGGAAGAGCGGCAATTAGGCGCCTTCGGCGCGAAGCTAGCTGGCCACCACCATTTTCGTGGCGCAAGCTTTAGCATGCAGGCGCGGACTTCAGTCCGCGCTAATCGGGGCTTAAGCCCCGCGCGGACTAAAGTCCGCCCTCCTATAGGATGCGATAATTCACCAGCTCCACTCCCGCATCCAGCAGCGCCGCGCGAACCTGGGGAGCCACTAGCGCTTCCAATTCGCGCTCGCGGCTCTCCTTCAGCCTGGTGCGCGCGTTTTGCAGATCGTCGCCGCAATAGCCGGGATGGCACATGAACTCGGTCACGCCCTCCGGCAGCTCGCGAATCAATTGCGCCAGTTCCGGAGCGCGGAACCGCCCGGTCATCTGGAACCCTGCAAAGTGCTCGGTGGTCCGGCAGCCATGGCGCGTCAGCACGCGGTGGAAGCGGCCGCGCAACAATTGCAAGGTGCCGCTGGTGGCGCGCTTCAACAATCCCTCAAGCCCAGGTGCCCCGCTGGTGAGCGGAATGTCGAACGGCCGCCGCACCCAGCGGATCTCAAATTCCGCGGCGATGCGCGCGACCGCATCCAGCACCGGCGGCGCCAGGTGCGTGTGCTTGTGCGTATCCAGATGCGTGGGTTCTAAACCGGCCGCCAGGATTTTGCGCACCTGCGCCGCCAGCTCGTCATACACGCGGATGCTCCGCGCGGCCAGCGCCCGCAGCAACTGCGGCGCCGACGCGGGCAGCGGCGCGTACGGCGGCAGCAGCGAGCGCCCCGAGATCAGCACCAGGTGACAGCCTACGTCCAGCGACGGCGTATCCCGCGCCAGCCGCACGGCATCGTCGAACGCTGCGCCATTGGCCATCAACGTGGACGCGGTCAGGATGCCGCCGCGATGCGCCGCAACGATGCCGCGGTTCACGTCCGGAGTGAATCCGAAATCGTCGGCGTTAACCACCAATCGCTTGCGGGAGATCAAAAGATTTTCAGCCTGATGACTAGGAACTTCTTGGGATTGGCGCGGATGTCCTTGGCCAGCCCCTGGAACTCGCGCATGGCGCCGTTCATGGCATCATACATTTGCGGATTCACCAGCAACTGCCCCACCGTCCCTTGGCCCGAGTTGATGCGGTCGATCGTCGAATCCAGCTTGGCGGTCAGCTCGGTGAACTGCTTATAGAGCTGATCGTCCTTCAGCAGCTTGCCGGCCGTGCCCTTCCCGGCGTTCAGATCCTGCGTCAGGGTGCGCAGTTCAGCGAGTGTCTGCTGCGCCTCGTCGTAGACCTGCGGGTCCTTCATCAACTTGCCCGCGGTGCCGCGGCCCTGCTGCAGATCGTCCAGCATTTGATCGATACGCTTGAGCGGCGCGCGCACTTCCTGGTACAGGCTGTCGTCGTAGATCAGCTTGCTTAGCGTGCCTTTGCCGGTGCGCACGTCGGCCAGCAGTTGCTGTCCTTCGGCGGCGATCGCGTTCAGCCGGTTGTAGAGCTCGTCGTCCCGCAGCAGCTTGCCCAGGTTGCCTTTGCCCTCATCGATATCCGCCAGCATGGAGTCGGTGCGCTTGGAGATATCCTGCAGCGTATTGATCAAATTCGCGCTCTGGGCCATCAATTCGGGGATATCCTGCGTCTGCAGGCTGCGCAGCTCGCCTCCGGGCTTCACTGGCGTGGCGCTCGCCCCTTTGGTGATGTCGATGAACTTGCTGCCCAGAAGGTTTGCGGCGGTGACGGCGGCGGTGGAGTCTTGCGGAATGTCCCGCATATACTTCTCCTGGATCGCCAGCTCAAACTCCACGGCCCGGTTGGGATCTTTCGATCCCGACAGCTTGATCCCCTGCACTGCGCCGACCAAAATGCCATTGAGCCGCACCGGGGTGCTCTCGGTCATGCCCGCGCCATCCGCCATGTAGGTGCGCACGCTCTCGTTACGCTGGAAGATGCCGCGGCT
>Ga0181530_10003348_pt1 | contig 17955 bp, 14 predicted proteins | sample PEATcosm2014_Bin_42_FD_119769 | JGI IMG/M metagenome (GOLD analysis project Ga0181530, IMG submission 119769) | Peatland microbial communities from MTU Mesocosm Facility, Houghton, MI, USA - PEATcosm2014_Bin10_60_metaG | ecosystem: Environmental > Terrestrial > Soil > Wetlands > Peat | place... | reverse complement strand
CTGGCAACTGCTGGCCCGTTCCGAACTGCGGCTGATCCGTCTGGAGCCGCCCCCAACCAAAAAACGCTTAAAAAAGTAGCCCGAGGTTTTTCAGCAGAATCAATACCATTAACTGACCCCTTTCTCTTTCTGACCCCTTTCTTGATGTTTGAGAGCAATCCAGGCTGGCACTGGGTGGGCACACCAAATTGGAGCAAAAATCCGCCAGATTGCGACACAACCAATTACCCAAGCTGGAAGAGCCTGGGAACTCAAAAGAAATGGGTCGCGATTCCACCCCCCACCAAATAAAATGAAAAAGTATCTGTATTATTTATTACTTTTTATCTCCACATTAAATCGGGCCAGTGCTGGCGAAATAAAAACCAAGGTGTGGGGTGTTTTAACCAACGGTGTCCAAATGGCCATTGAGGTCAAGGACAATCCGTTGGTAATTACAAATAATCAACCAGTGAAACTGCTGATCACTTATCGGAATGTGTCCTCAAACGCAAACATGACCGTGTATAAGGCTAACTATACGGAAGAAGATCCTAGTTGCTTCTTCGTAGTGATTTCGCCCTCTGGAAGAGATATTTCTCCCGAGAACGTGGGCGTAGCAAACTCTGGCAGCGCCGAAGCACTTGGTCCACAAAAGGAGATCCAAATAGAATTTAACCTTAGCGCCATATGTAGCTTCAATGAGGTTGGCGCTTACAAAATTGTGGCGCGCAAGGGTATATATTGGCGCGAGGAGAAACATGGCTTTTTGGTTTTTTCCAATCCATTGAACGTTGTGATAGTTGCCGACAAATGAACGAACGCACTGACAACTTTAGGCTGGACAGGCCGCCGGCGGTCACGTTCACCTCGCCCGGCCCCGGAACCAACACCGTCAACCAGCCGATCCTCCAATTGCAGGGTTCCGCGCCGGAGGAATTGGCGAGCGTCACCTTCGACATCGCCAACTCGGCCGGGTGCCTCACCAACCAGCCGGGGATCGTGTTGGGCCGGTTTTACGACACGAATGTTGGCTGGTTCACCATCTTTGCCACGCCGCCTCTTTGCCATTGCGATTGCGCCGCTTTGGCGTAACCTGATTTCCGCATGTTTAACGCCAGCGAATTGTTTGATTTGAGCCAGACGGAGCACGCGGACATTTTTTCCGGCTGCCGGTATGCCTGGGAGGCGCTGCCCAAAATTGCCGCCTTCCTGGAAGCCCGCGTGCGCCCCGCCCTCCTTAACCGTTGCGAAGGCCGCGCGTTCATCGGCGAAAAGGTTTTCATCGGCGCGGGCACGGTGGTCGAAGACGGCGCGATGATCAAAGGGCCGGCCATCATCGGCAAGAACTGCCGCATCCGGCACAACGCCTATCTGAGAGAAAACGTCCTCATCGGGGACGATTGCGTGGTGGGCAATTCCACCGAGGTGAAGAACTCGCTCCTTTTCAACCACGCGCAGGCCCCGCATTTCAATTATGTCGGCGACTCCATCCTCGGTCACAAAGCGCATCTGGGCGCGGGCGCCATCCTGTCCAATTTCAAATTGCTGGACGAAAACATCACCGTGGAAATGGACGGCGCGCCTTTCGACACCGGCCTGCGCAAATTCGGCGCGCTGCTCGGCGACGGCTGCGAAATCGGCTGCAACTCCGTCCTCAGCCCGGGCAGCATCATCGGGCGCGCCTCGGTCCTCTATCCCAGCGTGGCCTGGCGCGGCATTCTGCCGGACAGCATGATCGTCAAGAATCGCGCCGCGCAGGAAGTGGCGCCGCGGCGCCTGCGGGGATCGTGAGGCCGCCCTGGTGAACAGCGTCTCCGACAGCCCGCAAAGCAAGAACGGCCACGACCTGGCCGCCCAGGTCGCGCGAATTTTTGCGCCGGGCGGAATTCTTTCCAAGTCCAGGAATTTCGAGTACCGCCCGCAGCAGCAAAAAATGGCCGTCGCCGTGGCCCAGGCGCTGGAGCGCCGCGAACATCTGGTGGTGGAAGCCGGCACGGGCGTCGGCAAGAGCCTGGCTTACTTGATCCCGTCCATTTTCTTCGCCGTGGCGGCGCGGAAAAAGGCCGTCATCTCCACCAACACCATCAATTTGCAGGAGCAGCTCATCGAAAAGGACCTGCCGATGCTGGCGGGCATCCTGCCGGTGAAATTCGACTTTACAATGTTGAAGGGCCGCCAGAACTACCTTTGCACCCATCGTTTGGCCCGCACCCTGTCCCAGGCGGGCATGCTGTTTGACTCCTCCGAAGAGCAGGAGTTGCAACGCATCCACGACTGGTCGAAAAAAACCGGCGACGGCAGCCTGTCGGATTTTGATCTGGAGCCGGACGCGAAAGTCTGGCAGCAGGTCTGCTCCGAGCGCGGCCTTTGCTCGCCGAAACTGTGCGGCTTCCAATCCGATTTCGTGAAGGACGGCGGGGCGCCATGTTTCTATCAGCGCGCGCGCAGCCGGGTATTGGCGTCCGACGTGCTGGTGCTCAACCACACTTTGTTCTTCATGCAGTTGGGCCTGGCGCCGGAGGAACCGGGCGCCGGACTGCTCTTCAAGAACGATTTTGTTATATTTGACGAAGCGCACACGGTCGAGCGCGTCGCCTCGCGCCACATCGGGTTGAGCGTTTCCAGCGCCCAACTGCGCTACAGCCTGCTGCGCCTTTGGAATCCCGCTACCCAAAAGGGCCTTCTGACTCTCCTGGGCAAAGGCCGCGCCGCAGGCATGGTCGAAAAGGCGCTGGGCCACGGCGACCAGTTCTTCGCCGCCATCGAGCAGGAGTGCGACCGCCTCTTCCATCAGCGCAGCCGCGAAGGCGGGACGGCGCGCGGCTGGAGCGAACTGCGCATCCGCCGGCCCGGCCTGGTGCCGGACAACCTCACCCTGTCAATGCAAAATTTGCGCGAGGAGATCGCGGAGATGATCAAGCTGGCCGGCGACAAAGACACCGCCCAGGAATTGGCCGAGCGCAACCGGCACCTGGGCGAATTGCGCGACGGCCTCGCGGCGTTCCTGAACCAGAGCGCCGAGCACCATGTCTATTGGGTGGAGCGCGCCGGCAAGGGGCGGCAGAACCTGACTCTCAACGCCGCGCCGATCAACGTCGCTGAATTCCTGCGCCGGCGCCTCTTCGGCGCCGACACCTCCGTCATCATGACCAGCGCCACCCTGGCAACCCGCCAAGACACTCCGCCCGCCCCCCCGCCTGTAGCGGCGGTCTATGACCGCCGCAATAATCCCCGAACCCCCGCCGCCACACCGCAGGCCAATTCAGTGGCTCGGCGGGAGCTTCGCCCTGCCGGAAAAAACGCCGCGGCCTCGCGCGCGCAAGCCTCGTCCGCCGATCCGCCTCCCTCCGGTCTGGTCTATTTCTCCAGTCAAGTCGGCGCGGAAAAGGCCGCCCAGTTGCAAGCCGGTTCGCCCTTTGACTACGAGCGGCAGATGAAAATCTTCATCGCCGGCAAGATGCCCGACCCGCGCGCGCCGGAGTATCAGGCCAGCCTCATCCATTGGATCGAGCACTTCATCCGCATGACCCACGGCAAGGCCTTCGTCCTCTTCACCAATTTCAAGCTCATGCTCGAAGTGGGAGAGCGCATGCAACCGTTTTTTGACGGGCTGGGCCTGGAATGTTTTGTGCAGGGCACCGGCACCCCGCGCTCGCTCATGCTGGAAAAATTCAAAAATGATATTGACTCCGTCCTGTTTGGGGCCGACAGCTTTTGGCAGGGCGTGGATGTGCCGGGCGAAGCCTTGTCCAACGTCATCATCACCCGGCTGCCCTTTGCCGTGCCGGACCATCCGCTGGTGGAAGCGCGCATGGAAGCCATCGAAGCCCGCGGCGGCAACTCCTTCCTGGAATTTTCCCTGCCCGAAGCCATCCTGAGATTCCGCCAGGGCGTGGGCCGCCTGATCCGGAACAAGACCGACACCGGCCTCGTGGCCGTGCTTGACAACCGCGTCCTGACCAAGCGATACGGCCAGGCCTTCCTCGACGCCGCCCCCAAATGCCCGGTGGAAATTGTCTAAATGGAAAAAGTGTACTTGTCATTTGGCGGCCGGCGGCCCATCCTCGCCCCATGCCAGAGATTGCCAAATTTGTCCAACGCGGTTCCGCAATGATTACGCCGAAAATCCTCAAGGGCGTTCACAAACGGCTGCCGTTTCTCAAACTCAAGTTCACCGAGTTTGAAGACGACGCCTTTCCCCACCTGAGCGAACAACTGGAATTTCTGGCCGACGTGGTGGAGGACTTCGCCGAAGGGGTGGAGGAGGACCTGCCCTATTCCACCGTGGTCGCCGCGACTTTTGCCCTGATCTATGCCGACCGCCAAGTGGAGATGATCCCCGACGCTCTTCCGGCGCCCGGCTTTGCCGACGACTCCGCCGTGGTCCGCTCCGTCCTCATCGCGCACGAAAAAGTGCTGGCCGCCTACGCCGGCCGCCACCAGATGAATTGGGAAGCCGTGTCAATAAAACCGTGAAACGGCCGCAGGGCAAAATTCTTCCCACTCCACGGCGCTTCGCGCGGAAGACACGCGGCCGGCAGGCCGCTTTGGAGTGCGGCGCGCCAGCGCCGCTTTTCCACTGCCCCACTCCGGTTGCAAATCCGTGGTCAATTCCTTTGGCTGCGGCTCTCCCGCACTGTGTCCTTTTGCGGCATATTGGCGCAGACGGGGCGATTCCCGGGATGGGCGCATTGCAGTCACGGCTCGACAGAGTCTCGCCCTGCCGTGGAGCCTTTTCTTGCGGATTTTGGAACAGGAGCAAACGGAGGAAACAGAGAACGGAAAGAGACAATCCCAAATAAACTCCGTTTTCTCTGTTTTCTCCTGTTTAGGCCATTCCACGGACGCCTCGGCGAGGCGTCCCTGCCGGAACAGTTGACCCGGGTTTATCGAGGGCGTCCCTCAAGCGGAAAGAAAAAATGGCTTGGATCATATTTAGCCATTTACATATTATGCTCATGAGTATATTCTTGAAGGCATGATTGAACGAATAGTTCAGGATGATGCGCCGGGGGGTGCGCCTGCCGCGCGGAATAGGAAGGGGGCGGCACGGCGGGGGCATCGCGGCCCCGATGAGGATGGAGGCGTCGAAACGAGGGCCGCGAAAAGGCGGAAAAGGCCCAGCGCGGCAAGCCGCAACCACAGGAAGGATGGAGGATGGAAAAGCCGGGAGAAAAGTCAGGGGAATGTATGACAGGGGAACCTATGCGTTCTTTCTGGTTAAACAGTTTTTCATTCGATTGCGGATGTCGGATTTGGCAATACTCTACCAAACCACTGTACATTCCGATGTCTCTGGAACCCCGCCTTTTTGCGCGTTTTGCGCCTTTTTGCGGCAAATCATCGCAAGTTGTTTTCTCTCAATAACTTACAACTAAAATTGTGTTTTTCAAATTAAGGTTAATTAAGGTTAATTAAGGTTAATTAAGCTCAAAACAGGCTGTTTCTTGACGAGTCGAATTGCCGAAGAAAGGCCGAATCCATACTGAAATGGTAGAGATTGTTAATTGGAAGTCTGCGCCACGGTGCTTGAGCAAAAAACTTGGAGCGGCTCTTTCTTCGGTGCTATTATGTTGATGCCATGCAGGAATTTCTCATGAAGAACCAGTCCGAGACCGCGCCCCAAATTGACGACGCCGGCGAGCCAGCCGCAATGGAGGCGCCGGAGCCGGCGCATAGCGCCGACGCTGCATTTGCAGCAACCGGCGCGCGCCGACTGGAGCAGTCTCCGGCCCGGTGGGAGCGGATGCTCGGCGCCCTCAACTTGCTGCCGACGGACCGTCCGCCAGTCTGGCTGATGCGCCAGGCGGGGCGGTGTCTGCCCGAATACCGCGCCTTGCGCGAAAAGCATTCCTTCCTGGATTTGATCCGCACGCCGGAACTGGCGGCGGAAGTGACGTTGCAGCCCATCCGCCGTTTTGGGTTCGACGCCGCCATCGTCTTCAGCGACATCCTGGTCGTGCCGGAGGCGATGGGGCAGCCGTACCTGTTTGGTGATGGCGGCGGCGTGGTCATGGAAGGCCAGTTGCGCGGCGTGGCGGACATTCGGAAGCTGGATGAAACGGGCGTGCCGGACCGTCTTGGCTATGTGGCCGGCGCGCTGGAGTTGATCAAGCGGAAGTTGGACGGCCGCGCGGCGCTGCTGGGGTTCGCAGGTTCGCCGTGGACGCTGGCCAATTTCATGCTCGAAGGCGGCAGCGCCCCGAAGTTCGTCAAGGCGCGGCAGTTGTTTGACCGGGACCGCAGCACTTACAACCTGCTGGCGGACAAATTGACGGTCGCCGTCACCGATTTTCTTCTGATGCAGATCGCCTGCGGCGTGGATGCGGTGCAGATCTTCGACAGCGCGGGCGGTGATTTGCCGGCGGCGGACTTCGAGGCGGCATCGGGACGGTGGATGGCCAGGATCGTTTCCAAGCTCAACAAGCGCGCGCCGGTGATTGTCTATTCCAAGGGAACGCGGGCGTGGGAGGCGCTGGCAAAAATCGGGGCGAACGTCATTGGAATTGATCACGGCATCCCGCTGGAGGAGGCGGAACGGCGGCTGCCGCGCGACACGGGCATCCAGGGAAATCTGGACCCGGCGCTGCTGGCCGGCGCGGCGCCGCAGACTGTGGCGGCGGAAACGCGGCGCATTCTGGAAGTCATGCGCGACCGCAACGGCTACATCTTTAATCTCGGCCACGGCGTCCCGCCCAACGCCAAACTGGAAAACCTGGAGGCGCTGGCGGAGACTGTCCAAAGCTTCGTATGAGCAAACTGAACGTGGATCTGGATTTGGTTCAAAAATACAACGTGCCCGGGCCGCGGTACACCTCTTATCCCCCCGCTCCGCAGTTCACGGACAAAATCGCGTGGCCGGAGGTCGCGGCGAAAATCGCCCAGGCGCAGCCCTCCGGGCGCGGCCTGTCCCTTTATTTCCACATCCCGTTTTGCGAGTCGCTCTGCTGGTTTTGCGGCTGCACCACGGTCATCACCACCCAACGGGACAAAGGCGCGCATTACCTCGAATACCTGGACAAGGAAATGGAGCTGATGAGCGCCCGCATCAACCCGGAGCGCCAGGCCGTCCAATTGCATTGGGGCGGCGGCACGCCGACCTTTCTCGCCCCCGCCGACATCCGCCGCCTCGGCCAATCCATCCGCAAGCATTTCAAACTCGCCCCCGACATCGAAGCCGGAGTCGAGATGGACCCGCGCCGGCTCACGCGCGATCACATCACCGCCTTGCGCGAGATCGGTTTCAACCGCGCTTCGATTGGCGTCCAGGATTTTAACCCCGCGGTGCAAACGGCCGTGCATCGGATTCAACCGCGCGACCTGACGGAGACGGCCATCGGCTGGGCGCGCGAGGCCGGTTTCCCATCGGTCAACCTGGACTTGATTTACGGGCTGCCCTACCAGACCGTCGAGTCGTTCGAGCAAACGCTGGACGATATCATCAAGCTGGGGCCGGACCGGCTGGCGGTTTTCAGTTACGCGCATGTGCCCTGGATCAAACCGGCGCAAAAAATTCTGGAGCAGGAAGCCGCGCTGCCCGGCGCCGAAACCAAGCTCGCCATCTTAAAACTCATCATCGAAAAGCTCACCCAGGACAACCGCTACACCTACATCGGCATGGACCACTTCGCCCGGCCCACCGACGAACTGGCGGTCGCGCAACGCCAGAAAACTTTGCAGCGCAATTTCCAGGGCTACAGCACCAGGGGCGGCACGGACATCTATGGCTTCGGCATGTCCGCCATTTCTCAGACCGACGGCGTCTATTGGCAGAACTTCAAGGAGTTGCCCGCATACTGTCAGGCCCTGGATTCCGGCCGCCCGCCGTTTGCCAAGGGCTATATCTTGAGCGACGACGACCGGATTCGCCGCCAAACGATCATGCGGCTGATGTGCGACTTGAGCCTGGACTACGCCGCGCTTTCAAAGGACCTGGAGATTGACTTCGCCCGCTATTTTGGCGCCGAGCTGGAATCCCTGGCGGACCTGGAGGAGGACGGCCTGTTGACGCGCGGGGCGGGCGGCCTGGTGGTCAACGACGTGGGGCGGCTTTTCATCCGCAACATTGCCATGCGGTTCGACCGCTATCTTCCCGCCGCCCGGGAACGGCGCTTTTCCAAAACGATATGAAACCGGTTGTCATCATCGGCGGCGGCATCACCGGGCTGACCGCCGCCTTTTGCCTCCGGCAGCGCGGCCTGCCGGTCATCGTGCTCGAAGCGTCCGGGCGCGTGGGCGGCGTGATCCAATCCTTGCGCCGCGACGGGTGGCTGGCCGAATTCGGTCCCAACAGCATCCTGGAAACCTCCCCGGTCATTTCCAATCTCGTGCGCGACCTCGGCCTGGAATCGCGCCGGGTTTATTCCAGCCCGTCCGCCGAAAATCGTTACGTGGTCCGCGGCGGCATGCCGGTGGCCGTTCCCGCTTCCGCGGCCGGTCTTCTGACGACGCCGCTGTTTTCGTTTCCGGCCAAGCTGCGCGTTTTGGCCGAGCTGTTCATCGGGCGGGCGCCGGAGGGTGTGGAGGAATCCATTGCCCAATTTGTCGTCCGGCGGCTGGGCCGGGAGTTTTTGGACTACGCCATTGATCCCATGGTGGCCGGAGTCTATGCCGGCGACCCCGCGCGGCTTTCCGTGTCGCAGGCATTTCCAAAACTTTACGCGCTGGAGAAACGCCATCGCTCGCTCTTCCTGGGGCAGGTCCTCGGCGCGCGCGAGCGCAAGCGCAGCGGCGAAGTCTCCAAACAAAACGCGAAAAAGCTCTCCTTCGACGACGGCTTGCAGGCGCTGGTTGACACGCTGCAATCGCGCCTCGGCGGAGCGGTGGAAACGTCCGCGCCCGTTCGCGGTTTGCGGCGCGCGGCGGACGGCTGGCTCATTGAAATGGAACCGGGCGCCGGCGGCCGGCGGATCGAGTGCGGCGCGGTTCTTCTCGCCCTGCCGAGCCACAAGATCGCCTCGCTGGAATTGGAAACCGCGCCGGCGCTCGATGTTTCCCCGCTGGCCAAAGTCTATTATCCGCCCGTGGCCTCCGTCGTCCTCGGTTTTCACCGCGCCGATGTTCAGCACCCGCTCGATGGATTTGGCATGCTGATTCCGCGGAAGGAGGGGTTCAACATCCTGGGCGCTCTGTTCTCCTCGTCGCTCTTTCCCAACCGCGCCCCGGACGGCGAAGTGCTTCTCACCTGTTACATCGGCGGCGCGCGCGATCCGCTCCTGCCGCTAAAAACGACCGGGGCGCTGGTGGAAATGGCTGTCAAAGACCTGGCGGCGATTTTGGGCGCGCGGGGACGGCCCGCCTTTCAGCACGTCGCCGTCTATCGCCAGGCCATTCCGCAATACAACGTCGGTTTCGGAAAAGTCCGCGCGCTCTTCAACGAAATGGAACAGAAGGCCCCGGGCCTCTTTATGGCCGGACACGCCCGCGACGGCATTTCCCTGGGCGATTCCATTATCTCCGCCCACAACGTCGCGGCGCGAATCCAGGCCTATTTGCAGTCCAACCCCGCGCGGCTCAACCCGGCGAACCACCCCGTATCCGCATGAACAACCGGGCCGCAATCCGCAATCCTCCCACCCGGGCCGTGCTTCTGGTCAATTTAGGCTCGCCCGATTCCGCGTCCGTCGAGGATGTGCGCGCCTATCTGCGCGAATTCCTCATGGATGGCCGCGTTCTCGATGCGTTTTATCCCGTCCGCTGGTGCATCGTCCATCTGACAATTTTGCCAACGCGCCCCGCCCAATCCGCCGCCGCCTACCGGAAAATCTGGACCACCGAAGGCTCGCCCCTGGTCGCCACCGGACACAAGGTGCGGGCGGCGCTGCAAGAGCAAGCCGGCGTCCGCGTGGAACTGGCCATGCGTTATCGCAATCCGTCCATCCCCGATGCCGTCCGCAAGTTGCGGGACGAAGGCATCCGCGAGGTGCTGCTCATCCCGCTTTTTCCGCACTACGCGATGTCCAGTTTTGAAACCGCCGTCGAGCGCGTCCGGGAAGTCATCGCAAAAACCGCGCCGGACATGGCGCTGACGGTCGCGCCGCCCTTCTACGATCATCCCGATTACATCCGGGCGATGACGGCGAACGCAGCCGTATATTTGACAAATCCCTGGGACCACTTGCTGTTCAGTTTCCACGGCATCCCCGAACGGCATTTGCGCAAGTCCGATCCCACCGGCGGCCGTTGCCTGGCGCGGCCGGATTGCTGCGGGGACGGCTTTCCCGTGCCGGCGACCTGCTATCGCGCGCAGTGTTTCAAAACGGTGGAGGCGTTCGCGCGAACGGCCTCGATTCCGAAGGAGAAGTATTCCATCGCCTTCCAATCCCGCCTGGGACGCCAGCCCTGGCTCAAGCCACATACAGATGTAGTCCTAGAAGAACTGCCCAAGTCTGGAATCAGGAATCTCGTGGTGATATGTCCCTCCTTCGTATCGGACTGCCTGGAAACGCTGGAAGAGATCGGCATTCGCGGCCGCGATTCCTTCCGCGCCGCCGGCGGCGGGGAATTGACGCTCATCCCCTGCCTCAACACCCATCCCCTCTGGATCACCGCCCTGGCCAACATGATCCATCTCAATTTGAAATTATGAATATGGGGTCTTCCATCGCCGTTTTAGAACTTTCCTTGCGCCCTCAAAAAACATTCCCCAGAAAAGGATTGCAATAAGCACGGCGAACGCCGGGCCAAACCCGGATTCAATGAAGCCCGGAATAAAGATCACTCCCATAAACAGCGGCCAGAATATGGCCACGGCTGTACCATCTAAAATGTATCTGAGCACTGTTGGAGGATCGTCGTCCTCGTAAAGCATGATGCTTATGAAACCGATCGCGAATGCGAAAACCAAGAAACAGACGCCAATTAAGAGGACTCTCACTATTTGCTTTTCCATTTTCCAAATGTGACGCCTCCCGGCAGACAATCAAGGCGGAAGTTGAACAATTCAGCCATTTCCCTAAATTCTCTTGCGCCGGAACAGGCGCGGGATTAGATTAAGTGCGTACGGCCCATCACAACGCCGGGTTTCCGATGAACATTCTCCTCATCAGTCCGCAGACGCCAGACACGTTCTGGAGTTTCAAACATGTGCTGCGTTTCGTTTCCAAGCGCGCCTCCTTCCCGCCCCTGGGCTTGCTCACCGTCGCCGCCATGCTGCCCCGCGATTGGGATTTGCGGCTCGTGGACTTGAACGTCAAGCGGCTCAAGGACGCCGATTTGCGCTGGGCGGACTTTGTGATGATCAGCGCGATGATCGTCCAGAAGGATTCGGTGCGCAACATCGTGGCGCGCTGCCTGGCCCTTCGCAAACCGGTCATCGCGGGCGGGCCGCTCTTCACCACCGGCCATGAAGGTTTCCCCGAAATTCAACATTTCGTCCTGGGCGAGGCCGAGGAAATCATGCCGCAAGTCGTTGAAGACATGCGCCACAACCGCCTCCAGCGCCTTTACAAAGCGCCCCGCTGGCCGGACCTCGCGCAAACGCCCGTCCCGCGCTGGGACTTGATTGACCTGCGCGATTACGTGACCATGCCGGCGCAGTTTTCGCGCGGCTGCCCCTTCCTTTGCGAGTTCTGCGACATCACCGTCATGAACGGCCGCGTGCCCCGCACCAAATCGCCGGCGCAAATGATCGCCGAACTGGAAGCGATCCGCGCGCGCGGCTGGAGGGAAATGGTCTTCATCGTGGACGACAATTTTATAGGCGACAAACGGCGCGTGCGCGAGTTGCTGCGCGAAATGGTGGAATGGCGCCGGCGCACGGGGGCCGAAATGGGATTCCTCACCGAAGCCTCGGTCAACCTGGCGGACGACGCGCAGTTGTGCGCGTTGATGGTGGAAGCCGGTTTCACCAAAGTGTTTGTCGGCATCGAAACCCCTTCGGTGGAAGCGCTGGCCGAATGCAGCAAGATTCAGAATCGCGGGCGCGATCTGGTGCAGGCCGTGCGCACCTTGCAACAGCGCGGGCTGGAAGTCATGGGCGGTTTCATCGTCGGCTTCGACAGCGACAAGGCCGACATCTTCAAGCGCCAGTTCGATTTCATCCAGCGCTCCGGCGTCGTCACCGCCATGGTCGGCCTGCTCACCGCCCTGCCGCAAACCCGCCTCTACGACCGCCTCAAGACCGAGGGCCGGCTGGAAACGGAAACCAGCGGCAACAACACCGATTCCGCCCTGAACTTCAAACCCAGGCTCAACCGCGAATTCCTCCAATCCGGCTATCGCGACCTGATGAAGAAACTCTACGAGCCGAAAGTCTATTACCAGCGCGTCCGCGTGTTTCTTCAGAATCACAAGACCAGCGCGCCGCGCCTGCGGCTGTCGCGCGCCGATTTCATGGCCTTTCTAAAATCCTTTTGGCTGCTGGGCGTCTGGTATCGCGGGCGCATGGCCTACTGGCGGTTCTTCCTCGGAACACTCGTGCATCGTCCCCGTCAATTCCGTCAGGCCATTGAATTTGCCATCCTCGGCTACCACTTCCGCCGCGTCGCCCAGGAATGTTAGCCCGCGTCCAAAACCCCAACGGAGTGACGGAGAACGGAGTGTTGGAGTATTGGTTCTTCCCACCACTCCACCACTCCACCACTCCGCCTCCCCGGCAGCCTCGCGGGGAAATTGCCGCTTGACGGGCGCGGGCGCGCCGCATACCATGCGATTTGTAATGAGCGAGACAAAAAACAAATTCCTCCTCACCCGCGCGGCGCCAATAAGGGGCGGCGGGAAAAAGCCAAATTCCTATAAGTAACTCCCATGAAATCTCTGCATTCGCCAAGCGTCCGTTTGATTGTCACGATGGCCTTCTTCATGAGCGGCTGGCTGGGGCTGGCCTCAGCGCGGGCCGGAGCAGGGCCGGGCGGCGGCGGCCAGGCGGCGGGACAACTCCTTCCCAAACCGCCCGCCAAACCGGCCGACTGGATCGTCGAGCACGACCCGGTGAATCCCAACGCCACGCCCGAGGCCAGGGCGCTGCTGAAATATCTGTACAGTATATGCGGCAAGCACACCGTCATCGGCCAGCACAATTTCGCCGGCGTGCATGAGCTCTCCACCGCCCAGGCCGCCCGCGGCCTCGGCAAGACGCCGGCGTTGTATGGATCGGACTGGGGGTTTTCCAAAGCGGGCGACATTGATTCGATTTACGCGAGGGACAACACCGTCAAGGAAGACATCAAGCAGTGGCGGAACGGGTCCATCATCGCCATGTGCTGGCATGAGGTCCGCCCGACCACCAATGAACCGGTGACCTTCCAGGACGACAAGGCCCACAGCAGCGTCCAGGGCAAACTCACCGACGAAGATTGGGAGGCATTGCTCACGCCCGGCACCTGGATCCACTCGAATTGGTGCGCCCAGGTGGATGTCATCGCGGGTTACTTGAAGCAGCTTCAGGACGCCCGCGTGCCGGTCCTCTGGCGGCCCGTGCATGAAATGAACGGCCAATGGTTCTGGTGGGGCGGCCGTCCGGGCGAGCGCGGAACCCGCCAGTATTATCGCATGATGTACGACCGGCTGGTCAACGTGGACAAGGTCAACAATCTGGTCTGGGTCTGGAACTGCGACCGGCCCAATCCGCCTTCCCTTCAATTTGTGGATTGCTTCCCCGGCCAGCAATACGTGGATGTTCTCGCGTTGGACTGTTATGGAACCTTCGAGCAGCGGTTTTATGACGAGATGAACGCGCTGTCGGACGGCAAGGTGATGGCCGTCAGCGAAGGCGGCCCGGTCCCGCTGGACATCTACAAAACGCAGCCCAAATGGTGCTATTACATGCCGTGGGCATCCGTCCGCAGTCCTGTGTTTGACAGCAAGACGCCGGCAGTGGCGGCGACACCCGGCGGAGAGGCTCGCCGGGGCGGCGGCGGCGGAGGAGGGCGCGGCGGAATGAACTTGGCCGACATGGCCAAAGACCCGCGCATGTTTTGCCTGGAAGACGCGGCTTATTGGGAGTCCATCCAGCCCTTGCGCGCCGCCTGCGGCCTGCCGCCGGAGCGCCCCGCGGCCGTGCCGCCGGCTCCGGCAGGGAATTGACCGCCTTTGATTGAGAATTGGCCATTGAAAATTGGTTATATGTGATGTGGCGCCTATGAAATGGACAGACGAAGACCTGGCTGTTTTGCAGAATCTGGAATTCAGCGTCGCGCAGATTTGGCGCGCCCATCCGGAAATGACCGATTATGCCGCGTTGCGCGCCTACGAGGCGGCCTTCAAGGTGTATCGCGATCAACTGCGCGGTCATGTCCCCAAGCCGCCCGCGCTGACCGGGCTGGACGCCACGACATTCGAAGCCGTGACGGCGATGTGCGAATTCCGCCTCGGCCACCGGGCCGGGCCGGTGGAGGACCTGCCCGCCGTTCCACCCGTGCCTTTGGACAAGCTCGTGGGATACTTGCGGGAACTGGCCAAGTCGGTCGAGCGCCACACTTGGATGAGCGGCCGGCAGGGCTACCTGACTTTTATTGACCAATACGTGCCGTGAGCCTTCAGAGCCTGGGTAGCACGGGCGACTCGCCCGTCCCGGTCGGCGACTCGCCGACCGGAGCCGGCGGTGAGCGAGTGCGGGAGCAACACAACGCCATTTGCAAATTCCGCCGGGCCAGTGGCCCGGCGGGACGGGCGAGTCGCCCGTGCTGCCCATCCGGCATGGTATGATTGGGCTACGGATTCGCATCCTGCCCGGACGGTCCGGGAGGGGGCGCGGGCGCGGGTTGCACCAGTTTGCCGTAACGCGGAATTTCGGGAAACAGCCGGCAGATTGCCCCCACCACAAACAGCGTGGCCACGCCGCCGAACACCGCGGAAAAGACCGGGCCTGTCAACGCGCTCAGAAAACCGGACTCGGCCCCGCCCAGTTCGTTGGAGGTGCCGATGAATAAATTGTTGACGGACGAAACCCGGCCCCGCATCGCGTCGGGCGTGAGCAATTGCACGGAGGTGTGCCGGATCACAATGCTAAAGGTGTCCGCCATCCCGCATATTATCAGCATCGTCATGGAGAGCCAAAACATCCGCGAGAATCCAAAGCCAATCGTCGCCAGGCCGAACACAGCCACCGCGATAATCAACACCCGCCCCGCCTTGTTGAAGGGCGGCAGATGGGCGATGATGAGCGAGCAGGCGACCGAGCCAATCGGCAGCCCGGCTTTCAAGAAGCCCAGCCCCACTTTGCCAACATGCAGAATGTCGGCCGCATACTGCGGCACCAGCGTGTCGGCCCCTCCGAACAAGACGGCAAAAAGGTCCAGAGTGATCATGCCCAGTATGATCCGATGGTTGAACACAAAATGAAATCCGCCCAGAATCGCCTTTAGCGAGAACGGTTCCCGGGCCGCCGGATTGTGACGCGCCCGCACCAGGCAGGTCAGCGCGAGGCACATCAGGGCAGCCATAGTGTTGACAAGATAGACTCCCACGGCGCTGTTGCTCAAAGCGTACAACACCCCCGCCGCCGCCGGACCCGCCGCGGCGGAGATTTGAAACGTGCTGGAGGACCAGTTCAAGGCGAGCGGCAATTCCTCCCGCGAGACCAATTGCGGCAAAAATGCCGCGCTGGACGCCCACATGAACGTGCGCGCCACGCCGGAAACCGTCAGGCATACATACACCAAAGGCACCGGCGCCTGACGCCACGAAATCAGCGCCAGCCCCAGCGACGCCGCCGCCATCACCCCTTGCGTCACGACGATGACCCCCTTGCGGCTGCGCGTCTCGGCGACATGGCCGGCGGGCAGCGTCATCGCCAGCATGGGCAGGAATTGCGTCAGGCCGACAAACCCCAGCGACACGGCCGAATGCGTCCGGTCGTACAACTCCCCCATCACGGCCAGCGTGAGCATCTGCTGGCCGAACGAAGCCGCAAACCGCCCGACCGCGTAACAGAAAAAATCGCGGTTGCGCAGAACCGCGTAAGGGCTGGTCTCCGGGACTGGCGGGGAGCCTTTCACTTTCTTGGGCGGCGTATGTCCGCTTCCTGCTCTTAATCTTAATTAATCCTAATCCTAATCTTAATCCTAATCCTAGCCAAAGATATTTGAAATTTTCGGAATCGCCAATCGCCAACTTGCGTCCCCAATCCTCGCCGAAGAAAACTTTTTTATCCGCGAATTGCGCGAATGACGCGAAGAAGAGGCTCCTTTCGTGTAATTCGCGTAATTCGCGGATTCCTCACCTTGGGGTTTGGCCTCTTCCGAAGGCGGCCCAACCCGGAATACGAGTTGGCAGGCCGCCAGGAGGAGATTAAGATTAAGAGTAAGAGCAAGATTAAGATTAAGAACCAAAAGGCACTACACAAAAAAAGTGGAACATCCGCCTGACATGATCGCCCCTCTGCAAGTGGCCGTGACCGGCCTGTTTGACAACCCGCGCTCCCCGGCGCTGCGCTTTCTGCAAGAGGCGGCCCGCCTGGGCGGGGTGACGGTGCTGCTTTGGCCCGATGACGCCGCGCGCGAACCGGGCGCAGAGCCTTGCAAATTCCCCCTGGCGGAGCGGGCCTATTTCTTGCAGGCGCTTCGTTATGTCAAACAGGTGATTCCCGTGACCGGCCCCGTTGCGGCCAATGCCCTGCCAAGCGCGCCGGGGTTCCATCCCGGCCTTTGGGTGGTGGAAGAAGCGCGGGCCGGCCAGGCGCAACGCGAATTTTGCGCGAAGGCGAACCTGCCCTATCGAGTCCTCGGCTGCGAACAATTGTGCGGATTTCCGCCGCCCGCTGCCGCGCCCGCCCCGGCCGGCGCGCCGCGCAAGAAAGTCATTGTGACCGGCACCTACGACTGGTTCCACTCCGGCCATGTGCGCTTTTTTGAGGAAGCCAGCGGTTTGGGCGACCTTTACGCGGTGGTGGGGCACGATGCGAACATCCGTCTGCTCAAGGGTGCCGGCCATCCGATGTTCCCGCAAGAGGAACGCCGCTATATGGTGCAATCCATCCGCTTCGTCACCCAGGCCCTGATTTCGACCGGGGAAGGCTGGCTGGACGCCGCGCCGGAAATCGAGTGTCTCAAGCCCGACATCTACGCCGTGAACGACGACGGCGACCGTGGCGGCAAGCGCGAATACTGTCGCGAGCGCGGCATCGAATACCGTGTCCTAAAGCGAATCCCCGCCCCCGGCCTCCCCCGGCGTTCGAGCACAGACTTGAGAGGCTTTTAGCGCCTTCCTTCTTGCTAGCACGGGCGCCTGCGCCTGTTCTCCTCAGTGGTTCGGGACGGCGTTGACTTCGATCGGCACGATGATCGGCGAGAGAAATACGCCTGCGATTTTTCCATTGGCTTCCAGACGATAGAGACGCTGCACAAAGACCAACTTGTAGGTTCCAGGAGCTTTGGCGTCAAAATAGTCAAACAGCTTAAACTGCCCCCCGTCCGCTGCATCGTTGGCTTCCATAAACAAGCGGCTGCGGCGCATGAACTGGCTCGTAGCGGACTTGCCTTCCATGGACAACGGTTGGCCCAGCTTCGCTCCGAGCGGCGTCCTTGCAATTTCATTGCGTTTTTCGTCGTAAAGCGTCAGTCCGAGTCCTTCCTCAGGAGAGGGCAGCATATAATTGGAAACTCGGTTCGTGGTGTTGTTCATTATGAAAACGGAAAAGCACTGTTCCTGCGGTCTGCCGGTTTGGGGGTCGCGCGGCTCCCGCACCAGAACGGCCTCAAGGGGCCGGCCAGGCAAGCCGCGAAAAAGATTCCCTTCGCGGGCCATGTTGTCAAAGTAGAACATCATTTCCGAAGGCTGTTGGACAACACTGATATTGGTTCCGACCCACGCCAGATCGAAGGGCATCAGGTCTCCGACGTCGTTGATGTGGAAAAGCTGCGGGCCAATTTCCAGAATGTACTGTCCCGGTGAGACGGAGAACCAATCGGCCAGATTCCAGAACTCCTGACACAGAGTCAATAAGAGCGATTTAATTTTACCTCGGTATTCCAGGGTTTTTTCTGAGTTTTGAGGCGCCGGAAGGTGCGAACCCAAACCTGTCCGCTTTTTTGG
>Ga0181530_10003337_pt1 | contig 17992 bp, 14 predicted proteins | sample PEATcosm2014_Bin_42_FD_119769 | JGI IMG/M metagenome (GOLD analysis project Ga0181530, IMG submission 119769) | Peatland microbial communities from MTU Mesocosm Facility, Houghton, MI, USA - PEATcosm2014_Bin10_60_metaG | ecosystem: Environmental > Terrestrial > Soil > Wetlands > Peat | place... | reverse complement strand
CGACCGCGGTCGTCGCCCGCGGCCAGGCGGCCGTTGGGCGGGCACCGCCTGCTTTCTCATCGAATTGACTCATCCCTTGCCCCGATTCTCCTCGAGCCACGACTGCAGGAGCACGGTCGCGGCGACGGCGTCGATGCCTGCCCGACGTGCCCGGGAGGCGGCGTCCGGCCGCTTCTGGCGAAGCGGACGGGCCGGCGCGCGCGCCCGCTCCCCGGCCCGGGCCCGCCCCGGTTCTGCCGGCAAACGGCGCCTGCGCTCGGCTTCGACCGTCGTCAGGCGCTCATCGTGTAAGACGACAGGGACACGGAGCTGGGTTCCGAGCGCCGCGGCTTCCGCGGCGGCCGCGGCGGCGGCGGGGCCCCGATCACCCGCCAGGCTGAGCGGGAGCCCCACGACGACAAGGCCGGCGCCGAACTCCGCCACGACAGCAGCGATCGCACGGTGGTCAGCGTCCAAGTCGCCGCTTCGCGCGATGACGGCGTGCGGCGTCGCCAGCACGCGTTGCGAATCGCTCACCGACACGCCGATGCGTCGCTGGCCCAGGTCTATGCCGACCACTCGGGTCCTGGCCGCCTCCGCCATCGTGCGAGGCTCCCCGTCCGCCGCCCCGCCGGTCAAGCCGAAGCCTGGTCGTCAAACCTGGGCTCGGAGACACGGCGCAAGGCCTCCCCGAGTTTCCCGAGCGCCTCCTCGACGCCCGCGACGTCGCGGCCGCCGGCCGTCGCAAGCTCGGGTGTGCCGCCCCCACCGCCGCCCACGGCGCCGGCCGCCTGGACCGCGGCCAGGCGGGCGTCGATCCCGGAACCTTTCTTCGTGGCGACGACCAGCACCACCCGCTCGGGCCCCGTGACTCCAGCCAGGCCGACCGCCTCGACGCCGGGGTGGTCCCGGACCTGCAGCGCCAGCTCCCTCAGCTCGTTCGCGTCGAGGCCGTCCCGGCGCGCCACGACCCGGCCGGCCATCTCGCGCGCCGTCGCACCCACCGCCCCCGCCGCCAACGCGTCCGCATCCTTGCGCAACTCGTCGCCGCGAAGCGTGCGCAGCTGTTCCTCGAGCGTGCGTTGGCTCGCGAGAAGCCGCTCGACCGCCGCGCCCAACTCGGCGGGTTGCGTGCGAAGGCGTTGGGATGCCTCTGCGACGATGCGCTCGAACGCGCGGGACCGGGCGAGGGAAGCCTCCCCGGTGACGGCTTCGATCCGGCGCGTGTTCGCACCGATGGAGGCCTCGGAGACCACCTGCAGCGGGCCGATCGTCCCCAAGAAGCTCACGTGCGTGCCCCCGCACAGCTCGACCGAATGGTGACCCGCCTCGACCACCCGCACGACCTCGCCGTACTTCTCCCCGAAAAAGGCTATGGCGCCTGCAGCTTCGGCTTGCTGGCGCGTCGTCTCGTGGACCCGGACGGGCTCGTTGCGCAGGACCTCGCCGTTCACCAGGTCCTCCACCCGCGCGATCTCCTCCTCGGACAGGGGCCCGAAATGGCTGAAGTCGAACCGCAGGCGGTCCGGGGCGACGAGCGAGCCCTGCTGGCGCACGTGGTCGCCGAGCGCTTGCCGGAGGGCCCAGTGGAGAAGGTGGGTGCCGGTGTGATTACGGCGGATGGACTCCCGGCGCGCGCAGTCGATCACCGCCGCCGCCTCCTGGCCGGCCTCGATGGATCCCTCGAGAAGGTAGCCGAGGTGCCGGGTCAGGCCCTCGACGACCGAGGTCGCGTCCAGCACGCGGACTTTCCCGGTGGAGGTCGTGATCAGCCCGGTGTCGCCCACCTGGCCGCCGCCTTCGGCATAGAAGGGGGTCCGGTCCAAGAAGACCTCTATCAGTTCCGCGGACGCGGGCGCCTGCTCGCCGTCGATGTTGGCGAAGGACTTCTCGACCGAGCTCGGCACGACCGCGAGCACCCGGGCCTCCACCTCCGCCTCCTGGTACCCGAGGAACTGGGTCGGGCCGAACACGGTCCTGATCTCGCTCCAAGCGGATGTGACGGCGTCGGGGGCCGCGGTGATGGCCCGACCGGCTTCGCGGGCCCGCTGCCGCTGGCCTTGCATCGCCAGGTCGAAACCCTCCCGGTCGACCACGATCCCGCGCTCGCGGGCGATCTCCTCGGTGAGATCGATGGGGAAGCCGTAGGTGTCGTGCAGCTGGAAAGCGACGTCTCCCCCGACCGCCCCGCCCCCGGCCGCCAGTTCCGCCTCGAGCAGCGTCGTGCCGGACCGCAACGTGCGCACGAAGGCCTCCTCCTCGTGCAGGGCGATCCGCTTGATGAGGTCCCTGTCGCGGGCGAGCTTCGGGTACGCCGCGCCCATGACGTCGGCCACCACGTCGACGACCCCCGGCGTGACGAGGCTCTTGGCGCCGAGGCGCTGGGCCACGAGCACGGCGCGGCGGATCAGGCGTCGCAGCACGTAGCCACGGCCCTCGTTGGAGGGGAAGACCCGGTCGGAGATGAGGAAAGTGAAGGTGCGGGCGTGGTCGGCGACGATGCGAAGGCCGATATCGGTCTCTTCGGTGGTCCCGTAGACGCGCCCGGTGGCGGTCGAGGCGGCCTCCAGGATCGGCAAGACGAGGTCGGTGTCGAAGACCGACTCCACGCCTTGGAGCTGGGTGAGGATCCGGTCGAGCCCGGCTCCCGTGTCGATGTTGCGGCGGGGCAGCGCGCTGAGCGAACCGTCGCGGTGGCGCTCGTACTGCATGAACACGAGGTTCCACAGCTCCACGTAACGCTCGCCCCCCTGGGCCGGCCCACCGCCGGGCCCGTACTGCGGTCCCCGGTCGAAGAAGATCTCCGAGCACGGCCCGCACGGGCCCGTCTCGCCCATCTTCCAGAAGTTGTCCTCGTCGAGTCTTTGCAGACGCCCGGAGATGAGGCCGGGCACCTCGCGCCACAACGTCTCCGCCTCGTCGTCCGAGACGTGGACGGTGACCCAGAGCTGCTCGGGATCGAGGCCGAGGACCTCGGTCAACAGTTCCCAGGCGTAGGCGATCGCCAACTCCTTGAAGTACTCGCCGAAGCTGAAGTTCCCGAGCATCTCGAAAAAGGTCACGTGACGTGACGTGGTGCCGATCACGTCGATGTCGACCGTGCGCACGCACGGCTGCACGGTCGTCGCGCGGGGTCCCGGCGGCGGGGCCTCGCCGAGGAAGTACGGCTTGAACTGAACCATGCCGGCGATCGTGAACAACATGGAAGGGTCGTTCGGCACCAGGCTCGCGGCCGGGAGCGCGAGGTGACTCCGCTCGACGAAGAACTTCGTGAAGGTGTTGCGCAGTTGGTCCGCGTTCACCTCTTGCCTCACTTCTCTTTCGCGCTCGTTGCCTGCCCGGGCTCCGCCGGACCTTTCTCGCCGCGCCGGGCCCGCCAGCGTTCGGCGAGCACCTTTTCGGCACCATGTTCCGAAGGTTCGTAGTAACGGCGCCCGGCAAGGCCTTCCGGCAGGTACACGGCTTCGACGAACCCTCGCGGGTCATCGTGAGGATACTCGTAGCCCAGACCGTGCCCGAGGGTCGCGGCACCGCGGTAGTGGGCGTCGCGCAGCCCCGGTGGGACGGCGCCCAGAGGGCGTTCCCGGACGTCGGCCTGCGCCGCCCACAAAGCGAGCGCGGCCCGGTTGGACTTCGGTGCCAGCGCCAGGTGCACGACGGCCTGGGCAAGGTTCAACGCGGCCTCGGGCAGCCCGACGAACTCGACGGCCTGGGCGGCGGCGGTGGCGATGCCGAGCGCGTGGGGATCGGCCATCCCGACGTCCTCGCTGGCGAGGATGACGAGGCGCCGGGCGACAAAGCGCGGGTCTTCGCCGGCCTCCAACAGGCGGGCCATCCAGTACAGGCCCGCGTCCGGGTCCGACCCTCGCACGCTCTTGATGAGAGCTGAGATGAGGTCGTAGTGCTCCTCGCGCCCGTGACGGAACGCCCGCGTCTCGCGGGCCGCGTCGATGTCTTGCATCGCGATCGTGGGCGCCCCGCCCGACGGTGCGCCCGCCTCGGCGGCGCCGCCCCGGGCGCGACCGCGGGCGAGGGCCATCGCCACCTCCAAGGTCGTGAGCACGGCCCGGGCGTCGCCCTCGGCGAGGTCGACCAGACGCGACAGCGCCTCCGGCCCCGCCCCGAACCCCTCGACCCGCAAGGCACGCTCGGCCAGCTCGCGAAGGTCCGCGGGCGTGAGCGCCTCGAACCGGAAGAGGGTCGAACGGCTCAGCAAGGGAGCGTTCAAGGCGAAGAACGGGTTCTCCGTGGTCGCACCGACCAGGACGATCACGCCTTCTTCGACGCCGGACAAAAGGGCGTCTTGTTGCGCCTTGTTGAATCGATGGACCTCATCGAGAAACAGGATCGTCCCGCGGCCTTCTGTACCGAGAGCACGGCGAGCATCGTCAAGCTCGTTCCGCACCTCTCTCACGCCGGTGTCCCCGGCGGACAGGGCCCTGAACCTGCGCGCCGTGTGCTCCGCGAGCAGGCGGGCCACCGTCGTCTTGCCGGTGCCGGGGGGCCCGAAGAACACCGCCGAGCTGAGTCGGTCGTCCTCGACCAGGGCCCGCAGCGGTGCGCCGGGGCCGAGAAGATGGCGTTGCCCGACGACCTCGTCGAGCCGGGTGGGACGAAGGCGGGCCGCCAGGGGCGCCCGGGACCTGAGCTCGTCCTGGGCGGCGGCGTCGAACATGTCGGGCGGACGGTTGCCGCCCGCTCGGCTGCGCGGGCTCGGCGTCACGCTCCGCTCGTGGCGGTGGCACCCGGCCCACCGGACGCTGCAGCCCCGCCCGGCGCCCGGGGCCCCGCCGGCGGCGACACGACCCGGATGCCCAGCTCGGCCAGAACCTTCGCCGTCAGGGGTTTCGGCGCGCCTGACATCAAGTCGGCGCCGGACTGGGTCTTCGGGTAGGCGATGACCTCGCGGATGTTGTCCTCGCCGGCCAGCAGCGCCACGAACCTGTCCAGCCCGACGGCGAAGCCACCATGGGGTGGGGCACCGTAGCGGAACGCTCCGAGCAGGAAGCCGAATCGCGACTCGGCGTCCTCGTCCGAGATCCCGAGGGCCTTGAAGACCCGGCGCTGGATGTCCGCCCGGTGGATCCGGATGCTCCCCGATCCCAGCTCCCAGCCGTTGAGGACGAGGTCGTAGCTCTGGGAGCGCACGGCGAGGGGGTCCGACTCGAGCAGGTCGATGTCGTCGGCGTGCGGCATCGTGAAGGGGTGGTGGGCGGCGATGAGATGCCCCTCGTCGTCCACGCCCTCGAAGAGCGGGAACTCGGTGATCCAGACAAAGCGGAAGGGACGGGCGCTGATCGCCGGCTGGCCGAGATCGAGGCGCAGCTGGCCCAGCACCTTGCAGGTGGGTTCGCGCGCACCGGCGACGATGAGCAGCAGGTCGCCCGCCTCGGCGCGGGTCGCGGCCACGATGTGGCGCTGCTGCGCCGCGGACACGAACTTGGCGACCGGCGACTCCAGCACGCCGCCGGCGCCCACCCGCATCCAGACCAGGCCCGCCGCCCCGAGCTCGACGGCCCGGGCGACGAGCCCGTCGAGACGGCTCCGCGTCCAGTCCCCCGCACCCTCGACCCGGATCGCCCGGACGCACGCAGCCTGGAAGGCCCTGAACTCCGCGCCCGCGACGGCATCGCGGAGATCGACGAGCTGCATCCCGAAACGGAGGTCCGGCTTGTCGGTCCCGAACCGGTCGAGGGCGTCGTTCCAGGTCATGGTGGCTATCTCGGGTGGCCGCTCACCGGTGACGGCGAACGCCGCCTCGGTCACGGCCTCGCTCACGAAGGCGAGAACCTCGGTCTGACTCACGAAGGAAGCCTCGATGTCCAGCTGGGTGAACTCGAACTGGCGATCCGCCCGCAGGTCCTCGTCCCGCAGGCAGCGCGCGATCTGGTAGTAGCGGTCGATACCGCCCACCATGAGCAGCTGCTTGGCGATCTGAGGGCTCTGCGGCAGCACGTAGAACGAGCCGCGCTGCAGCCGGGAGGGGATGGCGAACTCACGCGCCCCCTCCGGCGTGGGCGTCCAGAGCATGGGCGTCTCGACCTCCACGAATCCCTGCCGCTCCATGGCTCTTCGCAGCGCGCTGTTCACCTGCGCGCGCAGCCTCAGGTTGTGCTGCATGCGGTCGGTGCGCAGGTCGAGGTAGCGATAGCGCAGGCGGACCGCTTCGTCGGTCTCAGACCTGGCGTCGAGCGAGAACGGCGGCGGCTCCGCGCTCGAGAGGACCTCGACCTCGCAGTCGCCAAGCTCGACCTCCCCGGTCGGCAACCCCGGGTTCTCGGTACCCTGCGGGCGAAGCCGCACCGTCCCTGTCACGCGGAGAACCTGCTCTGCCCGCAGCTCGTGGGCTCCGTCGACCACGCACTGGATGATCCCCGTGTGGTCGCGCAGGTCGACGAAGGCGAGGTGTTCGCCGTGCTCGCGCCGGCGCGCCAGCCAACCGCAGACGCTGACCGTCCGGCCGGCATCTGCGGACCGCAAGGCGCCGCAGTAGGCGGTGCGGAGCCCGGCGGGAGTCAAGGACGCGTCGGCTGTCAAACTCATGGAGACCTCGTGATCTGGACGAGACGGGCGGCCAGCTCGTCACGGGCGACCTTCTCTTGCAAGTGCGCGTCCAAGCCGCGCAGCACCCGGATCGTGACAAGACCCGACGTGAGATCGGCTGCACCCACGATGCATGCCACCCTCGCGCCCGAACGGTCCGCAGCCTTGAGTTGCGCCTTCAGCGAACGCCCGTCGAAGGCGCGGTCGGCGGCGAGGCCCGCCGCCCGCAGCTCCTGGGTGATCCCGAGGGCGATGCCCTCGCCGCTCGCGTCCACGACGAAGGCGTCGAGTGCCCGGCTGAGGCGTAGGTCGCCGGCGCCGAGACGCCCTTCGGCATCGCACGCGAGCAGGATGCGCTCGATACCGGCGCCGAAACCGACGCCGGACACTTCCGGGCCACCGAGCGCGGCGACCAGCCCGTCGTAGCGGCCGCCGCCACCGACGCCTTCGACGACGTCCGAGCCGTACTCGAAGGTGGTGCGGGTGTAGTAGTCGAGGCCCCGCACGAGGCAGTCGTCCTGCTCGTAGTCGATGGCGAGCCGATCCAGGGCGCCGAGGACCTCGACAAAGTGACGGCGGCAGTCCGCGCACAAGAACTCGCGCAGCTTCGGCGCGCCCGCGGAGAGCCTGCGGCACTCCGGACGCTTGCAGTCGAGGATCCGCAGGGGGTTGACGGCCCACTTGTAGCGATGCTCGTCGCACAGCTCCGCGGCGTGCGCGCCCAGATAGTCGGCCAGCTGCTCGCGGTAGACCGGAGCACACGTCTTGTCCCCGAGGGAATTGACGCGAAGTCGCAGCGACTTCAAGCCGAGGTCCGCGTAGAGCGCGGCCAGAAGCGAGATCACCTCCACGTCCGCCATCGGGTCGTCGGTGCCGAGAATCTCGACGCCGAGCTGGTGGTGCTGGCGGAACCGCCCGGCCTGAGGGCGTTCGTAACGGAACATGGGCGCCGCGTACCAGGCCTTGAACGGGGGCACGGGCGAGTGCTGCACGAAGGCACGCACCACCGAGGCCGTGCCTTCCGGGCGGAGCGCGATGTCACGGCCGCCCCGGTCCTTGAACTCGTACATCTCCTTTGTGACCACGTCGGACGAGTCGCCCGCACTGCGGCGGAACACCTCCGCGTCCTCGAAGCCGGGACTGACGACAAGGCCGAAACCGTAGCGTTGCGCCAAGCCGGCAAAGCGCCCCACGAGCTCAGACCAGCGCGCGCTCTCCGGGCCGAGAATGTCCTGGGTTCCCTTGGGGGACTGGAAGCGCGTCACCCGCCGGCCGGTGCGAGCGCACCGCTCCTCCCCGGCACGAGCCGGTAGGCGTCGTAGACACCGTCGAGCAGCCGGAGGTTCTCCAGGAGCGAGTCGAGATGCTCCGGGTCGGCCAGCTCGAACTCGAAACGCATGCGGCTCACCCTATCCGGCGTCGTGTGGGTCGACGAGGAGATGATGCTCACGTGGTGCTCCGACAGCACCTTGGCCACGTCAGCCAGCAGCCGGTTGCGGTCCAGCGCCTTGACCTCGATCGCGGCCACGAAGACGCCGGTGCGGTCCTCGTCCCATTCCACTTCGATCAGGCGCTCCTTCTCGTCGGCGGCGAGCGCGATCGCGTTCGCGCAGTCCTCCCGGTGCACCGAGACGCCGCGACCACGGGTCACAAAGCCGATGACCCGGTCTCCCGGCACAGGGGTGCAGCAGCGGGACAGGCGGACCATGACATCGTCCAGGCCCTCGACGTAGATACCCGTCGAGGCACGGCGGTGGCTCGGCCGACGGGGCTGCAGCGCCGTCGTGGGCAACTGCTCCTCGTTCTCGCCCCCGCGAAGCTCCCGCTCGATGCGCTGCACGAGGGCCTGGCCCGAGACGTGGCCCTCGCCGATCGCGGCATGCAGCGAGTCAAGATCGGCATAACCCATGGACCCCGCCACGCCGACGAGGGTGGGCGAGCTCTGCAGTTTCTGGACCGGCAGCCCGCCTCTGCGCAAGGCGCGCGCCAGCTCCTCGCGCCCCGCCTCGATGGCGTCCTCGCGGCGCTCCCGGGAGAACCACTGGCGGATCTTGTTGCGGGCGCGCGGCGAGGCGACGATCTGCAGCCAGTCACGCGACGGGCCGGCCGAAGGAGTCTTGGAGGTGACGATCTCGACCGTGTCGCCCGAATGCAGCTTGGAGTCGAGCGGCAGCAGGCGCCCATTGACCCGCGCGCCCACGCAACGGTGCCCGACCTCGGTGTGGATGGCGTAGGCGAAGTCGACCGGGGTCGCTCCCGCGGGCAACGTGACGATCAGGCCTTTGGGAGTGAAGACGTAGACCTCGTCCTGCTCGAGGTCGACCTTGAGCGTCTCCAGGAACTCCACCGGGTCGGGGGTCTCGCGTTCCCAGTCGACGATCCGCTGCAGCCAGGCGATCTCGTCTGTCGAGCGGGCTCCCCGCTGGGCTCCCGGCTTGCCCGGCGCGCCGGACTTGGCGCCCGCCGCCGCCTTGTAGTCCCAGTGGGCGGCGATCCCGTACTCGGCCCGCCGGTGCATCTCTTGGGTCCTGATCTGGATCTCGAGGGGCTTCACGCGGGGGCCGACGACCGTGGTGTGCAGGGACTGGTAGAGGTTGAACTTCGGCGAGTTGATGTAGTCCTTGAAGCGGCCCTGCACCGGTGGCCAGAGGGCGTGCACCGTCCCGAGCGCCGCCCAGCAGTCCTTCTCCACGCCCACGATCACGCGGATCGCCACCAGATCGTGGATCTCGTCGAATTCCTTCCCCCGTACGACCATCTTCTCGTAGATGCTCCACAGGTTCTTCGGACGCCCGGTCACCTCCGCCTCGATCCCTGCCGCCGCGAGCCGGGAGCGCACGACTTCGATGACCTCGGCGAGCTCCACCTCGCGTCGGGGGGCGCGCGTGGCGACCATCTGCGCGATCTCGGCAAAGCGTTTGGGGTGCAAAGTCTCGAAGGCGAGATCCTCCAGTTGCCATTTCACTTCCTGAATGCCCAGGCGATGAGCCAGCGGGGCGTAGATGTCCCGGGTCTCCTCGGCCGTGCGGCGCTGCTTCCACTCGGGCATCACCGACAGCGTCCGCATGTTGTGCAGCCGGTCCGCCAGCTTTATGACCAGCACCCTCCAGTCGCTGGCCATCGCCACGAGCATCTTGCGCATCGTGGCGGCCTGCTGCGCCTCCTTCGAGTCGAAACGAAGCCGGTCCAACTTGGTGACCCCGTCCACGATCGCCGCCACGGCGGGACCGAACTCCGCGGCGATCTGGGCGAGGGTCACCCCGGTGTCCTCCACTGCGTCGTGCAGCAGCGCGGCCGCCGCGCTCACGGTGTCGAGGCCGAGTTCGGCGATGATCGTCGCGACGGCGACCGGGTGGGTGATGTACGGCTCCCCGGAGAGGCGGCGCTGGGATTCGTGCGCCTTGGTCGCCAGAGCGTGCGCCCGCCGCACGAGGTCGAGGTCCTCGCCCGGGCGCCGGACGCTCAGAATCGCGAGGACGCCGTCGACCTCCGCCGTCGGCGGCGGGATGAGGGCCCGGGCCGGGTTCTCCGGGGACGCCTCCGCCGGCTCGCCAGCCGGCCCGGAGAGCACGGGATCGACTGCGGACATGGGATAAATCTACCCGGTGAAAGGGACTGGACCAGCCTGTTCGCGCCAAGTTGGCGGTCGGTCGGTCCCGCCTGGCAACTAAACTCGCAGCTGAGGACCGTGACGAACGCAAAGCCCGAGACGACACCAGCAGGAAAGACAGCTCCGTGACCGCGACCGGGGATCTCGACGTCGACCTCGAGGACAGACTCGAACCGCCCCGAGCCCACACCGCGCGGCCGTCGCTCCGGCCGGCCCTCGTGGTGCTCGCCTGCGCCGTCGTCCTGTCCGTCGGCGGGTTCGCGATCGCGCTCATCGGCAGCGGGCAGGCCACGTCACCGGTCGTCACGGGCCTCGCGACACCCGTGCCGGGCGTGAACATCTCGGCAGTCGGCGCGGCGCGGGTCCTCGGACGCATCGCGAGCGGTGGAACCCCGCCCTCCGACATCCTCGGGGCGCTCGTCGTGCCGAACGGCGCCCGCATCGTCGCCACGACCGCCCAGGACGCCGGCGTCGCCCAGTACGACCGGAGCATCTCCTTCGAGCTCGACACCAACTCGACCGAGCTCCTCCGCTTCTACCGCACGGAGCTGCGCCGAGCCCGTTGGTCGCTGCTCGGAACCTACCGCCTACCCGCGGGTGGGGACGAGCTGCTGGCCCAGCGGACCGGCTCCGACGGCTACGAGTGGGAGGTCGGCGTGGTGGTCACAACGGTCCGTCCCGCGATCTCGCCTGCGCTCGCCGGTGACGGCCAGACCTCACCTGTTTTGGGGCTGCGGCTGCGCCTGTTCGAAGTCCCCGACGGCGGCTCTTGAGGGCCCTCGAGGACCTCCGGGTTCCCGACGGCCGGTGACGTGACGGGGCTGAGCAGGACAGCCCAGGTCAAAAGGTCGAGCGGGTAGATGAGGTAACCGAAGCGCGTCGCCGGCGCGAGCAGGGTGGCGAGCAGCATGGCGAGACCGCAGAAGGCGGCGGCGCTCTGTGGATTCGTGGGCATCCACTTCTTGAGCCCGTAGCCGACAGCCGCGAGGCCAAAGAGCGTCAGCATCGTGATCAGCTCCGGCTTGGCCGCCGGGAAGAGCGTCACCAGCTCCTGGCCGAGGAGGGGGCTCGCCGCCGGCGACTTCACCTTCGTGAGTCCGAGCGGGAACCGGATCGCGTTCAGGATGAACGCGTGCGGCGCCAGGCCGACGCCGACGCCGAGGACCGGGACCACGACCGCCGCGCCCGCCAGCCCGTACCGCCAGACGGCCCGGCGGCCCTCTCGGTCCCACACGCCCAGAACGAGCAGGATGAGCAACGGCCACGCGGTGAACTTGAGGGTGCCGGCGAGACCCATCGCCAGCCCGGACCAGACGGGTCTTCGCCGGGTCGCAAGAGCAAGCCCGAGCAGCATCAGCGCGAGCACCGGCAGGTCGTCGCCGCCGGTCACCATCGGCAGGGCCCCGCTCGGCAGGATGACGACCACTTGGAGAATGCGCCAGCGCCGGCGTGAGGTCGTGTCCGCGACCAAGAGCGCCCCGGCGATCACGAGGAGGGAGAAGCCGGTGAGCGGGATGCGGGCGTCCTTGAGCTCGGCCGGGGCGGAGATCACGTTGACCAAGCCGAAGGGGATCATGCCCGGCAAGTAGGGGAAGAACGAGTCCAGCGACTGGCTCGTCACCGACGTGCCGATCGTCTTCGGGTTGGACAGGTAGCAGTTCTCGTGATGCGCGACTCGATCGGCGCACGCCTCGATGACTGTCACCTCGTTCTGGACGTGCGCCCCCGGTTTCGACTGCGCCCGCAGGACCACCTCGACGCCGAGCGGCACGAGCACGACCGTGACGAGAAGCCCGAGCACGAGATAACGCCGCAATCGGTCGCCCGCCCGGCTTGTCTCGCCCCCGGGGCGGCGTCGGCGACGGCGGCTCACCCACCAGCTGGCGACCGTCGCGATGAGATAGGGGCCGAGGGCCATCTCCGCCCACTGGCGGTAGTCGTCGCTGACGGCCAAAGCGATCGTGCCCGCCGCGAAGATCGTCGCCAGCAGATAGAGGAGGGCATCCTGGTCGAGGACCGGGAGGGCCACAAGACGGTCACGCCAGCGAAGCAAGCTGCCGGTGAGCGCGGCCATCTAGCAGAGCGTATCGGCCCGGCGGCCCGCCAGGGCGAGCCCAGACCTGCCGGCCAGGCGGACCCGGGCGCGCCGGGCGCCTCGGCCCCCTGGCCTCAGATCTAGTTCGATGACATCAGTAGACTTTGCCCGTCACGTCGGGCGCCTGCCCCGACTGTCCGGGCCGCCGCCTCTCAGGGGAGCAGCAGACGCCCGAGTCGGCGGGACGCTCCCACCAGGCCGATCACGCCGAGACACCCGAGGTAGCAGGCGTGCACGAGCAACGCTGGGCCGAGCACCCCCGTGTCGAGGCCGCGCAGCAGCGCGACCCCCTGGTACAGGGGCGTCACCGTGACGACGATGCGAAGCCAATCCGGGTACAACGACAGCGGGTAGAACACGCCCGAGAACAGAAACAGCGGGACGATCGCGAGCGACACGAAATCGAAGTCCTGCCAGCTTCGCATGTAGCACGTGCCGAGCATCCCGACTGCTCCGAACGCGAAGCTCACCAGCAGAGCGGCCGGCAGGCAGGCCAGCGCCCAGAAGGACGCGATCAGCCCGAGCGCAGCCATCACGATGAGGAACGCGACCGAGTAGACACAGCCGCGGACAAGAGACCAGGCGAGCTCCCCGACCGCGACGTCGCGAACCTCGAGCGGCGTCGCGAGCACGGCATCGTAGGTCTTGGCGATCTTGAGCTTGAAGAAGATCCCAAAGGTGGCGTCGAATATGGCGCCGTTCATCGCCGAGGAGGCCAACAGGCCCGGCGCGACGTAGTCCGTGTACGGGATCGACCGGCTGCCGAGGGCCAGGTGGCCCACGAGGTGGTTCAGCCCGAGACCTATCGAGAGCAGGTAGAACAGCGGCTCGAAGAAGCCGGACACGAGGAATATCCAGCCGCGCCGGTAGGCGACGACATTGCGCTCGACCAACAGGCGCGCCCGGCCGCGCCCGAGTGCGAACCGCGGGAGGACCCGCAGCGGCGGCGAGAACGCCGGCGCGCCCAAGCTGCTCACGAGGACCGCCTCATTGCACCAGCCGTCGGCGGTAGGTGATCCTCGCCGCCACCACGCCGCCCGCCAGTAGCACGAGCAGGTAGGCGGCATGGCCGAAGGCGTCCCAACCCGAAACCCGCCCGAGCACGAGACCACGACAGAGGCTCACGCCCTGGTAGAGCGGCGTGCAACGCGCGACGACCTGCAGCCAGCCCGGCAACTGCGTGACGGGGAAGAACGTCCCGGAGAACAGGAAGAGCGGGACGATGGCGAAGCGGTAGAGCACGACGAACGACTTGTCGGTCTCCCGCGTGGCGCTGAAAGCCATCATCGGAGCGGCGAAGGCGGCCCCGGTCAGGACGGCGGCCGGGAACGCCGCCACCGCCCACGGGGAGGGCACGGTGTGGAACAGCGCCATCACGGCGAGGAAGACGCTCGAGGCAAGCGCCACCCGAGTCACGATCCACAGCAGGTGGCCGTAGAGGACATCTGTCACCTCGAGCGGCGTGGCCAACATCGCCCAATAGGTCTTCAGCCACTTGATCCCCGCCATCACCGGGTACGTCGCCTCGTTCGCGGCGATCTGCATTGCCGTCCCCACGAGCAGCCCGGGCGCCAGGAACCACAGGTAGGGCACACCGCCGACCGCCCCATCGGACGATCCGTGCGCGATCAAGTGGCCGAGGCCGACGCCCATCGCGGCGAGGTAGAGCACCGGGTACAGGAAGGTCGTGGTGAGCGATCCCCTCCAGGTTCGCTTGTACGCGAGCAGGTTGTACTGGTACGCGCGCCACACCGGCGGCAGGCGCTGGAGGCGCGAAGGACCGGGGCCGCGCTGCGGCCCGGTCCTTACGGCCGCAGGCGACGGAGGCGTAAGGGTCAATCGACCAGGCTCCGCCCGGTCAGGTGCAAGAAGACGTCCTCGAGATTCGAGCGCCTGACGAGGGCCGCGAGCGGGGACGCCCCGCGGGAGCGCACCGCGTCGAGCGTCGCGTCTCCCTCGTCGGTGTAGAGCAACAACCGGTCGGGCAGGACCTCGACGCGCTCGGCGAGGTCAGCGAGCCTTTCGCCGTGCACCTCGTGGCCCTCGGGCTCGAAACGCAGCTCCACGACCTCGCGGGTGGACCACCGCTCGATGAGCTCGCGGGGCGAGCCGGCGGCTGCGATGCGTCCGGCGTCCATGACCACGAGCCGATCGCACAGCTGCTCGGCCTCGTCCATGTAGTGGGTGGTGACGACAAGAGTCACCCCTTCGCGCTTCAGGCGGTAGAGACGGTCCCACAGCAGGTGGCGCGCCTGGGGATCGAGGCCCGTGGTCGGCTCGTCCAGGATCACGAGGCTCGGCGAGGACACGAGTGCCCTCGCGATCGTGAGCCGGCGGCGCATGCCCCCCGAGAGTGGGTCCACCCGCGCATCGGCCCTGTCGGTCAAGCGTGCGAACTCGAGCAACTGGTCCACCCGCTCGCGCAGCTGCTTCTTCGGCAGGCCGAAGTAGCGCCCGTAGAGATAGAGATTGTCCCGCACGGTGAGCTCGAGATCGAGCGTGTCGTCCTGAGGGACGAGGCCGATCCGGCTCCGTATCTGGGGGCCGTCGTGCATCGGGTCCAGGCCGAGCACCTGCAGCGTCCCCCCGGAGATCGGCGACAGGCAAGCGATCATCCGCATCGTCGAGGTCTTGCCGGCGCCGTTCGCGCCGAGAAACCCGAACGCCTCCCCGACTGCGATGTCGAAGTCGACCGCGTCGACGGCAGTGAACTCGCCGAAACGCTTCGTCAGCCCTCGGGCCCTTACGGCGGCCCCGGTTTGGGATCTGGTCCCCGCCCCGCGGCGCGACGCGGGCGTCTCCGGCTGGGCTTGCCCAGCTGGATCACCCGGATCTGATGGCGCGTGGCCCATCAGCGCGTCATCGCCAAGCGCATCTCGAATGTCACCTGCCCGATAGCTCTCTTCCGTCCCGGCTGCTGGAGGTTAGCGGGGACTCTGCCCTCGACCAGGCCCTAGACTTGCTCGCGCGTGCGACAAGCTCCCTGGCGCGGTTTCAGGACAGCCATCATCGCCCTCTTCGTGACCATGGGAGCGGCGACCGCAGCGATGATCCCGTTCCGCAGCAGTCTGAGCTTCGCCACAGCTGCTCTCGTGTTCGTCCTGCCGGTCGTCGCCGCCATGCTGCTCGGCGGCCCCCGCGTCGGACTGCTCGGCGTCGTCCTTGGTTTCCTCGTGCTCGACCTGGCCTTCATCCGGCCGTATTGGACCCTGGCGGTAGGAAGCGCCCAGAACTGGCTGGCCCTTGTCGTCTACGTCGTCGTCGTCCTCTTGGTCGCGCTCGTCCTGGCGCGCCTGCAACAACTGAGAGTCGACTCGGCGCGCCGCGCGACCGACTCGCGCCGTCTCCTCGAGCTGTCGGAGCTGCTCGTCGCTGACAAGCCGCTCCCCGAGATGCTGACCGTGGTCGCCTCGAGCGTCCGGAACGCCTTCAACTTCGAAACCGTCGCGATCTTGCTGCCCACGGTCGGCACCGACCACCTCGAGGTCGTCGCCTCCGACGGCGGTGAGCTCGGGGCCGAGTCGCTGGACCGCCTCCTGCCTGCCCCGGGCAGTCCCGCGTCGCTCACCGGCAGCGTCGTCGCCGGCGCGGTGCTCCGACAGATACCGCTCACCGCCGCGGCGCGCCCGGTCGGGCTCCTGGTCCTTCGCGGTGGGGTACTCGACGTCCACGACCGCGGCCTGCTCGCGACCTACGCCAACCATGCTGCCCTCGCCATCGATCGCGCGCGGCTTCGCGACCAGGCCCTGCAGGCCGACCTCCTCCAGAAGGTCGACGAGTGGCGGGCGGCACTCGTCAGCGCCGTGGCGCATGATCTGCGCACCCCGCTCGCCTCGATAAAGGTCGCCGTGTCCGATCTCAGGGAACCGGCGATCGTGCTCCCCGACGCGGCGCGCCATGACCTGCTCGAGACGATCGAGGAGCAGACCGACCGCCTGACACGCCTCGTCAGCACCGTGCTCGAGCTGTGGCGCCTCGAGGCGGGCGCGCTCAAGCCGAAACGCGAGCCGGTCGTGGTGGACGACCTCATCGATGAGGCCGCCGCGCTTGTCGAGAGCTCCCTTGACACCTCGCGACTGCGCAGGTCCGTGGCGTCGGACCTGCCGCAACTCGAGGTGGACCCGACCCTGATCGCCCAGGCACTGGCCAACCTGCTCGAGAACGCCGCCCGGCACAGCCCGCCCGGCGCCGAGATCCTGGTGGAGGCGACGCCCCGGCCCGGGTCGGGCGACGTCGAGATCGCCGTCTCGGACTCGGGCCCGGGAGTCCCGCCCGACCAGCGCGAGCGCATCTTCGAACTGTTCCATCGCGGGGCCGACGGCGGGCGCGCCGGCCTGGGACTTGCTATCGCCAAGGCTTTCGCCGAGGCCCATGGCGGACGCATCGGAGTCGGCACAGCCCGCGGAGGGGGGGCGCGCTTCACCTTGACGGCGCCGGCAGCGTCTCACGACCCCGCCGAGCCGCCACCGGGCGACATGGTCTGCTCATGACGCGTGTCCTTGTCGTCGACGACGACCCAGCCCTGCTGCGGGCGCTGCGCATCGGTCTCGAGGCGAGAGGCTTCGAGGTGACCGCGGCTCTCACGGGGGCCGAAGGCCTCTCTCGCGCCGCGCAGGCGACGCCGCAGCTCGTCGTGCTCGACCTCGGGCTCCCCGACATCGACGGCGTCGAGGTCTGCCGGCGGCTGCGGCAGTGGACGGACGTGCCGGTGATCGTCCTTTCCGCCCTCGACAGCGAGGAGCGCAAGGTGCTCGCTCTCGACAGTGGCGCCGACGACTACGTCACCAAGCCGTTCGGGATGCAGGAGCTGGAGGCCCGCCTCCGGGTCGCGCTCAGGCACGCGGCGGCGCGCAATCCGTCCCCGGCGACGGCGACGGTGAGCGTCGGCCCGATTCTCGTTGACGTCGCCTCGCGGGCGGTCACGGTGGGCGGGACAGCGATAGAGCTGACCGCCCGGGAGTTCGACCTGCTCACCTACCTGGCGCGCAACGCCGGCAAGGTATGCACCCACCGGACCATCCTCCGTGAGGTCTGGGGCCCCGGCTACGGAAACGAGACGCACTACCTGCGCGTCTACGCCAGCCGCTTGCGACGCAAGCTCGGTGTCGAGGGGGGTCCCCTGCTGCGCACCAATCCGGGTGTCGGCTATCAGCTCGTTGACGAGCGGCCGACTCGCCCCCTTGGCGCGGGCGGCGGCTCACCCGGCCCCGGTGGCCGCGAGCCGTCCGGGACGGCCGCGTCGCCTCCTTGTCAGCGCTCCGAACCTTCCGGGGGCGGCGGCATGGGGCCGCCCGACCAGGGCGGCGTCGGACCGCCCGGGGGCGGTGGCCAGGCGGACGGGGGGAACGCGGAACCGCCGGCTCCGTAGACGGGGAGCTGCTGACCGGGCCACGGCGGCTCGGGATAACCGCCCGGCCCGGGCCCGGATCCGCCTTGGCGGTAGTGCCGGAGCTCTTTGTCGACGGGCCAGTCCGCGAAAGCGAACACAAGGATCATCACCAAGCCCACCAGCGGGATCAGGAGCAGAAGGGCATACCAGGCCGAGTAGCCGGCCTTGGGAAGGATCTTGACCGCGGCCACGATCGCCACAACAACAAAGATGAGCTCAAGGGCAACGGCACCCCCGCCGGCCCGGGTAGCGGCGGACAGAATCTCCATGCTCGACCACCTCTTCGTGGGTGCGCGCCGGCACCGCTACGGTCAGACGCCGACACCCGCCTTGTCCAGCGAGCGTAGACCGCCCACGCGGCTACTGCACCATTCGG
>Ga0181530_10003334_pt1 | contig 18015 bp, 10 predicted proteins | sample PEATcosm2014_Bin_42_FD_119769 | JGI IMG/M metagenome (GOLD analysis project Ga0181530, IMG submission 119769) | Peatland microbial communities from MTU Mesocosm Facility, Houghton, MI, USA - PEATcosm2014_Bin10_60_metaG | ecosystem: Environmental > Terrestrial > Soil > Wetlands > Peat | place... | reverse complement strand
TTTCCACAGGCGCGTGTCCCATTGACCGATAAAGCCTCCCCAATCCTCGATCGTCAGCTTCACCGCATTCCCGCCCACGTGGAAGACTGCCTGCTGGTCGCCTTCGGCAGATGCGGCGAGCACGTACACCTTGTTGAAGTTGCCCGCCGGCAGATCGATCGTCTGGCCTTTCGCCACCAGGGCATCGGCCTTGCCGGACCCGGCAGGAGCCAGATGAAAATCCACGCCATTGACGTTCAGTTCAGTGGGCAGCATCTCGGCCGGAAGGGCGTTGCCCTGCCTGTCGAATCCGCCGGTCGATTTCGTGTCGTCTTCGCTGGCGGCGGCAAGGTCGTACTGCAGCGCAACCGGCTGCGACTCGACCCCGTTCATGGCTGCGGGAGGCGCGCCGAGGCGCAAGGCAAATGTGCGCGGCTGATACGGTTTGAACGAAGTTTCAAGCGCCCCGTCCACAACGGCGGCCGAACCAACCGGCAGCTCCTGTCCGTTCACTTCGCGCGCTGCGTCAATGGGTCCGGCAAACTTCACCCGAACCTGCGCAGCCGCCTTTCCGTCCAGCTCCACCAGCCGCACAATCACTTCATCGCTGAGCTCGGCTTTCTTCACAGCCAGCACCCGGATGTGCGGGTCGTCTACGCTCAGCAGGCTAAAACTGCGGCCCAGCGTTCCCGCGTGTTTCTCCGTATCAAAAGCGATCAGCGGCGTGCTCAGCCGATAAGCTTGCCAGTCCGTCTTGCCCTCGCGCCAGTCGCCGGCGTGACCGGCAATCCCGAACAGTATCTCGTGATGTCCCCAGTCCTGGTTCAGTTGATCGGTATACGCGCCTTTCATCTGCGCAGCCTCCCCCGGAGTGCGCAGCAGCGTCAGCCGGATGGTACGGTCATCGCGCTTGTCGGAGCCGTTCTTGACGTCGGTTAGGATGGTAGCGCCATAGGAGCCGCTCTCATCGGTCTGATCCACCCAGTAATGCGAGGCTACCTCAAACTGCCGCTCGCTGGCGACGGGCCGCTCGATGGTGCCGATCTCCCAGTTATACGTGGCCACCTTGTTGGCGGCCGAGAAGGGGAACACCACCTTGAGATTCGCGGCCAGCGTTCTCCAGTCGATCGAATCGCTGAACTCGAGCCGATTGCCTGGGTCGCCGGCCGACAGCCGAACCGTCTGCACAAACTTCGAGCCTTCGCCCTCGCGGGAGACTTCCACCGCCACCCGGACCGGGCCGTTTTCGACCACGCGAATCTTGGCCTGACCGCCCACGTAAGCGCGCGGCGCCGCCTGCTCCTGGTCAAAATCCATGTTCCAGGCCGGCCACCGCTTGGGCGCATCGTTGCAGATGGCCAGCCGGACAGGCCCGGCGAGCAGATCCTTGTTCAGCGACTTGTCCACGATGCTCGTCACATCGCCATTCGCGCTCAGCGAGACGCGGTAACGCGCGTTCTCCAGCGTCAACTCGCTCACCTTCAATTCCTTCGTGGGCGCGGAAGTTTCTGCGCGGCGAACATCGTAAACGGCATAGCCGACCGACGGCGCCTCGGCGAGAAACAGCACCTTGCCGTTTTCCAACTGCGAAGGAACCTCGTGCCCATCGGGACCGAACACCCGAACCGCCTTCGGTGCTTCGCCGGGAAAGGTAACAGCAGCTTCCACCACATCCTCTCGTGCGATGTTGAGCGGGTTGTAAACCACGATTGGCATTCCGCTCACCTGGGTGTCCAGCGCGGAAGCCACCGACTGAGTGGCGCTGGTGAGCACGTCGGCAAACTGATTCAGCGCAATCACATCGTCGTTCTGCGCGAACTCATAGGAACGGGGAGTCGCCGTGCCCGCGCCTGTATCGTGAAACTGCCCGGCCATCACCAGCGTCCATGCATCGTTCAGGCGTTGCTGCGGGTAAGTGCGGCCACCCATCCATGCGGCCGCAACCGAAGCTTTCTCGGCGGCATCGGCCAGGATTTCATTCTTGCGATTCCAGCGTTTGTGGTAGGCCTGCGATGTCAGCGACCCGGCCGAGTGATTGATCAGTTCCAGATCGCCTTTGTACCGCGGCATCTTCGACTCCATCTCCGGCTTGATGTCGAGGAACATCTGATCGGCAGCCGAGGAGATCACGCGCACCGGCCCATCGCCTACGCGAACCGGCTTGGCAGGGGTCTCCGCAGAGAGGGATTCGCCGGTGAAGGCGCTAATGTCGATCACCGCGGGAGGGAGCACGGCCTCGCCCTTGGTGACCATTGCTTCCAGCAGCTTCACGGACTCTTCGTCTACGGCGCCGCCAATGTCGCCGGTGCCGATATAGTGATAATCGGCATAAACCCCGGTCACCTTTCCATCCAGATTGATGCGCGTGTTCCAGTCAGGCTCTTGCATTTCCTTCACAAAGGCTTTGACTTCCTCTGGCGAGAACCCTCCCGAATTGTTGCCATTCAACGGCGGCAATTTGAACTCCGGCGGCGTTTTGCTGAGGTCGGAGCGAATCCGGCTCCCATAGTCGCCTGGATTCAGCGCTGCGAGCACGGTCTGTCCATCCGGTCCTTCCCATATCCCGACATTGAACGGAATGCCCTCGGGCGTCTTTTCTGGAGAATCGGGCCCGCCGATCAGTGGCGCAGGCTGCCACGCCGCGCTGAGCTTCTGTGTCGAAAACCCTTTCACGCCGGCGTGCGCCAGAATTGTCGGCAGCGATGCGGGAAACCCGAAACAGTCCGGCAGCATGTATTCTGCACTGGCTTTGCCGAACTCCCTGCGGAAGTATGTATTGCCATAAAGAACCTGGCGAATGATCGATTCCGCGCTGGGCAGATTCACATCGCCCTCTTCCACCGAGGAGCCGGCGGGATACCAGTTGCCCTTGGCCACGTACTGCTTCAACCTCTCATAGTCGGCCGGATAATACTCCTTCATGAGCCGGTATCGATTGGAGCCCGTCCAGTTGAAGACATAGTGCGGGTATTTATCGATGTAGTCGAAGTTCACCCGCATCGTCTTCAGAAGATATTCGCTGATCACCTGCGGGAACTCCCAGCGCCACTGTGTATCGAGGTGGGCATAAGGAACTACGTAAAGTGTGGGTTGCCTGGTGATGTCCGGGGCACTCATTGTCTGCGCCTGGGCGCGCGGCATCAGCGCCATCACGACAGCGATCAGGAATATCTTAAAGAAACGGGACATGGAACCTCCATTCGACCAGACCTCAAAGGCCGGGATGACTGCCTGGCGCCGGCCAGTAGCAGGCACGTGGAAGCGGAGCCTGGTGGTATCGTTTCCTCCGGCCCATGGTAGGACCCTCGCTACCCCATGTCAAGCCAGACTGTTTGCCCCAAACAATATGCCCTATGGGCAGACATTGGCGGCGTTCCTCGTGATCCCTTGCAACAATCCTCACCCCACATTTCCATTTTGAGTCGTAAATCTGAAACCTCAGATCGTCGCAATCGTCAATGTTTATGAGGGTGCAAACGCGGTGAAGACGTTCCGGAGGTGAATATCCAATGGGTGACATATAAAACCGGCCTTTTCAGCTTTCCTCTAATGCCTCTCTCAAGGACGGCTTCAAAGGTTCTCGCGTTACGTCCGGCGGCGGCCTGATCCTGGTGCGTGAACTCGACGAGCGGCTCGGGTTCGGTCAATTGATCGCGCAGCATCTGACGGACTTCCGTGGAAAGAATGCGCAACCTGGCTTCGCAGACCTGCTGCGGCAATCAGTCAATAGTCGCCTGGCCGGTTACGAAGACCTCAACGACGCCGAGAGGCTTTCCCAGGATCCGACCTTCCGGCTAATCAGTTCGGAAAAGATCTGGGATCGAGGCGTCGCTCTCACCTCGCGGTTGCGGCAGGGAGGCGAAACCAATCTGGACGACGGAGGAGGTTGAGGGAGAAGTGTCCGAGAAATCGCCGCGGAATGGGGCAAATCATGGCTTTTTGGTCCCGGCAAAGGCCGTGTCGCGCACGACCGGGTCTTTGGCCTTGGAACCAATGCAAAAAAAGATCGCGAGCGGAGGCAATGGGAGTATATTGGGCCACAGCCGGGAAGGCAAAATGGAAATTCCGGCTTATACGATGATCTGGCCAGATGATCCTTTACGAGGTTCAATGAGAGCATCTATCAATCCTTTCCAGCCCCGTACCCTGTTTCTCTTCCTGTCTCTAGCGACCGTTTTCGGATCGATCCACGCGGATGCGCAGAAGCGGCGATGGACCGTTCCGACGCCCGAGGAACTGTCCATGACAGAACAGAATGGCGCGCCCGGAGCCGCCGCCGTCATCCTCTATCACGAGGAGGTGACCGACGACGATAAAGGGACATTCAGTTACTACAATCGAATCAAGATTCTGAAAGAGGACGGGGCAAAAGCCGCAACAATCAAGCTGCGCTCGGCGCTGCCCATGTCGGGATATTCGTCCGAGGTGCAGGAATTTGCCGGCAGGACCATTCACCGTGACGGCACCGAAGTTCCCATGACGGAACCGCCTCAGGAAGAGACCCTCCACCTGCCCAACGGAAAGATCATTGAGAAAACCTATAAGCTGCCGCAGCCCGAGGTCGGAAGCATCCTCGAGTATCGCTACACCATTCAGCTTGTTCGTCACGTGCAGCCGCCGATCTGGACTCTGCAACGGGAGTACTACGTCCGCAAAGCTCACTTCGAGTGGCACGCCCTGGGTGGGTTCGTCCACACGATCGAAAGCGGTGAGATCGCTCATCAGATCGATATGATCCTCTACGCAGCGCAACTCCCGCCCGGCGTCGACGTGAAGAGATTCGATTTCGAAGATGGCAAATCCCAACAGGAATTTGCGCTGGACGCCGGCGATATTCCTGCCAAGCCGGAGGAGGAAGCCACTCCTCCCGAGTCGAGTTTTGTCTATCGGGTGCGTTTTTACTTTATGCACGATACGGCAACCCGGGAGAACTGGAAGGGACGGTATTGGAAGGAGGCGGGAGAACGCTGGTCGCAGGCGCAAAACCGCTTCGATGAGCCCGCTTACTACCTGAAACGGGCGGTATCGGAGCTCATCGCTCCAACCGACACTCCGGAGCAAGAGCTGCGAAAGCTGTATGCCGCCGTGATGAAGCTTGACAACCTCAGCGTGGATCGCGACCAGGGAAAACTGGAGGCGAAACAGGCGCTGCCCGTGGCGGCGCAAAACGCAAACGAGATTCTCGACGCAGGCCGGGGAGATAACGACCAGATCAACTCGGTCTTTGTCTCCATGGCAAGGGCCGCCGGATTTACCGCCTACGTGATGCGCGTTTCAAACCGCGACCGGTGGATTTTCAACCCCGACTACCTGACCATGGGCCAGTTTGACGATGACATCACCGTAGTTGAACTGGACGGAAAGGAACTGTTTCTCGATCCCGGAACGCGCTTTTGTCCTTTCGGCCATCTGAGCTGGAGACACGCCGCGGTAACCGGAATTCGCCAAACCAAGAACGGGACCGAGATCGCGCAGACACCGCAGGAGCCGGTCGATGCAGGCCAGATCCATCGGGTCGCAAACCTGACCATTGATGCGCAGGGCGAGGCCACCGGAACTTTGAAACTGAGCTATCTCGGGACGAGCGCCATCGATTGGCGGCAGATCGGCGCGGTTTATGGCGATGCCGAATTGCGCAAAAGAATCAAGGAACAGTTGGAAAAGACGCTCCCTGCACAAATGGAGGTCGGGATCTCCTACATCGGGAACCTGGGCGAATACGAGGAACCGCTCACCATCGTGGCCAGCCTGAAAGGACCGGTCGGTTCAAGCGACGGCAAGCAAATCTTGGCTAGTGCGGACCTGTTTGAGGCTCGCAGTACGCCACGATTCCAGCCGGAGACCCGCGAATTGCCGGTCTACTTCCCCGGGCGCGAGCTCGTTCGGGATGCAATTCGCATCAACTTTCCTGAGTCCATTCGGCTTGTGTCGCCGCCCGCAAACGCCAATCTGGATCTGAAGGAGGCCGCCAGCTATCAGTTGTCGGCGGAGTCGACTGCGAGCAGCGTCACCATTCGACGCAACTACGCACTTGGCCGAATCGATTACGCCGTCCCGTACTACAACGTCGTGCGCGCCTTCTACACGAAACTGGCGGCCAAGGACCAGGAGCCCATCGTCTTCGGGCGTCTTGTCGCGCAGCAAGCAAGCCAATAGCATCCATCGATTGATGTTCTTGCTAAGGTCCGCACACGCGCACGCGTGTTATCCCACCCTAATCGCTCAACCACCTCACGGGCGGAAAGCTGCCCCGGCCCGGCGAGCGAGAATTGCGATTCCCGGCTAATAGCGATTATCAGGTTTCAATCCTTCCCTGGAACGCGATCATGCGCGGCGAACTATCGCCGCCGAGTCCGACGCCCAGCAGTCCGGTAGGGGGTGAAATGGTGCTCGTGATCGCGCCAAAGCCCGTCTGGGTTGCCGGCTCTCCCGGAGTCCCCGCTTGATTGCTGGGCAGAGCAAAGTTGGCATGGTTGAAGACGTTGAAGAATTGCGTATCGAGGCGGAAGGTGACGTGCTCCGTGCGGGGACCCTCTTGGTCACATAGACCTCTGAATAGGTGAAACGAGGTCCGCGGACGTTATTGCGGCCTGAGTTGCCGAACTGGCAGTCGGCAGGCGAATCTCCACCGGCACACGCGCCGGTGCTAGGATCGACGACGGAGGCGAAGGCGTCCGGGTTGAGCCATTGCCGGCAGGATTGCCAGGCTGTGCGGGAAATTGATCGAATGGCTGTTGACGGGGAGCGAGGGCGAAGGTCAGACACCACTGTTACGGGATACAACGGTTTAGCGGCCTTCATCAGCGCCGGTCCCGGTTACTACAAATTCCTGGCCCCTTGAAGCTGACAAATGCCGAATGCCGCATACACATAAGCGAGTTAGTATCAGCAGCATAAGGCGTCCCTATACCTATAGGGAAAAATTGCGGTAACAAAGAATTTAACCACGATGAAAAGATATAAAAAGAATCAAACCATAATGAAAAGACATTAAAAACGCTTGACAAAGCGCATAACTGCAGAGTACGTTCTGCATCGTTACGTTGAGCAGTCAATCTGCTCGCAGGTCAAAGCAACGCTGAGAGGAGCATCATGACATCTGCGCAGTTCCAGATTCCCCCCGTTGGCGCCCGTCTCCCGCTCAAGGCGCTATCCCTGGCAACCTGTTTCGTCCTGTTTTTGTTCGCATCTTACGTGTCGGCGCAGGAGAATCCGCAGTACGGCTCACTGGCAGCCTGCCACGCCATGCAAGTTGGCACCCCCACATACGGCCCAAACGGTGGAGCTCTGAAGGGATTTCTTCCGTTTGCAAAAACCAATCTCTGGAACACCAACATCGCAAACGCTCCCATCGACCCCAATTCGGCCACACTCACCGCCGTATGGGCCGCCGCTGGCGGCTATAAACTGCATCCCACATTTGGAGAATCGCCCGCCGACGGTGGCATTCCCTACATTGTCGTAGACTCCAGGCAGACCCCCTTGGTGCCAATCAATGTGATCGACTATGCAACAGAAAGCGATGTGGTTGTAGCGCCGTATCCTGGCGGGGATACCGTCCCCATCGAAGGGGATGCAAGCGACTGCGCGGGCTGGCCGGATACTTACATCAGCGATGCTCATACACTCGTACTCGACCGCGCCACATGCTGGCTCTACGAGACGTTCAACACGAATCGCTGCAACGGCTTGTTCAATTCTTCGAGCGAGACGATTTTTGACATGACGCAAGATCAGTTCGTGTCGCGGCCTTGGGGCTGGACTTCGGCGGATGCTGCCGGAATGTCGATATTTGCCGGGCTGGTGCGTTATGACGAAGCAGCTTCGGGAGTGATCAATCACGCATTTCGCTTTACGATGGAACATACAGAGGGAGATAGCAATGGCGGGTATTTTGTGCTTCCGGCCAGTCATGCTGCGAGTCACAACACGACTGCCAATTTGCTCCCCATGGGGACGCGGCTGCGATTGCGGGCGAACACCGACATTTCCAGCTACTCTCCCATCAATCAGGTCATCTTAACCGCGATGATGAATTATGGGTTGATCCTGGCGGACAATGGCGGCAACTTCCAGGTCATTGGCGATACCGATCCGCGCTGGGACGACAGTGATTTGGGCAATTGGCACGGCGGGCCGCACCCCATTACATCGGCCGACTTCGATGTCGTGCAAATGGCTCCCGAATACCCCGGTATGGATTCTGTTTCGGCACTTACCGATTATCCCGGAACCGGAACCGTGCCGGTGATCGATAGCTTTACCGCATCGGAAACAAGGGTAGCCCCCGGGACTCCCGTCACCTTCAAATTCGAGGTAACCGGCAGCACCTACGATTACATTGACAACATTGGTCCGGTCAGGCTTGATTTCGGCAAAGGGAGTGTGACAATTTACCCCACGGCAACGCAAACATATACGCTCTACGCTGTGAACACTTCCGCCGTAAATAACGCGATCCAGAGCACGCCGATTACAGTTACGGTGCATCGTTCGGAAGTGGCTCCGCCAACCTTCACCCCGCCGGGCGGTCGTTATGCCTCCAATGCGCCGCTGTCAGTCACGCTGAGCACGATAAGTGCAGGGGACGCTACGGCGACTTACTACTACACGACCGACGGGACGACGCCGACGACCAACTCGACGCTGTATGTCGGAGTGGCGTGCAGTAACGCCGGCCCCGCATGCAACAGTAACCCTGACAGTGGATCGATTACGCCCATCACTGTCTCTAACTCGGAGACGTTGAAAGCTATTGCCGTAGTTCCTGGCTATGCGAAGCCCAGCGCGGTAAGCACGGCGCATTACACCATCGGCAGTACCGAGGTAACTGACACGCCGGTCTTCAACCTGGCGCCCGGAATCTACTTTGGGACCCGGACGGTGTATCTGAGCGATGCCACCAATGGTACCGACGGTAATGGTAATACGATCTACTACACCACCGACGGAACTACGCCGACGACCAGCTCGACGGCGTTTACCAACAATAACGGCTGTTACGGTTGCCTTGGAGCAGGACCGATTACTGTTTCTGAGACCGAAACCATCAAGGCAATCGCGGTGGCCGCGGGCTACAACGACAGCGCGGTCGCAACAGCGACATACACCATTCGGCACCGGCGGCATGAAGATTTCCCGCACCAGGAACCACGCTGACGGTTCCCGGCGCGACCTTCACGTGGTGGGCCGGCAGCGGCATCCCGGACTGTGGCAGGTGTCGCCCACGTATCGGCAGGCGCGTAAATGAGACAAAAGCCCCCACCTTGGCATCGACCGGGTGGGGGCTTTTTTTGGTGAAAATTTGCTGGACGGATTTGGTCTTTTTGTGTCTGAGAAGTTCCATAAGAAGGTCTGGTTCCGTTTGAACCCGCTCCACCCGCTCCCAGGAACGGGTCCTGGCAGACTTGTACACCACCTTGCCGTGTTCATAGATGTACAGCGATTTGCGGCGATTGCAGCGCTTCCACTGCGGATCATCTCTCTGTGAACACCGTCGGAATGCCGAGTGAACACTGTTATAGTTGATGAGGCAGCCGATTCCTCTCTGGTCATGTTATGGTTCACATCTTCAGCAATTTTTCAGCAAAAAGTAGTTTCCCGTAGAACCTAAACGCTGATTACAAAGAGGATAGCACATTTTGGCGAGAATCGGTTGAATCCACTCCCCGGAGACGCGATGCAGGCGATCCTGGCGCTCGAAGACGGGCGCATCTTCCGTGGCCTTGGGCTTGGCTCACCAAGTGAATGCCAGGGCGAAGTTGTTTTCAATACCTCCCTTACCGGTTACCAGGAAATCGCCACCGACCCCTCCTATGCCGGACAGATCGTCGTTCTCACCAACCCGCAGATTGGCAACTACGGCACCAATCGGGCAGACAACGAGTCGGCCAGGCCGTATATCGAGGGCCTGATCGTCCGCGAATTCTCGCCCATCAGCTCGAATTGGCGTTCCGAGCAGGTAACCGACGAGTACATGGAGCGGTATGCCGTCCCGGTGCTGGCCGAGATCGATACCCGCGCCCTGGTTCGCCATTTGCGCACCTTCGGCGTGATGCGGGGGGTGATTTCGACCTCCGAAAGCAACACCGAGACACTCATCCAAAGGGCCAAAGGAATCCGCAAGATGGACGGGACGGACCTGGCGCGCGTGGTCTCGACGAAGACTGTTTACCAGTTTGATTCCTCCGATAGCCGGAACCAGACCGGCGCCCCGTTGCTGGCCGACGGGTTTATCCACAACGAAGAAGCTCGAAAGCGCCTTCTGCATGTAGTGGCTTACGACTTTGGGATCAAGCACAACATTCTGCGCATGCTGGCGCGCGAGGGCTGCCGCGTGACGGTGGTCCCGGCCGAGACCTCAGCCGAAGACGTGCTGGAGTTGAAGCCCGACGGCGTCTTCCTTTCCAACGGTCCCGGCGACCCCGAGCCGGTCGACTATGCTGTCCGCGCCATTCGCAAGTTTCTGGGCCGCGTCCCGGTCTTCGGAATCTGCCTCGGCCACCAGCTCACCGGCCTGGCCCTGGGCGGGCGCACCTACAAGCTCAAGTTCGGCCATCACGGCGGCAACCACCCCGTCCGCAACAACGCGACCGGCAAGGTGGAGATTACGGCGCACAATCACAACTTCGCTGTCGATCCCGACTCGATCAACGTGAACGACGTGGAGTTGACCCATATAGACCTGAACGACCAGACGCTTGAGGGCCTGCGCCACCGGACGCTGCCACTATTCAGCGTGCAGTACCACCCCGAAGCCGCACCGGGTCCGCACGACTCCCACTACCTATTCCACGACTTCCGGCGCATGATGGAGGAGTGGAAATCATGAGCGGACTCGCAGCAAGAAAAGAACAGCCTGAACCAGGAATGATAGTTATTCCGGAGATGGACCTCCTTTCATTTTTGCGTGAACCGCTTCTGTCTGAGTCTCTCGAACAAACCGAGATTCCGCGGTTAGCTCGCAATCCAGTTGCAATGGATCTACTGGAGGGGGTGCTGTTGCGTATTCCTACCAGCCACTATCTGGTGCGCGGCGATGGGCGGCAAATGCGTTCAATACCTTCAGAAAGCGCCCATTTAGTTCTGACCTCGCCTCCATACTGGACACTCAAGAAGTACGACGAAGTCCACGGGCAACTTGGCCATGTTGACGACTACGATGAGTTTCTCGCGGAGTTGGGCACGGTATGGAAGCGCTGCTTTGATTTGCTGGTCCCAGGCGGGAGGCTGATCTGTGTCGTGGGTGACGTATGCCTATCGCGGAGAAAAAACGATGGCCGTCACACCGTTGTACCACTCCATGCATCGATCCAGGAACTTTGCCGCAAGATCGGTTTCGACAATCTCGCTCCAATCATTTGGCATAAGATTGCAAACGCCGTCTATGAAGTTTCCGGCGGAGGAGGATTCCTCGGCAAACCATATGAACCCAACTCCGTAATCAAAAATGACGTCGAGTACATCCTCATGTTCCGCAAGCCGGGCGGTTACCGTAAGCCTACAGCTGCCAAGCGTCTGCTCTCTGTGATTAGCGCGGAGAATTATCAAAGTTGGTTCCAGCAGATTTGGACCGGCCTTACCGGAGCGTCGACAAAGGATCATCCAGCGCCCTACCCTGTCGAGTTGGCCGAGCGGTTGATTCGAATGTTCAGTTTTGCTGGCGATGTAGTGGTGGATCCATTCTCAGGCTCGGGTACAAACTCCATCGCAGCAGCTCGAACCGGACGCCATAGCATTGGCTACGAAATCAGCGAGAGATATCATCATATGTCCATTTCTCGCTTCTATCGAGAGACCGGCTGTCTCTTTTGGCGGCCAACGGTGACGGAATTGGAGGAGCCATGAGCTTGCAGCCCCTTTGGGAGGAGCGCCTCCACGATGCCGTAAAGCATTTCTGGTCGACTCGAGGAAATCAAGCGCTTCGCCAGGGAACTAAATCCGGCGCGCGCGATTCTGGGAACCGAACTGCGGTGACTGGCGGCAAGCAAATGGATGGATTTGTCGCATTGGTTAGAGATTTCCTGATTGACTGCGGAATCGCTCAATCCAGCATTTTCTGCAACCAGGCGGTTGAGCTTCCGGGCTGGTTCCGAGCGGAAAAGAAGTGGGATTTACTGGTTATCGTGAGGGGCCAGTTGATCGCAGCTATGGAATTCAGATCGCAAGTAGGTTCCTTTGGCAATAACTTCAATAACCGGTCTGAGGAGTCGATTGGCAGTGCAGCCGACATCTGGGCTGCCTACAGGGAGGGTGCTTTCGCTCCCTCACAACGTCCATGGCTGGGGTATGTGATGTTGCTCGAAGATGTGAAGAGGTCTCTAAGTTCGGTAGGCGTGAAGGAGCCGCACTTTTCAGTTTTTCCCGATTTTCGCGGGGCCTCCTATGCCAAGCGATACGAGATTCTGCTGACGAAGTTGGTAAGAGAGCGACTGTATGACTGCGCAGCCCTTTTGCTTTCTAATCAGGACTCTGCGAAGGATGGAAGCTATCGTCAGCCATCGATTGAACTGAGTTTTGAAAATCTCTTAACCTCGCTAAAGGCGCGAACGATGGCAATTGTAGGAGCTTCCAGCTAGACCAATGCCACGCAGAAATGACATACAGAAGATCCTGGTGATTGGTTCGGGGCCGATTGTGATCGGCCAGTCGGCGGAGTTCGATTACTCCGGCACGCAGGCCTGCAAGGCGCTCAGGCAGGAGGGCTATGAGGTGGTGCTGGTGAACTCGAACCCGGCCACCATCATGACCGACCCGGACCTGGCCGATCGCACCTATATTGAGCCGCTTACGCGCGAGTACGTCGAAGAGATCATTCGCATCGAGGCGGAGATGCTGGCCGCCAACCCCGCCTCCGGCAGGTTCGCCCTGCTGCCTACCGTGGGCGGGCAGACGGCGCTTAACCTGGCCGTCGACCTTGCCGATGCGGGCATCCTCGACCGCTACAACGTGGAGCTGATCGGCGCCAAGCTCGAAGCCATCAAGAAGGCCGAGGACCGGCTGCTGTTCAAGGATGCGATGCTCCGCATCGGCCTGGATGTTTCGAAGTCGGCGCTGGTGAACAACCTGCGCGACGGTCTGGATTACGCCGGCAAGCTGGGCTTTCCGGTGCTCATCCGGCCCAGTTTCACGCTGGGCGGCACGGGCGGCGGCGTTGCCTACAACCGCGAAGAGCTGTTGGAGATTCTGGCCCGCGGGCTGGATATTTCGCCGGTGCACGAGTGCCTGATCGAAGAGAGCGTACTGGGCTGGAAGGAATACGAGCTCGAAGTGATGCGCGATCTGGCCGACAACGTCATCATCATCTGCTCCATCGAGAACTTCGACCCCATGGGCGTGCACACCGGCGACTCCATCACCGTGGCCCCGGCGCAGACGCTCACCGACCGCGAGTACCAGAAGATGCGCGATGCGGCCATCGCCGTGATGCGCGAGATCGGCGTCGAAACGGGCGGCTCCAACGTGCAGTTTGCGGTGAACCCCGTCGACGGACGCATGACGGTGATCGAGATGAACCCGCGCGTTTCGCGCTCCTCCGCGCTGGCCTCGAAGGCTACCGGCTTCCCCATCGCCAAAATCGCCGCCAAGCTGGCTGTGGGCTACACCCTGGACGAGATTCCCAACGACATTACGCGCAAGACACCGGCCTGCTTCGAGCCGACCATCGACTACGTGGTGGTCAAGATTCCCAAGTGGCAGTTTGAAAAATTCCCCGGAGCCGACGAAACGCTGGGTCCGCAGATGAAGTCCGTTGGCGAGGTGATGGCCATCGGGCGCACCTTCAAGGAAGCCCTGATGAAGGCCTGGCGGGCTCTGGAAACCGGCAAGAAGACCGGCACGGAGATTCTGGAGCCGCGGCGGCTGACGCAGATGCTGGTGACGCCGAAGCCGGAGCGTCTGGGCTACATCCGCTTCGCCTTCGAGCGCGGCCTGAGCGTGCGGGAAGTAGCGCGGCTCACCAGCATGGACCCCTGGTTTCTGCATCAGATTCGCGAGATCACGCTGGAACAGGGCAAGATCGCCGCGTCCTCGCCGGAAACCATCACGGAAGATGAGCTGCGCCGCCTGAAGCGCCTTGGCCTGAGCGACGAGCGGATCGCCACCGAGTGGAAGCTCGAAGGCCACGCCGGCATTCAACGGGTGAGGGAACTGCGCGAAGGGAAGGGAATCAAGCCCGTATTCAAGCTGGTGGACACCTGCGCCGCCGAGTTCGAGTCCATGACCCCCTACCTCTACTCGACCTACGACGAAGAGGACGAAGCGCCGCCCACCTCGACCCCGAAGATCATCATCCTGGGCTCGGGGCCGAACCGCATCGGGCAGGGAATCGAGTTCGACTACTGCTGCTGCCACGCCGCTTTTGCGCTCAAGGACGACGGCTACGAGACCATCATGGTTAACTGCAACCCTGAGACCGTCTCCACGGACTACGACACCAGCGACCGGCTCTACTTTGAACCGCTGACGCTCGAAGACGTGCTGGCGGTCTACAACCACGAGGCCCAGTCCGGCGCCCCGATCGGCGTGATCGTGCAGTTCGGCGGGCAGACGCCGCTCAACCTCGCTCAGCGGCTGCGCGCGGCCGGCGTGCCCATTATAGGCACCTCGCCCGAGTCCATCGACCTGGCGGAGGATCGGAAACGCTTCGGCAAGTTGCTCGATGAGTTGGAGATTCCGCAGCCCCGCGGCGGGACGGCTACCAGTGTGGAAGAGGCGTTGGCCGTCGCCGGGAGGATTGGCTACCCGGTGCTGGTGCGGCCAAGTTATGTGCTCGGCGGCCGGGCCATGGTGATTGCCTACGACGCCGAGGCCGTGGCTCAGTACATGAAGCAGGCGGTCGAGTACTCCCAGGAGCGGCCGGTGCTGGTCGATCATTTCCTAATGAACGCCACCGAGGTCGACGTCGATGCGCTCTGCGACTCCGAAGATGTGCTGATCGCCGGCATCATGGAACACATTGAGGAGGCCGGCATCCACTCCGGCGATTCTTCCTGCGTACTGCCCGCCGTCGGCATCCGCCCGGAAACCCTCGAAGTTCTGCGCACCTACACCCGCAAGCTGGCTCTTGCGCTCAAGGTGGTGGGTCTGGTCAACCTGCAGTTCGCCATCCAGCGCGACGCCGAGGGCCAGGACCACGTCTACGTGATCGAAGTGAACCCACGCGCGTCGCGCACCGTGCCGTACGTTTCAAAGGCTACCGGCATTCCGCTGGCCAAAATTGCCGCGCGGCTGATGACGGGCCGCAAGCTGCGGGAACTGCTGCCAACCCAGCTCGCTACCGGCAAGGATCTCGAAACCGGCGCGCATTACTACGTGAAGTCGCCGGTCTTTCCCTGGAACAAGTTCTCCGGCGTGGACACGGTTCTGGGCCCGGAGATGAAATCCACCGGCGAAGTGATGGGGGTGGCGGCCAGCTTTGGCGAAGCCTTTGCAAAGGCGCAGCTCTCTGCCGGCCAGGTGCTCCCTACCGGCGGCACGGTCTTCTTCAGCGTCAACGACCCTGACAAGCCGGCGGCCGTCGAGCTTGCCCGCCGGTACGTGCATCTCGGCTTCAAGATCGTAGCCACCGAGGGCACGGCCAATGCCCTGGAGAGCTCCGGCCTCAGTGTCGAACGGGTCTTCAAGGTCAAGGAAGGCCGGCCGAACGTCGTCGACCTGATCAAGGGCGACCGCATCCAGTTGATTGTGAACACCCCGCGCGGCCAGGACACATTTTTTGACGAGAAGGCCATTCGGCGGGCAGCGGTCCTGGCGCGGATTCCGACCATTACAACCATCGCCGCCGCGCAGGCCGCGGCGGAGGGGATTGCCGCCATGCAACGGCATCACACCACGGTCTACGCCTTGCAGGAACTGCACCGAGCCAGCGGCGCCTGAGAGGAAGGACGGTCGGCGAGGGAGCGTTTCGGCTTCAGGAGATGCCCAAGCGCTTCAGTGTTTCGATCGCCAGCGCCGGAGGGCAAACCGGGCCCCAATGGAGTAGCCGAGCAGGGCTGCCGCGGGCCATGTGCCCAGAAAGGGTCCATCGTTGTCGATCAAACCGCTGGGCCTGGGCAGGCTGAAAAATGTCCGCGTCAACTTTTCCGTGGCGTCGCATTGGAAACACGCGTTGGGTCCGGTCGGCATGTCCAGAATCCAAAGGCTGATGATGAGCAACCAGATAAGGCCTGCCAACCAAACGGCCGTCGCCATTTCGTCCTGCCAGACGTGGGTTACGGCGTAGCCCACGACGAGCGGTACGAAAATAGACAATAGAAGGATGGCAGACTGCGAAACCCTGGGCGGGTTCAGGACGTAGCCGAGGAGCATGAGCGCAAGCCAGGCGCCAAGGGCAAGAGCGGTGTGCGCGAAGAACCGCAAAGCCTGCTGGGACAGCTTTGAGTCGCCCTTTTCCTCTTCATCATTGCGCAACAAAGACTCCATCCGCCCGGCTCCTGAAAATGGCCTCTTTTGCAGACTATATTCTATTTATTACCATACACTTGGGCGCAGAAGTGAATATTTCCTCCCCGGCTGCCAGGCAGCCAAACGGGCAGTTCCAAGGGCCACCGCGGGCTCTACAATGGAATCATGCTGATTGAGGGCATTCTTGCCGCGGTTCCTACGCCGTTCTACCCGGACGAGCGGGTCTATTTCCGCAAACTGGAAGCCAACATGGCTCGCTATTCGCGCAGCCTGCTTTCGGGGATGCTGCTGCTGGGTTCCACGGGCGAAGCTGTCGCACTCAATGACGCTGAAACCCGCGACGTTCTGCGCGTAGCCGCCGAAGCCGCGGCGCACGACAAAGTGCTCATCGCCGGCGTTGGCCGCGAGAGCGTGAAGGCCACCGTAGAGCTGGCTGAGGCGGCGGCGGGGTTCCAGTACGATGCAGTTCTGGTCCGCACTCCCACGTACTACGCGAGCCAGATGTCCGCGGCGGCCGTTCTGCACCATTTTCGCAGCGTGGCCGACCGCTCGCCTCTGCCGGTCCTGCTTTACAACATCCCCAGGTGTGTCCCTTACGATATTCCCATCGATCTTATAGCCGAACTGGCGCAGCACCCTAACATCCTTGGCATCAAGGATTCCAGCGGCAGCATCTCGCGGATTCGCGCCACCGTCGGATCCACCCGCAGTGCTCCTCGGCGCACCGTGACCGTTACCCCTGTCTTTGAGGCCGTGACGGCGCGCATGTTAGCGGTGAAGACCGGGGAAAGCGGCACATTCGTCTCCGCTGGCGACCTGGCGGGCGGGTCGGCGCTGGCGTCGGCTCCCCCCGTTGCCGCCATCAAAACACGGACTAAAGAAGTGGGCTTTCAGGTGCTCACCGGCTCCACTGCGATTCTGCTCGAATCCCTTGAAGCCGGCGCATCCGGGGCCATCCTGGGGTTTGCCGCCTGCGCCCCGCAAGCCTGCCAGGAGGTCTATCTGGCGTGGAAGGATCACGACCTGGAACTCGCGGAAGAAAAACTGCGGCGCATCTCCGATCCCAGCCGGCGGATCGTCGGAGAGATGGGGATCAGCGGGGTGAAATACGCCTGCGACTTCAACGGATACTACGGAGGGCGTGCCCGCGCGCCACTGCTCGCGCTTACGGCTGACGAGAAGGCAGAGATTGAGGGACTGCTGGCCGGGACTCGCAATTAGGGCGTTCTTTGGCAGGCGCCAGGGCCGGGAAGGGAACTGCTGTGCGTCGTTTCTCTGAGAACTTGTCCAGAAACCGTCGTCAGCACGGCTGCTTTGAAAGGGCACGACTTCAGTCGTGCCGAAAAAAGGCCGAAATAACGAGGGTTTTAACCCCTGAGGGATTTTTTTGCCTCCGGTTCGACACCTCTTCAGAGTTTCTGGCCAGGTTCTGCAGCCCAGCCGGGTCCGGGCTGCGGCAGGGTCCATCCCGCCAACCGCACTCCGGACCCATGCGCCGCTCTTGTATTAGTGTCAGTCGTCCACCGGCGTTGCCGACCCACGGAGGGATGAAACTGCGTCCGACGATGCCGCCGCTAACTTGCTAACTCGCTCGTCCCCGCTTCAGCGGGGGCTAACTCGCTGCATTTGCCC
>Ga0181530_10003329_pt1 | contig 18034 bp, 17 predicted proteins | sample PEATcosm2014_Bin_42_FD_119769 | JGI IMG/M metagenome (GOLD analysis project Ga0181530, IMG submission 119769) | Peatland microbial communities from MTU Mesocosm Facility, Houghton, MI, USA - PEATcosm2014_Bin10_60_metaG | ecosystem: Environmental > Terrestrial > Soil > Wetlands > Peat | place... | reverse complement strand
GCTGATCCGACGCCAACCCGGCATCGCTCGCAGCATCGAGGTGCTGGTCGAGCCCGAAGCGCTACCGCCCCTCCGCGCCCGCCACGGGCAACTCGTCAAATCCTCTGTGCAGAGGTACTAGTTGCTTTCGGGTGATCCGTGTTAGCCAACCCTGAGTGGGAACAGTGGGCTCGCGACCGTGCATTACAGCGTCTACCAGTTTTGCCGCGATTGCCGGGGGTATTCCTCTAGGCAAGGGCGGAAGCGGCGGCCTCCGTGGGAGTGGTGGTCTGACGTCGATTAGAAGCAATGGGTCTTGAGTTTCTGATTCAAAAGAAATGGTGTCTTTCTCCCACCATTCTTCAAATGGGAGAAATCGCATTCTAAGTGCAATGTCGTGCCAATCTTGATGAAGGCAGAGCGGTCTAAACTCCGCGCTACCGTTTTCGTATCTCTCCAACTCTATTAGGCATGATGCTGCAAAGACGTTGCTCATCGTTGCATCATCAATATGCATGCCCGTGGCGACCCAAGCTCAAAAGCCGCAAACGGCTGCGACCCGGCGATCAATAGGGAAGTACACCGAACGCGCGGCCTGTGGGTGGCGTCACGACAAAATTCCCTGCGACTCCACGAAACTCCAAAATTTCCGCGCACGCGCCGTCTTATGCATGCCCAGGGGAAAGTCTGATGATATTCGTCCGGCCAGAGGTTTCGCGCGATCAGGCAGACCAGGGCGCGCGACGAGGTATTGCTCACGTTTGATGTGGGTCAATTCACCTGGCGATGCAGTGCGGCAATCTACACGCGTGCGAACGGGTCGAGCCGGCACTATCGGGGCACGCTGTAAAGTTAGAGAAACAGGGGCTTGCTACCCAAGCCTTGGCACTGATCGGGGGGGGGCCATGCACCGTGTTTTGCTCGTGGATGACGACGTCGGGTTCACGGATATGGTTCGCGAATTTCTCCAGCTTGAGGGCTTCGCGGTTGATGCGGTCCATGACGGCTCGGCCTGCTTGCGCAGCGACCTCGGGAACATGGATCTGGTCGTGCTTGACGTCATGCTCCCCGAGTTGTCCGGTTTTGAAGTGCTGAAGCGCCTTCGCCAGATCTCAAGCGTTCCGGTCATAATGCTCACGGCCCGCGGGGAGGAAGTCGATCGGATCGTGGGCCTTGAGATCGGTGCCGACGACTACGTCCCGAAACCTGTCAATTCACGGGAATTGATTGCCCGCATCCGCGCGGTGTTGCGGCGGACTTCTGGCAGGGGAGCAGGTCAGACCGGGGATATAACCGTCGGCGAAATTCGTCTGAGCGCAGCGTCTCGCAATGCCTGGGTGGACGAGCAGAAGCTCGACCTCACTAGCGCGGAGTTCAACCTGCTCGAGCACATGTTGCGCAATGTCGGCCGGGTTGTGCCCCGCGAGGAGTTGTCGGCCGCCGCCTTTGGCCGCCAGCTTTCCGTGATGGCCGCCGACCGCAACGTCGATACGCTGGTCAGCAAGGTGCGCCGCAAGCTCGGCCCTGGCGCCGACGACGACCAGCGGATTAAGACCGTTCGCAACGTCGGCTACATATACGCACTCCCCTCCGCCTAGCTGGGCGTAGCGAGCCGGACGTTCGGCCGACTCCGGACGGGAATCCCAAAGTTGCAGGAGGGCCGCATTCGCCGCCGACCAATTCCGCTCCGGCGAAGCATAACGCTGCCTCTTATTGGGGCCGCCGCGCTGTTGAGTTCGGTAGCCGGCCACTCTGCGGACGCCGATGACGGCTATGAGCTCGGGCATGGCCTCGATCTCGGCCCGCTTAATATCGCGGGATACAGCAGCGTCGTCGTCAATCTTCCCAATCAAGGACAAGAGTCGCTTGTTCTGGATGACCTAAGCCTGTTCGTTACTGGCCACTTCGGCCAGTTGTTCAATCCTTTCACGGAAGCGGAGCTGAGCAGTCTCGACATTCTGCATTCCGGTCATCTCGTGGGCGATTACGGCGACGGTGATTTCGTCCTTGAGCGTCTCTATAACGACTCATACCTGACTGACAGCGTCACACTCCGCCTTGGCAAAATGCTGAGCCCCGTCGGCGAGTGGAACGTAATTCACGCTCCGCCTTTGGTGCTCACCACAGTGCGGCCGGCCGTCACCTACCGTAACTTCAGCGAATACGCGACTGGCGCCTCCGTCCTTTACAGCGACCCGAACACAAGCTTTCCGGAGTTGCAGCTCTATTGGCAACCAGTCGGCGAGCTATCGGAAAGACCGGCCAGCCTCACCATTCACCAATATAAAGAGGTCGAGGGAGCACATGTCAGTTTTCCGCTGGGATTGCTCGATAAGGCCGGGGTCTCTTTTCAACAATCCAAGGACGTCGACGGCGTCGATCAGTCGCTGTACGGCATCGACTTCCACTACACCATCGACAAGCTGACCTTACAGGGCGAAGCGACATATTCCGACATCTCCGATAGAGGCACCGTTCAAGCGCGCGATACCGAGTGGGGTGCCTATGCCGCCGCGTCCTACGCGCTCACGGATCAATGGTCGGCTTACGGGTGGTACGAAACTTTCGCTGACCGGACGGCCCCGTCCGTGGCCCATGATGTACTGTTCGGTGTTGCCTATCGGCCCCATCCGGCGATCGTATTCAAGTTTGAGTATCTGCAGAATATCGCTGGGCATCCGGTAAATCCCACAGGGGTTTTCGCGTCCTGGTCGGTTTTGTTCTGAGCCGCGACGATGCCTGTACGGCTCCTTGCCATCGCGGTTACGGCGGTACTCCTACTCGCCGGATCGGCCAGAGCCGAGGGGCTATTGATTATCGCCAATTCATCGGTGAATGTCGCGGCGCCGCTCAGCCTCAGCCAGGTCGCAGCGATTTATTTGCTGCGCATGACGATATGGTCGGACGGCAGTCATATCGTTCCCGTCAATCGGGAAGCGACAAGTCAGATCCGAGAAAAATTTACGGTGAGCGTGCTGCAACAGGACAACACAAGTCTTGCCGCATACTGGAACGAAATGCATTTCATGGGGAAACAGCCACCCGTAGTGCAAGAATCCGAACAAGCGGTTCTGGCTTTCATTCGAAATGTTCCAGGATCGATAGGATATATCAGCGCATCTGTCGCGCCGATCGATGTAAAAGTACTGTTGCGCATCCCCTGATTTCGACCCTGGCAAGAACGATGGTGATCAATATCTTCGCACAATCCATCCCCCGACGGATATTGGCGGCGCTCTTCAGCATTTATGTCGTTACCTATTTAACGACGGCAGTCGTGGTCTATTCGGGGGTGCGAGCTTCGATGCTCGAATCGGATGCGACGGCGCTCAATCGCCTGGCCGATCTCAAGTACGAACAGTTGGTAGACGTCATCGCTGCGCAGGCCAGGGACCTGACCGCCTGGTCCGAACTCGATGTGATGAATGATCTGGTTTCAGACGACATCGACAAGCGCGTAACGCTCACGCTTGAGGCGCTGAAACGGCTTTATGGCCTCACCGGCGCTATTTACGCCTTCGACGCCGCCGGAAAGTTGCTCGCCAGCACCCGAAGCGATCAGCCGCACGCGCACGATGTCCGAATACCCCCGCAATGGCAGAACAACGAAAGGGGCCTTGCTTTTGTCGACAAGGGCCCGGATCCGATGTGGGGCGGTGACGTCGTTGCCCTTTCCATGCCGGTTTTTGCCAATTTTGACCATGCCTATCGGGTCGGTACGCTGGTGCTCACTTATCCCTGGTCTTCGATCGAGCGGCTCCTGCTCAGCGCGGGCAACGAGATGGTCCTACTCGAGAAGAGTGGTGACGTGCGGGTTCTCGCGGCCAATCCAGGGGACCTCGCCGAGCGCGTCAAGTTAGACGGCGCGAAATTATTCGAGGGTGGCGTGAGCAATGCGTTCGTTATCGGACGCTCGGTGCCGCGAGACGGTCTCATAAAAGACTGGCGATTGGTGATGTTGCACCGTTCCGACATCGCCACTCGACCGCTGAATTGGGTTGCGGTCGAATTGGTCTTGCTTGGCGCCTTCCTTGGAATTCCGATCGTGTTTTTCGGACGCTGGCTCTCCCATCGATTGACGGCACCGATCGCAGATCTGACGCGGGTCGTCAGCGAGATTGCCGATACCGACAAGCTCGATGCGCGGGTCCCCGTTACCTCGTCGGACGAACTCGGTTCGCTGGCCCGGTCGTTCAATCGGATGACCGACAATCTCGAAAAGACCACGTTTGAGCGCGAGCAGTTCGTCCGAGAGCTGGCGGCACTGAACCAGACGCTGGAAGCCAAAATCGCCGCCCGCACCGAAGAACTCGAGGTTGCTATCAGGGCCCAGCGCCGGCTGATTGGCGACATTTCGCATGAAATCAAGTCGCCCCTCGCCCGGCTCAGCATCGCCCTGGGGCTGGCCTTTCGTTCCGCCGACGCGGACAGGCCACGGCAATTCGATCGCATCGAAAAGGAAATCGAAAACATCTCTGCTCTGGCCAGTGAGCTCCTCACTCTGGCAAGGCTCGATGAGACTGCCGCACCCCTGAAATTTGCGCCGCTCGCGCTTGACCGGCTCATCCAACAAATCATCGAGGACGCAGCTTACGAATCACCCGCGCGTGCAAGGGACGTGATCTTCCACGGCGAGCCTATGACACTACTGGGTAACGCTGATTTGCTGAGGCGCGCGATCGAGAATGTTGTGCGCAACGCAATTTTTTATACCACCGAAAAAACACCTATCGAGATCTCTCTATCGCGGACGGCGCCCGAAATCGCATCGATTGAGGTGGCCGACCGCGGTCCCGGGGTTCCGGCGGCGGCGCTCGGACACCTGTTTGAGCCGTTCTATCGGGTTGACGCGGCCAGGACCCGAGCAACTGGTGGGGCGGGAGTGGGCCTAGCCATCTGCCAGCGCGTCGTTCAGCTTCACGGGGGTGTCGCTCGCGCACGGAACAACGCTCCCCACGGTCTCATCGTAGCGATCGAACTACCGATGGGAACGATGTACCCAGGCACAGGTGACAGCCCCGCGAGCAACATCGGCTCGCCCGCCGGGACACAGATTTAGTCGGTTCACGATTGCTGCTTCACAACGCAATCGAAATCGACCGTGGTCAAGTGCAATATGTTGATCGACTGATCCCTGAACACCGCGTGTTTATCATGAGTGTCACAGCTCGCCTGTGCCACCTGCTGGACATCGGCGAGCGAGGTGAAATTGGAGTCGTACTTGATCGTGATCCACTCCGAGGTCTCGGCCTCGATCTCGTAGGCGCGGCCCCACACGACGACGCACCCCGAGAGAACAAACACCAACCCTAGGATGACCGCGACTTTGCTCATTGAAGGGTCCTCCAGAGGGCTCTGGGGTCATCGCTCGTGGCATTGGGCTCAAGCCTGAGTGGCGGTCGCGCGTCGCGCGGGGCGAAATCGTCGGGTGCGGCTTGTTTTGCCCACAGCGAACGAAGCGCCACGGCGGCGATTTCAAATGCGCCGGTTGCGATACCGTGCGTGCCGACGTGGGCGGCGAGCAGCCGGTCAAAGGTGCCGGGATGGGCAGCGAGCGTTTGCAAGACCCGCTCGAGCACGCCGTCATGCGAGCCCAGATATAACAGCAGACGAGCCGCCAACAGCGGCAGGCGGCTGTGCCGACGATGTGCGATCTCGTAGCTCGCAAGATCGCCGCTCGCTATGGCGCGGCCAAGCGCGATTGCATCGCGCAGCGCCACGGCAACCCCTTCACCGGTAATCGCATCGGCGGCGCCCGCGGCATCGCCAACAAGGGCGGTCCGGTCCCGCGTCACTCTGGCGAGCCGCGCGGACATCGAGATGGCGCCACGCAATGGACCGATCCGCTCTGCACTTAAGAGGCGCTTCGCCAGTGCGGGAAAGAGTGCCGCCACGTCAAATAGGCCGGCGCCGCGTGCTCCGCTCAGGACGGCAATGCAAACCTCGTTCGGCCCCACCGGCGTCACGTAAGCTTGGGCGCCCTGACGCCAATGGACTTCGACGAAATCGCTCCACGGCTCAACCCTGAAGTGTTGGCGCAGGCCGATCCGCCGCAATCCCGTCCACACCGGCGGCAAGCCCGCGCGCAGTCGGACCCGGGAGTGCGCGCCGTCCGCCCCGATAATCCAGCGGCAATGAACGGTTTGGCCGCAGATATCGACGGACGAAGCGCCGCTGATTTCGGCCGGCGATCCCCAGCGCATCATCACGCCGGCTTGTTCAGCCGTCGCCAAAAGAAGGCGGTGCAGATCGGCCCGCCGAACCCCGAGCCCGTGCCCTTCCGCGAACGAGGCTTCGGCGGTCAGCCGAGCCTCCAAAAACCGTATGCCGCGGAACGGAAGGCCAATTTCGACGCCGGGGTCGATGCCGAGATCTCTGAGCGCGGCGACACCCTCCGGCATCAACCCTTCGCCGCAGGCTTTATCGATCGGTGGCCGCGCTCGATCCACCAGCAGAACACTCAAGCCGTACCGGCGTACCGCCAGCGCGGTCGCGAGCCCGGCGGGACCGCCGCCGATAACGCAGACGTCTGTTTCCATGGCTGGCGATCGCGCTCTCACCATTGAAGCAGGATCATCTCGGTGCTGAAGCCCGGCCCCATTGCCAGCAGCACGCCGAGGGTTCCCGGATCGGGCGGCTCGTTCGCAACAACGTCCTCCAGGACGAGCAACACCGAGGCTGACGAGAGATTACCGAAGCGCCGCAGGCAGTTCCATGACCGCTCAAGATCGCGCGCGTGCAGGCAGAGCGTACCTTGAATGGCCTCCAGGACCTTTGGCCCGCCGGTATGGATAACCCAATTCCCGATATCGGCGCGGCAAAGGGCGTATTTGCCGAGGAACTTATCGACATCGCCGGTCAGATGAGTACGGATAAAATCCGGGAGACGCGGTGACAGAACGATACGAAAGCCGTTTTCCGAGACGTCCCATCCCATGACGTCCTCCGAGTCCGGATAGAAGACCGAACCGCAGCCGAGGATTCTCGGCATCGGTCGCGCGAGGGGGCAGGAGCAGGTTTCGCGAGAATGGGCGACCGGACTTTGTGCGCCAGCGACGATAACGGCGGCAGCGCCGTCGGCGAAAAGCCCGGTCGAAACTAGGTTTGCCTTTGACATATCCTCTCGCTGGAAGGTGAGGGAGCAGACCTCCACCGCCAGGATCGCAGCGGATTGCGCCGGATAAGCCAATGTGTAGTCGGCCGCACGGGTCAAGCCCAGCGCGCCCCCGACGCATCCGACGCCGAAAATCGGCGTGCGCTTTATATCGGACCGCAAGCCCAGGCGATTGATCAGACGTGCGTCTAGCGACGGGCTGGAGATGCCGGTTATCGAGACAACGAAGAGGGCGTCGAGTTCATGCCGCTCTATCCCGGCATTGCGGAGCGCGTCATCAAGCGCTGCCGAGCCGAGTTTTTCCGCAACCGCCATCCAGGCCGAATTGGTCTCGCCCCATGACTGGAATTCCGCATAGCGTTGCAGCGGAAACGCCAGGTGACGCGACGCAACCCTGGTTCGTGAATGGATACGATCGAGCAGTTCGGGACGGTCGAGCTTTTCGGCCCATAATTGCTTTAGCGCGTTGGTGATAGCGCCCTGCGAATAGCAATATTTGGGCATGGCGCTGCCCACTCCGGCAATCCTCGTCGCCGCTGCCTCGCGGGGAGATTGCCGGCGCAAATCGCCGCTCTCCGAAAAGACCGCATGCTCTGACATTTCTGTCTCCGCGGGCGTCATACCGAGGCCAGTGCCCGCCGCCCGATCCCGAGGGCTTCCGACCAAAAGGATTTCGAGGAATGCAGCAGGTCGACGACCCGCTCGATCGCCTCGACGTAACGCTCAAGCTGCGCATCGCTGGCGACCAGCGGCGGCGCGATCTTCAACGCCATGAAATTGTTGCCGCAAATCTGACTTAAGATGCCATGGTCGTTGAACAGCCGCATAACCAGCATTTGTCCGAACATCGCCGGGTGGATATGCGCCGCTGCCATGAAAGGAATTCGAAGCTGCCAAGATTGCGGTGGCTTGAACTCTATGGCGTTGAGGAGCCCCACCCCGCGGATTTGACCGACCATTTCGTACGAGGCGAGGCGTCGTTCCAGCGTGCGTCGCAAGTTTTGACCCGCGTTGGCTGCACGTTGCCCGAGTTGCTCGCTCTCGAGAATGTCGATGGTCGCCAACGCGGCGCGCATCGCGAGGCTGTTCTCGCTATACGTCGATGTGTGGATGACGGCGCGCTCGAGGGAGCTGTAGACCGACTGATTGATTGCGTCCGACATCAGCACGGCGCTGCAGGGAACGAGACCTCCGCTCAGCGCCTTGGCCAGAACAATCATGTCAGGTTCGGCACCAAAGTGGTGCGCGGCAATAAAGCGACCGGTGCGGTAAAGCCCGGTTTGCACCTCATCGAGGACGAACAGCGTGCCATGGCGGCGGCACAGCGTCTGCGCCGCGGCAAGATATTCGCGCTGCGGCACCAGAACGCCCGCCTCAGCCTGGATCGGCTCGGTCACGAACGCGGCGAACGCTTTTGTCGCAAGTTTGTGTTCGAGAGCGTCGAGGTCGTTAAATGGAACTGGCTCGGTGAGAGGCACGAAGGGTCCGAAGCCTTCCTGCCAAAAGGGGTTGGACATCAGCGATAGCGCGCCGCAGGTCAGGCCATGAAAGCCGCGTGCGGCGTAAAGGATGCCGTGACGCCGCGTATGGGCGCGGGCGAATTTGATAACGGTCTCGATACCCTCGCTGCCGGAACTGGCAAAAAAGGCTTTCGTCAAGCGACCGCCGGCGCGCTGGCAGAGTTTTTCGGCGAGCTCGCCCGCGAGGTCCGATACGTGACTTTGCAACATCGCCGGACCGGCTTTGTCGAGCTCATCTTTCAGAGCCGCGACCAGCCGGGGATGGTTATGGCCGATGTTGTGGACGCAATAACCGGAAATGAAATCGAGGATGGTCCGCCCGTCGGTCGTGTGAAGTTCAGCGCCTCGGCACGCCGCGTAACCGACATTCATCTGCAGGATGTCGAGGAGCCTGCTCCATTGCGGGTTGATGAACTTGTCGTAGCGGGTCGTGACCGTGTTATCGACGCACATTTTCTGTAGCACGGCATGTCCCCAAGCGGTCGCACCCGGTGAGCAGCCTTTGCTGAATGCGGTCGGCCGCGACGAATGCCATTTACGCTACAGTGAAGCGATAAGACAAAATGTCGAGTTTTGTTGAGAAATTTGGCAAATCGTTTTGATGGAATTCATACGACAACCATGACGACGGGTCGGTGCTTAAACCAATACCCGTCGTTAAACTCCAATATAACTGTGTTCCTCTCCACACAACTCGACAGATGAGCTTCGTAAGCTTGGTGCACCGCAGTGAAGGAGCACCGGCTTGCCTACGGTCTACCGCACAAAATCAATCGTCCCGAACGACGGGCCCATTGGCTCCGGTCAGCATGCCATACCGCTCGTGGACCAACCGAGGTCGCCACGGCCGCCGTCTTCCTCCGGCGTGTTGTCATTCCTGCATCAGGGCATCGCCAGCAGGCAGCAGCCCCGGCTTGACCGCCGCATCGTAATCGTCCGGCCTGCGCACGATTTGCGCGCGCAGGTGGAGGCGTGCATCAGCAACGTCTACGAGCAAGCCTTTGGCGCTCACGGTTTGGCGTTTCCGCGGCGGCTCGTTGCGTTGCTCGACGAATCCGGCCACCCGGTGTGCGCGGCCGGATTGCGGACCGCGAGGGAGGGTTTCTTTTCAGAGATCTACCTCGAATCCCCGATCGAACAGGTGTTGCTGAGGCAGTTTGGGATGCCTGTCGCCCGGCGCCGGGTATTCGAGGTCACGACACTGGCGAGCCTAACTGCCGAAATTTCGCCCCTGTTTGTCAGGCAACTCGTGCTTCTGGGAAAGATCGCCGGGTTCGACTGGTCGTTTTTTACGGCCACGGCGCGCTTGCGCAAGCTGCTCTGCCAGCTCGGCGTTCCAATTGCCGGACTGAAGACTGCGGAACCCGCCCGGCTCCGTGACGCGGATCGCTGGGGCACCTATTACACGCATGCCCCGGTCGTCTGTGCCGTCAACAAGCTTTGGCTCGATGCTCCGGCCTTTGCCCCGGGAAAGGCGCGGGGCGATGAATGAGCTTCTGGCCGCACTCCGCTATCGCGCCGAAACTTCCGGCGCCAGCTTGGCGTTCCATGACGGGTTAACACGGCTCGACTACGCGGGCTTGGCTGGTCGCGTGGCGGGGGTCGCCGAGGATATTCGATCGCTGAACTCCCCCTCGGTGATCGGCGTCCTCGGCGGCAATCGCGTTGAAACCGTGATCGGGCAGCTCGCTGGCTGGCATACCGGAAAGATCGTCGTTCCTCTGCCGCCATTCCTCCCGGCCGGACAGTTGCGCCATATCGCGGCGGATGCCGGCATCGCTCATATTCTCGCCACCCCGGAGCAGACGGACACGGCAAAGCGCCTCGCCATTCCCTTCACGCCGATCTCCGCTCGAATGGCCAATTGGGAAGCTCCGGCGTCATCCGGGGCCGGTCAGATCATTTACTCCTCAGGCACGACGGGCCACCCCAAAGGAGTTCTGCTTCAGAGCGATCAATTGACCTGGAGCGGACGTGCGCTGGCAGGAGCAATTGGTGCCAATCAGGACGACGTCTATCTCTCGGTTCTGCCGCTGGCGTTTCTTCTTGAGACCATCAGCGCGATCGTGATTCCGATCCTGGTGGGCGCCTCCGCCCGGCTCGAGCCGGTACTCGCCGCGAGCTTTGGCGAAGTAAGCGGCGGCACGCTCGCCACGGTCGTAGCGTTGCGGCGGCCGACCTGCATGGTTCTGGTTCCACAGCTCCTTGCCAATTGGATCAGGCGACTTAGCGGTGATGTCGGTACGGCGCCGGACAGCCTGCGGTTCGTCGCTGTCGGCGGCGCATCCTTGGCGCCGGCACTAGCGGAGAAGGCCTGGCGGCGCGGGATTCCCGTCTACGAGGGCTACGGCCTTTCGGAATGCGGCTCGGTCGTGGCCCTCAATCGTCCGGAAGGCCGCAAAGCCGGCACCGTGGGGAAACCCCTTCCAGGCCTCGACGTCCGGATTGTGGATGAGGAAATCGTCGTCGGCGGGCCTTCGGTCATGGACCGGTATGTTCAGGGCAAGCCCGCCGGCGGTAGCTGGCGTACAGGCGATGTCGGCGAGATTGATGGAGACGGATACCTGACCGTTCGAGGTCGACGCGACAACGTCCTGGTCACGCCGCTCGGACGAAATATCAGCCCGGAATGGGTCGAAGCGCTGTTGGACGCCGACCCGCGGATCGCCTGCTCAATCGTGATCCATTGCGAAGGGCCTTATCTCACCGCGCTCCTGGTGCCATCCGCGCGAGGGGAAGAGTGGTTTGATCGCGCCAGCCACGAGGACATCGCAGTGCTCATTTCCGCATGCTGCGCGGAAGCGCCCAGCTATGCGATCCCGCGGCATTCCGTCGTCGTGCTGACGAACGAACTGAGCGCCCAGGGGCTGCTGACCGCTGATGGCCGCATCCGACGTCGACCGGTTCTCGATGAGTACGCGGACCTCCTGGCCCGGGCCGGTACATCTCCGGTTAAAGAGCTCGCAAAATGACCCCTCATGACCGGCTCCTCGCCGAGACTGCTTCGGCGCGCGCGCAATTTCTGAGCATACCCTTGCTGGCGCGAGCCCTCGCCGGCGACGTGCCGCAACCCTTGTATCTTGCTTTCCTCACCGAAGCTTACCACCACGTTCGCCATACCTGCCCGCTGCTCTCGCTAGCGGCGGCGAAGACCGACGACGCGGCGTACCGCAAGGCGCTCTACACCTATATCGCTCAAGAGCAGGGCCACGAAGAGTGGATCCTCGCCGACATTGCGGCAATGGGCGGGGACGTCGAAGCAGCGAGCGGCGCAGCGCCTGGGTCAAGCTGCGGGGCCATGGTCAGATATGCGTACTACGCGACCGAATGGATCAGCCCCTACGCGCTTCTAGGCATGGTTCATGTGCTGGAAGGCACCTCGGCGGAATTGGCCGCCAAGGCTGCTATCGCACTTAGGAAGTCATTCGGATCGGTGGGGGACAGGGGGTTCAGTTACCTCGTCTCGCATGGCGAGCTCGACAAAGACCACACCGCATTTTTTCGCGAACTGGTGAACCGGCTGCGCGCGCCGTCGGCAGGCGCGGCGATCATCGACTGCGCGAATGTCATGTACCGCCTCTATGGCGACATCTTCCGCGACCTCGAGCGCCGAGCCTAGGCGGTTGCAGATGGAGCTCGCCGGTAAAACCGCATTGATCACCGGCGCCGGCTCCGGCATTGGGCGCAGGCTCGCGATCGATGGGTCGAGGCGCGGGATGACGCTTGCGCTCGTCGGCCGCAGGCTGGAGCCACTGCAGGAGACGCGGCGCCAGCTCGGTCAGTCCAAGGATTGCCTGGTCATCGCGGCGGATGTGACGTTACCCGAAGGGCGGCAGCGCATTCGCGACGGGCTGACCGAGGCATGGGGGCGGCTCAACGTCCTTGTCAACAACGCGGGGATCGTCGCGGCCGGCCCGCTGAGCAGCCTTCGGGACGCCGATCTCGACCGCCTGATCGCAACCAATCTGTCGGCGCCGATTGCGCTGACCCGCGATCTACTGCCACTGCTCCGTGCCAGTTCGCCGGCACGAATCGTCAACATCGGCTCGCTCGTGGGCGACATCGCGCTGCCGCTCTTTGCCGCCTATTCGGCGTCGAAATTTGGACTCCGCGGGCTTTCCAACGCGCTCCGCCGAGAATTGAAAGGTCTTGGCATCGGCGTCACCTACGTCGCGCCGCGCGGCGCGCAAACTGATGCCACCAAGGCGGTTGCGGACTTCACGCGGTCGCTTGGAATGCCTCCGGCGGACGGCGTCGCATCGATCGCCGCCGAGGTTTGGAGCGCGGTCGACCGCGGAACCGACGGTGCCTACCCGCGCAGCCGCGAGCGCTTTTTCGTGCTCGTCGAACGTCTCTGCCCGGGGCTGATTACGCGCGCGCTGACGCGGCAGCTCAAAAGCGGCGGCGGGCTTCGCCTCATCGATGAGGACGCCGATTTACTGGCGTCAGCCTTCGGCGGCACGTCGCCGGCACTGAAGCAGCACTGACCACGGGAGGTTATGATGTCGTCGAACCTTAGCAGGACGATTGTCCTTGGCCTCGCAATCGCGTTCGCAACCGGAGCGCCGAAGGTTTGGGCCAGCGATCAGTCACCGATGGCCGTCGAACTCCGCCACATCGACGGCGAATGGGCCCGCATCACCTACCAGATGACGAATGCGGACGAGCAGGAGAAGCAGATGCACGCGCTTGCCGCAGAGGCGGCAACGCTGGTCGCGCAATACCCCGACCGCGCCGAACCGTTGATCTGGGACGGGATCGTCACCAGTTCCGAAGCAAAATATGCCGGCAGTCTGGGCGCTCTTGGTCTCGCCAAGGCTTCCCGTGACATGTTCGAGAAAGCCGGTCGCATCGATTATCGGGCAGTCGACGGCGCCGTGCCGACCAGCCTTGGGGCGCTCTATTACAAGGTGCCCGGCTTTCCGCTCTCATTCGGCGATAACGCACGGGCGCGCCAGTATCTGGAAGATGGTCTCAAGATCAGCCCGAATGGTCTGGATGCCAATTACTTCTATGGCGATTTCCTGTTTGGGGTGGGCGAATACGCGAGAGCGGTTGCCGTCTTGAAGCATGCGCTGAGCACCCCGCCAGATCCCGAGCGGCCGATATGGGATGCCGGACGGCGCGCCGATATCCGCGCGCTCCTGCCGAAAGTCGAGGAGAAGCTGGCGTCCCGGCAGTAGACCAGTCCGGTCTGCTTACAGCCGCCTGATGACCATTTGGACCGCACTCGGCCGGCAGCTCCGGTGCCCGCGGGGGCCGGTCGGCCGCACGGTGGGAACGCTCATGCGCGTCGCCAACGCGCGCCCGAATGCGCTGGCGGTTGCCGCGCTCGACCTGCGGCCCGCGGACGAGGTGCTGGAGCTGGGCTGTGGCCCTGGACACGCCGTCGCCATGATGGCGGAGCAGGTACGGCACGGGACCGTCCACGGAATCGACCCGTCCGCGACGATGCTGGCGCAGGCGCGGGCACGAAACCGTCGCGCGGTCCGAGGAGGGCGCATCCGGCTGTACCGGGCGAAAATCGAACAGCTGCCTTTCGCCAACGCCTCCATGGACAAGATCCTGGCGGTCAATGTCGCCTATTTCTGGCACGAGCCGGCGCTGGCGCTAAGCGAGATACGTCGCGTGCTTCGCCCCGCCGGCATCCTCTCGATCTACGTGACGGATGCCTCGGCCATGCGCCGCTGGCCTTTCGCCGATGCCGAGACACATCGCCTGTTCGATTGCGCCGAGCTCAGTCGCGCTCTGCGGCACGGCGATTTTCGCCACGAGACGGTGACCATCACCAAGGTCCAGATCACCCGGCGGATCGCCGGTCTGGTCGCCACCGTAACGATAAAGCCTGGAGGGTTACCCGACCGATGACTGGCAGCGAGCCCGAACCCCAATCCGATGAATGGTCGAATTGGCTCTTGCATCTCCGACACGCCGGCGATCCTGAACACGAGCGCGCTATCCGAGCCGAACTCGAGCGCTGCGCGGATCGCGTTCTCGACGGCGCCCAGCTTGCCCCCGGCATGACGCTCGCGGATATCGGCGCCGGCGACGGTCTCATTGCTTTCAGCGCCATCGACCGTATCGGGCCATCGCTCCGTGTCGTCCTCACCGACATATCCCGTCCCTTGCTGCGTCACGTCGAGAGGCGGGCAACTCAACGCGGGATCCGAGGCCAATGCAGTTTTCAGCACTGCAACGCCGAAAATCTTACAAGTATCGACAACGCGTCCATCGATGTCGTCACTACGCGTGCCGTCCTCGCCTACGTCTCCGACAAGAGCGCCGCTTTTCGCGAATTCCACCGCGTCCTCAAGCCTGGTGGCCGTATCTCCATCGCCGAACCGGTCCTGCGGGACGAGGCGGTGGCCGTCAGCGCTCTGAAAATCCAGCTCGACGCGCGCCCTATTGAACAGCAAGAACCGCTCATACCGCTCCTACATCGTTGGAAAGCCGCGCAATTTCCGGATACCGCGGAGAAGATTTCCAAGAGCCCGATCACCAATTATTCCGAGCGCGATCTCGTCCGTTTTGCCCAGGAAGGTGGATTCGCCGAAATCCATATGGAATTTCATATTGATGTGTCGCCTCATGTTGTCACTTCTTGGGAAGTATTCATTGGTAGCTCACCGCACCCGTGGGCCCCGCCGCTCAGCGTGATCCTTACGGAGCAATTCACTCCCGAAGAGCGGCAAATTTTCGAGCAGGCCTTTCGCCCCATGGTCGGGGCACCGGGGTCTACGGGTGTCAGTCGCATTGCGTATTTGGTCGCGAAGAAGCCCCTCGAATGAACCGCTCCGCGCGCCTAGCCAGTGCCGGCGCTCTTCTTCCGATGGCTTTTTTGGCGTCAGCTCCGAATGCATCTGCCGGCAGCGACTTGACGGGGGCGCCCCCGAACCCCAGTCAAGTTTCACCTGCTGCAGCTTCGACCCCGGCCTGTTCGCGCAGGGTTATGCGACCTGGGACCTCCCGATCTCCCTGCCGTCATATTTCTATGGCGGCCTGAAACTGACCGATGCTCGTCCTGCGACGCCCCGCCTGACATAGGCCTGGCGCTGCGGCCATTCAGCGACCGGCAGAACCTCGAGTTTCGCATCGGCTACGACCGCACGGACGATGTCAGCGCGAGCGTCAGCCGGAACCTCATTTATGGCAGCCTGAACATTGTGTTCGGCGCCGGCGGGCCCGCCCCGGACGCGCCATCGAGCGAGGCAAGCGGGCGGCGCTGGACATGGCCCCCGCTCTGGGGCGTTGTCGGGCTGCCAATTTATCCGAACGGAAGCCGTATGGCGCCGAACGGCGTGAGCTTCGCGCCCATTTTCGCTCTAACGACCGATCTCAATCTCGGCCTTCTGCCGCAAAAGGAACTCTATCTCTTTCAGGAGGGCAATTTTTGGGCGCAACACGCGGCCCCGGGGATCACGAACAGCAACCAGGGCGGGTTCGATTTCAGCAAGCGCGAACTCGATACTGGGCTAGGAATCGCCTGGAATTATTTCGACAATTTCGAGCTCCGGGGATCGGCCTACGCTCTCGACAACCTCAACCGCGGCGTGTCGCTTAGTCATTCCAGCGACGACAAGGAAGGGATCAAGATCGAAGACCGGTACACCTTCGCCGGGAGCGATCCTTACGATCTGGGCCGATTGAGCTTTGTAAGTGTTGGTTATGTCCCGGCCGGCAGGCTCATCGGCACGAACGGCGCCAGCTTTACGCCTGGTGCGTTTGCTCGCGGCTATGTTGCGCGCGATTTGCCTGTCCCATGGCTACGGTCCTATGTCTACGGCGGTTTGACGGTGACCGCGCAAAACGCCGTCACGCCGCGCCTCATCGACGCCGATGTCGGCGTCGCAGTTCGCCCATTCGAGAAGTTACCGGCACTGGAATTTCGCGTCGGCTACAGCAGCTCCGATGATTTGCGCAGCGGGCCGGAACGCGATCTCGTTTACACCGCGATCCGTTATGAATTCGGTCCTGGGCAGGCTTCCGCGCCGCAGTAACGACGGTTTTCACCCCGTACCGACCTTCCGCTTGAGCGGTACGAGGGTCTGAAATGGGGCGAGGCGGTTAAGCCAATGCCGGCTCGGCGACTTTAGCCTTCTGGAACGCCGGCATGATCTCAGTGGCGAAGCGCTCGATTTGTTCGAGACAGACGGATTTGGGAACGCCAACCCACTCCTGAACCAAGACGCGGTTGAGCCCGGGATAACGTCTTTCCAAACTCTTTAGCTCCTCGATGATTTGCTCGGGCGGCCCGCACAGGACGCCACCGGCCTTGATCGCGTCCTCGATGCGCGGCAGCTTCGTCATGACGGCGAGTCTGGGGTCCCGCATCGCGGCGATCTGCTCGTCGTTCAGAGCGCGCACCAGGCGCAGTTCGCCGAACATCTTCAAGTTCTCTTCGTAGAACTTGGCGGCCTCCTGGATGCCTTTTTCGCGGCTTTCCGCGATAAAGCAGTGGAAACCGACGCACAGCCGTTCGCCAAGTTCGAGGTGCTTACCGATCTTGGCATGCGCCTGTTGCCAGGCGAGCATGAGGTTGTGCGTCGCTCCACCCTCGGCAGCCCCGCCACCGACCAGGCCCTGTATGCCGTGCTTGGCCATGAAATCGATGGCGCGCGCTGTTCCCCCCTGGATCGGCTGCCAGCATTCGACCGGGAGCCGCCCCGGCCGCGGCACCAAGGTTAGCTCCTTGAGCTCATAGCCGCGATAGGGCACCCGCGCCGGGATCGTGTAGTGCTTGCCTTCGTGCGAAAAACTTTCGTTGTTGGACGCTTTGAAGATGATCTCGACCTGCTCCTCGAACAGCTCGCGGTTGGCATCCTGGTCGAGGAGAGGGGCGCCGAACGTCTCGACCTCACGGGTGTGGTAGCCGCGGCCGACACCAAAGGTGATGCGCCCGCCGCTGAGGATATCGGCCATGGCGTAATCTTCGGCGAGCCGCAGCGGGTGCCACATGGGCGTGATATTGAAGCCGCACCCGAATCGAAGATTCCGGGTCAGATGGGCGAGGTGCAGCGCCATCATCGGCAGGTTTGGGATGCACTCGTACCCCTCGTGCTGAAAGTGATGCTCGGCCATCCAGAACGTGTCGTAGCCGAGCTGGTCCATCAGCTTTGCCATCGCCTCGGTCTTGTCGAACACGGTCGTCAGATACTCGTTAGAGTAACGGCGATCGTTGACCGGAATGCCGCCATAGCCGACGTCCTCGATGTCTACATGGCCGGCAAACAGGCCGTCGAATTTCGTGATCATGGCGCTTCCTCCAGCAATGGATTTCGCGTTCCCGCTCAACCGTCGACCGCGCGGTTCAGGGAGGGATTTTCCAAACGCCCCGTCCCTTGGATCGTTAGGTCTTTCTTCGTATCGCCATACGCGGCCGTGATTTATTGATTTAGATCAACGCTGCGCTCTGGATGCCTAT
>Ga0181530_10003327_pt1 | contig 18038 bp, 24 predicted proteins | sample PEATcosm2014_Bin_42_FD_119769 | JGI IMG/M metagenome (GOLD analysis project Ga0181530, IMG submission 119769) | Peatland microbial communities from MTU Mesocosm Facility, Houghton, MI, USA - PEATcosm2014_Bin10_60_metaG | ecosystem: Environmental > Terrestrial > Soil > Wetlands > Peat | place... | reverse complement strand
GGAACTGGGAATTGGTTTTGTGGCTTATAGCCCTCTGGGCAGGGGGTTTCTCACAGCGAAATTCAAGAAAACGGAAGACCTGCCGCCGGGGGATTGGCGCCGGAACTCACCGCGGTTTCAGGGAGAGAATTTCGTACGCAACCGGGAACTGGTGGAGCGGATTGAATCGCTGGCCATGCGGAAGAAATGCACGGCGGCGCAACTGGCTTTGGGCTGGCTGCTTGCCCAGGGCGGCGATATCGTCCCCATCCCCGGCACCAAACGGCGGAAATATCTTGAAGAAAACGTCGCGGCGCTGAACGTGGAATTGACCCCGGCGGAGATAACAGAGATTTCGTCCGCGCTGCCTCCTGGATCTGCCACTGGCGTGCGATACCCTGAAGCCAGCATGCAGGCCATCAATCGCTGATGGAAGATATTAAATATGCCACTCCTAAAACTCGAAACCACCGTTGCCCTGACTGAGGATAAGCGGCAAGCCCTGCTGGCCTCTCTGTCCAAAATCGTCGCCGAAACCATTGGCAAACCGGAGCAATACGTCATGGTGACTGCCAGCCAAGCCGCCATGCAGATGTCCGGCAGACCGGGCGACGCTGCCTTCGTGGACGTCCGGAGCATCGGCGGGTTGACCGGCGAGGTGAACTGCAATCTCTCGAAGAGAGTCTGCGAATTGTTGCACGAAGCTCTCGGCACCCCGCCAAACCGCATTTACCTCAACTTCACCGATGTCCAAGCCAGCCATTGGGGCTGGAACGGGAACACGTTTGGCTGATGCGATGGAACTGCCCGAGGCCAATGGAACTTACGCGCTGTGAAAATCCAATTCATCACCGGTGACGCCACCGATCCTATTGGATCTGGAAACAAAATCATCGCCCATGTCTGTAATGACATCGGCGCGTGGGGCGCAGGTTTTGTCCTGGCCATCTCCAAGCGATGGCCTCAGCCAGAGGCGCAATACCTGAAATCGCGGGGATGTCTGGCGCTCGGCACACTCTCCCTGATCCAGGTTGATCCCGGCATTTGGGTGGCGAACATGATTGCCCAAAGGGGAATTTGCACCGAAGACGGTGTTCCTCCAATCCGCTACGCCGCGCTCAGGCAGTGCTTGGCGATATTGGCTGTCGAAGCGCGGAAATTGCGGGCAACCATTCACATGCCGCGAATCGGTTGCGGCCTTGCGGGTGGGAAATGGGAATCCGTTGAGCCTTTGATTCGGATAGCAATTCCAACCACCGAGGTGTTTGTGTATGACCTGCCGCCAACGGCGAAATCGAAGTGAGGCGGCCATTGACTGCGCCCCGTAGTCCCTGAGAACGGCCATATCCGCGATTGACTCCCAACCCCTCCCGGCATTACAAATTCCGCCATGACCAAACTCACAGACTTAACGACAACCCAACTTCACCAAATCATCACTATCAAGGAGCAGATCGAGACGCTGCAAGGCCAACTCGATTCCATTGCTGGCGGAGGAGAAGTTCAATCCCCTTCAACTGAGGAAGCCCTTGTTCCCGCCAAGCGCAAGTATCACATGTCGGCCGCCCATAAACGCAAACTCATAAAGGCTTTGGCAAGGGCACGGAAAATTCGCTGGGCCAAGGCAAAGGGAACCAAAACGAAGCCGACTAGAAAGAAGGATTGGCGCAGCAGCCCAGCGGTCAGGGCCAAGCTTTCAGCGGCGGCTAAAGCGAGATGGGCGAAGGCGAGGGCGGAGGGGAGGAAGACGTTGTGAAGTTAGGGTCATAGGCTGGCGCAGTTTTTTTGGTTCACCCTGATCACGAACGACCACGCTCCTCAACTGTGGGCTTGGCGGCCTTCAGATGTTTTGTCATGGTTTTCTTTATTTGCTGGTACGTGAAAAATGGCTACCAGGAGTTGGGACAACATTGGGGACATTCTGTTCCCCTTGCTCCGGGGTGCAGTCTGGTGCAAGTTGTGGGAGATGCTTAATGTTGAAATCGGAAGCGGCACTTGCGAAATCCAGATCAATTCCCGCGATGGAATAGTCTTCAGTCGCAGCTTGCGCGTGGGCGGGGATGCGTTTGACGGGGCAATTGTCGCGCATCTGAAGCGCGCCTATAATCTCATGATTGGCCAACGTACCGCGGAGGAGATCAAGATCCAAATCGGGTCGGCCCTTCCGCTGGAGCAGGAGTTAAGCATGGAAATCAAAGCGCGCGATTTAAGCACGGGTGTGCCGAAGGCTGTGTCAGTTGGCTCGCAAGAAATTCGGGAGGCGTTCCACGAGGCCCTTTCCGCCATTTTAGAGTCCATTCGCCTGACGATGGCACGTTGCCCGCCGGGATTTTCTGTAGATCTGGCGGAACAGGGCATTGTCCTGGCAGGCGGCGGCGCGCGGTTGCGCGGCCTTGACCGGTTGGTGGCCAGGGAAACGTGCCTGCCGGTGCAGATTGCGCAGGCTCGCAAGACATCTCAGTAACCTCCGGCAAAGTGAAGGCTGACTGAAGGTGGTGACCGAGGCCGGGAATTGGGAGGACCACCAAGATTCCGGCTGATCCTGGCGGACATGGCGGCCAATGCCCACGGCGCATCCGGAAGCCGTGTGTCTTCGCCAAATTCCGCGCTTCACCGCATCAGAGGATTTTGCTACTGTTTTGCCGAACCGCACACCGAGTCGTGCCATGAAATCAAGAATCGAATCTTTTGGTCGCATCCGCAAAGAGTTTCCCCCTCGCGGCAATCTGCAGTTGTTTCAACTGGTTAAGCCCGCTACGTTCACCTGTAGCGTACGCAAGATTGAGGTCACTTCTGGCAAGATTGCCTTGGATTTGCGGGCCCGCGCACTCCTTTCCAACGGTGCCTACGGCCAGATCGTCGCTGGTTTGCAGCCCCTGCCATGAAACCCAAACCCCCTTCAAACGGCCTTTCTGCGCGGGCAAACCGCTGTCTCTCGACTGCGGGCGTTCCCGCCGAAAAGGAAGCCGTCCTCCAAGCCCTCAAGACCGGTGCGCTTTATCCCTTTTTTCGCCCGGCGCTCTACGGAAGAAAGACGCACCGCGAAGTTTGTCGCTGGGCGGGTCTTGATGAATCGTTCGTGTCGCCGACCATCCCCAAAAACACGACGCCCCTCGCCATTGACAACGGACTGTCCTACCGGGCGAACCGTCTCCTTTTCAGGGCGGGCATACCAGCCGACACACCAGCCGTCCTGGAGGCCCTCCACACCGGATCTCTCTGCCCCGGAAAATGTCCCGTCAATTACGGCAAGCAAACCCACGCCGAGCTTTGTCGCTGGGCGGGTATTGATGAACACGACCTGCCCAGACGCCGGAAAAACCTCAACGCAACGGAAAAACCATGACAACAGCATTAAATCTCGACCTGAAAAAACTCAAAGCCCGCGCTTATGACAGGACAGTATGGGCGGAGGGGGTTCTTCGCAATTACTACGCCGCGAACCTGAATCCTAACGGTGTGGTTGCTCGACAACTGCGAGCGCTTTACAACTGGATATTCGTCCCAACAACGCTTTGGCCGTTTAATGTCCAAGACCTGCTGGCGGATTGCCTTTGCGACCTGGAACATGGGAAACGCCTCAACTCCCGCCATCGTATTCTCATTGAACTGCTGCCGGAACCGCCGGATGAAACGATCTGCGATGCCGTGGCCGACTACGAACTCCTCCTTCAAAAGGGCGCCTACGAAAACCTGGTTAAGACGCAGGCCAAGTATTCCCAGAACGAACTCGCCATCAAGACCGATCCAGAACTTCGCCGACAATGGGAGCGCATCAAAGCCGCCTTCAATGTCCAAGCCTACCGCGACCATGAGGGGGTGATCCGCCGAACCATGAGCGCCGAGGGCAACCGGCGCCGGTCGTTTTACGTCAACTTGCGCCGCCAGAAGGATGTTTTTCGCGCCGCGTTCGATGCGTTTTGCCTGCGCTGGAACCTCTATGGCATGCAAAACGACGACCCACTCCTGGTCAAACTCGCCGTCAACATCACGCCCTCCGGCACGATGATCCACATCCCTGCCTATTGGTCCTTTGATCCCAAGCGGGACATCCGCTGGGACGCCATCGCCAGCTTGCACCGCATGCGCGTCCCTAGGCGTCAAGGCTCCGCCCTTGCCGAAGGACTTGCTGAACAGATGAAAGCCGCCGAAAAACTTCGCCGTCTCGACAAAGAATCTCTCCGCCTCGGCTTGAAAGGTGAAAAGAAGCACCAGTTTCTCTGCGCTCGTCTTGGCTGGGATCCGCTCACCAGCCCCAAACGCCTCAGCCGGCTTCGGGCGGAATTCAAAAACAGGCGGGTGGTGGAGAAAGCGAATGGTGCTGCTCAAAACTGACGCATCGATATTCACTCGCCTGGGGCGTTCTGGATGTCTTCGTGGTTCAGCCAGGACGGCGGCTCGATCCGCGCCAGTTGGTAATCCCCCGCCATCTGGAACCGGGCCCCGGAGTGAACCAAGAACGGGTGCATCGGGGTGGTGTCCGGGTTGAACGCCTTCAACTCCTCCCGCGTGAATTTCAGGTCCAGGATCCAGGTGTCGATGGGGTCGGTTTCCCGCGCCTTGGCCCGTTGGGTGTAGGCCGCCAGCCGGATGGTCCGGCACAGCGGCAGGTAGGAAAAAATCTCCGCCGCAATGAAGGCGCATTCCCCGGTCACCAGGTCAAAATAATCACGGTTGCGTTCCACCTTGTCACGCGCCACCTCCCGGATTTCCCCGTTCTTGAGCAGCCTTTTCCGTGTAGGCAGAATGACCTGTTCCATTTCGGGCAGGTCCAGATTCAACGAAACCAAATCCGCCGTGTCGAAGAACAAACCGCACTGGGTTGCGTCCTGGAATGGAAGATGCAGGCCGGTAAAGATTTCCGTCAGGGTGTGTTTGATCTCCTCAAGATCACCGGCCGTCAACCGCTGTAGCCAAGCTACGCGCTCCGTTTCCCGGGCCTCCCATTCCGCCTGCGCCGCCTTCAACTGCTGCTCGTAGTCGGCCAACGAATCCTGATAGCGCTGCTGGATTTCAGGCTGTCGTTCCTGCCACACGGCCGGGAACAGCGTCTTCGCGTGGTTCTGGGCGAACAATGCCGGCAGCAACCGATACGGGGCTTGGGATTTCACCGACTCAGTCAGCTCGTTGAGGCATTTGGTCTCTTCCTCCGGCCAGACCGGCTCCGGCGGAGATTGCTGGGTGGATTCAAACGGCCGCTGGGTTTGGGCTTGGATGAAGTTTTCCAGGCTGGGAATTTCAGGGAGGGGCTCCCAAAAGTGGAGCATCTGCTGATACTGCTCCCACTGGTCATCAATCGCTTGTTGTGCCTCTTGCGCCTTCTCTTCCTGCTCTTGGCGCCGCTGCATGGCCTCCCACTGGCGGGCGGAGAGGCGGCGTTCCACCGACGGACGATCGTAGCTTCGGGAGGAACTGTCCAGGCGCTGCCGGTAGGACAGGCCGGTTCCAGGAATGCCGGCGGAGCCGTAAAGGCCGCGCGGGCCGAGGTTGATGTGGGCGCCGCGGACGCCCGCAGAAAGCGAGACGCCGCTGCCACTCAAGTTTAACTTAAGCCCCGGCAGAATGCTGACGCGCCGGCTGAAGCGAAAACCCATAATCAATCGTTCGATAGATCGGCCAATATGTCCCCGGTTTTTCTCACCAGTCCAATGCGGGGAAAAATCTTGGTGACGGTCAGCGTGTGCTCTTCCGCCGACATGGCGGCCATCGCGTCTTCCGCGAAAACCTGATTGTACCCGTATTCGTAAGCGTACCGGGCGGTGCTTTCCACGCCGATGTTCGTCGAGATGCCGCACAGGATCATGGCCGTTATGCCGCGCCTTCTCAATTCCAAGTCAAGCTCCGTCCCGTAGAAAGCGCCCCACTGGCGTTTGGTAATCATGATATCGCCCGGTTTGGGACCCATTTCCGGGACAATCTCCGTCCAATCCGGCGGCGGCTTTTGAAACTGCATGGGAGCGTCCGCGACCGGATGCAGGGCATTCTTTCCGTCCGGCGTCAGAGCAACCCCCACCAAAAAAACCGGCATCCCGATTTTCCGGCACGCCTCGGCCAGAGCCGCCGCATTTCTGACCACGAGGTCCGACGCATGAGGGGCGGTTTGCCGCCCGACAATGCCTTTCTGGAGGTCAATGACCACCAGCGCCGTTTTTGATCTGTCAATCATTCTGTTTTTCATAAATGTCGTAGTGCCACTTTGGGATACGGCCACGCGCTCAAGATTGATACCAACAACGGGAGGATGGCAAGCCCGCGCACACGGTGCCGAACCAGATCACGAACTTGGTCCCTTGCTGACGCTGATGGGCTGATGGGATCAACCGATTTCCTGCATTGCGGTGTCACTCGCAATTCACAATGATGGTCCGATGAAATCGCTGGAACCTCCAGATTCGCACCATCTGATCGCCGCGGATGGCTGGCTTGGCCTTGGAAACTGGCAAGAGGCCCAATCGGAAATCGAAAAAATCACCCCGGAGTTGCGGCTGCATCCTGACGTGCAGGAGGTCCGTTGGCAGATCCAAGCCAAGGCGAAGAATTGGGAGGAGGCCATTTGCGTTGCCAGAGAGACGACCCACGATGATAAAAACCGCGAAAAAAGCAGCGGAAACCCACCGTAGTCCCAGGCGCCAGACCCCCTCTGGGTCTTTTTTGGCGGGGGTCCGGGCGGGACGCCCTCCAACCTCGGAGGCAAAAGCCTGGCAAATTGGGGCAGTGATCTCGCGGCTGGATGCGGGCGCGGCTGGTTGTTTGGCCGCCGAAAGGTTTAAGGAAGCAACCGGTGCGCGATGGAGTTCGCAGCCCGGACGCTCCGGGGGCGTCTGCATTGGTGGAATCGCCGAAGATTCCGGGCGGCGAAAAGCACCCCGACCCCCGAACTCGATCCCGCCGGACTCGACCGTGGAGCCATCGGCCCTGATGATCCGGGAATCGCTGGAGATGATCCGCGGGTATTCCAACTTGGATAGCGCGGATTTTTGCGCGCAGCCCAACGGCTCAAAAGCTGGCGCGCAACCCGGGCGGCAGCGCCCCCAATTCTCGCCGCCATCGCGCCGACTTTCCGGGAGTGCGAGACCGCTGATGTGGAAGCGACTCTTCGCGCCGTTGCCCGTCACCCTCTTTGACCCGCCTCCAGGCCTCCGCCGCTCGATTTTCAAAGCGCGCGGGAAAAAAAGGAACCCCACTCGTCCCTGCCTCCGCCGAAAACGGGTTCCGTGACGGTTTCGTGGCGGCCCGCTTGATGGAGGACTTGGCCAACAAAGTGGTCTCGGCTGAACGTTGTCGCCACTGGCCCGACCATTGCGGCGAACACAGGATGGCGCAACATTTCACGCCTGACTTTGCCGCCCTTGCCAATGGCGGAACCGCCCGCCCTCCCAGCCGCAACACGGGCCGGCTGCCTCCGAACCCCCGATTTTCCGGGGTCGTCGTGGCCGAGAATGGCTCCGGCGTCAGTGGCCGAATCCGCTTTGCGGAGGGCGGCCGGCTAAACGAAACTCGCAAGCTCGGCGGCTATTTTGACGCCGGGCTGAATCTCGTTCCCGGGTGCGGCGATCCACAGAGTGATTCCAGCGGGTCGGTCCGACGACTGAGAATTTCGGTCGCTTTGACGGATCGGTCGGCGAATTCAGCCACTCCTTCTTTGATTCGGCCGGCCAACCCAAAGTGCGAATCAAAGATTGCCCCTGCCAAAAATGCCGTACCGACGACCCACCGCCTCATCGCCAGCCCACCCGCGTATCATTGGATAGAATTCCCACGGCGATGGCCGGACCGGTTGATAAAAATCGACCAAGAGGCGAAGATCGCGTCCTTCGTCGCCGCGATGAGCGCCCCACGCAGATCCAGGAGCAACCTACAGTCAAACTGGGCTGGGATTCTGAATGCGGTAAGTGCTCAACGACCCAGCTTCAGTAAACATAACGATCGTTTCCTTTTCTGGATTGTAGTCGCTCAACAGATGGAGAGCATCCCCGAGATCCTCAGCTTCGCTTTCGTCCAGCTGGCCTAAAGCACGATAGCAAATCTGGATCCCCGATGGAAAGGGCTCGACCAGCAGGTAACCCCGCCCCTCCTTCTGAAAGCCTTTCACGGCCCTCTGGACCAACGGACCGCAGTTCGATTGAAGAAAATCCATCTGTCTTCGCCGCGCGCTTCCCGAGGGCGGACCAAGAACGACAACCCGGACCTGGCCGGTTTGCGCAAAATGCTGCATTTGGGCGGGCAGCATATGCCAGATCTCCATCAGGTCAAACTGCTGTTCAAAATCGGCCTTGGCCTGCAGAAACTCCTCGTCTGTCCAACCGTCGCTTGTTTGCAGTTCCTCCCGCAACTTGGCGAAGAATTCCGGCAATTGAGATCCCCCTTCCGGCGCTTTCACCATCACCGCCCTTTGGCAAAGCGGCGGTTTATCATAGAGCATTACCAAAATTGGAAAGCCTTTGGCCAGCCACTTGAACAACTCCTTGCCGTCACGATTGTGGTAGTCAAACAACATTTCACTGCGGCATTGCATCGCCCCGTTCGAGGAATTCACGACTTCCATTGCGAGGTATGCCAGGGTTACATCGCGAATTTTAAAACACCCATACCGCAGTTGGATGCCGGAGGCTTCAATGTTAGCAATGTTTTCCGCTGTCTCTCGGAGAGCGATGGCCGGCAGCAACTCTCCGGTCCAGGATGGATTATTGCCGAAAATGGCGATGGTTGGCTGAAACTTGAGCCAGGCTTCTGGAATGAGAAAAAACTCCTGTAAGGTGATCATTGGATTAATCAACGGAAGGTGGATAGTGAATTAAGCTAAAACGTCGTTCACGGTTCATGCGGCAAGATTGTTCGTTTCATGCTCGACTTTCAAAGCCCTGGCTTGCAATCGCCGGAGCAATGCCTGATTTTCAATCGTTGGAGGAAAGCCCCCATGCACTCTGATACATTTAGCCATCGGCAGAATTCAAAAAAACTTTAATGGAGCCATTGATATTCAATGCGTTATCCAAATATTGTCAGCGCAATGACAAACGGGGTTGGGTGGGCGTGGCGCCAACGAGGCGAACGACGGGGTGGAACCACGGCCTCGCGCGACTTTTCCGTCTTCTGTGCTCCCGATGCCCGCCGAAATCGCCACCGCTTTTGTTGGCGGTGCGTTTGTTGTCCAGCGCGCGGCCTGCTCCGCCTTCCGCTGTTCTTTCTCCAGGTAACAATCGTGGTCTCCGGTGCTGTGCCGGATGGCGCCGTCCTCGAACGCAAGCACGTTAGATTGACGCGGGCCTGTCGCTGATATTTATCCAGGCAATATGCCGCGCCGGCCGCACACCGACAGCCTGACTAACCATACAGACGAGCAAACTGCCCGCGATCCGGTGGCGCTCTGAAAATTGCCAAACTCGAGCGTATGAAAACAAAAGAGTCAATGGCGCCGGACCAGCCGGATCAAAATTCGTCAACTTTGTTCCCGGCGCGAGCCCTCATCCTGGAACATCGTGCTCGTCCCGGACATCAAAGGGAACCCCTTTAAGATCCACTAAATCGCCCGAACTGGGGGAGTTGTCGCTCTGGATGGTCCACATTAATTTTTGATCTTTGAGCATTTCAGGGCGAAGTGTCGAAATGCATGGAACCTCCCAATTTCGGAAGCTCCCCGGCAATACCGGGTCGAACCAGGAAGAGCCGTATCTAGGATATCCAAGGTCGTAGCCGACAACATCCCGCCGCGTATTGTCGCGTTGGTGATGGAAGTACTTGATTCCAGCGTCATTGATGAAGTTGCGGGAATCACGATCTTCAACTGGGACAATTAATTCAGGCAACCACAACTCTAAGGACATGTACTTGGCGTAAACTTTCCCGACATTGCTTGCACCAACCACAAGTTTGACACCCCGCACCGGATCAAGATCCCTGCCTGGAAGTTGGATCATTGCCTTCGGAATCCACGTTTCCGAATAAAAACTGAAGCTCATTTTAAACTGCGCATGACGCCCCCTGTTGAGGATGTCCGTCACGATTTGGTGCCCTATGGGTCTGGATTTTCCCCCAACACGAGCGTAATACCGCTGATCGCGGGCCATGTGCGGGGCGTCCTCGCTGCCGGGGATATCGATCAGAATTATGCACCTGTCATTGGCCAGCCCTGGGGCACCGGACAGGCTGGTCAACGCGTAAACATTGAACTTTTTGAGGGGGTGTTCAACGAGATTAGGAATTACATCCTCGAGCCACTCCCGCGTGTTCGGCCTCTTCATGGCGATTGCCACGCCGCCATCATCCACCGTCCGGGGTTTGTTCTCGGTTGGATTTAGAATGCCATAGACGAGCACGCCGCCACCCGTGTTCGCGAAAGCAGAAAGTTGTTTTGAAAGTTCATCGAGCACGAGGTTTTCATTTGCTCCTGCCGTTATATCCAGGCCGCGCCTCCCCTTAAACTCGAGCCAGTCAAATTCCCCGGCGGGGAGTTGCAGGGCGTAATTGAGATCCCACTCGGCGGCACTTTTCATTGTCTTCCATGCCGAATCACTTGGCCGCCCGAGCCCTGGCCCAGCGGGCCTTGGCAGCTGCGGAGATGGCGGCACGACCGGCGGCGCTCATCCGGCGTTTCTTGGGCTTGGCAACTTTGGGTGCAGCCTCGCCCCTGACTCTTGCCCAGCGGGCGCGCTGTGCTGCCGCGATTTTTCGCCTCGCCGATGCGGACATTGTGCGGCGGCCGGGCTTTGCCGCTTCCGGTGTCGCCTCTCCTCCAATGAGGGCGCTCAATTGGGCTTCAAGCCCTTCGATTCACTCTTTGATCTCAACGACACGCTTGAGGTCCGCAACGGATAAATCGGATAAGTTCATGGCGACCAGAGTGCGCCGGGCACGGGTGGATGTCAAACAGGGGAATCACCGGTAGGAAGCTTCAAACCATGTAAATCATCGGAACCGGTTCGCCGCATATTCGGCAATACGTGTCATAGAGGGTATGCTCCAACTCGGCAGCCTGATCCAGAAGAGTCCTCACGGCCTTCATGTATGCCCCGGCGTCTACAGGTTCATTCAGGTTCTTTGCGATGAATACGGCTGCGGGTGACAAATCGCTCAAAAGTGCTTTCCTGCCGTGTTCTCCGGCGGCCACCCCAGTCATGCCGGATCCGTAAAACGGGTCCAGAACATCCCCGCCGGAATCAGTGTAATACTCGATGAGCTTCGCAATTCCCTGGGGAGGAACGTTCGTATGATATGTATGGGCGTCGTAAACGTAAGTGTTTTTGCCGGCCGAAATGGCTCCGGAAAATGGCTCATCCACTCGCTCCGGAGGCCGTGACGGCTGCAAAAAATCACTGAAGTGAGGATTGCGACGCAGCCATTGGATGCGCGGCGGTTTTGAAACCTCATCTCGCTTTTTTGTCATTGCCTCACTGATAGGCGGCGACGGCCTAAACGCAAGAAATATTGCAGGGTACCCTTCGGGAAGTTATCATTCCAGCCGTTGAAACCGCTCGACCAACAGGATCAGCGCCACCTCCTGGCTGCCGAGGGTTGGCTGGGCCTGGGTCACTGGCGGGAGGCGAACGAGGAGCTGGAGCAGATCCAGGCCGGCCATCGCGCCAATCCTGACGTTTTGTTGGTGCGGTGGGGTGATTACGCGTCGGCAAAGCGGTGGGACGTGGCCGCGATATTGCCCGCGCCTTGGTTGCGAAGGCCCCGTCGACCGAGGCGTGGCTTCGCCAGGCCCGCTCCGAGTGCCGGACTGGCGACTTGCAGGCGGCGCGGGACTGCCTGAAGCGAGCTTTCGCGCTGGATAGGAGTCTGCGGCAGGCGGCCCTGGACGAGCCAGATCTGGAGCCGCTTTGGGCGAACATCGGCAAACTATGAGTTATTATCACGAATTAACCCCGAAAATTGTCCGAGAGGCTTTCAAAAAGCTCCTCACCGAGAAGCACTTGTACCAGAGCGTCACGCTCGACCTGGGCGCGATCACCAAGGACGCCGACGAGCAGGAAAGGAAAAGGTCATACCCCGGCAGCTCGCGCGATATGCCCTCTAAGCACGAGCTGATCAGAAAAGGCAAGGCCGAACTCGAGGGTCTGTGGATACCCAAACCAGCTTCGCTCGGGCCCGATCAGGATGTGGACGCACTAGGACGCGCATTGGTAACGTTTCGGATCCCTTCGATTACGACATATTGTGAGCAGTGCGGGGCTGCGTGGCCACATAATCCAACGGAAAATATCGTGCCGATTGGCGACAATCACAACCAATGCTTCCTCTTAGAATATCTATGCCAGAAATGCCAAGTCACGCTTGTCCGATTCCAGATTCACCGGGAGGGCTTGAAGCTCTCCCTGACGGGGCGGGATCCGATTGAGGTTCTGCCGACGCCAAAGGAATTGCCCAAAGCAATGGCAAGGTATTTCAGCAGCGCGCATATTGCGCACAACGCCGGTCAAACCCTCGCCGGGATTTTCCTGCTGCGGACTTTTATCGAACAGTATTGGCGCTCGCTTCCAGCGATCCAGCAGCTCGCAATCAAGCAGCCAACCGGCGACGAGATGGGTGACGCATACCAGGGCAGATTGCCAGACGATTTCAAGCAACGATTCCCGTCGTTGAAGGATATTTACAGCCGGCTAAGCGGGGCGATGCACGCGGCAAACGAGGATGCAGCCCTCTTCCAGGATTGCAGCCAGAAGATCGTCGAACACTTCGAGGCACGGAGACTCTTTAAATTGGATACACTAAAATGAAACCCATGAGCACTCCAAATCAACCCCCTGACCCCAATCAAGAACCAAATGTGCCAGAAAACATCCACCTCCTCATGCAGTCCCTCGTACTTGAAAGGCTGGGAAAGGCCCGATGGATGACAGGTTCCGCGTTCGCGGAAATCGGCGTCGGTCAATTCCAAAGCGTGAATTGGACGAAAGATGGCATTGAGAAAATCCGGACTCTCCACAAATTGCTCACCGAGCTTGGTTTCTTCTCTGGTTCGTCGATGCCACCCCACCGCGTCGGCGAGTTGGAGGTTTTGGCCGACATGATTGGTCTTTGCATCCTGAAGCACGGCCCGGAGCCCCAAGGCCCGGAATCCACCTCCACACGGCGTTGGTGATTTACACCGTCAGTTTCTTGTCCTGGTAATCGTGGAGTGTCTGGCCGAAATGCTGCTTCGCGCAGGTGAAGCAAAACCACCGCCCGCAATACAGCCAGCGGAACGCCAGTTCAATCGCGCGGATTTGGCCGCAGTCGGCACAGTGGACGGTGTGGGAATCGACGGCTTCGCTGTGGGTTGGGAATTCAAATCTGACCTGACAATTTCAAACTTGATCCGGGGAAATCTAAACCTGAGTTGAAATCGTTTTTGCTGTGGTCTGGCCAAACGTTGCCAGCGGGCTAGACCCCTACTGCCGCGCTGGGCGGCAAGCCACCACAGGAGTCGATTTATCCCGTCTCGTCCCCATTTCCGCTGCAATTATTGGCCCGCCACATCGCCGCGCTGTGCGGCTGCGACATAGACAAACCCCACAACCTCGCCCAAAGTATACCCGCAGGGGCAAAGATGTATGTCTTGATGACCAATGTTCCTGGCACTGCTCATCCAGATGCCCGCTGATGGGGAATAACTTTAGACTGAGCTCTTTGAAAAGTGGGCATGGCCAACATTCAATCACGCTGCCGAGCCTTCAAAAGGAGAGCGGCGGTGCGGTTGGTTATTCAGGTCTCGCCGCGAGAACTAAGAAGGTTCTCTCGCAGGGCAATGCCGTCACTTGATGGGGTTCGGCGTGAGTTACGAAATTTCACGAATGACGACTGAAATCGAGCAACCTGGAATTCCGCCTGTGGAATTACTACGAACGGCGATCAAAGTGGCGATCATGGCGCTTTGGCTGTGGCCGGGCATAATGTCTCCATTTGGAGACATTTTTGCAGAACCGCTGGTCATCGAGTGAAATTAATGTCGTGCCACCGGATGACCTGCGCCTCGCGGTTGGCCTTCCCGACCCCAACCCCTTGCCGGAGCACCTCCCACAGGGGGGAAAAGAGGTTTCCCTTTGGAGAGCAAACCAAATTAACACCGAACCAGGCGTTGCACAGAATCCAGCATTGACGCATCGAGATTTGAGTCGTGCCCTTTCGAGCGAGGGTGCCCGCTCCAAGTTGATTGCCCTTAATTCATCTGGACCTCATTCCAGTTGGGACTGCCCTCCACAATGAAACGCCTGACTGTTTGAGTACCGAGATCAAACCCCTTATCAAGAACCTCACGAACTGAACGCACGCTGTATTTCGCAGGCAGCTTCCCTTTGTGAACCGCTGCGGACCTAAGCGTGTAAAGTTCGCCGACAAGATCGAAGATTCTCTGCCGGTCGGCCTCATCGCGACCGAGAAAGCGGGCCGATCTAATCTTCATCCGGAAGGTCAGTTCGCCCCGGTCTTCACCCGGGTCATTTAAATAAAGGGTTTCGAGCGCGATGCCCAAATCTATTGCGGCATCAACCACACCTTTTTCCGCCATTTGGTTTAGGCGCTCCATCGCAAGCCTGATATGGGCTTTGGTATTTTGATCACGCTTATGAAAGGATGCGAATAACTTTTTAGCCTCAGCCAACGCCTCAGGCAGGAGTTTTTTAGGCCAGCACTGATCAATGCTGCGGCTCGGCTCATAGGGGCTGAAAGTCGGCACCCACTTGGGAATTCCGACCCATGATGCAAGAATTTGCCAGCGCCACGGCATAGCGAGGCCAATACATATGAGTGCATCATGGAGTTCGAACTCAGGAGTGTGCTCTTTTTGGCTCAAAGTGTCGCTTTCCGCCTTGATGTGACGCTTGATTGTTTTAAAGCTACGATAAAGAGCGCTGGGCTTCCCAGAGATCATATGAATGATTTGTGTCCGAGAAAAACTAACCATTTGTTTTTCGGGCGACTCCGGCAAACGCTCCCAAGGGAGAAGCGAAATGCCGTCTCCTAAATCCGCTGGCTGGTCGAGGTCTAGTCCGTAGAAGGCCAAGACTTGATCGCATTGAAACTCCTTGGCATTCAAATACGTTGCGAGATCTTCCAGGGTCTCGTCAATCTTGGTCGTGCGGCTGATTAGCCAGCTTGCCAAAGTCGCGTAGGTAAAAAGGCGTTTGACGCCCGCGATGACCAAGGCTTTGTTGTTAAAGATCTCCAGCTCAGGATCATTTCGCAGCGCCTCAATTAGAGCAAGCATCGATGGTTCCGCGGTGGCTGGATTCCTCAGCGCTCGATCTGGCTCCGATAACCGCATCATGTAACTTGCAGTCATGTCCAACGCAGCATGTACTTTCGCAACATTCTCTAATGCGGTGCGGAGACGTTCGGTGTTCACGGTTAGGGGCGGTAGAGGATGGCGATTGGCATCACGCTGGCCATAGTCGTGCTTACGCTCAATTGGTTGGCTTGATTTTGTGCCGGGGCTTTGGCTGAATAACAGGCTGAAAATGCGCGCGCACTTGTTGTAGGTGCCGATTCGTGCTGACGAGTTCCTGTGATGCAGTGACAAGCTCAGGGATGTCACAGTGTTCGACCCAAAGAATGATGTAGCCCATGAACAAACGTTGAATGTCCCAAGCGAGGCACTGCAGGCGGAGAATTACATCGGAAGCGCGGACACAACTCTCGTCGGTGGCCAAATTAAAGTCCCGCTCATTGAACAGATGGTGAACAAATCGATTTCGAAGCTCCAAAAACTCCAGCAGCATGTTTTTGAAGTCCGGCTGAATTTCCACTCGTTTGCGAAGTTCATTGAGAAGCTGACCAAGGGTGCGCTTCTGGCCTGCGGAATCTTGTGCGTAGAGGGCCTTCAAATTCATTCCAGGATCAGTTGGAAATACCCAACGAAGCATGAACGAAAGTTCGTGTTCGGCAGCCTGGATGCAGAGCAAGGTCAGGCCGGCCTCGAAGGTGGTCCTCTTCTGCGCCTCGGTCATTTCTGGATAAATGGAAAAATCCCATGACATGTTTGCAGATATATATCGTTTCCACCATGTTCGAGCAAGGGATTTGGCGCAACCAAATATGGGATAATTGATACACCGGGCGGCATGCTTACAGCGTCGAGTGCTCCTCTGAAAGCCGCCTACGGCGCAGTGATCGTCTCGGCCCCAGCGATGGCGGCCTCAAGGACGTCCGTGAGAAGATTGCGCTCGGTGAGAGATTTCAGGATTGCCTCCCGGCGCTGATCCAGTTCTGCAAGGCTCAGTAGCCGTTCGCGAATGCTCGTGACGCCCACTTCGTCCAACGAGCCGGTCGCTTCCTTGCGATAACGGGCTATGAATGGAACAGTGGCGCCCTCCGCGAAGAGTTTGGCGGTGGCGGTGACTTGACTCGGTTGAACTTTGAGTTCACCTGGCGATGGCTTTGGGGATGCCCTCCGGCGCTCAGGTTACCAACGGTCTGCTGGTCAACTCGTTTGAGACCAGTGCGGACCTGCTTCGATTCACCCAGAACAGTTGCTCCGTTTCCTCCTCGACCGAGGGGGTCACTGATGGGCAGAAAGCGGCCCTGGTCGTCTTTTCCAACGTGGATTGGCCCAACCTCCATTTCAAGGTGGGAACAGGTTTTGCCAACGGCGACTGGCGCGGCTGGGGTGCTGTGGCGGTGGACATACTCAATACCAACCCGGCCAGCGTGACAGTCAACATCCGCGTGGATGACGACATTTCGGCAGACGGAGCGAAACACTGCGAAACCGGCTCGATTGGCGTTCCTGCGGGGCAAAAGGCTACCGTGGTGATGCCCTTGAGCAAGAGTGTTCCTCCGGGCATGAGAGGCGGCCCGCCGATTGCCCCCGACGTTCTCCTTATGAATGTCTCCGGTCCGTCCATAGACTTTTCGCACATTGTTGCTTTCCAGCTTTTCCTCCCGAAACCGGGCAGGCAAACGACCCTCTTTCTCGACAATATCCGTTTGCCGGCTCCGACGCCGCTGAACGGCTTGGCTGACCAATACGGCCAATTCACGGGCGCCGATTGGCCCGGCAAAATCCATCAGGACGCGGATTTTCAGCAGCAGAACACCGAGGAGCAACAGTGGCTCGCCGCCCACCCGAAGCCTCCGGATTGTGATCTCTATGGCGCTTGGAAGGATGGTCCACAGCTCAGCAACAACGGCTTCTTTCGCACCGCCTTCGTCCGCAATGGACAGGAGGTCAGCCCCGGCTCCGCGCCGGCGAACCAGGGCTGCTGGTGGCTCGTCGCGCCGTCTGGGCGGCTCTTCTTCTCGCTGGGTGTGGATGTTATTGACTACGGAGAAACCACTCGCGTTGCCGGCCGGGAGAGCCTCTTCGACTGGCTACCCGGGCCCGGCGACCCGCTCCAACAATTCTCTTATCCCGGCCCCTCCAGAACGGCAAATTTCTACGGCATGGATCTTTATCGAAAGTACGGAACCAACTGGAGAAGCCAGGCGCGTTCCCGCGCATTGGACCGGCTGGATTCCTGGGGCTTTAACACCATCGGCAACTGGTCCTCCAGTGATCTGTCTGACGCGCATCGCGTTCCCTACACCGTATCGGTTGATTACAACAATTCAGGCCTGGCCAAGTTTCTCTCTGCCGGCCAACAGACAACAGATGTGTTTGATGCGCGTTTCCCCGCCCGGATGGCGGCGGGCATCTCCAACGCCGTTGCCTCCAGGAAGAACGACCCGTGGTGCCTGGGGTATTTTGTGGAAAACGAACTCCCCTGGGCGGGCTGGGGAAGCGGCCCCACGGAACAATACGCCCTGCCCATTGGCGTGCTGGCGTCCACCAACGCCCTGCCCGCGAAGGCCGAGTTCGCCCGACTGCTCCAGAGCCGATACTCCTCGATATCCCGGTTGAACGCCGCATGGAACACCAGCCTCGCATCTTGGAATGACATTTCGAATCACGCGGTCACACTTCCCTCCCCGCTGACCGCCGCCTGTGTCGCGGACCTCGGCGGGTTCCTCACCGACTTTGCCGGCCGCTACTTCACCATCGTGCGCGCGACCATGAGACAATTCGCTCCGAACCAGCTATATCTCGGATGCCGGTTCGCTTCCCGGCCAACCGAAGCCGTGAGCGTCGCGGCCCAATACTG
>Ga0181530_10003322_pt1 | contig 18065 bp, 13 predicted proteins | sample PEATcosm2014_Bin_42_FD_119769 | JGI IMG/M metagenome (GOLD analysis project Ga0181530, IMG submission 119769) | Peatland microbial communities from MTU Mesocosm Facility, Houghton, MI, USA - PEATcosm2014_Bin10_60_metaG | ecosystem: Environmental > Terrestrial > Soil > Wetlands > Peat | place... | reverse complement strand
GACGAACTCGGCGACGACCGCGCCGACGATCGAGAGCGGCACACACACACGGGCCGCGGCGAAAAGGAACGGGAGGCTCGACGGAACGCGTAGCCTCATGAGGATCTCTCTCTTCGAGGCGTCAAGGGAGCGCAAGATCTCAAGCGCGCCGGCATCGACGCTGCGCATCCCGATGAGCGCGTTCACCAAGAAGGGAAAGAAGGTGATGAGCGCCGTCACGATGAAGCGCGGTGCCATGCCGAACCCGAACGCGACGACGAGCGCAGGAGCGATGCTCACGACCGGTGTGACGTTCGTAAGCACGGCGATGGGCATGATCGCGCGCTCCAAGAAGGCGGTGTGCACCATGGCAATAGCGAGCACCATCGCGACGACAAAGCTGCACGCCGCACCGACGAGAGCTTCTTCTAAGGTCACGCCCGCGTTCGACGCATAAAGGCCTGGGTGATCGCAAAGCTCGCGCGCAACGGCCCCGAGCGATGGGAGAACGAGCGGGGCATGTGCCGAGATGACCTGCCACGCGACGGCTAGCACCCCGAGTCCCAAAAGCGCGGGCAGCCACAGCGCGACCCGTGTCAGATCCGCGATGCGCCTCACATCGGATTTGTCCACGTCAGTGCCGAGCGTTCAGCGCGCCCCGAACGGCGCGCTCTATGTCCCTGAAGTCGTCGGTCAATTCGATGAGGTCCGGCCGTGGCCGCTCCAAGGTGACATCGATCGACGCGACGATGCGCCCAGGCGCGACGCTCATGACGACGACGCGGTCCGCCATCAAGACCGCTTCTGTCACCGAGTGCGTCACGAACACCACGGTCTTTTCTGATCCTTCGCAATGCGAGAGGAGCTCGCGGCGCAAGATCTCGCGCGTCAGCTCATCGAGTGCGGAGAACGGCTCGTCCATCAAGAGCACCGATGGCCCGAAGCTAAAGGCCCGAGCAATGGCGACGCGTTGTGCCATGCCGCCAGAAAGCTCCCTTGGGCGGCGCTTGAGCACGTGTCCGAGTCCGAACGCGTCGAGGGTCGCAGTCGGTGCACGCGCGTCTTGCGCGCGCCCAGCCCTGCGGTTCACCTTGAGCGGGAGCTCGACGTTTTGGAGGACGTTCAACCATGCAAGAAGCGCCGGGGATTGAGGCACAAAGCCGATGTCTTTTCGCCGCGACGCCGCCAAAGGCGTGTCCCCGAAGATGAAGACGCTGCCCTCGTCGGGCGCAATGAGGCCGGCGATGACGCGAAGAAGTGTGGACTTGCCACAGCCACTCGGGCCGATGACCGAGACGAACTCGCCGCGCAAAAGGCAAAGGTCAAGCCCACAAAGAGCCGGGGTGTCCTTGAAGGACTTCGACACGCCACGAAGCTCGATCCCCGAGCCTGTTCGCGTCGTTCGATCAGGTTTCACGCGTCAAGGATAAGGCGAGTTGTAGAGGTCGCCCTTGTCCGCGCGGGCGAGCGGCGTGAGGAAGCCCGCGCCGCAAAGACGAGCGAGGAGCGCGATCGCGCGCTCCTCGCTTTGGGATCGAAGCCTCCTAGCTCGCGCCCTGTTCGGCCGGGCCGAAATCCTCGTCATCGGGATGAGAAGGCGCGGGCTCGGTGCTCGAGTCATAGGGCATGGCCGGATCGAACGTCGAGATCCCGCCGTCTGTCCGGTAGAACGACATCGCCTGGTCGATCGATTCTTCGTCCGCGTCAAAGCCTCCAAAGGGCGATCCCTCGACGTTGCGCAGCCAGGCCGCAAGCTCGTCCGCACCGGGCTCAGCGAGGTCCGAGGACCAAAAGGACATCCGCTGCGCGTCTGGTGTCTCGACTTCGATTTCGCGGTACTTGAGCATCCCGCTACCTGCGGGAATGAGCTTGCCGATGATGATGTTCTCCTTCAGGCCAAAGAGCCGGTCGGACCTGCCCTCGATCGCCGCTTCGGTGAGCACGCGCGTCGTTTCTTGGAACGACGCGGCCGAAAGCCACGAATCGGTCGCAAGCGAAGCCTTCGTGATCCCCATGAGCTCGGGACGTCCCTCGGCGGGGCGCTTGCCCTCTTGGACGAGCTCGCGGTTCACGCTCGCGTAGCGCTGCGAGTCGACGCGCTCTCCGGGAAGGAACGGGGCCTCACCGGACTCGGCCACGAGCACGCGGCGCAGCATCTGGCGCACGATGAGCTCGATGTGCTTGTCATGGATCGACACGCCTTGGTCCCGGTAGACCTTTTGCACCTCTTCGACCAAGTACTGCTGGGTCTCACGAATACCCTTGATCTCCAAGAGCTCCTTCGGGTCCTTTGGACCTTCGACCAATGAATCGCCGGCTGCGACCTCCTGGCCCTCGGCGACTTCAAGGTGTGCACGCGAAGACACCGTGTAGGTTTCCTCGGTCGAATCATCGGCGACGACGGTGAGATGACGTCCGGTCTCGTCCTCGGCGATGCGCACGACACCCGAAGAGCGCGCAAGAACTGCGGCTCCTTTTGGCGTACGCGCCTCGAAGAGCTCGACGACGCGTGGAAGGCCGTGGGTGATGTCCTCACCGATGACGCCACCGGTGTGGAAGGTTCGCATCGTCAACTGCGTTCCGGGCTCACCGATGGACTGCGCCGCGATGACACCGACAGCCTCACCGAGCTCGATGAGGCGACCGGTTGCTAGGGACTGTCCGTAACACGCGGCACAGATCCCACGCGTCGCCTCGCAGGTGAGCACCGAACGCACCCTTATGCGATCGATGGACTCGTCTTCGGCCATGCGCTGTAAGTCAGAGTCGGAAAGCATCGTGCCGACGTCGATGATGCTCTGGTCCTGCAGCGTCACAGGCTCGAGCATCACCCGTCCGTAGGCTCGGGTCTCTAGGTAACTGCGGCGACTCGCTTCGTCCTTGAAGACGCCTTCGATCCAGATGCCGCGCGTCGTCCCGCAGTCTTCTTCGCGCACGATGAGTTCTTGCGCGACATCGACGAGGCGGCGCGTCAGATAACCCGAGTCAGCCGTACGAAGCGCGGTGTCCGCAAGGCCTTTTCTCGCGCCGTGCGTCGAGATGAAGTACTCGAGCACCGAGAGGCCTTCCCTGAAGCTCGAGGTGATCGGGCGTGGGATCATCTCGCCCCGAGGGTTCGAGACAAGACCCTTCATACCGGCGATCTGGCGAATCTGCTGGGGGTTCCCACGAGCACCGGAGTCGACCATCATGTCGAGCGGGTTGAACGCGATCGTCGACAGCGTGCGCTCCATCGCGCGTCCGACCTCTGAGTTCGCAGACGTCCAGATCTCGACTTCTTTCTGGCGCCGCTCGTCGTCGGTGATGATCCCCCGCTTGAACTGTGCTTCGGCCTTCTCGGCTTCTTTTTCGTAGCGATCGAGGATCTCCTGTTTGTCCGGAGGTGTGCGCACGTCATCGATGGAGATCGTGAGCCCCGAACGGGACGCGAAGGCGAACCCGAGCTCTTTGATGCGATCCAAGCTCTCTGCGACGACCGCCTTGCGGTAGTTCGACGCGAGCTGTTCGACGATCGAGCCGATCGAGGTCGCGCGGCGCCCGACGACATCGTTCACGAAGCCAAAGTCTGTTGGCAACGCCGAGTTGAAGAACATCCTCCCAGGCGTCGTCTCGAAGGACTCGGGCTCGACTTGGCCGTCTTGGCCGTGTCGCACACCGTAGTACTTGCAGAAGTAGCCGTCGGGCCCGCGCCGCAGGTTGATCTTCGTGTGGAGCTCGACGTCTCCTGCTTCGTAGGCGGCTTCGACCTCAAAGAGGTTGCGAAACACGTGTCCTTCGCCTTTTCCCCCCTCGACCATGAGCGTGAGGTAGTACGCGCCGAACACCATGTCCTGGGTAGGAACGGTGATCGGACGTCCCGTCGCCGGCGACAAAATGTTGTTCGCAGAGAGCATCAAGATCCGCGCTTCTGCTTGGGCTTCTGCCGAAAGCGGAAGGTGCACGGCCATCTGGTCGCCGTCGAAGTCCGCGTTGAACGCCGCGCACACGAGCGGGTGGATCTGGATCGCCTTGCCCTCGATCAACACGGGCTCGAAGGCCTGGATACCCAGTCGGTGGAGCGTCGGCGCGCGGTTCAAGAGCACCGGGTGCTCTTTGATGACCTCATCGAGCACGTCCCAGACCTGGGGACGGCGGCGCTCGACCATGCGCTTTGCGGACTTGATGTTCGGCGCGATCTCGACGTCGACGAGCCGCTTCATGACGAAGGGCTTGAACAGCTCGAGCGCCATCTGCTTGGGGAGCCCGCACTGGTGCAACTTGAGCGTCGGGCCGATGACGATGACGGAACGCCCCGAGTAGTCGACGCGCTTTCCGAGCAGATTCTGGCGGAAACGCCCTTGCTTTCCCTTCAACATGTCCGAAAGGCTCTTTAGAGGCCGGTTGCCCGGTCCAGTCACCGGTCGGCCCCGCCGCCCGTTGTCGAAGAGCGCGTCGACGGCCTCTTGGAGCATGCGCTTTTCGTTGTTGATGATGATCTCGGGCGCGCCGAGATCCAAGAGGCGCTTCAGCCGGTTGTTGCGGTTGATGACGCGCCGGTACAGATCGTTCAGGTCCGAGGTGGCAAAACGCCCCCCGTCCAGCTGCACCATCGGGCGCAGGTCCGGTGGGATGACCGGAACCGCCTGGAGGATCATCGCCCCGGGGTCGTTCGCCCGACGGCCGTTTTCGTCCCGGCGGTTGAACGACGAGACGATCCGCAGTCGCTTGATGGCCTTTTGCTTGCGCTGAGCAGATAAGGGACGCCTTCCGTCTGTCGGATCGATGGCGGCACGAAGCTTCACTTCTTCTTCGTCCAAGTCGATGCGCGAAATGAGCGAGGAGATCGCCTCTGCACCCATGCCGCCTTCGAAGTACTCGCCGTATCGCGCCTGCAGCTCGCGCCAGACGAGCTCGTCCTCGATGATCTTTCGGGCGAATAGGTCGCGCAGCTCATCGAGCGCGCGCGTCGCCAACACGATGTCGGACGCGGCCCGCTCGCGGACCATCGTGACTTCCTTCTCGACGTTGCGCTGACGGGCGCGGATCTCTGATTCCTTCGCACCTTCTTTCTCCAAGCCCTTGAGCTCTGTTTCGAGCGCGGCGAGACGACGCTCGACGTCAACTGCCGCGGACTTTTCGATCTCGGCGATCTCCGACGCGAGCTCGGCCTCCAAGTTGGGAAGATCCGCGTGTCTTTTCTCCTCATCGACATTCGTCACGAGGTAGGCCGCGAAGTAGATGACCTTTTCCAACTGCTTTGCCTTGAGCTCCTCGCGGGCCTCTGTGCCCATCAAGAGGTACGCGAGCCACGAACGGGTCCCGCGCAAATACCAGATGTGCACGACCGGCGCGGCGAGCTCGATGTGGCCCATGCGCTCGCGACGCACCTTGGAGCGCGTGACTTCGACGCCGCAGCGCTCACAGATGATGCCGCGGAAGCGCACGCGCTTGTACTTTCCGCAGTAGCACTCCCAGTCCTTCGTCGGACCGAAGATCCGCTCGCAGAACAGCCCGTCTTTTTCCGGGCGAAGGGTGCGGTAGTTGATCGTCTCTGGTTTTTTTACCTCGCCGTGCGACCACGTGCGGATGTCGTCCGCGGTGGCGAGCCCGATGCGCAATTGGGCGAAATCATTCACATCGAGCACTAAAAGCTCCTCTCGGCGGCGCGGCGTGCGTCTTCTTCGTCCGATCCCCGTTCGGGTCGGCTGATGTCGATCCCGAGCTCTTCGGCCGTGCGGTACACGTCCTCGTCGAGCTCGCGCATCTCGATCTCCTCGCCCGTGGTCGCGAGCACCTCGACGTCAAGGCACAACGACTGCATCTCTTTGATGAGCACCTTGAAGCTCTCGGGGATGCCGGGTTCGGGGATGTTCTCGCCCTTCACGATCGCCTCGTAGACCTTGACACGGCCCAAGACGTCGTCGGACTTGATCGTAAGAAGCTCCTGTAATGCATAAGCGGCGCCGTAGGCCTCGAGCGCCCACACCTCCATCTCGCCGAAGCGCTGCCCACCGAATTGGGCTTTGCCACCGAGTGGCTGCTGGGTGATCATCGAGTACGGGCCCGTCGAGCGCGCGTGGATCTTGTCGTCGACTAGGTGGGCGAGCTTCAAGATGTACATGTAGCCAACCCCAATGGGGTTGTCATAGGCCTCGCCGGTGCGACCGTTGTAGAGCGTCACCTTGCCGTTGGGCTTGATGAGACGCACCGAGCCGTCAGAGGAATCCTCATGGAGGTTCTCAAAGAGCTGGCGAATCGTCGCGTGACGGCCGGCTTGGGCTTCGGTGTCCCAGTGCGCTCCGTCAAAGACCGGCGTAGAGACCCAGATCGCGGGATCGGTTCGCGCCCTCGTTTTTTTCTCCGTGCCGCGAACAGACGTGACGGGCGTCTCGGGACCATTCTTCGTCTTGTTCCAACCCCAGCGGGCCGCGTAGCCGAGATGGGCCTCAAGCACCTGGCCCACGTTCATACGGCTCGGCACCCCGAGGGGGTTCAAGATGATGTCGACGGGCGTGCCGTCTTCTAAGAAGGGCATGTCCTCGATCGGAAGGATCTTCGAGACGACACCTTTGTTCCCGTGTCGACCGGCGAGCTTGTCGCCCTCGGAGATCTTGCGGCGCTGTGCGACGTAGACACGCACGAGTTGGTTCACCCCCGGCGGGAGCTCGTGTGAGTCCTCTCTGGAAAAGACGCGGACGTCGATGACCTTGCCTTCTTCCCCGTGGGGGACCTTGAGGCTCGTGTCGCGCACGTCGCGCGCTTTTTCACCGAAAATCGCGCGCAACAAGCGCTCTTCCGGCGTGAGCTCGGTCTCGCCCTTGGGGGTCACCTTCCCGACCAAGACATCGCCGGGGCCGACGTCTGCTCCGATGCGGATGATCCCCCGCTCGTCTAGGTCAGCGAGAATCTCCTCGGAGAGGTTCGGGATGTCACGGGTGATCTCTTCGGCACCGAGTTTCGTGTCGCGCGCGTCGACCTCGTGCTCTTCGATGTGAATCGAGGTCAAAACGTCGTCGCGCACGATGCGCTCGGACAAGATGATCGCGTCCTCGTAGTTGTAGCCCTCCCAGGACATGAACGCGACGAGGAGGTTCTTTCCCAACGCGAGCTCGCCGTTGTGCGTCGAGGGACCGTCCGCGATGACGTCTCCCGAGACGACATCGTCGCCTTCGTCGAGCAGGACCTTCTGGTTGATGCAGGTGTTCTGGTTCGAGCGATTGAACTTCGCGAGCGGGTAGAACTTGCGCCCGAGCTCTACGCCGAAGCGGTCCTTTTGACCGGCTTTGTACTCGACGACGACGAAGTCACCGGAGATCTCACCGATGCGCCCCGTGCCTTCGGCGATGACGACCTCACCGGCGTCTTGGGCCGCACGCGCTTCGACGCCGGTGCCGATGTAGGGGGCTTCTGAGACCAAGAGCGGAACGGCCTGTTTTTGCATGTTCGCGCCCATGAGCGCCCGGTTCGCGTCGTCGTGTTCGACGAAGGGGATGAGCGCGGTCGACACGGAGACGATCTGCTTGGGCGAGACGTCCATGAGATCGACCTCCGCTGGCGGCACGAAGTCGACCTCGCTCGTCGTGCCGTAGCTCGTCGACGTTGCACCGACGCGCACACCCGCGCCCTGTGGTCCCCTGCGCACGAGCACGCGATCACCGGTGAAGCGACCCAGGCGATCGAGCGTCGCGGACGCCTGCGCGATGACGTACTCCTCTTCTTCGTCCGCTGCGAAGTAGACGATCTCGTCCGTGACGCGGCCGTTCGTCACCTTTCGGTAAGGCGTCTCGATGAAGCCGTGCTCGTTCACCCGCGCGTAGGTCGCGAGGTGGCCGATGAGGCCGATGTTCGGCCCCTCGGGAGTCTCGATCGGACACATCCTTCCGTAGTGCGAGGTGTGCACGTCACGAACCTCGAAACCCGCACGCTCTCGCGACAGGCCACCCGGTCCAAGCGCTGAAAGGCGGCGCTTGTGAGCGAGGCCCGACAAGGGGTTGTGCTGGTCCATGAACTGCGACAACTGGCTCGTGCCGAAGAACTCCTTGACCGCTGCTACGACCGGCCGGATGTTGATGAGGGTCTGTGGCGTGATCGCCTCGACGTCTTGGGTCGTCATGCGCTCGCGCACGACGCGTTCCATACGCGACAGCCCGATGCGCACCTGGTTCTGGATGAGCTCACCGACCGAGCGAATCCGCCGGTTCGCGAAGTGGTCTTGATCGTCCAGGCGGTACCCCGGCTCGCCGTTCGCGAGATGCAACATGTACGTCGACGCCGCGAGGATCTCGCTTGGGGAAAGCACGCCCTGGCCCTCTGCGGGACGCTCGAGATCGATGTCTAGGAGTTCGGAGATCTTCTCGATCTCTGGTCCGAGCTTACGATTGAGCTTGTAGCGCCCGACGCGGGTCAAGTCATAGCGGCGGGAGTTGAAGAACGCGTTCTCGAAGTACGCGCGTGCCGATTCCAAAGACAACGGCTCGCCGGGGCGGGCGCGCTTGTAGATCTCCAAGAGCGCATCTTCTCGAGTCGGCAAGAGCTCACGCTCTTTTTCCCACTGGCCCGACAAGAAGTCGAAGTGGCGAACGAAGCGGTCCAAGAACGCTCCTTCGTCGTATCCGAGCGCGCGCAGCACGACGAACAGCGAGAGTCGGCGCTTTCGCGCGACGCGCGTGCCCGCGGTGATGTCGCGGTTCGGCTTTGCCTCGACGTCGAACTCGATCCACTCGCCGCGATAGGGGTGGATCGTTCCGGTCACGATCGTCTTCGCGTCGCGTCCCGGTTGGAAGATGACACCGGGCGAGCGGACGAGCTGGGAAACGACGACGCGCTCGGTGCCGTTGATGATGAACGTGCCCTTGGGCGTCATCATCGGGAAGTCCCCCATGAAGACCGTCTGTTCTTTGATCTCACCCGTCGAGGCGTTCATGAAGCGCGCGCGCACGAAGATCGGCGCGGCATACGTCATGTCCTTTTGTTTGCACTCGTCGATTGAGAATTTCGGCGGTGGGCGCAGATCACTGTCGTTCGGGTCGAACTCGAGCTCTAGTCGGAGCTGCCCGGTGAAGTCCTCGATCGGGCTTATATCCGAGAAGGTCTCGGCAAGGCCTTTGGACAAGAACCACTCGAACGAATCGCGTTGCACCGAAACGAGATCCGGCAAGGGTAGAACCTCATCGAGGTTGGCAAAAGAGAAGCGCTCTGGAGCGCGGGAACGAGACGGCACAATCTACTCCTCGCGAAAGCGGGTTCGGCTGCGGGCAACAGCGGTATCAAGGGCGCGCGTCACCACGCGCATACAGCAACAACCACGTGTGGGGCGAGCACGGTAACCACACAGCTTAGGCGCGCAGAAACAGAAGGGCAACGCGTGAGCGCGCTGTCACCGCAGGGTAGGGGATGTGGCGACTTCGGTCAAGGACCACGTCCCGAGCAGGTCTTTTCCCTGAAGACCCCGATGCCTTGCGCGCGCCCGCGGCGCGAACGCACCTTTGCCGTTTCTGATTACTTGAGCTCGACCGTCGCTCCGGCGCCTTCCAGCTGGGCTTTTGCCTTCTCGGCGTCCTCCTTGGACACCTTTTCGAGGACCGCCTTTGGAGCGGCGTCGACGAGATCCTTCGCCTCTTTGAGGCCGAGGCTCGTGAGCGTCCGGACCTCCTTGATGACTTGGATCTTCTTGTCGCCGGAGCTCGTGAGGACGACGTCGAACTCGTCTTGTTCCTCAACCGCTGCCTCGCCGCCACCTGCGGGTGCCCCCGCGACGGGAGCTGCGGCAACCGCGACGGGAGCCGCAGCGGTCACGCCGAAGCGGTCCTCAAATTCCTTCAAGAGCTCCGAGAGCTCGATGACGGTCATGCTCGCGATCCCGTCGAGGATCTCTTCTTTCGTCGCCATTTGCATTTGTTCCCTTCTCTTTTCGTGGTAGATCCGTCGGTTCAATGACGAAGGCCCGAAAGCCTCGCGTCAGCTCGTTGCGTCCTCAATCGATGCCGTCGCCTCAGGCGATCCATCGGCCTTTCCGTCGCCTGAGTCCTCGGCGAGTGCTTCTTGCACCGCTGGTGTGGGCTCTTCCGAAGGGGGTTGTCCGTTGCCATTTTCGCCGGGCTCGGCCGCGGCGGTGCCGGCTACCTCGACAACGACGGTCTCTTCGGTCTCTTCGGTCTCTCTTGGGGCCTCGATGGGCACCTCGACGGCGGCGTCTTCCCCGGGGACGTCTTCGGAAAAACCGGCCTCTTTGCGACGCACGTCGCGAAGAGCAGCGATCCCATAGGCGAACTTCTGGGGAAGCGCAGCCAAAAGGCCGGCGAAGTGCTGTAGCGGCGCGGCGAGGGCCCCGGCGAACTGCGCGAGGAGCACGTCACGAGAGGGCAGTTCAGCAAGGGCATTCGTCGATGGCGCGTCGAGCGCGCTCGCGCCGATGAGACCGCCTTTGACGACGAGATGCGGATTCGTACGCGCGAAGTCGCGAAGGACCTTTGCGACCAAGGAGATGTCCTTTGAGACAAAGGCGATTGCCGTCGGACCTTCGAGCATGGAATCGAGAACGGAAAGCCCAGCCTCCTTCGCCGCCCTTTTGACGAGGGTGTTCTTGTAGATGCGGTACTCAGAGCCGACGGCCTTGAGAGCGCGGCGCAGCACCTGCAGGTCGGCGACCGAGAGGCCTCGGTATTCGGTGAGAATCGCAGCTTCGGCACCGCGAAAACGAGCGCGGACGTCGTTGACGACCGCGACCTTCTCAGCTCTCGGTTCCCGGACGGTCGTCTGCACGTTCCCTGCCTCTTCTCCAAAGTCATGGACCCAACGTGGTCAGACACGACCGCACAAAGGAGAAGCAAACACGTGCTTCGCCTCGTCGGGCGGGCCTTGGCCCATTGAGCGCATTTGCGCACCGGATGTCTTCGGCGTTGCGAGCGAGCCCGCAATTGCCCCCAACGTTACACAACAATTCGATGCCTGCTCGCTCGACCCGACAAGACCACGAGCAAGGGAGAAACGCCCCGTCGCAGCGTCTCTTCCATTGAGGAATGCCGCCCGGTGCGAAAGGCTAGACATTGGATGAAAGACAAAGGACGCAAGTCGAGCGGCGGCTCGTCTCCTCGAACACCGGAGGAAGGCGGGTTCGGTGAGTCGAGCGGGCGCCAAGGAGGCGATCATCGATGGTTCAACCAACAAAGAGCGACAAGTTCTCATTCGGCTTGTGGACGGTGGGCTGGCAGGCGCGCGACCCCTTTGGCGACGCGACACGAGCACCTTTGGACCCCGTCGACTCGGTGTCTCACCTCGCAGAGCTCGGTGCGTACGGTGTGTCGTTCCACGACGACGACCTCGTGCCCTTTGGCAGTGACGACAACGAGCGCGAGCGGCTCATCAAGCGCTTCCGTCGAGCCGTCGACGAGGCCGGGATGCTCGTCACGATGATGACGACGAACCTCTTCACGCACCCGATGTTCAAAGAGGGCGCTTTCACGGCGAACGACCGTGGCGTGCGCCGGTACGCGCTCCGAAAGGTGATACGAAACCTCGATCTCGCCGCGGAGCTCGGCGCGCAGACCTACGTGTTCTGGGGAGGACGTGAAGGCTCGGAATCCGACGCGGCGAAAGACGTGCGCGCCGCGCTCGACCGCTACAAGGAAGGCATCGACTTCCTCGCCCAGTACGTCATCGACTCGGGGTACTCGATCCGCTTTGCGATCGAGCCGAAGCCGAACGAGCCGCGCGGCGACATCATCTTGCCGACCGTCGGCAGCGCGCTCGCGTTCATCTCCTCCCTCGAGCACAAAGAGATGGTCGGCGTCAACCCCGAGGTCGGTCACGAGCAGATGGCGGGCATGAACTTCGTGCACAGCATCTCCCAAGCGCTTTGGCACGAGAAGCTCTTCCACATCGACTTGAACGGACAGAGGGGACCGAAGTACGACCAGGACCTCGTCTTTGGCCATGGGGATCTCCTCAGCGCGTTCTTCCTCGTCGACTTGCTCGAGAACGGCGCGCTCGGCGGTGGACCGAGCTATGAGGGCCCACGGCACTTCGACTTCAAGCCGCTTCGGACCGAAGACGCGGCCGGCGTGTGGGTCTCCGCCGCGTCGAACATGGCCACGTACCTGCTCCTAAAGGAGCGGGCTCAGGCGTTCCGTCGCGACAAGGAGGTCATCAAGGCCCTCAAGGAGACCAAGGTGGACGAGCTCTCGGTCCCGACGCTCAGTGGCGGCGAGACCGTCGCGAAGCTGCGGGGAGACCTAGATGCCTTCGAGCGCTACGACATCGAAGCCTCCGGCGCGCGCGGATGTGGCATCGCCCATCTCGATCAGCTCGCGATCGAACACGTCCTCGGCGCGCGCTGAGCGAGCAGACGCAGGTGAGCTGCGCGTGTGCGAGGACGTCGCCTCGCCAAGAGATGAGCTGAGAAATGACGCTCGTCGCGGGAGTCGATTCTTCGACCCAGTCGTGCAAGGTCGTCATCTGCGAGGCCGCATCCGGCGCGGTCGTGCGCTCGGGGGCGGCGCCGCATCCTGATGCAACCGAGGTTGACCCCGCGCACTGGCGATCGGCACTGAACGTCGCGATAAAAAAGGCCGGGGGCTTACAAGACGTCGCCGGGCTGTCCGTCGCTGCGCAACAACACGGCATGGTCTGTCTCGATGAGGACGGCGCGGTCCTTCGCCCGGCGCTTCTGTGGAACGACTTCCGCTCGGCCGAAGCCGCAGCCGAGCTCCTCGGCGAACTCGGCGGGCCGATAGAAGGAGGAAAATCCTGGGCACAAGCCGTCGGAAGCGTGCCCGTTGCGTCTTTCACGGTGACAAAGCTGCGTTGGCTCGCCGAGCACGAAAAGGAGAACGCCGAGAGGACCGCTTCGGTCTGCCTCCCACACGACTGGCTCACCTGGCAACTCGGAGGGGCAAAGACGAATCAAGCGCTCGGTGCGAACGCCCTTTCGACGGACCGGAGCGACGCGAGCGGCACGGGGTATTTCTCACCGGCGACGAACGCGTACCGCTTCGATCTCTTGGAGCGCGCCCTTGGCCACATCCCGGCGGTCCCCGGTGTCTTATCCCCCGAAGCAATCGCCGGGGAAACGAAAGAAGGACGCGTGCTCGGATGCGGGAGCGGTGACAACGCGGCCGCCGCGCTCGGGCTTTGTGCTTGCCCAGGAGACGTCATCGTGTCGATCGGGACCTCGGGCACGGTCTTTGCCGTGTGCGACCACCCCGTCGCGGACCCCTCCGGAGAAATCGCCGGCTTTGCCGACGCGACCGGCCGGTTCCTCCCGCTCGTGTGCACGACGAACGCGTCGCACGTCCTAGAGGCGGCCGCACGACTCCTCGGTATCACCTTGTACGAATTCGACTCGATCGCTCTCGAAGCTCCCCCTGGCGCAGACGGCCTCGTCGTCGTCCCGTACTTAGAAGGTGAGCGCACGCCGAACAAGCCCTTTGCCACGGGCGCGGTGCACGGCCTTCGTCTCAACAACTCAACGCCCGCCCATTTCGCACGCGCCGCGGTCGAGGGCATGCTGTGCGGGCTCGCCGCGGGGCTCGACGCCCTCATCGCCTACGACGTGCCCGTCGAGCGCATCATCCTCATCGGCGGCGTCAGTCGCTCCGAAGCCGTTCGAAGAATCGCCCCCGGTATCCTCGGACGACCCGTCGTCGTGCCCGAGGTGTCCGAACACGTCGCGATCGGCGCCGCGCGACAAGCGGCGTGGGCGCTCGCCGGTGGAAAAGAGCCCCCCGAGTGGTCCGGTGCGAAGAGCGAAACCTACCGGGCCGATCCCCTTCCCTTCGTCCGGGCTCGCTACGCCGAGGTTTCAGAGCTCATCGTCGATCTGCCCGGGAAGAGCGTCACGTCGCGTTGATCGTCCGTTGGGGCTTTGCGCGCCGGCGCGCCCCCTGCAGCCAAGAATTCAAGCGGTCGCGGCGAGATCCTCGTCGGTGATGCGGATGCGGTTCGTGTCGATCGGCACTCCAGGGCCCATCGAAGAACACAGCGTCACCGCCTTGATGTAGCGGCCCTTTGCTCCAGAGGGCTTCGCGCGCTGTATCTCATCGAGCACCGCGCGGACGTTCGCGAGCAGCTGGGCGGCGCTAAAGGAGGCCTTGCCCACAATGACGTGGACGTTCCCGACGCGGTCGGTCCGATACTCCACCCTGCCGCCGCGAAATTCGGCAACGGCTTTCGCAACGTCGTTCGTCACCGTGCCCGTCCGGGGATTGGGCATGAGACCACGGGGACCGAGAACTCGCCCGAGGCGGCCGACTTGGGCCATGAGGTCTGGCGTCGCGATCGTGACGTCGAAATCCAAGAACCCACCCTCGATGCGCGCGATGAGATCGTCGGCCCCGACGATGTCTGCACCGGCGTTTCGCGCCTCTTGGGCGAGATCGCCTGCGGCAAAGACCGCGACGCGAAGCGTCTTTCCCGTGCCCGACGGAAGCGAGAGCGAGCCCCGCACGATCTGGTCCGCGCGCCTTGGGTCCACGCCCAGGTTGAACGCGAGCTCGATCGTCTCATCAAAATGCGCCGTGGCGAGGCTCTTCACGAGCTCGACGGCTTCGAGTGGCGCGTAGTAACGATCGGGCTCGATCTTCTTCAGCGCATCTGCGTACCGCTTGCCCTTATGGGCCATCGAATGTCCTTCCGCCCTCTTGTTCTTCGTCGCTTCTTAGCGCGCGACCGAAATGCCCATGGAACGCGCGGTGCCTTCCACTTGGCGCTTCGCTGCTTCTAGGTCGTTCGCGTTCAGGTCTGGGAGCTTCGTCGACGCGATCTCGCCGACTTGAGCATCGGTGATCGTGCCGACACCTTCCCTGCCTGGGGTCTGGCTCCCCTTCTCCAGTCCTGCAGCCTCGCGCAACAACACCGTCGTCGGCGGGGTCTTCAAGATGAAGCTGAAGGTGCGGTCCTCAAAGATCGTGATCTCGACGGGCACGACCGTCCCGCGCATGTTCTCCGTCGCAGCGTTGTACTGCTTGCAGAACTCCATCGTCTGCACGCCGTGGGGCCCAAGGGCGGTGCCCACCGGGGGCGCAGGCGTGGCCTGGCCGGCGGGGAGCTGAATCTTCACAATCGCTACGACGCGCCTACGTGCCATGACTTCTTCTCTCGCTCCTCGGTGGCTTGAAGGGTAATCCTAGAGTTTCGCCACTTGGCTGAACTCGAGCTCGACGGGTGTCTCGCGCCCGAAGATGTTCACGAGGACCTTCAACTTGAGCTGGTCCTCGTTGATCTCAGCGACCTGGCCGGTGAAGTCTGCAAAGGGTCCCTCTTTGACGCGGACCGTCTCGCCGACTTCGTGCTCAAGACGCGGACGACGTTGCTTCGCGCCCTCAGAACCCTGTTCGCGCACGGCCAAGATGTTCTCGACTTCTGTTCGCGAGAGCGGCGAGGGTTTCGTGCCCGGGCCGACGAAACCCGTCACCCCCGGGGTCTGGCGGATGACCGACCACGAGTCATCGTCGAGCTCGGCCCTCGTGAGCAGGTAGCCCGGGAAGACCTTCTTGTGCACGGTGACCTTCTTGCCGCCTTTGAACTCGACGACGTCTTCCATCGGGATGACGACCTCATAGATGCGGTCTTCCATGTTCATCGAAGAGATCCGGCTCTCGAGGTTCGACTTCACCTTGTTCTCATAACCCGCGTAGGTGTGCACGACGAACCAACGACCGGGTCGGTCATAAGGACTCGGTGGCCGCGCCTTTTCGACCTCCTCGTCCAAGAGCTCATCGAGGCCGTCCTCGTCACCCGCGCTCTTCTCCGTCGAATCGGCGCTCGAAGCTGCGTCCTCACTTGCGTGCTCGCTCGACAATGCCGATGCATCGGCGGGGTCGAAGCTGGGACGAAAGGGCGCGTCGTGGCCGTCGCTCATAGCGAGCGGCTCGCCTTGCTCGTCACCCTCGCCGTCGAAGATCGTCATCACCTTGCTCGTTTCATCGGTAAAAAAAGGAGCCTTGTCAGATATCTTGCCTGCTCCGCTCGAGATAGACACCCTCGCGTCGTCGTGTACAACCTGTCCGCGGTCGTGTTTCTCACGACTTGAACAGGTACAACACTCCCCTCGCGAAGACGAAGTTCAGCCCGAAGATCAAGAGCGCGAGGAGCACGAGTGCGGTGAGCACCACGGTCGAGTACCTCACGACCTCGGGGCGCTTGGGCCAAAGGACCTTGCTGAGCTCGGTACGCACGTCGCGCAGGTACTGGGCGACCCTGCGTCCGAAACCTACTTTTTGTGCTTCTGGCTTGGGTCGCTGGGATGCGACATTCGGGGCGCGTCGCGCCGTCGGGGCACCGTCCGCCCCGAGCTGGCCCTGCTTTTGCAGGTAGCGCTTCGTCTGTCGGTTCATGCTCATGTTGCATCCTCAAGTTCGTTTGCGAGCAGGGCAGGAGGGACTCGAACCCCCAACCGCCGGTTTTGGAGACCGGTGCTCTACCAATTGAGCTACTGCCCTTTGTGGACAGCGCGCGCCGGACGCGCGTACGTGCCCGTTTGGCCGCATAACGATAGCACCGCTGGTCAATCGGCTTGTGAGCCGAGCGATCCCCTCAAGTGGTCGTCGAGCTTAGAAAGCCCACGTGGGCGGGTCCGCGCGATGAGGACGACCCCTGTCGTCGCGCCGACACAACAGACAATCCCGCCGAGGTACGCGAGCCTTCTTCCGGAGAAAATCGAGCGGATCGCATGGCGCCTTGCGACACCACCAAGAGATCCGAGCAGATTCGCGAGCGCTCCTTCGGGAAGCTCGGTGGGTTCCGCGGATAGCTGGGCCAAGAGGCGGAGGAGCTTTTTGTACCGAGCGAGCTCGGCTTGGCAGACCAAACAGGTCTCGATGTGGGAAACGAGGCGTGCGGGCGCGTTCTTGCGCCCATCCAACATCGACGGCAGGCTGCGCGCGACTTCGCCACAAAACGGTGACTCAGCGCGCGCCGACACGGCGGACCTTTCTTCCTTCGCTGCTCGCACCTAGAGCATCGACGGCGCTCACCTTGTACCTGGCTGCTCGTAGCGGCGTCACGGACGTGGTCGCGTCATTCGGTTTGTGCTCAACGGATTTGCCATTCCCACTTAAGCGCGCTGATGAGGACGCGACACCGAAGAGCGCGTCGCGAAGTCGCCGCCTCGCACGGTGCAAGCGAACTTTGGAAGCCGCTCGCGAGATGCCGAGTTCGGTCGCAATCGCCTCATGAGATAGGTCATAGACGTCGTGCAGCACGACGACCGCGCGCAAGTTCACCGGCAAGGACTGAAGCGCGGAGACAAGACGCTTGCGGTCGTCGAGGCTCGCAACCGCTTCGTCTGGCGCCGGTTCGAAGCGCTGTTCGATGAGCGCCGCCTCGTCACCCAAGGAGGTGTCGTATGCGGGCCGGCGCGAGAGCTGCGTTGCCGCGCAATTTGCCGCGATGCGATAGAGCCACGTCGTGATCGCCGCATCTCCGCGGAAGCGATCAATCGAGCGGAACGCTCGTAGGTAGGTCTCTTGGCAGACGTCGCGCGCGTCGTGCTCATTTCCCATCAAACGAAGCGCCAACGAATACACCTCGCGCGACGTTTCGCCGACCAGGCGTTCGAATGCCTCGCGATCGCCGTTCTTTGCGCGACGCACCAGGGAGTCTAGGAGAGCTCTGCTGGGAGCGCTTGCTCGCATCTGAGACCTCTCGAGCCTTAGCGGGTCTCCTTGTGCATGGTGTGTTGGCGATCAAACGCGCAGTACTTGCGCATCTCGATGCGCTCGCGGTCGTTGTTCTTGTTCTTGGTCGTGATGTAGTTCCGCCGCTTGCATACTCCGCACTCGAGGGTGACCTTGACGCGCCGCTCGTTCTTCGCCAACGTAGGCTCCTTCGATCAAATCGGCCGTTGGGAAGAAACTTTACCCAACAGCGGTCCCAATGGTAGCGGTGTGAATGTTCAGTTGATGCGCGACAGTTCGTCTTCGGTTGATGCCTGACATCAGATTCCTCTGTTTTAGTGCGTTTCTGCTTCCTTCTTGCGAACCACCCCCTTCGAGTCGCGAAGCAGGCTCTTGACGAGCTCGTTGCCGATCCACACGTCGAGAACGTGCTCATGCACGTGCACGTCGACCAAGGCCCCGTAGCGGTTCTTGCCGACGGAGAAGATCTGGTTC
>Ga0181530_10003314_pt1 | contig 18087 bp, 17 predicted proteins | sample PEATcosm2014_Bin_42_FD_119769 | JGI IMG/M metagenome (GOLD analysis project Ga0181530, IMG submission 119769) | Peatland microbial communities from MTU Mesocosm Facility, Houghton, MI, USA - PEATcosm2014_Bin10_60_metaG | ecosystem: Environmental > Terrestrial > Soil > Wetlands > Peat | place... | reverse complement strand
CATGAAGAAATGGACCATGCCGATCCGGGGCTGGGGAACCGCCATCAATCAAATGTCCATTATTTTTGAAAACCGAATCCCAAAATGACAAATCCCACTTACACAGAAATTCTTACAGACCCATAGTCCAAAGGCATCTGGCACGCTATAACGGAAATTCAGGGCGACTTTTCCATAAACCGGAATCCGGTTTCGCGTGCCGGGCGACACCCTCCAGCCCCGTTAACGCAAGGTCAAAAAATATATACCGATTACTTCTTCATTACATGCCAAAATTTGTGCATTTTTTCACTGAAGCATGAGGCGCCCTCAGTAGTGTCGGTTTTAATCGCTATGAGTCTAATTCCCCGCAGCTTGCTGCGGCTTTGCCTTTGTCTTCTGTATATGTGGGTTTTAGATGCCCCGTAGCTTGCTGCGAGGCAGTTCATTAACAAAAGGGTCTTTTATTCTTACTGTTTATTCAATCCCCAACAATTTCGCATGCATAACTCCTATCATGCTTGTGATTTTTATTTTAACTTTTCTGCAACCACTCCAAGATCCAACATAGGATTTTTGATCAGATGTAAAATGAATAAAAATTATGGCTCTTGATGCATCATCTCCATCATTGGTACAAGCTATTCCGTTAACATAAGCTCCTTCATCATCAGAATCAAAGCCCTCGTTTTCAACTTCAAAACATGCAATTTTACCTAAAGCAGCGTTTCCATCCATTAGCATATCTTTTGCATTATTATATGTGATATCATAACTTATTGATTGCGCTTTTGGAGAATTTTGTATTTTATGCGTATATTTAGCTAATTGTGAAGATAGTTTTATATTCTCTTCTTTTAAAGCCGAAATGACATTCTCAAGCGAATCAATATTTTGGCTAAAGCAATAACATGAGATCATCAGTATATTGATAGATATCGTTATAATCAATTTTCTCATGGCATATCTCCTATACCAGTGCAGTTATCCGCTTAATAGATACTTTATTTATTATGACGCTGTGCATTGTACCGATCAATGTGATATTGTAAAAAAATACCCTTCCTTTAAAATATTGTAATCTCGTAAATCATTTTTCAAAAGAATCAATTATAAACTTGCTATTACCCTCCCTATATTGATCTATTGTAGGGAAGCCAATAAGCAAGTATTTGGCCTTTTGAATGCAGCAAGAATCACGGCAGAAATCTACGGGTGATTTATTTAATCGTGGAAAATATTGATTTGTATATATAAATAACTTAATACGAGCATTAGAAAATGAAAGTTTTAAAAAATCCTTTAAAATAAAGTATTTATGATCAGACCGCCATTCAGACTCACAGGCAAGAATAAGCTTAGGTTCATTCATCCAAAGGCATTCTTCAGAAACAATGCTTTTGCCTGGGTCTATCCATGTAACATCAAATAGCCACTCGCCCTCATCAGAATTAGGAAATATTAGAAAATTATTTTCTTTACCAAGTGTTGTTAAGATTTCTTTTACTTTATTTGTCCAAGGCTTATCGCTTTTTCCGTAGTCTGTGGATTCCATATTTTTAAAACAAGGGAGGCAATCAGTATAAAGCCTTTTAACGATAGAGAATTCAAGATCATCAAGATTCGATTTAAAAAATTGTTCTTCTTTCTGAAAGTCGTTGTTTTTTACTTCAAGGTTTTTTGACCACATAATTATTTCCCCTCCTTTTTACTCACTAGGTTGTTTTCGCCTCATGCTATTCAAGGTTCTTGAATTCCTTAGAAATTCCTTTCGTTTTTTAAATAGCCGCCTCTATTTTATAACATGTCGTCGGTCCAAAACCGAATTATGTTTTTTCGAGAAGATTCTTTTTGCTTTTTTCAGCTCCGCACACCAGAAATCGCCATATACGGCTTATGGAAAGGCATATTTCATGCAGATCGACGTACAATCGACGCAAACGGACCGCAGCATGAGCCGATTTCTAGCCAATGTTTATAATTGTAATGTTAGTACAAAGGATTATATTCTTTTGGATATAAGTTTTGGTGCAATAATAATCGCTCCTCCTTGGCGCGGAGAAAGGCAGAATAATTAATGTTCCACGAAATCACCCCCCCAATGCAGGAAAGAATGCAATATCTGGAGGAAGTTGATAGTCGGGATAGAACCGATGGAACGGAAATGCCGAAGCGGCTTCGGCAGATACCGCCGGAAACGGGCCGATTCATCGCATTGCTCGCGGCAAATTGTCCCAAGGGGGAGTTTATTGAAATCGGGACGAGCGCGGGGTATTCTTCTCTCTGGATTTCACTGGCTTTGAAAAACAGAAAAGACAGGTTCAGGACCTATGAAATATCGACTGAAAAGGTTGCCCTGGCAAGGGATACGTTTTCTCTTTCAGGCGTGTCGGACAGAATAGAACTGATTGAAGGGGATTTTCTCCAAAAATATACGGGAATCATTGAGATTGCCTTCTGCTTTCTGGATTGCGAAAAACATCTTTATGAAAAGTGTTTTGATATTGTGGCGGAAAGGCTGGTCAGCGGCGGAATGGTGGTCGCCGATAACGCGACCAACCATTTTGAATTTATAAAAGGCATGATTCTCAAAGCGGAAAACGATCAGCGGTTTGACTGCGTAACGGTCCCGATAGGCAAAGGCGAATTTATCTGCAGAAGAAAGTGAGCAGGCAGAACGAACGTAAAAAAAGACGACCCTTGCTGTCGCGGGAGTCGTCTTTGTGCTGTTAAATCTGGAAAAATTCTTATTTCGTTGCCGCTTTTATCATGTCCCCGATCCTGAAGAGCGCGTAGAGCCCGGTTCCCGGAATGCCGAAAAGCAGGATGATGGGTATCCAGATGGCCTTGAACGCGCCGAGTTTCGCCATATCCGCGCATACCAGAATTGTCAACAGGATATTCAGGAGCGCTATTATCATCAGGAAGAACGCTATGCATACGGGAAACAGCTTCGGGTGGCGGGACATGAAACAGCCCGGCTGCATGAACCGGTGATCCTGCATGCAAAAGCCCCCCCCGGGCATGAAACCGCCGGGACAGCACTGCGATCCGGACATCATTTTCTCTTTCATGCAGCACCCTTTCGCCGCGCCGCCGGGCCCGGGCATCATCTGCTGCACGCTGTCGCGGCCGACTGGAGCGGCGTTCGGTTTATCCTGGGAAAAGGCAACGCAGGCGAACGCCAGCGCTAAAATCGAGAACGCCGTAAGCGAATGCTTCATACCGCCTCCTTCACTATAGGTTAAGAGAGGTGCATCGGGATCGTTGTGCGGTTAATCGCCTGATGCACCGGTGATTGGCCATACCGTAGTACCGTAATATAGATAAAGCGTGCGCATACATTGGCTGAAATTACGGGGAGCGGGGTTGGCTTCGGCAGACCGTTCACGTGTGCCAATCTGTAAAGTCATGCTCCTGCGTGGAATTGCCCCCTTCTCCCTGCACGGGATTGACGTCGATCGAAACTCACACGTAACTACAATATGTAGTACATTCTGCACTTAACTATACAATATATAGTTGTTCCTTCCCTCACCTCTCAGGGCTCGCGGCGGGAGGGACTTCCTTCCCCTTTCGGTCTCCAGGATAAATAATCCTTGATTTCAATTCTTTAATTATTTATTATAGTGGGTAGAAATTGGTAACAGTGGGAGAAAATGGGAGATCGTATGTCGGGGTTTCATGGCAAATTTGATTATTCCGTCGACAATAAGGGACGGGTAAATATTCCGGCCAAGTTCCGCAAGGCGCTTCTTCCGGAGGCCGCCGAGACCTTTATCATCTGCCGGGCGCCGGGAGGTTGCCTGCGCGCCTATCCCCAGAACTACTGGCACCTTTACGTTGCCGAACTCAACTCCCGTCCCGAGACGCCCGAAACCCTGCGTTACAAACGTCAATTGTATGACACCACCGCTGAATCGACGCTCGATGCCCAGGGGAGAATAGCCCTCGCCGCCAATCAGCTGGGTATCGCCGGCATTAAAAGCGCCATTACGCTTATCGGTCATGAAACGCATATCGAGCTCTGGGAACCGTCGCGGTACGCGGCCTATCTCGAAAACGATACGGATTTCGATACCATCTTTTTCCAGTCGGTGCAAGCCGGACTCTTGAAAAAATGAGCGAGCTGTTCTATCACGCTCCAGTCCTGCTGGAAGAGGTACTGAACCTGATTCCTCACAAGCGCGACGGCGTCTATCTCGATGCCACGCTGGGAGGAGGGGGCCATTTCCGCGCCATGGCGGACAGGCTCGATGAGCACGGCGTCATGATCGGCCTGGATCGCGACGGGGAGGCCATTGCATGGACCCGCGACCGCCTCGGGCCGATGCGTTCCCGATTCATTCTTGAACAGGCGCGATTTTCCGAGATCGATGAGGTTCTCCTCCGGCACGGCATCCCCTTGCTCGACGGCATCCTGATCGATCTCGGTGTTTCATCCCGCCAGATCGACGCACCGGCGCGGGGTTTCAGCTACCAGCGGAACGGCGCCCTCGATATGCGCATGGACCCCTCGCAGGGGATCTCCGCGCACGAGCTCATCCGGAATTCCACCGTCGACGAACTGGCGGATATCCTCCGTACATTCGGTGAAGTGCAGCGGCCGGGGAGGATTGCTGCGGCGATTAAAGATACGGGGATGCGGCATGCGGCAATGACCTCGATGGACCTGCGGGAGTGCTGCGCCCGGGTGGCGGGAGAGCCGATGCCGATCGCCCTGCTTGCGAAAATTTTTCAGGCGCTGCGTATTGCCGTCAATGACGAACTTGGCGAACTCAAGCGCTTTTTATCCAAGGTGCTCTCGGTCCTAGGGGCCGGGGGACGTCTCGTCGTGATCTCCTACCACTCTCTCGAAGATCGTCTGGTAAAGGAATATATACGGGAGCAGGAGCGCTCCTGTATCTGTCCTCCCGAACTGCCTCAATGCAGGTGCGACAGAACCCCGTTGTTAAAGCGCATCACGAAAAAAGCGATCCGGCCTTCGGCGGCTGAACTTGCGCTGAACCGGAGAAGCCGCAGCGCCCGGTTGCGGGCGGCCGAACGAACCGAGGCCTCCAGGTGATGAAACATCGATACATCGATCCCGGAGCCCCGCTTGTCCGCGTCCGCAGCATGTTCATCGGACTTGTCGCGCTCCTCGCCGTTATTGCCCTGCCGCTTGTCATCGTCTGGAAGCAGGCCTATATCGCGAGCACCTCCATGAGAATCGAGGCAATGACCGATACCGTCTCCGCCATGAACCGTCGTATTGCCGCGCTCGAGATCACCTGCGGGCGCATGTCCGGCAACGAACGGATCGAAGCCTTTGCGCGCGCGGCGCTGAAACTCGAATACCCCGCGTCGGATCGGATCACCATCATCCCCTGCGATGAACAGGCGAAAAGCCCTGAATCGGCCGATGCCATGGCGCAACTTCTGGCCACGGTCCAGGATCGCCGAACCCTGAAAGAGGCGGGCGAATGAACCGTTTCCGCGCGAGGCTCCAGTTTATCTGCCTGCTCTTCATGCTGGGCGGTCTCGCAGTGGCGGGGCGGCTGTTCATCGTCCAGGTAGTGCGGAGCCCGGAACTCGCCGAACGCAGCAGGATGCAGTCGCAGGAGCGCTGCATCGTCCCGGCCCGACGCGGCGACATCCGCGACCGGTGCGGCAGGGTGCTCTCCGCCAATACGCAGAGCGATCTTTCGCTCTCGATCGATCTCTTAGGCGCCGCGGCTGGAACCACTCCTTCGATCAAAAGGGCGTACCCTCTCGGACCGGCCGCGGGTTCCTTGACCGGCTGCATCGGCAGGGACGGGTACGGCCTGAGCGGCGTGGAATATTCCTACGACAAATACCTGCGCGGGGAGGATGGATGGACCATTGTCCAGCGCGACGGCCGCAATCGCTGCTACCGCGAGATCGGGCTGCCGAGCAAGGAGCCCCGTGCGGGCGCCTCGGTTTTTCTCACGATCGATGCCGAAATCCAGAAAATAGTGTACGATGTGCTGAAAGAGTCGGTCGCGACGCTCCACGCGCGCGGCGGCCGGTGTATCGTGATGGATCCCGGAAGCGGCAGGATTCTGGCGATGGTAAACGAGCCGTCCTTTGACCCGAACGTTCCGGGCGCCGGCACGCCCGAACAGCAGCAGAACGGCTGCATCACCGCCATTTTCGAACCCGGATCGACTTTCAAACTCGTTACCGCGAGCGCCGCCCTGCAGGAAAAGGTGAAAAAAGAGAACGATGTTCTCGACGGCGATAACGGCGTTTTCATCGTCGGCCACGAACCGATCCGCGACCATGAGCCGTTCGGGAAACTTACCTTCGCGCAGGCCCTCGCCTATTCGAGCAATATTTGCTTTGCAAAGGTCGGCATGGCCCTCGGCGCGCAGCGGCTTTACCGGTACGCGCGTGATTTCGGGTTCGGCGCCCGGTGCGGCGTCGAGCTTCCCGGCGAGGGGTGCGGCATCCTCCACCCGGTAAACGCCTGGTCGGGCCGCACGCTCGCGACCATGGCGTTCGGGCAGGAAATTTCTGTCACGCTGCTCCAGATGATGGCGGCCTATGCCGCGATCGCCAACAAGGGCGTACTGGTCAAACCGCAAATATGCGAAAAGATCGTCGCGGATAACGGCGTCGTGGTCGAGCAGGCCTCGATCCAACCCGTCCGCCGGGTGGTATCGGAAGAGACCGCGCGCCGCCTGTGCGCCATGTTCAAGGGCGTGGTCGACAGCGGCACCGGCAAAAAGGCCGCGATCGCGGATGTCGCCGTGGCGGGCAAAACCGGCACCGCGCAGAAGCTTGACGGGAGAAGTTACTCCATGACTCGGTCCTGGGCCTCCTTCATCGGTTTTCTGCCCTCCGATCATCCCGTGTTGCTCTGCGGCGTTCTCATCGATGAACCCGCGAACAACCTCATGGGAGGCGCCACGGCCGCGCCGGCATTCAAGAAAATCATGACCCAGATCATCAGCCGGCCCGGTTTCGATTATGCGGATAGAATCCTGAATGATCGCAAAAACCTCGCGCGCGGCAACGGCAAAGGCGCTGTGGTCGCATCGAATGAACCGCCCTCTTCAGGGAAAACAGGGAGAAACGATTCCGTTGTCGCGCCCGATGATACCGGCGGCCTTCTGGTTCCCGAGGTGTGCGGCCGGGATGCGCGCGACGCGATCAATCTTGTCAAAATGCAGGGACTCGAACCGTATGTCGTCGGCGCCGGGATCGTCTGCCGCCAGAACCCGCCGGCCGGCATGCGGTTCGAGGCGGCGCACGCCTGCACGCTCATCTGCGCATACGGGAAACAGTAATCCGGCCGGGGCGGCCCTTGCTGGCAACGAAAACGACGCGGACCTATGAACTTCGACACGCTGCTGCGAAAATCCGGAATCTCGATTCGTGCCCGTGGCAACGCCGCCGCCGCCGAGGTCGCCGACATAACCGCCGACTCGCGGAGGGTCAAGCCAGGGGACCTCTTCGTGGCCATTCCGGGAACCAGGGTCGACGGCAGGGCGTTCATTGCCGATGCGCTTTCGCGGGGCGCCTGCGCGATCGTGTGCGAAGATTCCCTTCCAGAAAGCCGCGTTCCCTGGGCGCAGGTGGCGAATGCGCGCATAGCGCTCGGCAGGCTCGGCGCGGCGCTCTGGAACGTCACTACCGCCGCCATGGAGCTCGTCGGCATCACCGGAACAAACGGCAAGACCACCGTCGCGCATCTATTTCGTAAATGGTACGAGAAACGGTTCGGCGCCGAAGGCGTATGGATGTTCGGGACCATCGATTACGAGCTCGGCGGCGCGCGCGCCGCGGCATCGCACACGACGCCGGAGGCGATCGAGATTTTCCGGTTCCTCGCCGGCGCCGCGGCGGCACCGAAGGCGATTGTCATGGAGGTCTCATCGCATTCTCTTTCGCTCGACCGCGTCGGCGGGCTTGCCTTCGATTGCGCGGTATTCACCAACCTGACGCAGGATCATCTCGATTTTCACCGTACCATGGAGCGATACTACCAGGCAAAGAAGCGCCTCTTCACCGATTTCGTGAAAAAAGAGGGGTGGCGCGTCGTGAACATCGACGATGTCTGGGGACGCCGTCTGGCCGCCGAAATCGGGCCGGACCATACGGTGACCTATGGCAAGGCGGCGGACGCCGATATCCGTATAGTCAATTTTTCCTGCGGCTGGCAGGGGACCGAAATCGAGCTCCTCGAAGGCAACGAGCGCGTCGGCTTCGCCTCGTCGCTGCGCGGAACGTTCAATATCTATAATATGGCCGCGTTCTACGCCGGCGCACGGGCTATCGACCGGGCCCTCGCCCCCTCGATGATCGAGGCGGCGTTCGCCGAGGTCGGCACCGTTGCCGGACGGATGGACGTCGCAACGCTCGATGCGCCGTTTACGGTAGTCGTGGATTACGCCCATACTCCCGACGCGCTCACGAACATCCTGCAGGCGGTCCGGCCGATGACGGAAGGCAGGATCATCTGCGTGTTCGGCTGCGGCGGGGACCGGGACCGGACCAAGCGGCCCCTCATGGGGCGCGCGGTCGCCGACCTCGCCGATGAGGCGATCGTGACCTCGGATAATCCGCGCGGCGAAAAGCCCGAGGCGATCATCGACGAAATTCTTGCCGGGATGCCGCTTGACTTTCAGCACCGGGTCATTGTCGATAGAAAAGAAGCGATACGGCAGGCCCTCACGCTCGGGAAGCAAGGCGACTGCATCGTCATCGCCGGCAAGGGCCATGAAACCTATCAGGAGGTCGCGGGGGTGCGCCGCCCTTTCGATGACCGCGAAGTCGCGGCGGCGCTCTGGAACGGGATGAAAACCCATGCGTAAACCGCACGATCCGGCCCCCCGCCCGCTCACGCTGGGCGATCTCATCGCCTGGAGCAACGGCGTTTCGCGCCTGAGCGCCGGCGCAAGGGAAAGGACCGTGCCGACGGTCCTGAGCGATTCCCGGATGATAAAGCCCGGCGACGTGTTCGTGGCAATCGCGACCGACAAAAATGACGGCCATCGCTTCGTCGGCGCGGCGTTCGCCGCGGGCGCGGCGGCGGCCATCGTCGATAAACGGGCGACGGTCGAATGCGCGGCGGGCGACCGGGCGAAACTCATCGCGGTCGTCGATCCGCTCGCCGCGGTGCAGCGGGCCGCGGCGCGATACCGCCGCGAGGTCGGCTGCCTCATCATCGGCGTGACCGGCTCCAGCGGCAAGACGACCACCCGTCACTTCATCGCCGCCGTTCTGGGCTCCATTATTCCTGTTTGTGAAACATGGTCCAACTGGAACAATCATCTGGGCGTTCCCCTGAGCCTCCTGCGTTTCAAGGGAGACGAATGGGCGGGCGTCGTCGAGATGGGGGCGAACCATCCCGGGGAAATTTCCGTTTTGTCGAAGATCGCCCGGCCGGACATCGCGGTCGTCACGAATATCGGCTACGCCCATGTCGGCCTCTTCGGCACGCTGTCGAATACCGCGCGCGCGAAATTTGAAATTCTGGACGGTCTGAATAAGAAGAATGGATTCCTCCTTGCAAATGGCGACGACGCGAGGGTCGTCGCGGAGGCAAGGCGTTCCGGAACGAGGAGCGTTTATTTCGGCTGTTCCCGCACCTGTTCCGTGCGTCCCGACCGGGTGCGATTCGACCCGGACGCGGGCCTCGATTTCGAGGTCGATGGCCATCGATTCCACCTGACCGCGCGCGGACGCCATTTCCTGTACAGCGCCCTGCCGGCGATCTATCTCGGACGGCGCTGCGGCGTTCCGGATGAGAAAATCGCCTCGGCCCTCGCGACAATGGAGCCCCTTGATATGCGCGGCGCCATCGAAAAAAAGAAAAAGGTCGAGTTCATCGTCGATTGTTACAATGCCAACCCCTCTTCCATGAAGATCGCTGTCGAGCAGCTGGCGGCAACGGCGGCGTCGCATCGCCGGGCGGCGGTGGTCGGCGACATGCTGGAGCTCGGCCGTTACGCGCCACGGCTTCACCGGGAGCTTGGTCGGCTGCTGGTAAAGAACGGCGTGAGAAAAATCGTCGCGGTCGGGGAGTTCGCCGGGGAGGTCGCGAAGGGTGCCGTAGGAGCGGATTCCGGCATGAAGAACGGCATTGCCGTGGTACCAACGGCCGCCGGGGCGGTAGCGCCGCTGCGCGCCATGGTCGCGCCGGGCGATATGGTGTTGGTCAAGGGATCGCGGGGCGTGCGCCTGGAGACGGTCTATGAAAACTTCTGAGACGTTCGATCTCAGGGCGACCTTTCCGCGCCGCGCGGGCATACTCGGCGCCGGCCGCAGCGGGCTTGCCGCGGCCGCGTATTTCCGGTCGAAAGGCGTCGACATTTTCATAAGCGATTCGTGCGCGGTTGAAAAGCTCGAGGCGCTTCTTTCGGCGCACGGGCTCGCGCTTGCGGCGCACGAGGGCGGGGGACATACCGCGGCGCTCCTGCAAACCGACCTCATCGTGATTTCGCCGGGAGCGCGGTCCGACCTGCCGATCCTGCTCCAGGCGCGCGCGCGGGGAATCCCGGTCTGGTCGGAACTCGAACTCGGTTTCCGGGCGAGCGAGGCGAATTTCCTGGCGGTTACCGGTTCCACCGGCAAGAGTACGACCGTATCGCTTCTCGGCGAGGCGCTCAAGGCGGGGGGAAAGGAAACGGCGGTCGCCGGCAATATCGGCATCCCGCTTATCGGCATCACTGCCGGATTGCCGCGTGACGCGTGGATCGCCGCGGAAGTTTCGAGCTTCCAGCTCGAAGGGATCGACCGCTTCAGGCCCAGGGCGGGCGCGGTGCTGAATCTTTTCAAGAACCACCTGGATCGCTATCGCACCGAAAACGACTACTACGCGGCGAAGAAACGGATCGCCGACAATTTCACAAAAGATAATTATCTGGTGCTGAATGTGCACGACGCCAGACTTACCGCATGGGCAAACGCGATGAACAAGCGGACCAACGTGATCTTTTTCGGCAGCATGCCCGGCCCCGGCGACGGCTTCTGGTACGACGAGGGCGCGGGCGCGATCCGTTACCGCTTCGGCGGCGCGCGGGGGACCATTCTTGACGTACGTGATATGCTGATCAAGGGACGCCACAATTTCGAAAACGCGGCGGCGGCGGCGGCGCTGGCCCGGATCGCGGGAATCGGGGATGCGGCCGTCGGCAGGGGGTTCGCGGGTTTCCGGGGCCTGCCGCACCGGCTCGAATTTTCCGGCGAAGCGGCGGGCGTGCGGTACTACAACGATTCGAAATCAACCACCGCCGAGTCGGTGCTGTGCGCCGTGACCGCGTTCGCGGCCCGAGTGCACCTGATCGCGGGCGGCAGGGACAAGGGATGCGATTTTTCTCTTATCAAACCGGCGTTCGGGCGCCAGGTATGCGACGTCTACCTTATCGGCGAGGCCGCCGACCGGATGCAGGGCGAGTGGGGGGAAATCGTGCCGGTATACCGATGCGCTACGCTTGACGAGGCGGTCATGACCGCGGCGCGCCACGGCCTTCCGGGCGACGTGGTCGTGTTTTCACCGGGCTGTTCGAGTTTCGACATGTTTGCCGACTACGAGGAGCGGGGCGATCGTTTCAAGGCGATCGTGGCGTCGTTGTCGGCCGAAAGGACCGTTCGATGAACGCGCAGCGGGAAAATATCGACTGGCCGCTTTTTGCCGCGATCCTGCTCATGCTCGGATTCGGCATCGTGCTGGTCTACAGCTCTTCCTTTGCGCTCTCGCAGAATAAATATGGCGGCCCGGATTACTTTCTCGCCCGCCAGAGCATCCGGGCCCTGTTCGGGATCGCGTGCTTCATGATCTGCGTCAACGTCGACTACCACCGGTGGGGCAACATGAGCGGGTTCGCCTACCTGATTTCCATCGCGCTGCTCGCGGCTCTCTTCGTGCTGCCGTCGCATCATGCAATCAACGGGGCGCGGCGCTGGCTGACCGTCGGTCCGCTGCAGTTCCAGGTCTCCGATTTCGCGCGCATCGCCCTCATCATCTTTCTTGCCCGTAAATGCGAGGAGGCCGGGGGCGAAATACGGCGGTTGACAATGGTGGTTAAGCTCTTGGCGGTCGTCGGCGTCATGTGCGTCCTGGTCCTCGTTGAGCCGAATTTTTCGACCGCGGTCATCATGGGCGGAATCGCGCTGACGATCCTTTTCGTTTCGGGCGCCAACCTCCTGCACCTGGGCGCCATCGTCCTGTCGGCGATCCCGGCGGCGGTGATCCTGGTGCTCGTCGCGCCCTACCGCCTCAGGCGGCTGACAGGTTTCCTCGACCGTTCCGGCCACCAGCATGATATCGGCTATCAGTCATTCCAGTCGCTCGTCGGTCTCGGCAACGGCGGCCTGTTCGGGGTGGGCCTGGGCAAGGGAGAACAGAAATTCTTCTACCTGCCGGAGCCGCACACCGACTTTATCGTGTCGATTCTCGGCGAAGAGATCGGATTCATCGGGCTTCTCGCCATCGGGGCGGTTCTCGCGTTCATCGTCTATCGCGGCATGCGCGTCGCCTTCAGGGCGCCCGATCGCATGGGACAGATCATGGCCTTCGGATTTTCGGCGGCGATCGCGATATATGCAATAGTCAATGCAAGCGTCGCCAGCGGACTCATTCCGACGACCGGCGTTCCCATGCCGTTCCTCAGTTATGGCGGCATGAGCCTCATTTTCACCATGGCCAGCATGGGCGTCGTTCTCAACATATCGAGCAGGTCGAACGGCCGGGTGACGGTGGCGAAGGGAAGGGGAAACCGTGCGGCATTTTAAGAAACGCATCCATTGCGCGGGAATCGGCGGCGCGGGCATGAGCGGACTCGCCGAACTGCTCCGCCACTACGGCCATCGCGTCACGGGCAGCGATCGCGCCGTCTCGGCGGCCGTCGAGCGCCTCGAACGGATGGGGATCCAGGTCCAGACCGGGCATGAGCCTCGTCTTGTCAAGGATGCCGACCTGCTCGTCTATTCGAGCGCGATCCGGGCCGACAATCCCGAACGGATTTACGCCCGCGAGCACGGCATCGCCGAACTCCGCCGCGCCGAGGCGCTGGGAGAACTCATGCGCACGTTTTCCACGATCTGTGTAGCGGGCACGCATGGAAAAACCACGACCACGTCGCTCGTCGGCGCCATTTTGACCGAAGCGAATCTTGATCCCACCATTCTGGTGGGCGGCACGCTGCTCCGCGAAAATGCGCCGCTCGTCATCGGGAACGGCTCGATCATGGTGGCGGAAGCCGATGAGTTCGACCGCTCGTTCCTGGCCATGTATCCGACCATGGCGCTCATCACGAATATCGATACGGACCATCTCGACTGCTTTACCGATCTGGAAGACATACGACGCGCGTTCACGGCTTTCGCGGCGCACCTTCCTTTCTACGGCGAACTGGTCTGTTGCATCGACGATGCGGGCGTGCGCGACATACTGCCGCGGCTTACCTGCTCGTTTGTCACCTATGGAAGTTCGCCGGGCGCGGACTATTCGGCCCGCGCCATCGAGTTCACCGGCGCCACCACCTCGTTCGACGTCTTTCACGGCGTTACCCGACTCGGCAGGGTCGCGCTCGGCATTCCCGGCATCCATAACGCGGTAAACGCCACGGGAGCCGTTGCCGTCGCCATGGAGATGGGCGTTCCCTTCGATTGCATCGGCAAGGCGCTCGGAGAGTTCGGCGGCGTGAAGCGGCGTCTTGAAACGGTCGGCCGCGAGCGGAACGTGACGGTCATCGACGACTATGCGCACCATCCCCGCGAAATCGCGGCAACGCTCGAGGCGGTGCGGAGCGGCGGCTATTCGCGGATCACGGCGGTTTTTCAGCCGCACCTCTTTACCCGGACGCGGGATTTTCTCGACGATTTCGCCCGGAGTCTCGCCAAGGCCGACCGCGTGATCGTCACCGCGATTTATCCCGCACGTGAAGAGCCGATTTCAGGCGTCACCGCCGAGGCCATCGTGGAAAAGTTGCGTATGCTCGGCAGGGCCGATGCTTACTACTGCCCGAAGGCGGCCGATATCGTCGCGGCCGTCGTCGCGCATGCCGCCGACGGTGAGGCCGTGGTGCTCATGGGAGCGGGCGATATCACCGAGACGGCGCGACCCATTCTGGAGGCGTTGCGGCATGGCTAAGCGCATCGGAGCCAACAATAGGAAGCGGCGTTTCGAACGATCCGCAACGCGTCGCATCAGGGGCCGCGTCGCGGCGGTCGCCGCGGCGATACTCGCGGGCGCGATAGTCGGCGCAGCCGTTCTGTACCCCGCCCGTGTCGTTCGCATCGGGTTGTTCGCCGAGCATTTTTTGAAGCCGCACACCTCAATCGTGACGACCATGACGGTGGCCGGCGGCGGGCATGTCACGGCCGGGCAGATCATGGGCCGTCTCGGTTTCCGTTTCCCGATGCCGTTTTCAACGATGAACGAAAAGTTTATGAAGGGGTTTCGCCGGGTGAGCCCGTGGATCGCGGAGGCGAAATTATGCGGGCCGCGTGAGGGCGTCGTCACCGCGATCATTACCGAAAGGAAACCAGTGGCGATCGTGGCGAAGGCTGCGGTCTGCTTTGTCGATACCGCTGGAACGTATATCCCTTTTGATCCGGGCGTCGCGCAGCGCCTGCCGCTGGTGTCGGGCCTGCGCGATTCCGCGGGATCGGGATTGCGGTATTTGACTCATGATGATCGCGAAAGAATGAACCGGTTTTTCCGCGGTCTCGCCGCGTTCGATCCGCGGATCGCTTCCCGCGTGACGCAGGTCTGCTTCGGGCCCCATGGAGCGGCGACCATGTGGTTCGAAGGGAGTCGGACCGAGATCGCGCTCGACGGGAATAACCTTGAAAATTGCCTGGAGCGGCTTGTTCAGCTCCTGCCCTCGGTGCAGAGCGATTCGGGTTTTCCGTCCCGGATCGATCTTTCGTGCCGCAATCTCGCCTTTATAACTGCCGGGGGGAGCGCCAGCGAAGGCGCGGAAAAGGCGCGACAAAAGGGATAGCTATTCAATCGTTGGGGAGGCAGCGCTCATGAAACATAATATCATCGCCGGGCTGGACATCGGCACCACCAAAATCGCCTGCATCATCTGTGATGTTTCGGCCGGAGCCGAGCCGAAAATCATCGGCGTCGGCGTGAGCCGGTCCGATGGACTGCGCAAGGGCGTGGTGGTCAATATCGATAAAACCGTGCAGTCGATCCAGAAGGCGGTCGAGGAGGCGGAACTCATGGCGGGGATCGATGTCGACGCCGTATGGGTCGGCATCGCGGGCGACCATATCCGCGCCATCAACAGCCGCGGCGTGGTCGCCATCTCGCGGCCGCAGAATGAGATTTCTGAAATAGACGTGATCAGGGCCGTCGATGCCGCGAAAGCGGTTTCCATCCCCATGGACCGGGAGATCCTGCACGTGATTCCGCAGGAGTTCGTGGTTGACGACCAGAAGGGCATCAAGGACCCGGTCGGCATCTGCGGCGTCCGCCTCGAAACGCAGGTCCACATCATTACCGGCGCGGTGACGAGCGCCCAGAACATTTACCGCAGCGTAAACAAGGCCGGCCTGAAGGTGATCGATCTCGTCCTCGAACCGCTTGCTTCATGCTATGCGACGCTCGACATGGATGAAAAGGAACTCGGCGTCGCGCTCATCGACATGGGCGGCGGCACGACCGATGTGGCGATTTACTTCGATGAAAGCATCCGCCATACCGCGGTCATCGGGCTCGGCGGCAAAAATGTGACGAGCGACATCGCCATCGGCATCCGCACCCCGATTGAACGGGCCGAGGAGATAAAAAAACAGTACGGCTGCGCCTATTCCGCACTGGTCAAGGGTACCGATTTCATCAGCGTACCGGGCGTGGGCGGCCGGGAACAGCGCGAAGTATCGCGCGCGGTCCTGGCTTCCATCATCGAACCGCGGATCGAGGAGATCCTCTCACTTGTCTTGCGCGAGATCAGGAAGACCGAATTCTGCGACATGCTCGGCGCCGGCATCGTGCTGACGGGCGGCGCGGCGCTCATGGACGGCATCAAGGAACTCGCGGAGAAGGTGCTGGAACTGCCGGTCAAGATCGGCGTGCCCGCCGGATTCGGCGGGCTTACCGAGGCGGCCAGGACCCCGATCCACGCCACCGGCGTCGGCCTCTGCCTGTACGGAATCGAGCAGTTGAACAAAAAACAGTCGGGTAAAGGCAGGGGGAGGGGCGCCAGATCTCCCGGCGGGGACGACTCGTTCAAGCGGATTCTCGACAGAATGCAATCGTGGGTGAAGGATTTCTTTTAACGCGCGGTTCACAACGGCATACAATGTATTTGTCAATACACGCCACACTACTTTTTCCGGGAGGTCGTGATGAATTTTCAGATTGAGGAGCAGTTCGCGACGGTAGCGAAGATGAAGGTGATCGGGGTCGGCGGCGCGGGAGGCAACGCGGTGAACCGCATGGTCGACGCGGGGCTCGCCGGCGTCGAATTCATTTCCGTCAACACGGACGCCATGGCGCTTGACAATAACCGGGCGCCGCACCGGATCCAGATCGGCGAACGGATCACCAAGGGACTCGGCGCGGGAGCCAATCCCGACATCGGCCGGCAGGCCATGGAGGAGGATCGGGACAAGATCGCCACGGCGATCGGTGGCGCGGACATGATCTTCATCACGGCGGGCATGGGGGGCGGCACCGGCACGGGCGGCGCCCCGGTGGTCGCGCAGATCGCCCGCGAGCTGGGCATCCTGACCGTGGCGATCGTCACCCGTCCGTTCCTCTTTGAAGGCAAGATCAGGGACCGGAACGCGAAGCGCGGCATCGAGGAGTTGAACAAGGCCATCGATACCATCATCCTCATTCCCAACCAGAAACTTCTGACCATTGTCGACAATACGACGACGCTCATCGACGCGTTCAAAACCGCCGACGACGTTCTGTACCAGGCGACAAAGGGTATATCCGACCTCATCGCCGTGCACGGTCTTGTCAACCTTGATTTCGCCGATGTCAAAACCATCATGAGCAGCATGGGCGAAGCGCTCATGGGCACCGGCTGCTCCGACGGCGACGCCGCGACGCGGGCGACGTGCGCCGCCGAGGCCGCGATACATAATCCGCTCCTCGACGATATCTCGATCGCGGGGGCCAAGGGCATCCTCATCAATGTCACCGGCGGGGCCGATATGACCCTCTACGACGTTTCGGAAGCGACGCGCATGGTGAACGAGGCGGTCGGCGACGACGGGGAGACCAACATCATTTTCGGCGCGGTTTCCGATCCGACCATGAACGGGAAAATCCGCGTCACCGTGATCGCGACCGGGTTCAACGAACAGAGCATGGGGAAAAAGCGCGATGAACGTGCGATGATGCTCAACGTGCCCGGTGTCAAGAACGAGACGGAAAAGAGCGCGGAGCAGATCAGCATGCCGCTCCAGTTTCCCTTGCGCCATGAGAGAGCCGAGGAGTTCGGGCCTGTATCCCGGGAACGGGGCGGGGCGGCGGAAGTGGAGACCGCGCGAACAACGGCCGATTCAGCGGCTCCCGCGACGACGCAGACGCTGCCCGAACACACCCTCCCGTTTGTTCCGCCATTCCTGCTGCCGGAGGGGAAGCGCCGGGGCGAGCAGCGCGCGCATAGCGACCGGAGTACGGTCTTGACCCAGTACGAGAACGATACGGATATTCCGACGTTTTTACGGAAGCAGATGCAATAGGCGCGTCCGCCCCCTACGCTGTGCGACAGCGGGAACGACGTTGACGAATAGTTCACGCAAGGGCCGTGCGGTCCGGGGCGGTCAGCCCGGGGGCCAGTGCATGGGGCGGCCGCTTAAAATATGTACATGGATATGCGGCACCGATTGCCCGGTTTTTTCGCCGAAGTTGACCACGAGTCGATACCCGTACTCTTTCAGGTTTTCGAGCTCCACCGCCTTGCCGATTACGGCAAAGAGGTCGGAAAAAAGGGAGGCTTCGGCGGGCGGCACCTCATGGATGCCTGCATAGTGTTTTTTTGGCATTGCCAGAAGATGTACCGGCGCCTGGGGGTTATTATCACGGATGACAATAGCGGCAGCGTTGTCGTAAACCGGGGACACAGGAATCTGTTTAGCTATGATTTTGCAGAAGATACAATCAGCCATGCGGTTGGTTCCTCCCCT
>Ga0181530_10003306_pt1 | contig 18117 bp, 11 predicted proteins | sample PEATcosm2014_Bin_42_FD_119769 | JGI IMG/M metagenome (GOLD analysis project Ga0181530, IMG submission 119769) | Peatland microbial communities from MTU Mesocosm Facility, Houghton, MI, USA - PEATcosm2014_Bin10_60_metaG | ecosystem: Environmental > Terrestrial > Soil > Wetlands > Peat | place... | reverse complement strand
GTAATACCAGTAAGCGGCGCCGTGCCATTGATTGGTGCCGCGCTTGGTGGCCATCTGGACCTGCGAGCCGATGGAGTTATTGAAGTCGGCGGTCTGGCTGAACGTGGAGACGCGGAATTCCTCGACGCTTTCCACCGGGGTGGGGACCACCGCCGAAGGGACGGCCCCTTGCTGGGTGCCCCCCATGCCGGTGAAGTTGGTGCCGTACCGGTTGGTTTCGCCGGACATGTCGTCGGAGGCATTGCCGCCATCCAGCATGAAGGTGTTCTGGTCTTCATACGCCCCGGCGGTGTAGCCGGAGAGCGTGACGCCGGGTTGCAGCACCGCCAGCGTGGAAACGTCGCGGCCCAGGTTCGGCAAGGCAATGAGGGCGTTTCCCGATAGAGACGTTCCCACCGCCGCGCTGGTCGTCTGGAGTTCCGCCAGATTGCTGGCTTTGACCTCGACGGTCATGGTGGTCGCCCCAACCTCCAGAGTGGCATTGACGGTCAGCGGCTCGCCGACCTGCACTTGCTGGCTGTCCACCTTATAGACCATGAAGCCCGGTTTGCTGAAGGTGATGTCGTACGTTCCGGAGGGCACGTTGACGAAGACGTATCGCCCGGATTCATTGGTCGACGTAGTTCGCGTGGTGCTGGTCGACTTGTCGGTCATGACGACCTGCGCCGTCGGAACCAGCGCCTGCTGTTGGTCCGTCACCTGGCCGGTGACGGTACTGGTTGAAGTCGCTTGTGACCACGCCGGCGTAGTGCTGAGGCATAGCAGTACCCCCAGCACAACCATCGGCAGTCCATGGAAGAACCGGAAACCACCAAAACGCGAGAGCATTATGATCACCCGTAGGGCAATGTGCCCAACTACCCCGATTCGCCCGGCGGCTTCGCCGTCAGGCTGGAAAAAACAGCAATAGCGCGTCGCGGTTATGGTGCTCCTTTGGCGCGCTACTGCTTGGATAACGTATAAATACACCCTTTTCCCGTTGATTACAAGAGTTTCTCACGCGTTTGTCTGAAATGTTGAGATTCTCAGCGGAGGCCGGTCACAAGCCAAAGAAATAAACTTTAGTGCCAAAAAATGATTGAGTTGCAGGCAGAATCGGGCTCCGGCCGGCCCGGTTTTTGCGGAGGCGTCAGGCAGAATGGAGTCGGTAGAAGAAGGGGAACTGGACTCGATCGAGTCCGGTTTCCCGAAAGGAAGAATATGAATCACGATCTAGCCATACCTGGCCCGGAGACCGCTGCGTCTGGACCGGGCGAATTCGAGCTGGGCACCTGGCTCGGCCGCCGCCAGGCTTTTGGATTGATGGCCGGCAAGGCCGCGGCAGCCGACATCGATTGCCTCCGCCAGATTCGCGACGCCAAGATGTACAAGGGCAAGTGCGGGGATTGGGGAGAGTTCTGCGCTCAATATGTTGGCGTCGGCAAGACCTACGTCAACCGCTTGATCCGGTGCCTGGAGAAATTCGGGCCGCGCTATTTTGAAGTCACACAACTGACACCCGTCTCCGAGCAGGCCTTCGAGGCCATCGCGCCGCACCTCACCGACGAAGGGCTCATTCTCGACGGCGAAACCTTCGCTCTGCGAGCCGACAATTCCCGCCAGGTGGCCGCCGCCGTCGCGGAGCTGCGCAAGCGCGCGGAAGCCTCGCCGGAGAAGAGTCCCAGCCAGATCCTGGAGGAGTGCTTCGAGGATTTGATCCGCCGCGTCATCTCCACCGGCGAGGCGCTCGATAGCGCGGAGAAGCAGGTGATCGTCGAATTACTCTCGCGGCTCAACCAGAGCGTACAGGCGTGCCACGTTCCGCTGCTCGGTTACCAATTCGTCGGGTGAGGTTGGGGCAGCCAATCCCTGGCCAATGCCATGGGGATTCGGCATCATTGAAGGGCGGACCCCCTGGTCCGCGCGGGACGCCCTCGTCCCGCTTCCCTCTCGAAGAATCAGGCGCTTGCCACCATCGACAAGCCGGCCAGGGGGCCGGCTGCGGACGAGGGCGTCCGCCCCACCGGTCAGGATCCGCCGCCGGAGGCGCCTTGGGATTTGCGGAAGGCATCGAGGTTGCTCTGGTCGATCAAAGTGGCGCCGGTGTCGACGAAGGCCGGGAACGGGGAGTGGGTGTCCTGCGCCCAGTTGACGTCGAGAGGGGGGAGTTTATAGTGATGCAGGGCGTCGAGCATCAGAATGCCGAATTGGCCCATGGTGTAGGGCTTCTGCGAAATAGTGGCGGCGATGCGGCCCTTCTTGATCCAATCGAGCGTGTCGGACGGGGTGTCCATGGCGACGATGACCTTGTTCTGGATGTTGTTGCGATCGAGGACGTCGGCCACCTCGGGGCAGGCAACCGCCACCAGGCAGATGAAACCGTCGGGGATGGGCTTGCCTTTGACGATCTCGACGGTGGAATCGAAGGCGATGCGGGGGTCGCCCTTGACGTCGACGGTGCGGACGATTTTGATTTGGGGGTGGCCGTCCAGGACGGACTTGTAGCCGCGCAGGCGTTCGTCGGCGTTTTCCTGAGTGGCCGTGGTGTAGACGACGACCTCGCCCTTGCCGTGGAGGCGCTCCACCAGGACATGGCCGCCCATGACGCCCGCCTGATAGTTATTCGTGCCGATAAAGGTGAGCCGTTTGCTGTCGGGGACGTCGGAATCGACGGTGATGACGGGGATGCCCTTGGCGATGGCGTCGTTGATGGGGCCCTTCATGGCGGCGGCATCGCCGCCGGAGACCAGGATGCCGGCGGGTTTGAGCGTCATCGCGGTGCGAAACTCCTGGACTTCGGCCTGGGGATCGAAGGTATCGGGACCGGCGAGCGCGGACTGGACGCCCGTGCCCATGACGAAGGCGGCGTGATTGAATCCGGCCCAGCCTTCCTGCCAGTAAGCGGACTTCACGTTGGGAGTGACAAGGAAGTATTTTTCCAGCGGATCGTGATGAGAGTTGCTGCAGGCGGTAAGCGCGAGGGCCAGCGCGGCGATGGCCGGGACGGCGACAACGAACATCGTGCGACTTTTCACTGATGAACCTCCTGTTCTGCGATCAGTATATACCGGCTGTTCTGCGCGCGGCTATTGCCTTCCGTCGCCGGCTTCCTGCGCGCCCCGGACGAGTGTGATAGATAATTTCAATCTGCCCCATCAAGAGAATCCGCTTGCAGGGGCGCAAAGCGGCTGCGTGATACTAAGAGACGTGGAGGAGTGTTTGAATCGAAGGGAGGGGGCTGCGGCCAGGGGTCCGAAGAATCTGCAGACCACCGGCGCGTGGCGCGCAATCGAAGCGGAATTCCTGGCGACCGGTCAGGCTTCCCCCGTCGAAAACGCCCTGACGCTGGCTAGAGACGAGGCGGTCGTCGAGGCGTACCGGTTGGCCATCGAACCGTCCTTCCCACGGTCCGTGGCGATGCTGGCCGGCGGCGCTTACGGGCGGGGCCGGACGTTTCCCTACTCCGAATTGGACATCGTGCTCCTGGTCGAATCGGGAACGCAGCCGGACGCGCTCAAGGCACTCCTGCCCGGGTTCGTCCGCCTGCTTTGGGACGCGGGTTTGCGGCCGAACTCCGCGGTGCTCACGGTGGCGGAGTGCCTGGCAGCCGTTGAGCGGGGAAGCGTGTCCGGATTCATCCTGTTGGACCGGCGGCTTCTGGCGGGAGACCGCGGGGTGTACGAGGACCTCGATGGCAGACTGCCGGCCGCACTGGCGCTCGGCGGCCCGAAGATGAGCCAGCGCCTCTGCGATTTGGCGCTCGCGCGTCATGCCCGCTACCAGAACACGCCCCACCACGCGGAGCCGGATGTGAAAGAGGGCCCCGGTGGCTTCGAGGACGCGCGCCTCGTGGATTGGCTGGCAATCTGCAAAGGGGAGCGCGAAGGACCAGGCGGCGGGCTGGACACCGAAGAAGCGTTCGTTTCGTCGGCGCGCTGTTTCTTGCATTACCGTGCCGGGTGCGACCACAACGTTCTGGATTTTGAAGCGCAGCAGAGCCTGGCGCGCCAGGCCTTCACGCGCGGCCGGGCTTCGGCGGACTGGATGCGCGGGTATTTCCAGTGCGCGCGCTCGATTTTCAACCAGGCGCGCCGGGCCATCGAGGGAGCCGGGCTGAGCCAGAGCTCGCTGCTGGAGAACTTTCGCGACTACCGCTCCCGGCTCTCGAACCAGGAATTCACGGTCTCGCGCGATCGCTTGTTCTTGCGCAACCCGGCGCAACTTGCCGGCGATCCCGCGCTGGTATTCCGGATGCTCGAGTTCATCTCCCGCCACGGTGTCGCGCCGGCGGCGGAAACCGAGCGGAGGCTGGAAGCGTCGCGCCAGGCTTTCGCGGCCTGCTGGGCCCAATCGCAGCCGCTCTGGGGCGCGCTCCGGACCGTCCTGGGGCGCCCGCATGCAGCCATGGCGCTGCGGACGCTGGACACCACCGGTCTGATGAGCGGGCTGTTTCCCGAGTGGGGCGCCATCCAACACCTGGTGGCGGCGGACTCGGAGTACCGTCATACCGTAGGCGAGCATGCCCTGCGGACCATCGAATACGCGATCGAATTGGGCTCCTCCGCCAACCCGGAGCGGCAGCGGTTCGCGGCGTTGCTCTCCGAGGTCGATGACGTGACGCTGCTTCTGTTCGCGCTTCTCTTTCACGACATGGGGCGGGGCGGCGCCGATCCCTTGGGGCTCGCGGCGGAGCGGGCGCGCCAGGCCATGGCGCGTATTCAGATGCCGGATGACGCGCGGAGCACGGTGGAGTTTCTGATCCGCCATCAGTCCGACCTTTCCGGCGCTGTGAGCGGGCGCGACATGGACGACCCGGCGGCGGTGCGCCTTCTGGCGGAGCGGGTGGGCACCATCGAGCTTTTGAAGCCCCTGCTGGTCATGACTTTTGCCAGAACCGTGGCCCTCGGCCCGGAGGACAAGATTCCCTGGCGCCTGGAGCAATTGTGGCGCGCGTATAGCGCCGTCCAGCATGAACTGATGCGCGAACTGGAGACCGATCGAATCCAGCAGGTGCCCGAGGACCTTCCCGGCAATGCGGAGTTCATCAGGGGATTTCCGTTACGCTACCTGCGCGCGCACTCTTCGGCCGCGATCGCGGAACATCTGCAACTTTTCGAGCTGAGCCGGCCGGCCGGGGTGGCCGTAAGGCTGGACCCGCTGGAAGGCGCGTACCGGCTTACGATCGTGGCGCGCGATAAGCCGTTCCTGTTTGCTTCGTTTGCCGGAGCGATTTCCAGTTTCGGCATGGACATTCTGAAAGCCGAAGCCTTCTCCAACGCAGCCGGGGTGGTGCTGGATATGTTCGTTTTCGCCGATCCGAAACGCATGCTCCAGCAAAACCCGGGCGAAGCCGACCGCCTGAGCGACCTGATCCAGCGCATCGCGCTCGGCAGGACGGACGCGCAGAGGTTGATGCGAGGCCGCGGGCTGCCGGACGCCGGCAAGCGGGCTGCGCCTCCGCAAGTGCAGTTCGATTCCGAAGCCTGCCCCACGGCGACATTGGTGGAGATCGAAACGGAAGACCGGCCGGGACTGCTGTATAGCCTGGCGACCGTGTTCTCGTCCAACGGGTGCAATATCGACGTGGTGCTGGTCGACACCAAGGGCCGCCGCGCCATCGATGTGTTCTATGTGGCGCACCAGGGGCGCAAGTTGTCGCCGGACGCGCAAGAGAGCCTGAAGGAGAAGCTTCTGGCGGCGTGCTGAGAGGGCCGCCGGTGGAAACTTTCCCATTGTCCCGCGGCCAAGCCCGCTATGCCAGCTTGTAGGGCCGCCCGCGGTACATTCCGACGCGCTCGACGCTCTTGATGCGGATCAGTTGGACGCTTACGTTGTCGTTGCCGTCGCGTTCGTTGGCGGCGTCAATCAGCTCGCGGGCCGCGGCGTTCAGGTCGGTGTTGCGAGTCACTATGTCGGCCATATCGGCGGCCGGGACTGCGCCGTGCAGCCCGTCGGAGCACAAGAGGAGCACATCGCCGCTCAGGACCAGGTGGTCGCTGGTCTCGACCCCGACGAACATGGCGTTGCCGAGCGAGCGGGTGAGAATGTGCCGCGTTTCGGCTTCGGCCGCCTCGCGGGCGGAGATCAAACCCAGGCGCGCCTGCTCGCCGACCACGGTATGGTCGCGCGTGAGCGCGGTGGCCTGGCCGTGCCGGATGGAGTAGCATCGCGAATCGCCCACGTGCGAAACCACCACGCGGTCGAACCGCAGAGCGCATGCCACCAGGGTAGTGGCCATGGCCGCGCCGCGGCTCTTGCCGGCCAGCCCGGTTTCGAAGACCTTCTCATTGGCGGCCTGAACCAGGCGCGGCAATAACGACCTGAGCCGCTCGCCGCGGGCGGCCCGCCGGAAACCGGCGAGCAGCGTCTCCACCGCCGTGCGGGAAGCCACCTCGCCCCGCGCCTGGCCGCCCACGCCATCGGCCAGCGCAAACAGCCAGCCATGGGCGCGCTGCTCCGGAACTTCGGGGAGCACGCAACCCAGGTAGTCTTCGTTGCTTTCGCGCACCCGCCCTCGGTCGGAAGCCTGGGCAAATTCCAGATCCAGCATGGTTACCCTTACGCTGCGGCATTCACGCCCGGCCCGTCACCAGGGTGGTGCGTCCACTGGCTTTGTTGGAACGTATGAAGTAGAGCCCGCCGTAAATCGCCCATACCGCGGCAATCCCGAGAGCCAGCAGCGGTTCCATCTTGGTGCCATACCCCAGGAACGGCCCGATCACATAGAAGGCCATGCACGTCAGGTTCGCGACCAGCCCGAAGATGGGGATCAAAAAGTGGCGCCATGGACTGTACTGGGGATGCTTGTGGAACGCCACCATGCAAGTCACCGCGCTCAGCGCGTACAAAACGAACGTGCCGAAATTGGAAGCCAGGGTGACCGTGAGAAGCGAGTTGGGCAGCGCCGCCATGGCGTCGTGAGAGAGGTATCCGAAACTCGACCAGAAGCCCTGCGGGAGAGCCTTGACGGTGGCATCCGTCAAAGCGCCGGTGTCGCCGAAAAGATTGCTGACGGTAAGGCATCCCACCACGGCGGAAATCGCCGCCAGCGTCCAGATGGCTTTATGGGGTGTGAGGTTGCGCGCGTGCAGCGCTCCCATGGAATCCGGCAGTTCCGCATCCTTGCCCATGGCGTAAGTCACGCGCGCGCCCGTGTTCATGCAGGAGAGCGCGGTGCCGATGAGCGCCAGGAATACGGTGAAGGCCTCGAACTCCATGAAGATCCGCCCGTTGCCCGGCCCGAGGATGGCGTTGCCCACCACCACCATCATGTCGCCGATGGGCGCGGCCGACCCCGTGGCGCTTTGCATGGTGTAACCGCTATTGAGAAAGTAGTTGGCCGCGAAATACTCGAAGAGATAACAGAATGCCCCCTGCACCACCAGCGACGTAATCACCGCAATGGGGATGTGGCGCTTGGCATCTTTGGCCTCCGCGCCCATGGCCGTCACCGATTCGAATCCCACCAGGATCAGGATGGCGATGGTGGCTTGCACGAACATCCAGCCGAAGTTGTGCATTCCAACCACCGAGCCGGCGGTGGGGTGTGAGAGGAAATTGCCCTTGTCGTCCTTTTCGGGATAGGCGATCTGGAACGGCACGGGCTTGCCGGCGGCGTCGAGCAGGGGCTTGGGGACGCCACTGCCGTCGCGAACGACGACGTCCGCCGGTTTTCCGTCAACGGTCTGTCGCCCGGTCGAAAACTGATACGAGTACGCGTCGCCGGAAGCGGCATCGAACTGATACGCCACGCTGCCCGGAGCGTGGTTCAGGCGATACCCCAGGGCCATCACCGAGAAGACCACCAGGGCGCTGATCTGAATGACATTGATGGCCGCATTGACGGTCGTCGAACCGTTCACGCCGCGATGGGCGATGTAGGCGACACCGAACGAGAACAGGATGGCGATGGCCATCATGAACATGGGTCCGGGGTTGGAGGCGCTCATGAACGAAGGCCAGATGGTTCCGGCGAGGTAGCCCACCAGGATTCCCATGACGCCCACCATCACGCCCGGATAAAGCCAATAGTACAGGTGCGAGCCCCAGCCGACTATGAACTTCGCAAGGCGCGCATACGGCCAGGCCGCCTCGTGGTTGAGAAACGACTGTTCGGCAAAGTAATACGAGCTCCCCGTCCCGGGATAGAGCTTGGCCATCTCGGCGTAGCAGACCGCCGTGGCAAGGCAGAGCAGCAGGGCCAGCACGATGCCCGCCCACATGGACGGCGCAGTGGCGCCGGCGGTGCCTTGCGCGAGGAACGTCAGCCAAAGGAATGCGCCGGGCGCGATGAGCGCCATCGCATTCATCGTCAGGCCGGTCAGGCCTAAAGTCGGCTTCATGGTAACTTCGGCGTTGTCTGCCATGGTTTCTCTCTGTGTGGGGATCAGGTGGCGTTGCGGCAGGGGACGCGGGCTCGGCGGCTGGAATCGCGCAATACTTTCTCCGCAAGGTAATCCCCCCAACAAGGTGAAGTGAATACTAGGCACGAAGGTACGTTGCGCGCCGTGGAGGGCGATTCCGACAAGGGCCGCCCTAATGACCGTTTGGTTACGGTTGAGTTTAGACCTTGCGGTTCGGGAAGGGAAATAGATAATTTTTATCGGCGCAATCTGAAAATTGCCGTTCGCGCCCGTGCGTCGCGCGCATGCGGATCGGGTATCCTCAAATCTTAGTCTTAAAGGACATGACCCAGGCGCCGGCTCCCGTGTTGTCCGAGATTGCGCAAGCGCTCTGTGCCGCGTTGACCCTGATGGTTCCCCTGGCGGGCGCGGGACTGGCTCTGACGCATGCGGGACTGGGCCGCTCGCGCAGCGCCGCTCACGCCATGCTGGGTTCCGTCTGTGTCATAGCGGTGGCGATGCTGGCGTATTTCGTCTGCGGGTGGTCGTGGCAAGGATTTCCCGGAGGGCCGGCGCGCGTATTCACGGCGGCCGGCAAAGCGTGGAACTGGATTGGAGCGGAGCCGTTCTTTCTTCGCGGCCTGCCGCTCGATGGATCGCGGGCGGCACTCACGGCGTGGCTGCAGATGTTCAGCGTGGGCATTGCCGCGCTGATTCCGCTGGGCGCCGGAAACGACCGCTGGCGGTTGGGCGCCAGTTGCGCATCCACGGCTCTTCTGGCCGGTTGGACCTATCCGTTATTCGCGCACTGGGTTTGGGGTGGGGGATGGCTGGCTCAACTTGGCCTCAATCAAGGCTGGGGTTATGGCTTTCTGGATGCCGGCGGCGCCGGCGTGATTCAGGCGGTGGGCGGCCTTACGGCTCTTTCGATTGCCTGGATGCTGGGTCCGCGCCGCGGGAAGTACGCCGCGGACGGCACGCCCGCGGCCATCCCGGGTCACAATGCGGTGCTGGTCCTGTTTGCCTGTTTTCTGACCTGGCTGGGATGGATTGGCCTGAATGGCAGCGGGAGTCTGCTCCTGATGGGAGGCTCCGCCGCCGGGGTGACGCTGGTGGCGGTCAACACCACGCTATCCGCCGCGGCCGCCGCGCTGGCCGCGGCCGGCATCACGCGCGTCCGTTTCGGCAGGCCCGATGCCTCGCTCTGCGCCAACGGGTGGAACGGCGGCCTGGTGGCCAGCAGCGCCGCCTGTGCATTCGTCAGTCCCGCCTCCGCGGCAATCGTGGGAGCGATTGCCGGCGTGCTGGTCACGCTCTCGGTGGAGTGGCTCGACGCGCGGCTGCGAGTGGACGACCCGGCGGGCTCGATTTCGGTGCATGCCGTCGGTGGTCTCTGGGGAGTGCTGGCGCTGGGAATCTTCGCGCGAATTCCGCGGGGCTGGGTGCTCAACGGAATTAGCGCGGGCAATCCGAACCAGTGGCTGGCGCAACTGGCCGGCGTGGCGACGCTGGCCGGATTCGTATTGCCGATGACGTATGGGCTGAACCGGCTTCTGAACCGGTTCTACCCGCAACGCGTTTCCGCCGAGGGCGAGCCGCACGGCTTGGACTTGTACGAGCTGGGCGCCGGCGCCTACCCGGAATTTGTCATCCATCGCGAAGACTTCAGACCAAGATAGACTGGCCGGTTTTTATGACTACCTATAAGGCATTGGCGGTACTGTTTACGGCTGCGCTGCTGGAAGCGGGCGGCGACGCCCTGGTTCGGAAAGGCCTGCACGCGTCCGCTACGCTGCGCATCGGGTTCCTGTTGGCTGGAGCCGTGGTTCTGTTCGCGTACGGGTGTACGGTGAATGCGCCCCCGTGGGATTTCGGGCGGTTGCTGGGAGTTTACGTGGTGTTCTTCTTCGTGGTCGCCCAGGTCATCAACCGGCTGGCATTCGGGCGCGCGCCGAGCGCGCGCGTGCTGCTGGGCGGCGCGTGTATCGTCATCGGCGGGCTGATCATTTCCGGGACGCCGCTGTGAGGACGCGCGGTGGCCAGTGCCGCTGGTGGATTCGCCCGATTAATTATTTCGATTGGAAGTCCGGGGGTCCGCGTCCTTAGAATTGAGGATGGCGAGACGCGAACCCGAGATGGCGAAAGGAGACACCCGTGAGTCCCAAGGAAGTCCTGGAATTTGCCGCTAAGAACCATGCCAAGCAATTGGATCTGAGGTTTACCGATATTCCGGGCTTGCAGCACCACGTTTCCTACCCGATCGGCGAGTTGGAGGCGAGCAGCTTCGAAGAAGGCTTCGGCATGGATGGATCGAGTATCCGCGGTTGGGCGGCGATCCACGAAAGCGACATGCTGCTGATCCCCGATCCCACCACCGCGTTCCTGGACCCGTTCGCCGAAACGCCCACGCTGGTGATGTACGGCGACGTCAAGGACCCGATCACCAAGCAGCGATACGAGCGCGATCCCCGCTGGATCGCCCAGAAGGCGGAACTGTACCTGAAGAACACCGGCGTCGCCGATACCGCCTATTATGGCGCCGAAGCCGAGTTTTTCATCTTCGACAGCATCAGTTTCGACCAGAACCAGCACTCCGGCTTCTATTTCATCGACGCCGAGGAAGGCCGCTGGAATTCGGGGCGCCGCGAAAACAACCTGGGCTACCGGCCGCGCTACAAGGAAGGATACTTCCCGGTGCCGCCGACCGACCACTACCAGGATCTGCGCAGCGAAATGGTGCAGACCATGATCCAGTGCGGCCTGAACATCGAGTGCCACCATCACGAGGTTGCCACTGGCGGGCAGTGCGAAATCGACCAGCGGTTCGACAAGCTGGTGAAGTCCGCGGACAACATGATGCTGTACAAGTACGTCATCCGCAACGTGGCCAACCGGCACGGCAAGACGGTGACCTTCATGCCCAAGCCGATCTTCGCGGATAACGGCAGTGGCATGCACTGCCACCAGAGCTTGTGGAAAGACGGCAAGCCTCTGTTCGGTGGCGACGGCTATGCGGGCCTGAGCCAGATGGCGCTGCACTATATCGGCGGGCTGCTGAAACACGCGCGCTCTCTGTCGGCCATCATCGCCCCCACCACCAACAGCTACAAACGCCTGGTGCCGGGCTACGAGGCGCCGGTGAACCTGGCTTACTCGCGGCGCAACCGCTCGGCCGCCTGCCGCATTCCGATGTACTCGGCCAGCCCCAAGGCCAAGCGGGTGGAATTCCGGCCGCCCGATCCGGCCGCCAATCCTTACCTGGCGTTCGCCGCGATGCTCATGGCGGGACTGGACGGGGTATTGAATAAAATCCATCCGGGCGAACCGCTGGACAAGGACATTTACGACCTGTCGCCCGAAGAGATGAAGAGCGTGCCCTCGATGCCGGGGTCGCTGGACGAAGCGCTGGCGTGCCTGGAGAACGATCATGGGTTCCTGTTGAAGGGGGAAGTGTTCACCGAGGAACTGGTCGAGACGTTTATCGATTACAAGCGGAAGAACGAGGCGGAAGCGGTGCGTTTGCGGCCGCACCCTTACGAGTTCGCACTGTACTACGACATTTAAGCGCGGCATCGCCGGCACCCGCTTGCTTCCAGACGATATCCTGACGGTTTCTTTACGTCTTCTTTATGCCTTGCCGCCTAAAATGGCGTGAGTGAAGACCGTTCCCGGGGACCTCGGTGATACCATAGGCGTTCGGCTGATCGGCGTTCGGAACGCGAGAACCGGCGGGAGGCATCGTGGAAAGCCCCTCTAGCCCGGATGTGGCAATCTCCCGCGTGCCGCTTTCCGCTACGGTATCTTCCATGGCGTGCTTGCGTCCCGGCGACCAACTCGTTCACTATCGTATCGAGGAGCTGGTGTCGCGCAGCGGAATGGCCTCCATTTACCGCGCCACCGACATGCGCACCGGCCGCCCGGTGGCCATCAAGATCCCCCATCCGGATATGGAAGCCGACCCGGTGCTTTTCGACCGCTTCAAGCGCGAGATCGAAATCGGCGAGAAACTCGACCACCCGGGCGTGATGAAGGTGCTGGACAGCGGCGAACCCGGCCAGGTCTATATGGTGATGGAGTGGGTGGAGGGCCGCCTGCTTCGAAAACTGCTGGCTGAGAACCGCAAGTTTCCGGTGGAGCGGGCCCGCGCCATCGCCATCGCCATCTGCGACGCTCTGGATTACATTCACCGGAACGGCGTGGTGCACCGCGATCTCAAGCCCGAGAACATCATGATCGACGGCGAAGACCGGATCAAGCTGATCGACTTTGGGATTGCCGGAAAGGCCGGAGCGCGGCGGCTGACGTTCGGCAAGCTATCGCAGATTGCGGGGACGCCCGATTACATCTCGCCGGAGCAGGTCAAGGGGAAACGCGGCGACGGGCGCAGCGACATCTACTCGTTGGGAGTGATTTTGTACGAAATGGTAACCGGAGCCACGCCTTTTGAGGGAGCCAATCCGTTTGCCGTCATGAACGACCGCCTGGTGAACAATCCGGTGCCGCCGCGCGAACTCAATCCCGAGATTTCGCCGGAGCTTCAGGAAGCGATTTATCGCGCCCTGGAGCGCGAACCGAAGAACCGCTACTCGACGGCCAACGAATTCGCCTGGGACCTGGAGCATCTGGACCAGGTGGCCGTGTCCGACCGCACGGAGCTGCGCGATTGGAAGCGGCGGCGCGCGCCATGGCTGAAGCGGGTTTTGTTCTACGTTGCGATGGCGCTGATTCCGGTGGTCATCTTAGGGCTGTTGATGCTGCTTGCCCGGCGGCATTGAGACTGTCGTCTCATTCGGGCATTCACGGGCGCGGGCGGCGGATGCTATCCTGAAATCTTGATCCCCTCAATGCTTGTTCGTCTGTCTCTGTTATGCTCCGTGGCGGCCCTGGCGGCGGCTCAACCGAATGCCCTGCTGGATGCCATGTCGCAGGAACTGGCGCGGAACTTCAACATTTTGAAGCAAAAGGCCGATCCGGCGCCGTACTTTTTGAGTTATGAGATTACCGAGACGGAGAGTCATTCGCTCACCGGCACACTGGGCACGGTGGACGTCAATTACGGCGGAAAGAACCGCACGCTGGACGTGTCCGTACGGGTGGGAACCCCGGCACTCGACAATTACCACCGCACCGGCGGTAATGCGGGACGGTTCACGTCGGGTTCGGCCATCACCTACGAAGATAACGTGGATTCCATCAAGCGGCAGTTGTGGCTGGACACGGACCGGGCATACCGGACGGCGGCGGAGCGGCTGATCCGCATCAAAACGAATACCGAGGTGCAGGTGGCGGCGGCGGACGCGTCGGGCGATTTTTCGAGCGAGCCGCCTTCGGTCGCGGTGGAATCGCTGCCCAAACTGAGGTTCGATACGGACGGCTGGACCGAGCGGGCGCGCAAGCTTTCGGCGCGCTTCGGGAACTACCCGAGCGTGCTGACATCGCACGTATCGGTATCGGCGATGACCGACACGCGTTACTTCGTGAATACGGAAGGCTCGCGGATCGCGCACGGGCGCGGGTTCGCGCGGGTGGTGATTTCGGCATCCGGGAAGGCCACCGACGGGACCGACGTGTCGTCCTACCAGACGTTCGAGGCAGTGGACCCGGATGGACTGCCGGACGACAAGACGCTGACGGCGGCCATCGACCGGGTGGCCGGCGACGTGGTGGCGCTGCTGCGCGCGCCGGAAGCCGAGCCGTTCGTGGGGCCGGCGATTTTTTCGGGACAGGCGGCGGGCGTGTTCTTCCACGAGATCTTCGGGCACCGCGTGGAAGGCCACCGGCAGAAGGACGAAAGCGAAGGGCAGACGTTCACCAAGAGCGTGGGGACGAAAGTGCTGCCGGACTTCCTGTCGGTGGTGTTCGATCCGACCGAGCGCAAGGCCGCGGGCGTGGATTTGAACGGGTGGTACGACTACGACGACGAAGGCGTGAAGGCGCGGCCGGTGCTGGCGGTGGACAAGGGCGTGCTGAAGACGTTTCTGATGTCGCGCGCGCCCATCCAGGGGTTCGATCATTCGAACGGGCACGGGCGGCGGCAGCCGGGGCTGGAAGTGGTTTCGCGGCAGTCGAACCTGATCGTCGAGTCGTCGAATACGGTTTCGGATGCGCGGCTGCGGCAGATGCTGATCGAAACGGCGAAGAAGCAGAACAAGCCGTATGGTTTGTATTTCCGCGACATCACGGGCGGGTTTACCACCACGGCGCGCGCGGGCCTGCAGGCGTTCAAAGTGATTCCGGTGATTGTGTACAAGGTGTACACGGACGGGCGCGCGGACGAATTAGTGCGGGGCGCGGACATCGTGGGCACGCCGCTGGCGAGCTTCGCCAAGATTCTGGCGACCTCCGACAAGCTGGAAGTGTTCAACGGCTATTGCGGCGCGGAATCGGGCACCGTGCCGGTGTCGGCGGTGTCGCCGGCGATCCTGGTGTCGGAGATCGAGATCGAAAAGAAGGCCAAGTCGAACGACCGGCCGCCGCTGCTTCCCCAACCGACGGACATGGAGCGGAAGGGAGCGGGGAAATGAGAATCCTGCTGGCGGCGGCGGGCGCGGTGGCTTTGACGGCCGTGGCGATTGCGCAGGCGCCGGCGACGGACCCCATGATCGCGGCCATGCGGGACGAGGCGGCCCGATCGAGCAAGCTGAACCTGCCCAACCTGGAGCCGCCGTACTTCGTGGAGTACGTGCTGGACGAAGCCGATGCGTTCGCGGTGACGGCCAGCCTGGGCGGGCTGGTTTCGCGGCGGCGGGATGTGTTCCGCGAGCCGGAAGTGCACGTGCGGGTGGGCGACTACAAGTTCGACAACACCAATTTCCAGGGCGGCGGATTCGGCGGGTCGCGTTACGACCTGGAGAGTTTCCCGGTGGAGAACGTCTATCCGGTGCTGCGGCGGTACCTGTGGCTGGAGACCGATTCGGCGTACAAGGCGGCGCTGGAAGCGATCTCGCGCAAGCGCGCGGCCATGCGCAACATTCAGCAGGGCGATCCGCTCAACGATTTCGCGCACGCCCAGCCGGTGCACTTTGTGCAGGCGTTCGGACGCCTGGCGATCGACGAGAACGAATGGGCCGGCCGGGTGCGGACGCTCTCGGGAATCTTCGCGAAGTTCCCGGAAGTGAAGAACTCGGAAGTGGAGCTGCAATCGGCCGAGGGCGGCTACTACGTGGTGAACTCCGAGGGCACGGAAGTGAAGGCGGTGGAAAACGTCACGTACGTGCGGGCCCGCGCGACGGCGCAGGCGGCGGACGGGATGACGGTGCGGGACGCGATGGCTTTCCATTCGCTGGACCTGGCGCACATGGCTTCGCAGACCGAGATGGAGCGCGGCGTGACGGCCCTGGCGGAGAACGTGGTGGCGCTGTCCAAGGCGGCCAAGGGCGAAGACTACAGCGGGCCGGTGCTGTTCGAAGGCATGGCGGGCGCGCAGGTGTTCGCGGAAGTGCTGGGCAAGAACCTGGCGCTGGCGCGGCGGCCGGCGGGCGGGCGCGGCGGCGCCGCTCCGGCAGGCGATCTGGAAGGGCGCATGGGAGCGCGGGTGCTGCCGGATACGTTCGACGTGGTGGACGACCCGACGCAGAAAGAATGGCGCGGCCGTCCGCTGTTCGGCTCGTATGAAGTGGACCGCGAAGGCGTGATGGCCAAACCGCTGCGGCTGGTGGAGAAGGGCGTGCTGAAAGCCTTTCTGCTGACGCGGCAGCCGGTGAAGGGTTTTGAAGGCTCGAACGGGCGGGCGCGGCTGCCGGGAGCGGGCGCTTCGAGCTACGCCGACATCAGCAACCTGTTTGTGAGCTCGAGCGAGACGGTGCCGGCAGCGGAGCTGAAGAAGAAACTGATCGAGCTGATCGGAGCGCGCAACAAGCCGTACGGGGTGATTGTGCGCAAGATGGATTTTCCCTCTTCGGCGGCGATTGACGAAGTGCGGTCGCTGCTGCAGGCGTCGCAAGGCCAGGCCCACCCGGTGAGCATGCCTCTGCTGGTTTACAAAGTTTTCCCGGACGGGCGCGAGGAACTGGTGCGGGGGCTGCGATTCCGCGGATTCACGGCGCGCTCGCTGAAAGACATTCTGGCGGCGGGGGACGACCAGGCGGTGTTCGAGTTCCTGGACAACGAGGCGCCGTTCGCGCTGATCGGGGGCGCGTCGTTCCTGGCGGAAACCTGCGTGGTGGCGCCTTCCATCCTGATCGACGATCTGGAGCTGCATCCGGCCGAAGAGGAGCAGCCGAAGCTGCCGGTGGTGCCGGCGCCGGACATGAAGCGGTAACGCGGCTGTGCGCCTCCTTGGCCGATACGTATTCCGGGAAATCCTGACGAGCTCGGTGCTGGGCACGCTGCTGGCGACGTTCGTAATGTTCCTGCACAGCGCGGACTCGCTGTTCAAGCTGCTGGTGGGGAGCAGCCCGGGACCGCGGACGGTATTGACCCTGCTGGCGCTGGTGCTGCCGCCGGTGCTGCCGTTCACCATTCCGTTCGGCGTGCTGATCGGGATTCTGGTCGGGCTGGGGCGGATGGCGTCGGACTGCGAGATCGTGGCCATGCGCGCGGCGGGCGTCTCGAGCCGCAAGGTGATTGCGCCGGTGCTGTTATTCGCGGCCCTCGGGATGGGGATGGCGGCATGGGCGTCGCTGCGGCTGACGCCATACTCGATCAACGAGAGCACGCGCATCATCAGCGAACTGGAAGCCAACCGGCTCACGGCGGAGATTCCGCCGCGGTTCTTCGACGAAGATTTTCCGAACACCATTCTGTACGTGGACGAGGTGGGGCAGACGCCGGCGGGAGCGCCGACTCCGTGGCGCGGCGTGTTCCTCGCCGACACGACGCCGCCGGAGGAGCGGAAGAAAGGCATCGCCGAGAAAGCCGACGGGCCCATGATCACGGTGGCGCGGGAAGCCGTTGCGGTATCGGAGCCCAAGAACAACCGGATCGAGCTCTCCCTGCGCAACTTCGCGCAGCACGAGATGGGCAAGGACCTGATCTCGCACAACTACGCGTCGCCGAGCGGCGTCGAGGAGCTCCAGGCGAAGCCGCCGGAGCAGGCGGCGCAGAAGCCGCGGGCCATGAGCACGCGGCAACTGATGCGCTACCAGGGGCCGGACCGGATCGAGGCGGCCATCGAGTTGCAGCAGCGATTCGCGCTGCCGGTGGCGAGCATGATGCTGGCGCTGGTGGGTATCCCGTTGGGGATCGCAACCCGCAAGGGCGGCAAGTCGGCATCGTACGTGATCGGCGTGTTCCTGGGCTTCTTCTGCTATTACCTGGCCTACATAGCGCTGGTGAACGTGGCCAAACAAAAGGCCCTGCCCGTGCCGGTGGCGAGCTGGCTGCCGGATGTGGCGTTCGGGATTGCCGGAGTGATCTTTCTGGTCCGCATGGAGCAGCCCGGAGATCGCGATCTGCTGGCAAGCCTGGCGGCGGGGATGACGCGGCTGTTCGGGCGGATCAAGCCGCGGCCGGCGAAGGGCGTGGAGCGGGCGCGGTACTGGAGGATTGCGCTGCTGCCGCAGATCGTGGACCGATACGTTCTGACGAATTTCCTGTTTTACCTGGGGATCGTGCTGGCGGCGTTCGTCTCCATGTTCCTGGTGTTCAACTTTTTCGAGCTGACCGGGGACATGATCCGGCACAACATCTCGCTCAGAAAGATGTTGACGTACCTGTTCTTCCTCTCACCGATGCTGATCTACGAGTTAACGCCGATCTGCGTGCTGGTTGCGGTATTGGTGAACCTGGCGGTGCTGAGCAAGCAGAACGAGGTGACGGCCTTCAAAGCCTGCGGCGTGAGCCTGTACCGCATGGC
>Ga0181530_10003304_pt1 | contig 18124 bp, 14 predicted proteins | sample PEATcosm2014_Bin_42_FD_119769 | JGI IMG/M metagenome (GOLD analysis project Ga0181530, IMG submission 119769) | Peatland microbial communities from MTU Mesocosm Facility, Houghton, MI, USA - PEATcosm2014_Bin10_60_metaG | ecosystem: Environmental > Terrestrial > Soil > Wetlands > Peat | place... | reverse complement strand
TCAACCCCATCGAACATCTCTGGGCCGCATTCAAGACCCGCCTGCGTAAAGAGCTTTCCAACGCAATCAACCCCTTCCTTTTTATCGCCAATATGTGCCAATGTTATTGTTAATTGCTATAAATTATGGACTCTTCAAATCAACCAGAAACTGCTGAAGCCTACAACAATCGTGGTCATGCAAGGAAAGCTAAAGCTGACTTCGATGGCGCTATTGCCGATTACAGCAAGGTGATTGAGCTTAAACCTGATGCTGCTGTTGGTTATTACAATCGTGGCGATGCGAAGCGGCTCAAAGGCGATTTGGATGGTGCGTTGGCAGACTATAATCAAGCTTTTGAACTAAAGCTTAATGTGGCTCAGGCTTATAACAATCGCGGCGAAGTTAAACGTGCGAAAAATGATCTGGATGGTGCACTGGCTGATTACAACAAAGCTATCGAACTCAAACCGGATTTCTCTCAAGCTTACAGTAATCGTGGACTTTTGAAACGAATCGCCAAAAATTTTGATGGCGCACTAGCCGATTACGACAAGGCAATTGAACTTAAACCTGATTCGGCGGAAGCCTATAATAATCGCGGGCTTTTGAAACAAATCAAAAGTGACTTGAATGGCGCACTGGCTGATTACGATAAAGCTATCGGAATTAAACCCGACTCGGCGATAATCCGTAAGAATCGGGATGGAGCATTGCAAGCAATAAAAGAAAACTCGCTCGTGTTGCGGACGGATTTTTCAAACGAGTCTGCTTGGAAAGCAGTTTGCGCCGCCATTCAAGACCTGGATGCAGAATTTTCTGCCAATGTGAATTTTGTCAGCGAGCAGAAATATGATGGTCTTGAGACTGACAAACTACTTCCATTGCTTTCGGGAATGTCGCCTCAATCTTTTGCTTTCATCGTTGACAATATCGCTCTCACAAATCCAGAGCATGCCATTTTGGTTGTTGATTTGAAGGATAAACCGGGCCAGACGTTTCGAGTCATACCTTCTGCATTGTGGGAGGTTGAAAACAATCTTTCGATTGCCAACATGGATTTTGAAGAATTTGCCAGCGCAGTTGGCAAAGACGGGATTTTTCGTGGTTTCTCCGAAGAATAATCTCAATCAACACAACAACGACTTCCTGTTTTTGTTTTCACTGGGCATCGGCTAAACTTGGCGCATGTATTCGCCGCCGCTCGCCCGCGCTTGCGTGAACCATTTTTCTGGCGCATTATTTTCCCATTCAAAGCGGATTTTTACACGGCAGGCCGTGATGAGTTCAATGCCTGGGCTTTTCGCAATTCGCGGAAAATGGAATATCGCGGTGAATTGATCGTCATCGCGCCGCCGGAATATGTCATCGTCCGCAAGCTGGAATATTTTCGCGAAGGCCATTCGGAAAAGCATCTGCGCGACATCCGCGCCATGCTTGCCGTGTCCGGCGAACAGTTGGATCGCGCGACGTTGAACGAATGGATTCAGCGGCAGGGCTTGGAATCAGAATGGCGGCAAGCTGTTTAAGAAGTTCTCGCGGCTTCCTGCTTTTGTTTTCACCGCGCTTCGGTTAGAAATGTTTCCATGTATTTGCCGACGCTGGATGACTTTTTGAAACTGGCCGCGCAGGGCAACGTGATCCCCATCACGCGCCGCCTGCTGGCCGACATTGAAACGCCGCTCTCCGCCTACCGGAAAATCCGCGGCCAGGGCGAATCGTTTTTGTTCGAGTCGGTCGAAGGCGGCGAGCATCTTGGCCGTTACTCGTTCGTCGGCTGCAATCCGCGCGCGGTCATCAGGCAAACCGGCGATCGCGTCGAGGTCATCGAGAATGGCAGGGTCATGGAGAAATTTGAGGTTCGGAGCGCGGCTGTCCCAGCCGCAGCGGGCGCGCAATCACAACAACCTTACGAACCCCAGAGTCCCACAACCGGCGGCAGTGCTGCGGCTGGGACAGCCACACTCCGCGTGCGCGATGGCCTCGAAGTCGTCGAGCGCGTGATGAAAAAATATCGCGCGGTCCTGCTCCCGGGGCTGCCGCGTTTCACCGGCGGCGCGATCGGTCTCATCGGTTACGAATTCATTCACGACGTTGAACCGGTGGTGCCGCGTCCACCGAAGGACGAATTGCACACGCCCACCATGGTTTTTCTCATCGCCGACCAGTTGCTGATTTTTGACCGCGTGGCGCAGACCATCACGGTCCTGGTCAACGCGTTTCTCGATGGCGCGGCGGATTCGGCCGAGGTTTACGAGGATGCCGTCGGCGAAATCGAGCGGCTGGTGTCGTTGCTCGAACAGCCGAGCGAACATCACCCGGTCAGCCTGCCGGATGAAGTGCCGCCGGTTCCGTTTCAGTCGAACGTCGCCAAAGAAAAGTTTTCTGCGAACGTGCTCAAGGCCAAGGAATACATCACAGCGGGGGACATCATCCAGGTCGTCGGTTCGCAGCGGTTTTCCACGCCGGTGAAGGCGTCGCCGATTGACGTTTATCGCGCCGTGCGCTCGGTGAATCCGTCGCCCTACATGTTTTTGCTGGAACTGGACGGCTTCTCGCTCGTGGGCGCCTCGCCGGAAATTCACGTGCGTTGCGAGGATGGCCGGGTGGAAATCCGCCCCATCGCCGGCACGCGGCGGCGCGGCAAAACGGACGCCGAAGACGCGGCGCTGGAAAAGGAATTGCTGGCCGACCCCAAGGAACGCGCCGAGCACGTGATGCTCGTGGACCTGGCGCGCAACGACATCGGGCGCGTGTGCGACTTCGGCAGCGTGCAGGTGAAGGACTTGATGGTCATCGAGCGCTACAGCCACGTCATGCACATCGTGTCGGAAGTGGAGGGGAAATTGTCCGCCGACAAAACGCTTTACGATCTGATGCGCGCGACGTTTCCGGCGGGCACGGTCAGCGGCGCGCCCAAAATTCGCGCCATGCAGATTATTTCCGAGCTGGAACAGACCACCCGCGGACCGTATGGCGGCTGCGTCGGTTATTTTTCATTCAACGGCAATCTTGACACCTGCATCACCATCCGCACCGCGCTGCTCAAGGACGGCCGGGCTTGCGTGCAGGCCGGCGGCGGCTGGGTGAACGATTCCACGCCCGAGGGCGAATTTCAGGAGACCGTCAACAAGTCCATGGCCCTGCGCAAGGCCGTGGCGATGGCGGAAGGGTTTGCGCGCTGAAAATGGAGCGGTGTCCCGATTTTAATTTTAAACTTGCCACCGGAGCGCGAGTTGTCTCAACTCGCAGCACTGCTGATCAATCCACCCGCTGCGGATTGAGGACAATCCGCGCTCCGGGGCAAATCAGGAAACCAGCGAAAATCCCGCGGCGCTCTTAAAATTATATCGTTTGCGCCCGGCGAGGCTTTTGTTAACTTGCCGTCAGTTGGGAAAGTTATGAAGCGTTGGCATTTCATCACCATGGCGGGACTGCTTTTGAGCGCGGCGGTGGCACAAGCTGCGCAGGTGGGGCTGATTAAAATCAATGGTGCCATCGGCCCGGCCACCGAGAGCTATATCGCCCGCGCCGTCAACGAAGCCGTGGCGCAGAACGACGGGTGCCTCATCATCCAGCTCGACACCCCCGGCGGCCTGCTCGAATCCACCAAACAAATCGTCCAGACTTTTTACGCTTCCAAAGTGCCGACCGTGGTCTATGTCGCACCGTCCGGCGCGAGCGCGGGAAGCGCGGGCGTTTTCATCACACTGGCCGCCGATGTGGCCGCGATGGCGCCCAACACCAGCATCGGCGCGGCCCATCCGGTCGAAATCGGCACCACGGGCAGCGTCGAAAAAACCGACGACGTGATGAAACAAAAACTGGAAAACTACGCCTCCAGCTTCATCGAAACCATCGCGGACAAACGGCATCGCAACGTCGAATGGGCCAAATCCGCCGTCGTCGAAAGCAAGGCGACGACTGCGGAGAAAGCGCTGGATATCGGGGTCATTGACCTCATTGCGGACGATATGCCGGATTTGCTCAAACAATTGGATGGACGGGAAATCGGCGACAAAACGCTTCACACCGCAAACGTCCCGGTCGTTGAAATCCCCATGAACCCGTGGGAGCGATTTTCCCAGCTGTTCCTGCGGCCGGAAGTCATGTTCATCCTGATGTTAATGGTGATTTATGGGATCATCGGCGAGTTGAGCAGTCCGGGTGCGATCCTGCCGGGCATTGTCGGGGCGATTGCGTTGATCCTTGTGCTTTACATGTCGTCCATCCTCCCGGTCAACGTCACCGGGCTGGTATTGATCGGGCTGGCGATCGTATTGTTCATCGTGGACGTTTTTTCGCCGACGCACGGCGTGTTGACGGCGGGCGGCATTGTGGCCTTTTTTCTCGGCGCGATGATGTTGTTCAGCCATATCGGGCCGGGCTTTGGATTGCCACTGTCTTGGATCATTCCGGCAACGCTCGTCACGGCGGCGTTTTTTGTGTTCGTCGTTGGCAAGGGAGTCCGCGCACAGTTCAAACCAGTCCAAGCCGGCAAGGAAACGATGCTGGGCCGGACGGTCAGCGCACTTTCCCGGATTGACTCGCAGGGCGGCAAGGTGTTTATCGAGGGCGAAACTTGGAACGCGGTCAGCGAAACCCCGGTCGAAGCCGGGCAGCCGGTGGAAGTCACCGGCATTGAAGGATTAACGTTGAAAGTGAAACCAAAAACACAATAACCAAACAGAGAAAAATTATGAACGAAATCATCATCCCCATCTTTCGCTTTCTGGGACCCTGGCTGGTCGTAATCATCGTTTTGTGCGTCATCGTGCTGCCGCAAGCCATGCGCATTCTGCGCGAATACGAACGCGGTGTCATTTTCCGGCTCGGCAAACTGATTGGCGCCAAGGGCCCGGGTTTGGTCATCCTCTTTCCCGTTGTGGACAAGATGGTGCGAATGGATTTGCGTGTCGTGACCATTGACGTTTCCAAGCAGGAAATCATGACCCGCGACAACGTGCCGGCCACGGTGGACGCCGTCGTTTATTTCCGCGTCATCAATCCGATGGACGCCGTGGTGAAGGTGGAAAATTTCTGGAAGGCGACCTCGCTCATCGCGCAAACGACGCTGCGCAGCGTGCTGGGCCAGGCCTCGCTGGACGACCTGCTCTCGCAACGCGACGTGATCAACCAGAAGTTGCAGGAAATCATTGACCGCCAGACCGAGCCGTGGGGCATCAAGGTCACCGCCGTCGAAATCAAGGACGTGGCGCTGCCGGACAGCATGAAACGCGCGATGGCTAAGCAGGCCGAGGCCGAACGCGAACGCCGCGCAAAAGTTGTGAACGCGGAAGGCGAATTCCAGGCCGCCGAGAAAATGGTGCAGGCCGCCGCGATGATTGCCAAGGAGCCGATCGCGCTGCAACTGCGCTATCTCCAGACCATGCGCGAAATGGCGAGCGAACACAACACGACCACGTTCCTGCCACTGCCGATAGATTTGTTCAGCGCGTTTTTGAAGAAGTAGCGCCGCTTCATGCCTCTTTACGAATACGAACTGTGCGAAGGCAGTTGCAAGGTCTGCGGCGGGAAATTCACGCTGCGCCGGCCGCTTTCGGCCAAGCCGCTGACGCATTGTCCGGCGTGCAAAAAGCCGGTGCGCAAAATCATTTCCACCTTCAATTCGCCGCACAAGCTCAAGCCGCTCTCCATCTCGGACGCCAAGAAGGCCGGGTTCACCGTGCTTAAAAAGATCAGCAAGGGCGAATATGAGCGGCAGTAACCCTGGTTGAGGGCGCAAAGCCCCGTGGGGCCACGCCCCTTTACGGGGTTGAGGGGTTGAATTACCATGGGGGCTTTTGCTGTCTAAATCGCCATTCAATTCAAAAGGAGGCACGGGTTTTGAATTCATTTTTGACGCCGGGTGTCTAATCCACTAGTCTGATAGCTTGAGATGGGTTTTAACCTTGCATATTTGAAACGCGTGTTGCCTTTGGCCGCCGTGTTGGTTGCGGTTTTTTCCGTCCAGGCCCAGAGCGCAGCACTTCGACCGAGACAATCCATTTTATTTTCCTCGCCGGAGGGCGACACGGTTTTCTCCAACCTGCCGTCGCTTTCGCCCGAACCGCCGGAATCGCTCGATTGGGGCAACACTTTGCAGGCTACGCCACCGTTCAGCTTCAACGGTCCGCCTGTTGACACCCCGTTACCGGTGGTCGCCCCGGTGGTTTCACGCGCCGAGGCGCTGCGCATGCAGGACCTGCTGGACCGGCGCAAGAATTGGATGCTGTTGACGCCCGCGGAAATTCTCGGCGCGACCACGCCGGAAAAGATCCTGGGAATCCAGGAACATGACGCGACCGGCCGGCCAAAAAATTCAACGGCGCTGGAACGCTACCTTGAAAGGCAGAATCAACCACCGCCGGCCGACACTAATGCCAATGCGGTTTCAGCCTGGCATTTTTCCGATAAACAGACCGACACGTCGAACTCCATCCCCGGCGAATTGGGAAGTTCAGAAAACATTGCCGGCTCGCTGCTTAATCCCGCGCCGGACAGTCAACCGTTTGCCGGGCAAAATGGAAACAACAACTGGTCAAAATCGTTCGACTCACCGTCACCGTCGCCGGTTGTCACCCTGGCGCAACAAACGGACATGGAACGGTTCCGGCAGTTGCTTATGCCGGGGGCCTCATCCGCCGCTGCGGCAGCCACCCCTTCATTGAGCGGCATAAAAATCTCCCTGCCGCAATCGGCGCTGAGTTCCGGCCTGGGCCAGTCGGCACTGACTCCGGTCGGCGCGTCATTCACTCCATTGAACAGCGGGATTGGCAGGCCCGCCGAGATGCCGAAGTTGCCCAGCATCTGGAGTCTAAGTTTAACGTCGCCGCCATCAGCCGCCGTCTGGGCGCCGCAGCCGCCGCCCTGGTTGTCGCCCACACCGCAGCCATTTGCCAATCCGCAACGGAAATTTTGAGCGGCCGGCGCGTCAATGCGCCGAGGTGATCAGGAGCACTTGTTCCAGTGTCGAGATGCCCTCGCGTGAGCGGTCGAGTCCAACCATGCGGAGTGTGCGCATTCCCTGGCTGATGGCCACCTTTCCCAGCTCGCGCGTGTTGGCACGGGCAATGATGAGCTTGCGGATCTGGTCGGTGATGGTCATGGCTTCAATGATCGCCATGCGGCCGGCGTAACCGGAATTTTTGCAACGGTCGCAGCCGCGGCCGCGGTAAAGTTGCACCCCGCTGAAAATGGCGGGGTCAATGCCGAGGTCTTCAAACATCTTGGGCGGATAAGTCACCGGCTCGCGGCAATGCGAACAAATGCGGCGCATGAGGCGTTGCGCGCAGGAAAGAATGACGGACGAGGAAATCAAAAACGGCGCAATGCCCATGTCGTCGAGTCGCGCGATGGCGCCGGGCGCGTCGTTGCAGTGCATGGTGCTCAAGACCTGGTGTCCGGTGAGCGCGGCTTCGATGGCGATTTCGGCGGTCTCGGTGTCGCGAATTTCGCCGATCATGATGATGTCCGGGTCCTGGCGCAGAATGGAACGCAGGGCGTTGGCAAAAGTGAGGCCGATTTCCTTTTTGGTCGGCACCTGGTTGATGCCGGGAACCTGGAATTCCACCGGGTCTTCGACGGTGATGATGTTGTAAATGGGGTTGTTCAGTTCGTTGAGCGCGGAGTAAAGGGTGGTGGTTTTGCCCGAACCCGTCGGGCCGGTGACCAGAATCAATCCGTGCGGCGCATCAATGGCAAATTTGACCTGCTTGAAGGTTTCGGCATCCAAACCGAGCTTGTCGATGCTGGCGGTGAGGTTCGATTTATCGAGGACGCGCAGCACGATTTTTTCGCCGTGAACGGTGGGCATCACGGACACACGCAGGTCATAGTCCTTGCCGCTCACGCGCACGCGCATGCGACCGTCCTGCGGCAGGCGGCGTTCGGCAATATCCAGGCTGCTCATGATTTTGAAGCGCGAGGTCAGCGCCAGTTGCATTTGCTTGGGCGGCGGGGTTGCGTCCATGAGCACGCCGTCCACCCGGTAACGCAGACGCATGTTTTTTTCGAAAGGCTCCAGGTGAATATCGCTGGCGCGGTCCTTGATGGCCTGAACGATGATGAGATTGGCGAGTTTGATGACCGGGGCTTCTCCGCTGGAAGAGGCGAGCTGGTCAAGGTTGACCTCTTCCATCCCTTCCTTGACCGCCTCGATGGAATCGGCGTCCGCATCGGCTTCATTCTGCTTTTGAGCGTCCTGAATGATGTCTTCCATCGAACTGTTCTTGGCGGCATCGAAGGCATTCAACTTGTCAACGATGGCCTTTTCAGACGCGATGAGCGGAGATATTTCGAGTTTGGTAATGCGCTTGACGTCGTCAATGGCCAGGACGTTCAGCGGGTCGGCCATCGCGAGGAACAGCCGGTTTTCCAACCGTGAAACGGGAACCACCTTGTAATTGTGCGCCGCGTCGCGTGGCAGCAGATCGACAACTTCCGGCGGAATATTCACCCGCGCAAGATTGATGGGCAGCACGTTCAGCACGCGCCCCATGGAAACGGCCAGGTCCTGCTCGCTGACGTAGGATTTGTCAACAATGAGTTTGATGAGGCGCGCCCCCTCCTTTTTTTGCTGTTCCAGCAGCTCCTCAATCTGCCCCGCCGACAACAAGCCGTCCTCGACGAGTGCGTCCGCGATGCGTTCTCCGAATGATTTGACTTTGGCCATGGCTTTAGCGGAACGCGATGCGGAGGTTGGAAATCAGATCGGCGGGCGGCGCCAAATACCACAGCAGCCGGTGCGTGGTGGCTTCAGCCAGATCCTTCACGGCCTGCTGATTGAACGGATTGGCGGTTGCCACCAAAATGGATTTGCTCATCCGGTCGAACGGCAGCACGCACCAGCGGCGGCAAACTTCCGCCGGAAAGCCGCGCGTCAAGTCAATGTCCACATCATATTTTTCCAGCGGCAAAAACGCCGCACGGGTCCGGTCGGCCAGCAGCTTGAGGGATTTGTCCACGGGAAAGATCTTTTTCTCCGCGAGCGCATGGATGAACGGCTCGACCACATCCGATGCCGCCGTGGTCAGGTCCACCATTCGCCAGCACAAATCAAAATCACCCGCGGCGATGATTTTGCTCTCGACGAAAATTTTGCGCATCGTCTTGCGGCCGTCGTCAATTTCCGCTGTCGCCGGGTGCGCCTTTTTGCGAAATCCCGCCGTGTCGGACTGGGACCCCGAAACTGCCACCGCCGCTTCCACGCCCGCGGATTGCACCGCCACGTTGTTCGCCTTGTCCTCAATTTGCCTGAGCGCCGCCTGCACGTCGGCATCGTCCGGACGCCGTTGTAAAACCGTTTCGTATTCCAAAATCGCCGAGGAAAGCTGCCCCGACTGCATGTAAGCTTGCGCGATGCGTTTGGAGGTGTTGATGACATCCTGTTCGCGCCCCATCTTGGTATAGGCTTCCTTGAGAATTTCCAGTGACTGGCAATCGTTGGGCTGCGATTGGGCAATGACTTCGAACATCTCAATTGTCTGTTGCAATTGAGCTTCTTCGCTGGGACTTAATGCCACCGTTTCCATGATTTAATCGTTTGCCAGCTTAAAAAATCAGCAATCCCCGCGCCACTTTAAGCATTCAAATGCAACAACGCAACCTCCTCTTAAACCACCCGATGCACTTGCGGCATTGCTTTCCGCCACCATCTGCGGAATCGTAACGGCATCCGGCACGCCGCCGGAACCGGAAAATGCCGCAACCCGTTCCCATCATGGAACCCGCGACCGGCGAATGCCTCGTGCGTTTCGTCGGCGACCGCATCCGTTTCACGCTCCACGACGGCAGCGGGCGCAACGGCTGGCGCGCCTTGCTCCGCACCAATCTTGGCCGCGCCGCGGCGCTCCGGCGCGAAATCATCGCCGCGCACGCCGGCGGCCCGGGTCACGCCGGCGAATCCTGGCGCGACGTGCCGATGCAACAAAACGGCGATGCCTGGCAAATCGAATTGCCGCTCGCTGAAACCGGTTTCTTCAAAGCCAAGGCGTATCTGCTCGACCCGAAAGGCTGGCAGCATTGGCCCGACGGCCCGGACGTCGGCATCAGTGTTCATCCCAATTTTGCCCGCACCGCCAACACCATTTATTGCGCCTTCACGCGGCTGTTTGGCGCGACCAAAAATCTGGCTTCCACCCGCGATGACAAACTCGAAGCCCGGCTCCGTCAACTCGACGAACTCGGCTGCGCGGTCATTCCGCCCTCGGGCAAACTGCGCGACCTCGCGCGTCAACTGCCGCACATCGTCCACACGCTCGGCTGCCGCATTCTGCATTTGCTGCCGGTGCAACCCACCCCGACGACTTATGCGCGCTTCGACCGTTTCGGCAGTCCGTATGCCAGCCTGGATTTGACCGCGATTGATCCGGCGCTGGTTGAGTTCGACCAGCGCACCACCGGCGTGGATCAATTTTGCGAACTCACCCGGGCCGCACATTGGTTCGGCGCCCGCGTGTTTCTTGACATCGTCATCAACCACACCGGCTGGGGCTCGACCCTGCAGGAAAATCATCCCGAATTCTTTCTGCGAAAGTCCGACGGCACATTCGCCAGCCCCGGCGCGTGGGGGACAACCTGGGAAGACCTCGTCGAACTGAAACAGGATGATGTCGCGCTGTGGGACAAAATCGCCAACGCGCTTTTAATCTGGTGCCGGCGCGGCGTGGATGGGTTTCGTTGTGACGCCGGCTATAAAATTCCCGTGCCCGCCTGGCAATACATCATCGCCCGGGTGCAGGACGAATTTCCTGAAACCCTCTTCCTGCTCGAAGGCCTCGGCGGCGCGTGGGAGGCCACCGAAAACCTGCTTACCGACGGCGGTATGCAATGGGCTTACTCCGAGCTTTTCCAAAATTACTCCGGCCGCCAGATCGCCGGCTACCTCGACTACGCAAACCGCCAGAGTTCGCGCGTCGGCACCTACGTTCATTACAGCGAAACGCACGACAACGACCGCCTGGCCGCCCGCGGACGCGCCTGGTCGCTGCTGCGCAACCGTCTCTGCGCGCTGACCAGCGCCAGCGGCGGATTCGGCTTCACCTGTGGTGTTGAATGGCTCGCCACGGAAAAAATCAAAGTCCACGGCTGTGCCGGCCTCGCGTGGGACAACCCTGACAACATCGTTTCCGACCTCGCGCAACTCAACCGCCTGCTCGCCGGCCACCCGTGCTTTTTTGACGGCGCAAAACTCACGCGACTCAGTATGCCTGACTCGCCGGTTTATGCGCTCCTTCGCGAGTCCGCTGAAGGAAAAGACACCGTGCTGGTTCTGGTCAACGCTGATGTTGAAAAGGTGAATCCGCTGACCCTGGCGCCTTCCGATTTGAAATTCCCAATCTCAGATTTCAAATTTGATTTGCTGGGCCAGCCTTTCCCGAAATTTTCCATCGAGAAAAACAAAATCATTTTCAAGCTCGCACCCGGCGCGTGTTACTGCCTGGCCCCAACGTCCCAGCCGGCAGGTTTAAGCGGCGAAGCTTACCGCCGTGCGCGCGCCCAGGCCGCGTGGGCGCTGCAAGCGCTCAACCAGTTGGTTCCCGTTGAAATCATGGACGGCTTCGACTGGCGCTGGTTCGCGGAGCAAGTCGAGCGTTCGCCGGCCCATTTTCTTGCCGCCGTCAGTGAATTTGCCGCGCGTGGCTCTAAATCTTCCCTGGCCGAACTGTTACGCGACGCGGAACAACGAAAAATTTTCCCGCGCGTCATCATCTGGACCTTGCTTGACCGCCGCCGTGTGACGCCGGTCCCGCCCGGCCATTGGCTGCTCATCCAGGACAGCGCGCCATTCCGGGCCACATTGGAAGTGCGAGGTGAGAAGGGCGAAATGCGAGCCAAACATGTCCAATCCGTTGCCGTTGGCGACGGTCAGATCGCCTGTTTTCAGCCGCGCGAAACTGTGACCGACACTGAATTGATTTTGGAACGCCAGGCGACAACTTCGCCGCGCGTCTCTGCCGCGATTCGTTTCCTGTCGCCTTCTCCGTCGTCCTCGTCCTCGTTCTCATCCTCGGATCTCGTCCTGTTGACCAACGGCAACGGCGGCATGGCGCGGCTCTGCGTGGACCTGGGCCGCGTGAATTCCAAATACGATTGCGTCCTCGGCGCAAACCTGAATGCAAGCGTCCCGGTGGATCGTCATGTCTTTGTCAAACGCATCCGCGTCTGGGTCAATGCCAACGGCTTCCTTTCGCCGCTCAACGTGAAAAATCTCGCGTCGTTTGCCGCCGGTCCGCCGGCCACCTGGCAGTTTGTCGCCAATGCCGGCGACGGGCGGACGGTCGAAATCGAGTTGTGCGCCGAAATGCCCGAAGGGAAAAATACCACGGTGTTTCATTTTGCCCGGCCGACAGCCGAACGCGCGTGCGGCAAACAATTGCCCGCCGATGCCGACGTGCGGTTGACCGTCCGTTTTGACATCGAAGACCGGAATTTCCATTGGGAAACCAAACGCAACGGCGGCGCCGATTACCATTTTTCCACCAACACACACTCTCTCCAGACCCAAGACCCGAAAACCCAGACCCGAATCGGCTTCGCCTTCACGCCTGCTTCCGACCGTCAACTTCACGTATTTGCAAATGCCGGCGAGTATCATCCGCAGCCGGAGTGGTGCGAGAACATTCCGCACCCGGTTGAACAAAGCCGCGGACAAGTCGGCAGCGGCGACGCTTACAGTCCCGGCTGGTTTGAATTGCCGCTGCCCAAAGGCGCGAGCGTCACGCTTGTCGTGACGGCGGAAACGGACGAACCTTCGGTTGGAATTCAAGCTTTAGCTTGTAACCGTGGCACGCTGAAGCGTGAACTCCAACACACCGGGTCGGATCCCCGCGCTCCATTTGAAAAACAACTTCTGCACGCCGCGAAACAATTTGTCGTCCGGCGCAACCAGGGCAAGACGGTCATTGCCGGCTATCCGTGGTTTCTCGATTGGGGACGCGACACCTTCATTGCCGCGCGCGGCCTGCTGGCCGCCGGCATGGTTGACGAAGTGAAACACATTTTGCTCACGTTCGCAAAATTTGAAAAAGACGGCACGTTGCCCAACGCCATTTACGGCGAAACCGTTACAAACCGCGACACATCGGACGCGCCGCTTTGGTTCGCGCTGGCGTGCGAGGAAGCCGCTCATAAGGCGGGACAGGCTTCCAGCCTGTCCCGGTCAGGCAAGATGCCTGACCCACTCTATTCCGCGCCCGTTGGTGATTCTGGGCGCACCATTCGCGATGTGCTGACGAGCATCGCAACGAATTACGCGAAGGGCACGCCAAACGGCATCCGCATGGATGCCGACTCGGCGCTGGTCTGGAGTCCAAGCCATTTCACGTGGATGGACACCAATTTCCCCGCCGGAACGCCGCGCGAAGGTTATCCGATTGAAATTCAAGCTCTATGGATCCGCCTGCTCCGGCAACTCGAGAAAATCAGCGGAGGCGCTGAACAGAAAAAATGGCAGGCGCTGGCCGAACGCGCGACCGTTTCCCTGGGAAAACTTTTTTGGCTCGAAGAACGCGACTATTACGCCGATTTGTTGATCGCAAAAAACGGCCAATCTGCCGCCGGGGCAAAGGCAGACGACGCGTTGCGCGGGAATTATCTGTTCGCCGTCAGCCTCGGTTTGGTCACCGGCGAGCGCGCCAAACGCTGTGTCGAGGCCGCGCAAAAATATCTGGTGGTGCCCGGGGCGTTGCGTTCGCTTGCGCCGCTGCCGGTTTCGGTCCCACTGCCAATTTGCGGCAATAACGGCCAATTACTGAACAATCCCGCCGAGCCGTATTGGGGCCATTATGAAGGCGACGAGGATACGTGCCGCAAGCCGGCCTATCACAACGGCACGGCGTGGACGTGGACATTCCCGGTTTTTTGCGAAGCGCTTGCGCGCGCGTGGGATTTTTCACCGGCAGCGGTGGCGGCGGCCAGGGCATATCTCGGCAGCCTGGACCAGTTGATGAACGCGGGCTGTCTCGGCCAGGTTCCGGAAATTCTGGATGGCGACACGCCCCACACCCAACGCGGTTGTGACGCGCAGGCTTGGGGCGTGACTGAGGCTCTGCGCGTGTGGAAACTCTTGCAAAATCCCGGCAAATAATCCTTTTTGGATTCTATTTCTTCCCTCCGCTCAATCTGTGGAATCAATATTTAAAAGCTGCCAGGGCTTATCAATGTTCTTTGATTTGGGCATGGCCGGTTTGCCATTTGGCCCCAAATAATCTTTCGGAGTAAGTAGTCCAACGACTCTTCCCCAAGTCCAGACCTCACCATCGCGCGTTAAAATCACCCCGATGTTACTTCCTCCGGCTGTAAAGGCGACCACGTCCTTTTGCAGGTTGATTTTTCGGAGCGGTATTGGTTTGTATTCAGAATCAGGTTTGACCCGGCTATGCTCGGAGGCATCCAACGCCCACAACGAACCGTCCTTTTTCCTTAGAATGTGATAAAAACCTCCCGAAGAAGCGCAGGATAGCCAATCGGTTTCAGTTCCCACCTGCATCGGCGTCGCATTCATGCCTGCATCACTTGTTTGTGTGTAGAAATTTGCCATCAGACCCCAGCTCCAAAGTGTTCCGTCTGACTTGATGGCAAACATGGTGTAATAGCCGAAACAGGCGTCCACCCAATTTGTGTCTGGCGAAATGCGTGTTGGAACAAGGAATTGATTGGTGTCTTTGGAATTGCCTGTAAGTGATCCCCAAAACCATAGACTGCCATCGGATTGCAACCCGACGGTTTGCATAGGTCCAGCCCAAACTTTTGTCCAATTCGTTGAAGTGCCAATTTGTACGGTGTCGATGCATGGTTTAGATTTAGTGCTGCCAATTCCCAATTCCCCGCTGCCGTTTTGACCCCATGCCCACAAAGTGCCGTCATTTTTTAAGACAAAACTGCTCGCACCACCAATCGCCGCCTGTTTCCAATTATTTCCCGGGACAGATGGGACGAGCGTCGGTCGCGTAATTTTCGTGCCGTCACCCAACTGGTAATTAAAGTTTCCACCCCATGCCCAAAGCGTTCCGTCTGATTTGATCGCCAGACAATGATAGGCTCCCACAGCGACATCCACCCAATCCGTATCATGGCCGATGCGACGCAGGGAAACTGTTTTTTGGATGTTAGTGTTGTTCAAACCCAAAACCGGCCAGCCCAGCCGTTCTTCACCCCAAGTCCAAAGGCTACCGTCGGAAGCCAAAATGATTCCATTGTGACTAAAACCGAAAACCACCATTGGCTTAACGTTGCCGGTGGGTAATTTGAGTCTGCCGGTTTGGCGCGGAGGAGCGTGTTTGTAATGATTCGCCACCGTCACCGTGCTAATCGTCGCCAGTATGATTGCAGTGCTTGTGACGACTGCTGTTTTTGCTTTTGTCCAGGCCATAAGTTTCAATGCTCCTTTCACGAGAGTTAAAGTTGAACCGGTTGCCGCCGCGCCTTTGACCATCGCCACGGCCGTTACCGTTTTGGCCAAGGCAGCGGGCGCGGCTTGAATGGAATTGCAAGGCATGATCGCTCACGAGTTCGGTCACATTTTGAACGGCGATACACGGCTCAACATGCGATTGATGACGCTGGCCCACGGGCTTTTCTGGCCGACCATGCTGGGACGCACCCTGTTGCGCGAAACCGCCGAAAGCATTGACCCGGACGATTCCATTGCGGACGAAGCCCGGACCGCCGTTCGCCTGCCGTTTATTCCCGTGGCGCTCTTTTTCCTACTGCTGGGCCTGCCGGGTTTGCCACTGGTGCGATGGCTTAAAAGCGCGATTTGCCGCGAACGTGAGTGGCTGGCGGACGCGGCGGCGGTGCAATTCACACGCAATCCGACGGGCATCGAAGGCGCACTCAAAAAAATCGGCGGCTCGCTAAAACAGGGGCGCCTTGACACACCGTACGCTGAAACCGCCAGTCATTTGTATTTTGTAAATTCAGACTTTGAGGCGTGGTTTGGATTCATGTCCATACATCCTCCGTTGACAAAAAGAATCCTGGCGATTGATCCGTTATTTGATGGTCAGTTTCAACACATCAAGTCGCTGCCGCGCCCGGAAATTGAGCAAGCTGCCGCATACGACCTTCGGTAAGATGAAAGCATTCGTCGAGCTCGCGAAGCAGCAAAAGGTCGCGAATAATCGGAATAACATCACTTCGCTGTCCCTACACAGTGGTTAGCAGGGTGCTGAAAAAGCCATGCATTTGAAAATTGACCCTCAAATTCATTTGGAAATTCGCATATTTTTTGGTCAAAAAAGAGTTTTTCAGCAGCCTGTTAGGGCTTGGTTAGGACTTGAAACTTGAAACCTGAAACTTGAAACTGTCCTGATGGACACCACCACCACTATTTTTCAAAAATCCAATCGCGGCATCGCCGCGCTCGCGCTGGTGGTGTTTGCGCTCGACCAATTCACCAAATGGCAGGTGCTGCGCTCGCTCGCTTTGGACGACGAAAAGACGGTCGTTCCCGGCTTTTTCAAACTGGTTCACTGGGGCAACACCGGCGCGGCGTGGAGCCTGTTCAGCGGCAACAACGCCGCGCTCGCCCTGGTCGCCCTGTTCGCGCTCATCGCGCTGTTTCTCACGCGCCACCATTTCAATTCTCACATGCTGGGTGGCCAGATCGCTTTCGGCCTCATCTTCGGTGGCATTGCCGGCAATTTCCTCGACCGCGTTCGCGTCGGCCACGTGATTGATTTTCTTTATTTTTACCTGCAACAACGCGGCGGCCGCGTCATTGATTTTCCCGCCTTCAACGTCGCTGACACCGCCATTTGCACAGGTGTGGGACTGATTTTTCTCATCACCTGGAAAACCGAGCACACGCCCAAACCCGCGGCCAATTGATGGCCATGTCAGCGCGCACGGAAAATTTAATCGTCGAAAAATCGCTCCCATACGGGCGGATGGACACCTATTTGCGCGAAAAATTTCCCGCCGCCTCGCGCGGCGCGTTGCAACGGCTGATGGAACAGGGCCACATCCTCGTCAATGGTCACACGGTCAAACCCACGCACAGCCCGCGCGCCGGCGAACAAATTGAAGTCCATTGGCCGGAGGCAATGCCCGCCGAAGCCCAGCCGGAGGAAATCCCGCTCGCCATTCTTTTTGAGGACCCATCGCTGCTCGTGCTGAACAAATCCGCCGGAATTGTCGTGCATCCCGGTGCCGGACACGAGGAACACACGCTCGTCAATGCCCTGCTTCACCATTGCCAGGGGTCGCTCAGCGGCATCGGCGGCGTCGCGCGGCCCGGCATCGTGCACCGGCTCGACAAGGAAACCAGCGGCTGTCTCGTCGTCGCCAAAAATGATGAAACCCATGCCGCGCTTTCCACGCAATTCGCCAAACGGCAGGTGGAAAAGATTTACAATGCGATTGTGTGCGGCGAACTCGCGCGTGAATCCGGAGAAATCCGCGCCGCCATCGCCCGGCATCCATCGCACCGCAAGCGCATGGCGGCGCGCGATGACGATTCCGGCCGCGCCGCCCACACAAGTTACCGCGTGCTGGAACGGTTGAACTCCGCCACGTTCGTTGAGGCGCAGTTGCACACAGGGCGCACGCATCAGGTTCGTGTCCACTTTCAATTCCTCGGCCATCCGCTGGTTGGCGATGCAATCTATGGCGCGCGGCAGAATACGCGGCTGAAAGAATTGACGAATTACGCCGCACCGCGGGTGATGCTGCATGCGCGCGAGCTTTCCTTCATCCATCCGCGTACGGAAGAGCAAATGAGCTTTGAAGCGCCATTGCCGGAGGATTTCCGCGAGGCGCTGAAAGCTTTGCGGGCAGAAAGTTAAATGGCGCTTGCGCGCAGGGATGCCCGCCCTCATCCCGGCCTTCTCCCCCAGGAGAAGGAGAATTATCCGCTGTTTCGTGCAATGTTGCGCGTCGGATTCGGCCGAATGGACTTTTGCAAAATCAGGACTGTCGCCGGCTGTTCCCTCTCCTTGGGGAGAGGGTTAGGGCGAGGGAGGATTTTTGTGATGCACGGAATAAATTCTTACGGGCTTGTGTCGAGGCGATTGAAAAGTGGGTAGTCGTCTCTTTTGAAAATCAGAAAAAATCCATCCGTGCTAAATTGTATGGATGAAAAAACAAATCCAACGCCCCCAACGACCAACCGACCCCAACCAACTGGCGCACTCGGTCATGC
>Ga0181530_10003298_pt1 | contig 18147 bp, 18 predicted proteins | sample PEATcosm2014_Bin_42_FD_119769 | JGI IMG/M metagenome (GOLD analysis project Ga0181530, IMG submission 119769) | Peatland microbial communities from MTU Mesocosm Facility, Houghton, MI, USA - PEATcosm2014_Bin10_60_metaG | ecosystem: Environmental > Terrestrial > Soil > Wetlands > Peat | place... | reverse complement strand
GCAGGTAGTCGGCCAGACAGGACTGACCTATACCGCCTCACCTGCATCATCAACCTATTACTGCGTACAGGAAACTGACAGCGCATCACCAGGAGAGGTTGCCTACACAGGAACATCAGAGGTGATGGTTAACTCTGCACTAACAACCCCGATAATCTCCGTCTCCCCAACAAATATATACGGCGGCCAGTCATCAAACCTCTCCACCACAGCACCATTCAATGGTGGAACCCCAACTTATGTATGTCAGTGGCTCCAGGAGCCTCCTGCTACCGGTTCATACGGCGATCTGGGTGGACCGTTCAGCTGCACCACATCTTCACTACCCACACTATCTACAGGCACGCTATCCACTATCGGAACATGGAATTTTGAACTGCAAGTAACTGACAGCGCATCAGCAAATGTTGCTTCTGCTCCGGTATCAGTAGTAGTTAATATTGTAACAACAAGTAGCACAACAGTCTCTACTACTATCCCCTCAACCATAACAACAAACACAACAACCTTGACAAACACCACCTCAACCATAACAACAAACACAACAACCTTGACAAACACCACCTCGACTATACCAGTAAATAGCACTTCAACCATAACAACAAACACAACAACCTTGACAAACACCACCTCAACTATACCTGGAAGCGGTGGGTCAACAGTTATACAGGCGAGTCAAAACTTACTGGTTCCACCAGCCTCTGTCTGCAAGTTTACGCTATCACTCTCTACACCATCACAATTTTATCCCTCCCCTCTGCCTATAATTTTTAATTACACGCTAAACCCGATTGGGCCCTGCACACCCCCTCCTCCCCTAAATGGACTGCTTAACATATACCATTACGGATCCAGCCTTATTAGCAAAACTATACCAGTAAAAGTGCCTCAATCGATAAAAGGGGTAACAAACGGTGTGATAAACCTTAGCAGCTCAAACCTCGCACCTGGCAGATATACTGCGCAGTTTTCCGTCTCTTCGTCTAATTATAATACTGCAGGAACAACAGATTTCTATGTTATCCAGCCTGCAAAGCTCCTAATAACAAATTTCACAGTACAGCCAAACAGCACAACATTGGGGTCTCCCATATCATTAATCCAGACCATGTCCAATCTTGGCGGTTTGATTGCGGAGAATCCTACTTTAAATATAGGTATATCTGGTCCAAACACTTTCTTTGACTTTATACATCAAAAGCTTGACGAGATAGAGCCAAACGGTATACAAACAATAACAACACAACTTGTTGGGGATAGTGCAGTCGCTGGCATATACACCATAAATGAAAATGTTTCATTTTCCAGCAACCTTACCGTGAATAACGTAACTTATAGTTCTGGCAGGCTGTTTTCTAATGCCCAAAAAGGAAGCTATACGGTCATCTACGATAAAAGCAGTTCTTACAACTTCTCTAGCGGATTGCCTGTGCCCCCAATAAGCATCGAAAACATTTCCATCATAAGCATGCCTGTCTACACAGCTGTGCTAATAGGCAACACCACAACAAGTTATCTTGGCATGGAAAACACTGCAAGCTATACTACTCATGTAACTATTGAGGCATCAAATATCTCCTACGGCAAACTTATTGCATCAACAAAAGCCTTCACTCTTACTAACGGCGATTCTGAATACGTACAATTCGTATTTACCCCGTATCTAAACGCAAGCCCCGGGATTTATACGGAACCTCTAAACATAACTACATATAAAGGGTTTAATGCAACTGCAAATGGCACTTCCAGTGTCATATACCTTGTATTAAACATTGAACAGAAGAAAAAAGCAGCACTTGAGTCCGACCTGCAGGAAACGCTCACAAATCATAATAATATTGGCGGTTCCATGAATATTTATAATCCAACCAACACAACCATCAACAGTACTGTGGTCTCATTAAAATTCCCCTCCTTTGCCCTCCAAGCAAGCACCCTAAGCCTGACGGGCGCGGAGACAAATATAGCCACTTCTGGAGGCAACACATCTTTGGAATGGTTGCTACCGTCAATCCAACCAGGCCATTCTGTCCAGCTCGGCTATTCTATATCCAACATAATCGACACCCAGCTTTTGTTAGAACCGGCAACGAATATAGCGTCAAAGTCCGGAGCGACTGCACCCATATTTACGCTTATAAATTCAACATCCGCAAACCTGACCGTGGGAACAAATGGCACCTTAAAGATAACCGGCCTCTACCAAGGTGTGCATCAGTCTGCTCTTACCCTATCACTTTCATCAAATTCCACAAATGTTAAAAATTCAGAAGAGCTTGTAAAAAATGTTGGACAGGAGCAGATAATCAGCACAACATTTACAATAGTGCCAAACACAATAACAACTACTGTGCTCAAGCTTGGTATAAAAGGGCAGAATATAAACGAGAGCTATTATATCCCGGTGCAAGTTTCTCCAAAATCTACCCTCCTCTCACGTTTTGTTAAAGCAGTAGAAAGCGATATTTTATACATAGCGGCTACAGTGATTGCCATAGTGCTGTTGATTGCAGCGTTGCAGTTAGTAACGACAGAGCTTCCAAAGGCGATAGTAATCGAGAAGGCCGGTGAGAGCACCTCCAATAAGGAAATGCGCAAAAATAATTATGACCATCTCTTCCAAATATTATCCGAGGTCGATGAAAATTCAAGGATAATCGACCTAAAGGGCATACCAATGAAATGGGGCCTTTTAACACCCATAAACAAAAGAGATGTGCGGGTCATCAATGCTTCAGGCAACCTGACGATTTATACCAGCGGGCCGGCAAGGAATAGCATTAAAAGATACCTAAAGGATAAAAAAATACCATTTGTGGAATTGCCAGTGAAGTAGCCTTGTTCTGCCAGCTGCAATTTTAATGATAGGATTTCTTGGTAATTATATCAATCTGACTCGGTCTTCATGTTGAGTAATTTTAATCCTCCATCAGTTATCTTATAAGGAACATTCTGGAAACTATGGTCCGTATCCCTCATCTTTACAATCTGCAAGGAAGGTATGCTGGTACTTGTACCAACTGGAGAGCTGAAAAGTATAAGACCATCAAAGAGGAAGAACTCTGGGTAGAATTCAGACGTTGCGGCGATATTATCCTGCAACTCTAGTGTTGAAATCGAAGTTGTTCCGTTATCCTTGAGCGCCTCCAGCAGCGTTAATGTCAGCACCCTATATTCAAGAGGGTCTTTTAGAAACAATCTAAAGACGGAGACAGAGTCTACAACAACACATTTCGCTTTCGTTTCTTGGATTTTTGATATAACATTAGACATAAGTTTAGAAAATTCATATGTTCTCTCGCCATCTGATCCGCTTTCTGCAATCGCATCTTTCAGATCCTGCTCATACAAAATAATCTTTTTTTCCTTTAGTAACCTGTCTATATCTTCAAAACTTGAAAAGGCATCCTTTGAATTGTTGAGAACCGTGTCCGCCTTCTCCTCCAAAGAGATAAAAAGCCCGTTAAACCCATTTAGCGCATTTTTATAAAGAAACTCAAAGCAGACCAACGTCTTCCCGGCACCCGGTCCGCCCGCAATCAGCACATGGCTTCCTTCCGGTATTCCCCCGCCAATCATTCTGTCAAGTTCGGCATTTCCTGTAGTGAGTCTTTTTCTCAAAATATCATCGATAACTTTTATTTAGAGGATGAAATGTATAATTATTTAATCCTTTCTAATAAAATTTCTGTCTTTAATGTCTTAAGAAAAATTTCGTCTGTCAAATAAGAAAAGATTTCTATAGGAACATTATGCCGAAGGTCCTAAACTCAAAATTCAGCTCGGTCTGGCAGGCAGCAAGAAAGCTGAGGCGAAACGCCCTATATTGATCCAAAGATAAGTATAAATATTATCCAAAACAAAGATACACCTGTGTGGTAAGAATGGCAACAGAGCATATACAAGCAGCAAAGGTAAAATTATCCAGGATAGCAGAGGCAATGAAAAGTACGGAAGAGGCACATGCTGATTACGAAACAAAAACAGCAGGTATGTGGCGCGAATTAGTTAGTGCAGGCCCTGAGGGCAGGGCCCAACGCAAAATTGATTTAGCAGAACACATAATATTTGAGGTATTTGATCCAAAAGAATTGACAGTAGCCGAATTCATGAGAATCAGGAAAAGGCTTGGCGAGGTCTTTGAAATTCTTACTGTAAGTGCCCCACATCTGCGTGGCGGCCAGCCAGCCATTGAAGATATGGACATACCCAATGTAGCCCAATGCATTTCTGATGCTCTGGGTTTGGATATAAATCTTAAAGAACCAGAAAATACAAACCTCCAAAAAACGTGATGAAAATGGCAACAATGCAGATATCAATGGAAACCGCAAAAGAAAAGCTGCTCAAAATCTCAGCTGCTATGAAAAACAGCCCAGAGTCTGATACTTATGGCGACACGATAAAAATGCGGGTAAATTTACTATGGCGTGATTCTGTGAACAGCCCTAACCTGCTAGCAAAAGAATATTTGAGGGTCTCATTAGCAGAATATGTAATATCACAAATATTAGACTGGGACAGACTGCCAGCCTCAAAATTCTTAAATCTCAGAGACAAGCTCGTCATCCTTTTTAGCCGTCTGCAAACAGTTAATCTTCGCGGCGGCAACAACAAACCAACCATAGACCAGTTTGAAGTGAACGATATAGCTCATAATCTCTCTGCAGCCCTGGAGCTGCCAATAGGATGGAAATAGAATCAGAACACGCCAAAAAATCTGCCCCTCCCCTTCTCCTTGCCTTCCTTTTCCTCCTTTTCCACTTTTATCCTGAATTTCTCCTTTACATTAATCCTCCCGTTTCCATGGCAGGTTTTGCATGATCTCTCAAAGATCCTGCCCCGTCCCCTGCATTTGTCGCAGGTGGCGACCATGCTGAATCTCCCGAACATTGTGTTCTGCTGGACATGCCTTCTTCCGGTGCCGTTGCAGGTCGCGCATTTTACCTGCTTGGAGTCAGGATCTCCTCCTGAGCCTTTGCAGTTCTCGCATACCATGTTTCTCTGCACCTCATATTCCCGCTCGAACCCTTTCTCTATCTCATCAAAAGAGATGTAAAGATTTACCCCTGTCTGCTCAGGTTCCTGGAAATCCGTTGCAAATGGCCCAAAGCCACCACCCGAAAATATATTCTCCTGGAATTCCCTCATTATGTCCTCAAAATTGAAATTCCTGAAAATGTCCTCCTCTGTGTATCTCTGCCTGAACCCCTCTGATCCGAATGTGTCATACTGCCTTCTCTTTTCAGGGTCGCTGAGAACGGCATAGGCTTCGTTTAATTCCTGCATCTTTATCTCAGCATCCTTGCCCTTGTTTTTGTCCGGGTGGTATCTCATTGCAAGCTCCCTATAGGCTCTTTTTATCTCGTCTATGCCTGCGCTCTTGCCGATGCCCAATACGCTGTAATAATCCTTTGCCATTCTTATCAATCAATTCTAGTTTGCTGCACCCGGCTGCCCCTCATCTCCGCCCTGCTGGCCGCCAGTCTCCCCCTTCTCTCCTGCGCCAGCACCCTTGTACATGCTTGAGCCTATCTCCTCAAGCGTCCTCTGGAGGTCGGTGCTCTTTTCCTTTATCTTGCTGTAGTCCTCTCCCTTCAATGCTTCCTCGAGCTCCCTCTTGGCATTCTCTATCTTCTCCTTTACATCGGTAGGTATCTTGTCCTTGTATTCCTCAAGGGACTTTTCGGTTGTGTATACTAGCGATTCTGCGCCATTTTTGGTCTCTATGTTTTCCCTTATCCTCTTGTCCTCCTCCTCATGTGCCTGCGCATCCTGCGACCTTCTTTCTATTTCCTCCTTGCTCATCTTGTTTGGCGCGACTATGTCCATGCTCTGCGCCCTGCCGGTTGCCTTGTCCTTTGCAGTTACATGCAGTATGCCGTTTGAGTCTATGTCGAATGTGACCTCTATCTGGGGAACACCCCTTCTTGCTGGCGGCAGGTCGGTAAGCTCAAACCTGCCAAGGTCCACATTGTCCTTTGCAAGCGTGCGCTCCCCCTGCACCACGTGTATGTCCACCTGCGTCTGCGAGTCCTCGGCGGTTGTGAATGTCTGCGTTTTCTTGATGGGTATTGTTGTGTTCCTATCGATTAATTTTGTCGCAACACCGCCCAGCGTCTCAATGCTAAGGGAAAGCGGCGTAACATCAAGGAGCACTATGTCCTTCACCTCGCCAGTAAGCACTCCGGCCTGCACAGCTGCCCCCAAAGCAACAGCCTCCATCGGATCCACGCCGCGCTCTATCTTTTTTCCGAGCAGCTGCTCAACATACCTCTGCACTATCGGCATTCTTGTGGGTCCGCCCACAAGTATTATCTTGTCAAGCCCGTCCGGCTCAAGCTTTGCGTCCTTGAGCGCCTGCACAACAGGCTTTGCAGATTTCTCTATTATAGGAACAACAAGGCTCTCCAGCTTCGCCCTTGTGAATGTATAGGTGAAATTCACGGCACTCCCTTTCGGATCCTGGGCAAAGAACGGCAGGTTTATCTCGGTGTTCAGCGAGGTGGAAAGCTCTATCTTTGCCTTCTCCCCTGCCTCCCTGAGCCTCTGCATTGCCTGAGAATTCTTTGTGACATCTATATTGCTGGAATTCTTGAACTCATTCGCAAGGAACTGGAGTATTATACTGTCCATATCAGTTCCTCCAAGCTGGGTGTCCCCGCTTGTTGACTTTACCTCAAACACCCCCTTTCCGAATTCCATGATTGTTACGTCAAGTGTTCCTCCGCCAAGGTCGTAGACAAGTATCCTCATCTCGCGGTTGCTCTTGTCAACCCCATATGCAAGGCTGGCTGCGGTGGGCTCATTGACAAGCCTTACAACCTCCAATCCGGCAATCTGTCCGGCATCCTTGGTGGCCTGCCTCTGGTTGTCGTCGAAGTAGGCAGGTACTGTTATTACCGCCTTTGTTACCGGCTCCCCAAGGAAGGCCTCAGCATCATTCTTTATCTTCTGCAACAGTATGGCAGACAATTCCTGCGGCTTGTACTCCTTTCCAAATGCCTTGTAAAGGTAGTCTGTCCCCATCTTCCTTTTAAATGCGGTGAATGTTCCGTCAGGGTTTGCCACGGCCTGCCTTCTTGCGGTCTCGCCCACAAGCCTCTGGCCGTCCTTTGTAAACGCAACGTAGCTAGGGAATGCCTTCCCGTAAAGCGAGATGCCCTCGCTGCTAGGTATTATTACAGGGCGTCCGCCCTCCAACACTGCAGCTGCAGAGTTCGATGTGCCAAGGTCTATACCGATTATCTTCATATCATCACCATAAATATTATTTATTATTTTTTGTCCTTTGCCGCGGCATCAGCCGCACTCCCGGGTTTTTCATCACTCTTTGCCATTCTCTTTGATATTATGACCGAGGCAGGCCTGAGCAGCATACCCTCAAACATATAGCCCTTTTTTACGGTCTCGAGTATTGTGCCATCCCTCTCATCGCTTTCCCTTACCATTACCGTTTCATGCTTATGCGGGTCGAATATCCCGTCAGCTTCGACCTCCCCCAGGCCCTCTTTCTTGAGCGCATCCATGAAGTTTGAATAGAGCATCTCTATGCCCTTTGCTATCGCCTTTTCCTTGGAGTCGCTCACCGCAATCATCGCAAGATCAAATTCATCTATTACAGGGAGCATATTCCTTAGGAGCGAGGCCTTGCCCGTGCTTTCAGCGTTCTCTATCTCTTTCTTCACCCGCTTCTTGTAATTGTCGAACTCTGCAGCAAGCCTTAGGAGCTGGTCCTTAAGCTCCGCAGAGCCGTCGCTACTAATGGCGACCTCTTCCAGCTTTGCCTTTTCCTCAGCCTTATTCTCGTCCTTATTCTTTTTTTCTGGCTCTTCTGCCACTGGTACCACCACCTATGGGCTGCGCATTCCTCCTCACCGAAAGCTCCATTAGCCTATCGAATTCCTTTGCAGTATCAAGCATGCGCCGCATCTCCCTGTTTATGTCATATTCTATCTCTTCGATCGCCTTCTGCATCTCAGACGCGCGAAGATAATACTTCCTGCCGCGCTTCACAAGAAGCCCGGCGTCTATAAATCTGTTCAAGTGGTATATTATGGTGCTCCTGGCAAGTTTAGTGTCAAGCCTCAGCTCCGAGCTTGCCAAGCCCCTGTTGCCGTAAGCTGCAGCAACGGTGAAGTTCCTCAGTATCTGCTCCTCTATCGCGTCATTGCCTCCGCCCGAAAGCCCAAACACATCGCAGAACCATTTCAGCATCTTCTCCGGATTGTTGAAATCGGGGCGCTCCACGAATCGTATGACTATCCGTTCCATAATATAGTTATGTGGCGATATGTTTAAATAATGTTCGTTTTTTAAGAAAATTAATTGATATGTCAATATTTTATTGACAGTCTGCGTGATGTGCAAAAGAAAAAACCGTTAATTATCCAGCCTTACGGTTGCCATCTTTTGCAGTATGGCAACATCTGCATTTTTGGCTTTATTGTATTTTATGCCAAATTTTTTCATGACACCCTTTACATGGGCCGGATTCGGATCAAACTTCTTTCTTCCTTTTATCAATCTGCTCAATTTGCCGAAAGCTGCGGCGTTATTTGAGAATACAACAAAATCAGCATCCTCCTTTGCTCCCGCTATTCTTATTGCATCCTCTATCTGCCGGGTCATTGCAGCAAAAAGGAGCATCTCCATGGCCGGCGTCCTGGTTCTGTTTGTATGGTTCTTAAATGCTATGAGCGCATTAAGGTAAGCCCCTATCAGATGGGTTTTATTGGCGATAGAGCTGCTGTCAAATATCTGCAGAACTACCTTTTTGCTCTTTATTCTTTTGATAATATTGAGAATCTCGCCTATTTTGGCCTTTGACGAGCCTCTTTCTATTATAAGGTCTCTGAATTCCAGCTTCGGAATATACTCCATGATAAAAGATGCAAATGAATCTCTTTATGCCTTGCGTTATTTTATCAGATTACCTTATTGGTGATCTTGGTCGTACATGCCAAACTGCAGTAGGGTAAATTTAAACGTGTCTTTAATCTTTGAGCTGACATACCTGAGAAACTTCCTTGCTTTTCCTGCATAAACCATGTCTATGGCCTCTCTCAATTTCTCGCGGTCGCTCCAGTCACTGATTTTTACCTTTCCTCTATAAATGCCCGCGTATCTGTGCCTGTTTTCATCATAAACTCCGACCGTCAATACACTGTCGCCTTCAGAGTCTGCGGAATTTTCCTCTTTTCTTAAATAAAGGTGCAAAACTCTTTGGGTAAAATTTCGATCATCTACCATGTTTGTCACAACGGCCAAGTGGCGGCTTTTGGAATCATCTGTTGGAACAACATTTATCGTTCTTTCTATTATCATTTTTATCACTAATTAGTATATGTTTTAGGAAATATAAATACATTTGTATAGGGTGGCAATAGTCGTATCCAGGCCAAACGCCCAGATTATCATATTACTTAAAAATACATATGTATAGAAAAGTATATAAGCTTATACTTTCATATACATACACTTATCAGGGATTGCATCGCTTCTGGTGTGGTTTGATGATAAGTAACTTTTTTTACATTGACGGCAGCATCTCTCCGAAGCTCCTGGCAAACATGCTGAAAAATCTGCTCATACCCATGCTTTTGGCATTTCTGATACTTCCAAGCTTTGCCCACGCTGGCTGGAGCACTCCTGTCGGGACAGTACAATGGTTCAACATATCGATAAACAACACCGGTGCAAATACGATGCCGGCCGGCACTACCATAAGCTATGCCTTCAATACCGCAACGCCGGATGCCTACGCCCAGAATGTATTTACTGACTGGGAAATATTCAACGGCACCACCGGCAAAGTCTTGGTGAACTGGAGCGGGTCCAGAAACATAAATGATTCCGACCTTTTTTCCTCCGGACATGCAAAGATCCTTAAGATATGGTTTGAGCTGCCCACCAACATAACTCCCGGAAATGCGGAAAATGTATTGTCAGTAGCATATCTCACAACTGTATCAGACATGACCTATGAAAACAGCAGTACCGGAAACCTTACCAATAATTCAATACAGTGCTTTAATCCACAGAACAACACCTGTTTTTACCTAGACAACAACAATGAAAACACCAACTCCTCCTGCATCTCAGATCCCGAAGCTATGTTCTGCATTCCATTGGAGATTTACAATAATGGAACAGGCATAGCTGCAAATACGCAGATTGCCTTATGGTTCAACCCATCAAATGCAACTTGGTCGAATTATCTTTCCAGCGACCTTGGCAATATGTGCATATATGATTCCATAACTGCCAACTGCATCTATTCATGGCTTGAGGGATACATAAATGACCATTATGATAGGGGCAATTTTACAACGCTAAGCAGGCCATTGCTATACTGGGTAAAATTCGGGAATGTGCTGCCAAGCGGCCTAACCTCAAATGTTCTCTATATAAAAATTTTCAATAAAAGCACAGACCTATATTCTAAAAATGGGACTCTGGGCGCAAACCCGACCCTTTACTGCGACTATGGCTGCCCATCCAAATATTACGGGGAAAATGACAATGGGAAATATGTATTTGACCTGTACGATAATTTTCTGGGCAATAGCTCAGCATTCTCAAATTCAAGCTATATTGATCCGGTTGTCTCTGCACAGAATGCAAATTGGTCTATAAGCAACGGCCTAATTTTTACCCAATATTCTGCCAAAAACGAAACCCAAAAGTCCTCTATAATTTATTTATCATCCAGCAACTACTCAAGCGTTGATTCGGATCAGAATATCGCATTAGATGTGAACGTAAACCCGTTCTACGGCAGATCCCTGTTTTTGCCGCCCTATGGACCATACATATATGTATCCAATAGCAGCATGCTGGGCCTCTTTAACCCGAACTCGATAAACGCAAACGGGTTCGACATTGGCGGTATTGCAGATAAATACGGGAATGGCTTCTATCTTTCCCAGCAGGTTTACCTCTACTCAAACAACGGCACTGCCGTTGTTGGTACCCCTTTGGATAATCCTCCGCCTTTGCCGATTACCATTGCTTTGGAAGGCCAAAGGCTGTACATCCAAAGCGGCTACAACGATACAATGCAGATAATCAGACAGGCCATCCAGTCTTCTAGTAACGGTGATACATTTGCAATAGGGTCGAATATGAGCTATTGCAATGTTTACACCGATAGTGCCTGCAACACAGCGAATAAGATCCAGTGGCTGCGCATAAGAAATCCACCTCCAAACAACATGCAGCCAACGATAAAATTTGGCCAGATTATAGGCAAAAATCCAGAAGCGGCAGATAACAGCTCTGCAAATTCAACAGAGATCCTCTGGTGCAGATACTGCTATTCAAATTACTATATTTCAACCGGCAGCCTTGAGTCAACCGGCAAAAATTACACTGCAATTCAGATTAACAGCACCCAAAATGTTTCCCAACCCCTGTCTGGCCCTGATCAGATGGAAAACAAATCAAATGCCGCTAATAACAGCGCAGGCGCAAATGTGGTAAATGCACCTAAATCAAATTATACGCAAATAAATAATGATTCAGGACTGTCCAAATCCCCACCGAATGAAACCAGCCGGACTTCAGCATCGACAAACTCCACTGATAACTCAACCCAGCAGAATCTTACTGTTAGTTCAAACAGCTATAATGATATCGAAGCCCAACAATCCGGCGGGCTTGATATAGTCCAGTCAGGTGGCAGCACACCAACACCAACGCAAACCCCAAATCTGGCAAAAACCACAATAGCACAAGGGACAAGTACTATAGTGGCAAACCAGAGCAAGATGCAAAATACTACCATTCAAAACGTCTCTAAAAAATTAACCATTTTAGGATTGCCAGTCCTAGCAAAATCCAGCACTATTGCTTCAACTACCGTTCCATCTACTACAATAACGCCCCAAAAAGGCATTGCAGGGAATCCAACCCTAAGCATGCCTATATTCTGGTTAACTGCTGCGGTTATTGCAATAATCTCTGCTATGGCAATAATAGTATGCCTTTCATTAGTTAGGGATAGGAACAGCAAAGACCAAACAGGTCTGGATAAAATTGGGATATGACTTAATCGGATTCACTTCCGCTCCTAATAAGTCTCATGATTTGCAGTTTTCCATGCACATATGCAGTGTCATCAATCAAACTTCTGTGCCTTTCCATCAGCAGTCTATCTGCCTCAGCAACAACCTCGCCCACAAAACCTGTTATGGGCTCCTTTTCAATTGCTATTATTATATCAAATGCCCTGCCGATATCAACCATATCCCCAGACCTCAGATTTCCCAATACAAACTCCTTGACGCTTGTCCTGACTCCATCACTTCCGTGCGTAAGGGCACTCGCTAGGAGCTCGGTGCTATCAGAAACTTCTGCAGCATTCGCTTTGGCGTTCCCTAAACAGGCCTTAGCCGCATTTACCTCTCCGTGTCTTATTTGCGTAGCGAACATTAAATCACTTGATTATCATTTATTGTAAAAGTCTTTATAAGTATTGTACTTTTTAAAAATCCTTTCCCGTAAATTAGGCGAAAAGTCAGGCTTTAGTAACGGTATGTTCACAACTCGCTTGCGCTCGCTGCTTACTCATCCGTCCTATCAAAGTCGTCTAATCTTTAGGTAGAATTTCCACATTCTGCAGATCGCCAAAATCCGGGTCTTTTGACAAGATCTTCAAATAATAGTACATCGCAGTGGCTAGTACAAAAGAATCCATTATTCCCCACTTCTTGTTGGTTTTTTTCCTTTCAAAATTTAACTTACCCGCGAGTACTGCAATATCATTGTTCAGATCTACCACTATACTTAAATCCCCAACAGCATTAACTAAGAATTCGGTGTCATTTTTTTCCTTGCAAGACCAATTAACTAACTCGGAAATAGAAACAATACTCGTATAGCATGTTTCCTTTGTAAGCACTTCTCTTACCCGCGCCCCCTGTTTAGTGCCGTCAAAAAACTCTATCCAAGCAGATGTGTCCAGGAGCATGAACCCACCGTATTTATACCCTATCGTTGTGCTCTCTTTCAAAGCCTGCCGATCCCTTTGCTATTCCGAACGCCCTTTCTATAAGTGCAAGCTTTCTTCTTTTTAATAGAGCAATCTCAACTTTGTCTCCGTTTTTTATCTTCTGGTCTTTCATCAGTCTCTTTGGTATTAATACACCGAAAGATGTTCCTATCCGTCTTATCCTGGTTTCAAATAATTCACTCACGTAATCACATTATAATTTATTATTATAAAGATATTTAAGACTTTCCATAGCTCACGCTAATCTTTCATAAAACAACAAAAATGCGGAGAAGAAGCCTGCATTAAGTTAGGCTTTAGTAACGGTATGTTCACAACTCGCTTGCGCTCGCCGCTTGCATATCTATCCTATCAAAGTCGTCTATTGCGACCGCCCTAGCGTCTAGTTTCGGGTCTGGATTCGTCCTTAGATGCTTAAAGTCAGCAGTCCAAATGCCAAGTTTTACAGATATCTCTCGATATCCTCCCATTCTAATCCCGTATCTGCAAGTATCCACTTTATCACTTTGGGATAGAGTTCATAATAAAGAAGCACAGTTGTCTTATGGCCCTTATCATCTTTGAAATGAGCATGGCTTCCCTTTTGCCTATATACTCATAGCTATAATATTTGGCTAATATAGCTATTAGAACACTGCTTTTTATTGGCCTTATCTTTGATATCAAATCACGCTAGATTTTGTATCAAGTTGGCTTTCACTTTGCTTACTATGGCTGCATTATATTCCTTCTCATTATGCAGCACATCCTCAAAGACAAGCCGCACTACCTCCTTTAAATTCTCTTTTAATTCCTTCAAAGACCTAGCTTGAGTATTTGCATGAAGTTCCCTTACGGTCGCAGCATAATATTTGCCATCTTTGGAAACGTGAGCTTTAAATCCGTATATGTCGATTTGCATAATATCACTAATATTATGGTAATTAGAGTTTAAATAGTTTATGCTGTTACTTTCGTCTAGGTGTCATAAAACCAAAACAAAAATGCGGAGAAGAAGCCTGCATTAAGTTAGGCTTTAGTAACGGTATGTTCACAACTCGCTTGCGCTCGCTGCTTACGCACCCGTCCTATCAAAGTCGTCTATTGCGACCGCCCTAGTGTCTAGTTTCGGGTCTGGCTTCGTCCTTAGATGCTTTCAGGACTTATCCGCTTGGCGCGTGGCTACCCGGCAATGCATTCACAACCGGTACACTAGAGGCGCCGATCCCCTGTTCCTCTCGTATTGAGGGGAGCTTACCCTCTGACACTAACACTCCCAGTAGATATTACCGTACTGCCTCGCGGCGTACTGAACTCAGCTCGTGTATGATTTTAATGGACGAGCAGTCCAACCCTTGGCTGCTTGTGCACAGCCAGGATATCATAGGCCCATATCGATGTATCAAACCGCCAGGTCGCTGTGGACGCTCACTGGCGACAAATCGGTTACCTCCAGAGTAACTTGTCTGACAGCTTGGACCTCCATTAAAAGAGGTGCCAAAGTTCGTTAAGCCCCTGTTTCCAGTCTGCATCCCACGCTTTTAAGGATACAGTCAGCCCTGCATTTACCTTTTCGCTTACCGGAGGTTTCCCAAACCCCCTAAGCAGAGCATTGGTCACTTTCGTTTCCTTATCGAAAGCAACCGTCCAGTCTAACTACCCACCTGCAGGTGTCCTATTGCTAGTTAGCTGCAAGACAGATTAAGAGTGGTGTTACATTATCGCATCCATGTGCGCCTAAGCGCACACTTCTACGCTCCCACTTACGCTATGCATAACCCATCTAACAACAACTACAGGCTGTAGTCAAGCTTCATGGAGACTTCATTTCCCACTGAGAGATCGCGGCATATTCACCGCGCAGTAAGTTCACCGGGCCCCATGTTGGGACAGTGGAACGATCATTACGCCCTTCATGCAAGTCACCTATTAAGTGACGAGGTATTACGCTACCTCAAGAGAGTCAGAGTTACTCCCGCTCTTTGCCAGCGCTTCTTCCCCTTGAAAAGGGCTTTCACGTACTGGCGGTGAGCAGGCGTCACCCACTGTACTTAGCCTTTCGGCTTTGCGGTGAGTTGTGTTTTTGATAAACAGTTGTCGTTCCCTAGTCAATGATATCTGCATATGCTATACGCAGACATGGCTTCTTGTTATCTTACGCCACTATTTTGCCGATTTCCCTAACATGGGTTACCCCGCCACACCTTGGCCTCTTCAGCCAGCATCACCTTTAATGGTTCTAGGTACGGACCAGAATGATCGTTGCAAATTCCCTTTTCACGGGCTCAGGAATTCAGTCCATAGTTCATTTAGCTGCTTCTCCTCATAACGAGACTCTGCAGCCCTTTGCACTTTCTTGCGGACCTATCCCCAAGCGTCAGAAATCTGCCTTGTGTTGCCACTCCTACATTCTGGGTGCATGAATATTAACATGCTTCCCTTTTGCTGAATTGTGATTAGCATTCAGCTTAGGATCGACTAACTCTCCGCTGACGAGCGTTGCGAAGAAAACCTTGTGCTTTCGGTGTATGGGATTCACGCCCATATATGCTGTTACTAATACCAGGATTTTCACTACGACATGTTCCATGCGGACTTTCGAACGCACTTCCTGACATGCCGTACGCCTTCTTACCAGACTTATTCAGTCTCTGGGGTCTCGGTACCTAATTTAGCCCCGTATATCTTCAGTAAGATCCCTCTCAACTGGTACGCTATTACGCGTTTTTTAAAGGATGGCTGCTTCTGAGCCTACCTCCCAGCTGTCTATGAGGAACCCTACTTTTAAGACACTTAATTAGGATTTGGGGACCTTAACCTCAGTCACTATCTTTGCAGTCTCACGGGTCTGGCTTACCCAAACTCGTCGACTCCCGGGGTCTACGCAGCGCATGCATTCGGAGTTTGATAGGTTGGTGGATCCTTTCGAATCCGTGCCAACCAGTCGGTAGCTCTACCGCATGCGCAAGCTCGCCCGGAGCTATCCTAAAGATACTTCAGAAGGGACCCGCTATTGCCGTGTTCGAGTGGTATATCGCCGCTACCCGCAACTCACCCAACAGGACATGCCATGACAGGTTGCAGGCCTCCACCAGCCATTAGGCTAGCTTCGCCTTGGTCGCGCGTAGTTCACAACGGCTTCGGGTCGTATAGTAGTGACTGAAGGCATTTTCATACCCTGCGCCTCACATGTTGCGCGCACTCGCTTTCGCTGCGTCTTTCGACTCGCCACTCCTATACACTCCCTGGCTCTTGCTTCAAGAAGAATGATAAAACACTGTTCCAGGCCATTCGCATAAGCCTTTCGGCTTTCAGCTTCACGGCCCTTCATAACTTCCATGCCTTACCTTCATTTCACCATCTAGTTTCAGATCTTTTCAATCCCATGCGTATGGGTTCTTTTCAGCTTTCGCTCACGCTACTTGTTCGCTATCGGTCTATAGCCAATATTTAGGGTTGGGTTTTAATGCACCCGTATTCATTCTGCATAATCAAGCAGAATTACTCTATCGCAGTAAATTCCATTTCACTTAACTTACGAGGCTGTCACTCTCTATGGCGCTTCTTTCCAGAAACTTCAGCTCATGATTTGGATTCCTCCTGCACCACATCTCCGCGCCTGTTGCCAGGCGGGATTCAGGTTGCCCTCCTCAGCTTTCACTCGTGTTACTAGCTGAATCGATGATTCTTTCTATTCCTGCGGGTACTAAGTCATTTCAGTTCCCCGCGTTTGCGTGCATTTCTGCACAATTAAGGAAATCCCAGGTTCAAAGCCCGACTTGCGGCTACCCTGGGCTTATCGCAGCTTGCCACGTCCTTCTTCGCTGCTATAGCCAAGCCATACCCTAGATGGTTTGTAAATTATGCAAGCTTCTTCTCCTATAATCAATCATGCAAAAGCACGACATCACAAACATAATGACGACAGTTGCAGAGCGCATGCTCTGAATGTAGTATTTTCATAAAGCAAAAACTTTTTAGAAAAAAGTTTTATCAAAAACGCTCTCTAATACAGTAGCCTATAAAAGCTCAGCTGCCACATTAGCACCGGATATATTATCTCCTAAAGGTATATATATCTGACGCCCCAAATTGGGATAAACAGGTAGGTGGTAAAATGATGGCATCAAAGCGGCAAGACAGCCCAAATGTGGCAAAGAGAAAAGACCTTATAATGGCTTTATTCGAGGAGATATGTATTGCTGATTTTGTAGAACCGGGCAAGTTTAGAACTACAAAGATAACGAAGTCAGATGACGGGGTAACTGCACTATACGATATGCGTGAAAATTTGGCCACTATCCGCATTAAAATATTAGTGGACCAGGAAGAGATTATTGATCCGGAAGAAAACAGGTTTGATTTCCAAATAAGTGTTGGATATAAAGTCGCAGCATACGAGCTATGGTACCCAAACCCCTACATAAATACCTGCACAGCTTCTGGTGGTGTCGCAGAATTGTTGTCTAAACTAGAAGAAAGCGTTGGTCTTGCAGAAAGATTCGGGGATAAAGAATCCCTAAAGGCATCGCTAGGGCTCAGGACCTAATTTTTCAAAATATTACTCCAGAAAACCAACCAAACCAGAAGCTTTAATAACTTGTATTTAAAATGTAGATGAAAATAACTGGGGTTTTTGGGCATGGCATCTAAAAAGGGCAAATTCCTTAAGGGAGGGAGATATGCAAAGGAACTTGAGAGGCTCCGCGAATTAAATGCCATCAACGAGGTGTTGAAGAAAGGAGACATAGAGAATGCGGCGCTCACAAACGCCTCAAAGGATTCCGAAGTGGTAAGCGACAGCTCAATAGACAACATGCTCGACCAGCTGAACATCGACAGGAATTCAAGCAAGGACCTTGAAATAGTGGAAGGCCTCACAGGCCAGAGCAGGAAAGGCATCCGGCCGTCCCGCAGAAGCAGCGCAAAGCCCGCGAGAAAGCCAAAGGCAAACAGGAGAAAGCAGGCCAAAAGGCCCAGGCCAAGGCTTAAGGGCAAGAAGAAGCGTTAATAATCCTTTTCCTCATAATTAATTAAAATGGGCTCTTGGCTCAGTAGTAGAGCGTCCGCTTTGCAAGTAAACTTTTTAATAAAAAGTTTAATCAAAAACCAAAAAAGCGGAAGGTCGCGGGTGCGATCCCCGCAGAGTCCAT
>Ga0181530_10003293_pt1 | contig 18160 bp, 15 predicted proteins | sample PEATcosm2014_Bin_42_FD_119769 | JGI IMG/M metagenome (GOLD analysis project Ga0181530, IMG submission 119769) | Peatland microbial communities from MTU Mesocosm Facility, Houghton, MI, USA - PEATcosm2014_Bin10_60_metaG | ecosystem: Environmental > Terrestrial > Soil > Wetlands > Peat | place... | reverse complement strand
TTGAGTATTACGCAAGCAAAATCGCACTTTTCTGGAAGAATTTGGCACTACATTTTCACTTCCGAGCGATGGCTTCCCTCGTAAGACACCCTGATTTTCGGCTGTCACTGTAGAAGATGGGTTAGGGTTTCCCTTCATGTTCTTGTTTTACATGGGTTTGGCCGGCTTCGATGAGGGATTTCGCTACGATAAACTTGATCTTGCGGGTGGCGTCGCCTGCCTCCCTGTCGCCTGGGTTGTTTCGTGGGTGCTTTCCAGATGTTTTCCTCCATGCATTGTGTCCAAAGACGGCATACAAGGAGACTCATGCTGGGGATTCCGGAGATTCATCCCATGGCAGGAGATCAAGGAAGCACGCGGTTTCAGGTTTTTTCATTTAAGATGGGTTAGGTTGTATTCGGCGCGGGATCAGAAAGTCACTTGGATTGTTCTGTTCCAAGCGCATTCGGAGGACTTTGTGCGCGAGATACAGACCCTGGCTCCATCAGACAGCCCTATTCTGAGGTTTGTGGCGAAGCCTCCAAGCCCGGAAAGCTGAATGGGATTTGATGAAAAAGAAGATAAAGACCGCAGACCATAAAACTGCCGCCTCATGATCATGAATAAACTGCCAAATTCCGGGCTTGACCGCGTTGGCTGCTTATGAAACAATCGGACATCTCTGACAGCCTTTTGGTTCGGAAATGCGGGGTGCGCCACGCCAAAATCTTCGGGCGACTCTGGTTTGCTTTCATGTATGTTTTCCTCACTGCGGTTGCCGCGGCCTCCTGGGTTCTCGCGCCGGAGTTGGCAACCAGTCGTGGGGCTCGAATTCTCGTTGGTTGTTTCTTTAGCATTGTCGTGGTTCTTGCGGCCTCGCTTCTGACTCGAATCTCTGGTAAGTTTTTTGGTGAAATCGCAGATTTGGAAGCCCGAGTGAAAGCACATTTGCAGGGGGAAAGCCTGGAAAGCTGAATGGGATTTGATGAAAAAGAAGATAGAGACGGCAGACCATGAAACTGCCGCGTCATGATTATGAATGAAATTCCGAATCCCGGGCTTCATTTGAAACAATTGCAATTGCTTTCATTTCTAATAGCCGTCTTCATCATTCCACTGACGGGTTGCAGGAACCATGCCTCCAATGCGGCTGATCTCAACTCTCCGGACCCATGGAGGGTAATTGCCGATGCGCACGCGACAACCAATAGTGTAATTCATGCGCTACAAGCCATCCAATCACTCAAGACGACAAATGAACCCCCGGCATTTTGGAGCGCGATTGCCAATGACCCAGGGTTTAGTGCGGACCATCGTCGCCGTGCTGTTCTCCAGCTTTTGGCCCGCCACTTTAAGCCGGGAATGACTGTTCAGGAAATCGGCAATTTACTCAACCATCCCAACTGGTTTACGGCCTCCGATTGCCTCCCGTTTGGAAGTGGGGCTCCTCCGCCCGGTGGCGACTTGGATGATGATTGGTTTTTGATTGTCATTTTGAATGACCACCATAATTCACCTGCTATCTGGTTTAGATGCAAAGCGATGCCCCCTACAACAATGGACGATTTATGCAAGTCTCTGAAGGGCGAACCCATTAGAGCCCCGATTTGCCAGCTTAGGATTATAGGAATCGCGTCGGATGAAATAGTCGGTCCAGATCCTATACGGTTCAACCGATTTGGCATCCCACCTTACGCACCTGAATCTGCCCCACTAGGCAGCATCAGCCACGCCCCGCCCGATGCCAGTCATGCACCTTACGAGCCTGAATCCGCCCCTGTATACGAGCCTGAATCCGCCCCAGTAGGCAACCAATAGAATGATGGGCGCGCCTGAAGTGAAGCGTTCAAGCCCGAAAAACAGAATGGGATTTGATGAAAAAGAAGATAGAGATGGCGGACCATAAAACTGCCGCGTCATGATTATGAAAAGAATTCCAAATTCCGGGCTTGAACCATTGCAAGTTTCAACGCAAAGACGCCAAGTCGCCAAGTCGCAACGCGGCCAGCAGTCACCAAAGCATTTGAACCACGGATTACACGGATTGCACGGATTCTGAATTCTGTCCCGGCACCGCCACCGGAAAGCAATGTCAACAGAAGCAAACGAAGGCAACGAAGAGTCCTGATTAGGAATCGGGGCTTCGTTTTCTTCGTTCTCTTCTGTTTAAAAAATCCGTGTTATCCGTGTTATCCGTGGTAAATTCTTCGCGCAATTTGCAGGGCCAAACACCGAAAGCTGAATGGGTGAGGAAAAAGAAGTAAGAGACGGCAGAGCATAAAACTGCCGCGTCATGATTATGAATGAAATTCCGAATTCCGGGCGTGACCACGTTACGTTTCATTGAACCACGGATTACACGGATTGCACGGATTCTGAATTCTGTCCCGGCACCGCCACCGGAAAGCAATGTCAACAGAAGCAAACGAAGGAAACGAAGAATCACGATTAGGAATCGGGGCTTCGTTTCGTTCATATTGAGCAGCCGGTTGCATAGACTATAGATTGGGAGAAAAGAATAGCCGCAAGAAGGCGCAAAAGGCGCGAAAACCAAGGAAGGTTTGCGCTTTTTGCGCTTTTTCGCGGCTATTTCATTGGAACTGGGTCATTTGGGAGAATAGAAATGGCTTGCGCGGTTGGGGGGGGAGTGCATCCTCACGTTATGAAAATAGAAAGGTCTATTCCAACGGTTGTTGGCGTTTGCAGCGGTGCTCCTGTCCGGTAGTCGCACGCTTATGGCGCTCATCAAACCATTTGCCGCGTTGCGGCCTCAACCGCTGTTGGCGGAGAGAATTTGCGAGCTGCCTTACGATGTCATGTCATCGGAGGAGGCGCGCGCGATGGCGGCGGGCAATCCGCTCAGTTTTCTGCATGTGAGCAAGCCGGAAATTGACCTGGCGCCCGGCGTGGATGTTCACGACGCGCAAGTCTATGCCAGGGGCCGGGAGAATTTTGACCGGCTGATCAGCGAGGGCGCGCTGCGGCAGGAGGTCCGGCCCTGCTTCTATTTTTACCGCCAGATCATGGGCCAACACTCGCAAACCGGTTTGGTCGCCGCCGCCAGTTGCGAGGATTATTTGCGGGGCGTGATCAAGAGGCACGAGCTGACGCACCCGGACAAGGAGGATGACCGCGTGCGGCACATCGAAGCGCTCGGCTCGCAAACCGGCCCGGTTTTCCTGGTTTATCGCGCGAACGAATTGATGGATGAACTGGCCGCCAAGAAAACCGCGCAGGAGCCGGACACCGATTTCACGGCGCGCGACGGCATCCGCCATTCGTCGTGGACGTTGCGCACCGGCAAACACATTGATCTGGTGCGGCGCGTGTTTGCGGGCATCCCATCGCTTTACATCGCTGACGGCCATCATCGCGGTGCGGCGGCGGCGCGGGTGTTCCAGGCGCGGCGGGGCGCGGGCGAAAGCGCCTTTTTTCTGAGCGTGATTTTTCCGGACAACCAACTGCGCATCCTGCCTTACAACCGCGTGTTGAAAGATCTCAACGGTCTGAGCGCCGCGCAGTTGCTAAAGAAGCTGGAAACGATTTTTGTGGTCTCGGACGCTGGCCCGGCCCGGCCGGAGGGCAAACATGAACTGGCGCTGTTCCTGGAGAACCGCTGGCGCGCGTTGCGGTTCCGCCCGGAACTCTGCGCGGTGGAAGACCCGCTGGAGGGACAGGATGTCGCGTTGCTGCAAAAGCATGTTCTGGCCCCGATTTTCGGCATTGACGATCCGCGCACCAGCCGGCGCGTCGGTTTTGTCGGCGGCATCCGCGGCACCGGCGAGTTGGAAAAGCTGGTCAACGGCGGCGATTACGCGTGCGCATTTTCCATGTTCCCGACCAGCGTGGCGGATTTGATGAGCATCGCCGACGCGCGGGGCATCATGCCGCCGAAGAGCACCTGGTTCGAACCGAAATTGCGCGACGGCATGTTCTGCCATATCATCTGAGAACCGTGCCGACGACCCGGACAGAACGCAGTCTTCGCGCCACTTTTCTGGGGATCGGCATCAATGTTTTGCTCGTGGCGGGCAAACTGGCCGGGGGGTTGGCCGGACATTCGCACGCGCTCATTGCCGACGCGATGGAATCGCTGGCCGACATACTCAGTTCCCTCATCGTTTGGCGCGCCGTGGTGGTGGCGGCGGAACCGCCGGACCGCGACCATCCTTACGGCCACGGCAAGGCGGAGGCCATCGCCGCCGGCATCGTGTCAACACTTTTGTTGCTCGCCGCGCTGGGGATCGCCGTCCAGGCGGGCCGGCAACTGGGCCGGCAATTCTTCCCGCCGTTCCCGCCGCGCGACCCGCCCCGGGCCTTCACGCTTTTCATTTTAATCGGCGTCGTGCTGGTGAAAGAACTCGTCTATCGTTACGCCTCCCGCCAAGCCAGCCTGGCCGAGAGCGGCGCGGTGAAGGCGGACGCCTGGCATCATCGCTCCGACGCCATCACCTCGCTGGCGGCGGCCATCGGGATCAGCGTTTGCCTGCTGGGGGGGCCGCGCTTTGCTTATGCGGACGACGCGGCGGCGCTGTTTGCGGCGGCGATTATCGGATGGAACGGATGGCTGCTGTTGCGTCCGGCGCTGGATGAATTGATGGACGCCGCGCCCGGCGCCGGCCTGTTGGCCCAGATTCGCGCCACGGCCTCCGAAGTTCCGGGCGTTCAAGCCGTGGAGAAATGCCACGCGCGCAAGAACGGCTTCCAATACTGGGTGGACATGCATATTGAGGTGGACCCGCATATCACGGTGCAGCAGGGCCACCAGATTGCCCATCAAGTCAAGAGCCGGGTCCGCCAGGCCGTGCCATCGGTCAACGACGTGCTGGTGCATGTGGAGCCGGGGAAACGCCCGGCTGTTTAGCACCCTATTTTGCCTGCCACCGGGCAAGAACGGTGGATTGACAGGAGGCTGAAAATGTGGTCACATAAGATGTGAGCACGAGCCTATTTGAGCGGGCGTTGTTTCTGTGTGCCGCGGGGCTGGCGCTGGCCCAAAGGGCGCAAGCCCAATTCGATTACACGACCAACAACGGCGCGATCACGATCATCGAATATACCGGCTCTGGCGGAGATGTGGCCGTTCCCGCCGCGACCAATGGCCTGCCGGTCGGCGGTATTGGGGAATATGCGTTCGCGGGTTGCCGCAGCCTGACAGGGGTGACGATTCCTGACAGCGTCACCAGCATCGGGGAGTCGGCGTTCGCGGACTGCACCGGCCTGACGAACGTCACGCTTTCCGAGGGCCTGACCAATCTTGGGCAGGGCGCGTTCTATCAATGCAGCAGCCTGACCGGCATCACCATTCCCGGCGCCCTCACCAACATTGGGCAGAATACGTTTCAATTCTGCGGCAGCCTGACGGGAGTCACCCTTCCCGGCAGCTTAGCCGGATTCATCGTTCCCGGCGGCTACTTCGGCGGCCTGAACTGGGGCACCCTTCCCGGCAGCGTCACCAATATCGGGACGAATGCGTTTTCGCAATGCACCAATCTGAGCGACATCACGATACCCGCCGGCGTCACCAGCATTGAGCAACAGGCTTTCGCCTATTGTCCCAACCTGATTGATGTCTATTTCCAGGGCAACGCCCCCACGGTCGCTCCGGATGCGTTCGCTGGTGACAACGGCCTGACGTTCTATTATCTGGCCGGCGCCACCGGCTGGAGCAACACGTATGCCGGCCGGCCAGCCGTGGCGACACCGACGCCGCAAACTGATTTCATTTGCACGACCAACAACGGCACGATCACCATCACCGACTACGAGTGGACGTCATCGGTAGTGACAATTCCACCCAATATCAACGGCCTGACGGTAACAGCCATCGGGGAGGGGGCGTTTGATCAACTCGGCCCCGGCGTGACCAGCGTCACCATTCCCGGCTGCGTCACCAGCATCGGGGACTATGCGTTCGAAGGCGATTTCATAACAAACCTCACACTTTCCTATGGTCTCACCAGCATCGGGCAGTATGCGTTTAGCGGCATCGGATACCCGGCATTCGATGGATACAGCAACCTGACCAGCCTCAACATTCCCGGCAGCGTCACCAACATCGGGGACGATGCGTTTTCTGGCGTCCCCAACCTGACTGTCGTCACGATTCCCGCCAGTGTCCCCAGCCTCGGGGAGTTTGCGTTCTGCTATTGCCTCAGTCTGGCCAGTGTCCTTTTCACGGGCAACGCTCCCGCGGCGGATACCACTGTCTTCACTAATGACAACAACGTGACCGTCTATTATGTGACCGGCACGACCGGGTGGAGCAACACGTTTGCCGGGGTTCCAGCCGTGGCGACACCGCCGCCAAGCCAATTCACTTACGCGACCACCAACGGCGCGATCACCATCACCGGTTACACCGGCCCTGGCGGCGCTCTGGGCATTCCGCCCGCCGTCAATGGCCTGCCGGTCACCGGCATTGGGGCGTTTGCGTTCGCCAACAACGCCAGCCTGACCAACGTCACAATTGCCGGCGGCATCACCAGCATCGGGGAGGGAGCGTTCAATAACTGCGCCAGCCTGACCAACGTGACGGTTCCCGCCAGCGTCACCAATATCGGCGTCTGGGCGTTTTCCGGGGACAACAGTTTGCAGGCGATAAACGTGGATGCGCAGAATTCATTCTATAGGAATGAGTATGGGGCCTTGTACAGCAAAGGCACAAATACCCTTCTTGCCCTCATTCAATATCCAGGCGGGCTGAGGGGGAATTACTTAGTCCCCCTCATCGTCGGGACTATCGAGGATTATGCGTTCTTTGATTGCACCAACCTGACCGGCGTGACGATTGCTCCCACCCTCACTAACATCGGAAACTCGGCTTTCCAAGGCTGCATCAACTTGACCAACGTGGCGATTCCGTACAGCGTCCTCAGCATCGGGGACGATGCGTTTTCCGGCGATTCCAGTCTGACCAATGTCACCTTTCCCGCCGAGGACACCATTCCCCCCGGCGTGACCAACCTCGGGCAGGCAACGTTCGAGGACTGCACCAAGCTGGGAGGCATTGTGATTCCCGCCGGCGTTACCAGCATCGGGGCCGCCGATTTCTCCGGCTGCTTCGCCCTGACCAACGTCACGATCCCCAACAGTGTCACCAATATCGGGGACTATGCGTTTTACAACTGCTTCAATCTGGCTGGCGTCGCGATCCCTGACAGCGTCACCGGCATCGGGATTTGGGTGTTTAGCGGTTGCGCGCTGACCAACGTCACGATTCCCGGCAGCCTGGCCAGCATCGGGGGCTTCGCATTCCAGTACTGCGCCAGACTGACCAACGCGACCCTCTCCAACGGCGTCGTCATCATAGGGGATGATGCGTTCGATTCCTGCGGGCTGATCAGCGTCACGATTCCCGACAGCGTCACCAGCATCGGACAGAATGCGTTCTATGGCTGCCCCAGCCTGACCAATATCGCCATCGGCGTCGGCGTCACCAACATCACGATTCCAGCGATCAATGATTGCCCCAAACTGAGAGCCATCACGGTGGCGCCGGGAGACTTGTTTTATAGCAGTGTGAACGGAGTGCTGTTCGACAAAAGCCAATCCACGCTGATCTCTTATGCGGGCGCCTCGGGCGCCAGCTACACCATTCCCGGCGGCGTCACCAACATTGAGGTCGAGGCGTTCCTGGGTTGTGCCGGCCTGGCCGGCGTCACGATCCCCAACAGCGTCACCTGCATCGGGGATGGAGCGTTCGAGGACTGCACCGGGCTGAGCAGCGTCACGATTCCCGGCAGCGTCGCTAGTGGCTTTACCAATGCTTTCTGTGGATGCTCCAACCTGGCGAGCGTCACAATTTCCCAGGGCGTCCCCAACATCGGGTTCGCGGCGTTCCAAGATTGCGTCAACCTGACGAGCGTCACCCTCGGCGACAGCGTCACCAACATCGGGAATCTTGCGTTCTGGGATTGCACCGGCCTGGCCGGCATCACGGTTCCGGCCAGCGTCACCAGTATCGGGCAGTATGCGTTCTCCTGGTGCTCCGTCCTGGCCAGTGTTTTCTTCCAGGGCAACGCTCCCACTGCTGACACTAGTGTGTTCTTTGAGTCCAGCAACGCGATCGCCTATTATTTGGCCGGCGCCACCGGCTGGAGCAACACCTATGCCGGTATTCCAGCCGTGCAGACAACGGACCCGCCCCCGCTCACTTACACGACAAATTCGGGGACCCTCAGCATTACCGGTTACACCGGCTCCGGCGGCGCTGTGAACATTCCCGCCACCATTGATGGCCTGGTGGTCAACAACATCGGCTCGAATGCGTTCAAGAGCAATGGCATCATGACCAGCGTGACGATTCCGGGCGGCGTCACCAACATCGCATACGAGGCGTTCTATGGCTGCTCCAACCTGGGCAGCGTCACCATTCCCGGCAGCGTCATCAGCATCGGGCGGTCGGCCTTCTCGCACTGCTTCAGCCTGACCAATGTCACGATTTCCGAAGGCGTCCCCGGCATCGGATACGCGGCATTCTATGAATGCAGCAACCTGACCAGCATCACCATTCCCGCCAGCGTCACCAACATCGCGGAGTATGCCTTCCAATACTGCACCCGCCTGACCGGCGTCTATTTCACCGGCAAGCCGCCCTCCGTTTCTTCGGATGCTTTCAATGGTGACGGCAGCGTGACACTCTATTATTTGCCCGGCGCGACCGGGTGGGGTTCCGCTCTTGCCGGTTATACACCGGTGCTATGGAACCCGCTGATCCAAACCGGCAGTTTTGGCATGCGAACCAATCACTTTGTCTTCAACATCACCGGCACGGCCGGCATCCCCATGGTGGTGGAAGCCTGCACGAATCTGGCCAGCGCGGTTTGGACGCCGCTGACGAACGCGACGCTCACCGGCGGTTCGTTCTATTTCAGCGAACCCGCGCAGACGAACCATGCCGGCCGCTATTACCGCATTCGCTCACCCTGAATTTGCAGGCTGCCGGGATTTCATTGCAATGCCCACACCTTCTGATCCGCTATTAGCTTCTCCGACAGGGAACTGATGATGGTGTAAGGTTGCAGCAAGGAATTGGAGAATCTGTATCTGAATTTCCGGAATGACCCTTCGCGTTCGAGGGCGTTCCCTCTCTTGATGGCGGTAAATTCCGCGAGGTGCTTCTGAACATCCGGGACGGCGCTGCCTTCGCCCAACAATCCCGCCATCGTGACGGCGACGTCCGACGCCTGGAAGAAGCCCTGGACATCGGGTTTGGTCAAGGCGCATGCCAGGAGGCTCATCTTGTGCTTGCTGGCCTTGTGAGCGCTGCGGACAGCGGAATGGTACTCGTTGGCGACACTGTGCTTGGATATGACAACTTGATCCAAGGCATCCATAAGATCCGCGTCTTCAATAACAGACGAGCCTCTGTCCACCGCCGATCTTCCCGATTCGAGGGCAAGCAGGTGGGTATAGTGCGGCAGCCCGTGCGACAGGGTGACGATCTTCTGATGAACCGGCTCGCTCATCGTGATCCTCAAATTCGCGAAGCCTTTGCGGATGATCTGACCCAGCTCATCCTGCGACATCCTGGGCATCGGGACCTCGACGATTGCCCGGTCAATGGAACGATGCTCTGAAATCAGTTCCGCAACCGATTTTGCCACGCCAACGATCAAGAGCGTCGTGTCAATTGCGTGGTCGGATAGGTTCTTTATGGTATCGGCCATCAGGGTCTTGACCTCCTTGTTGGTGATCCGGTCAAACTCGTCAAAGACGATAACCGCGCTGGTGCCGGTGAAGGTTGAAAGCGCCCGCCTGACGTCATCCGGGGTCACCGTTGCCGGAAGCAGCGCGTCCAGTTGTTTCCCCTCGTCCTTCGGAACCGCATAAGCGTTGGGTCTCCCTATCTTATAGGACGAACCGACCGCCATCTTGAAAGTCAGCTCCCGGAGCGCCCGATGCCACAGGGATGAAAAGTCGTCGGTCGAGTCGCAGTTGATCGTATCCGAATGGATCGCCCTGGAGCCGGCGGCCGGCAAAATCTCGGCCAGGACTCTCGCCAGCGAGGTCTTGCCGATCCCGCGCTCGCCGTAAAGAATTGCGTGCTGTCCGGTTTGCAAAATCGCGCTAATGAGCATGTCGGTCTGCTTCTGGCGTCCGGCAAAGAGGCCGTACTTGTCAATGGGGGCGCTCGGCCTGAAAACCGCCGACAAGTGTGCTCTTAAAGTGCTTTTTTCGATATCCGTCATGCGCTGTATAGTAGAACGTTCCCGGGAGATGTCAAGAGCGGGCGCCGGGCCGTCATTCCCGGGGCCCACTTCACCTTTTTTGGGGGTCTTATCTTAATCCTAATCTTAATCTTAATCTCCGCCCAACGGGTTTGAGATTAGGATTAAGATTAGGATTAAGATTAGGATTAGAAAGCCACATCCCCAAACTTCAGGGACACCACATTTAGTATGCGTTTTCCCGGGAAAAAAATGTTTGCGCCATGATGCGGAAATCCAGCCAGAAGCTCCAATTCTCAAGATACCAAATGTCGTGGCGGATGCGTTCCTCCAAATCGGTGTTGCCGCGCCAGCCATTCACTTGGGCCCAGCCGGTCATTCCCGGCCGATACAGATGCCGCGCCTGATAATGCGGAATCTTGGATTTGAAACGGGCGATCAACTCCGGCCGTTCCGGCCGCGGCCCCACCAAACTCATTTCCCCGCGCAGAACATTCCAAAACTGGGGCACTTCATCAATATTCCATTTTCTCATAAAGGCGCCTATGCGGAGCCTTCGTTGGTCGTTCTTGTGCGCCCATTGCGCCTTGCCCTGGGATTCCGCATTGACGTGCATGCTGCGAAGCTTAAGTATGTAAAACAACCGCCCGTTGCGCCCCTGCCGGATCTGCCTGTATAAAACAGGCCCGGGCGACTCCCAATAAACCAAGGCGCCAAAGACGGCAATAATCGGAGCGGACAGGGCCAGTCCAATCAGCGCGCCCGCGATGTCCACAATTCTCTTTGCGATGCGGCTTCTATAACCGCTGAGCGGCAGGCAATTCACACCCAGCAATGGAATTCCCCCAATGGTGTCGGGGCGAATGCCGGAAATCAGGATCTCAAAAAAATGAGGCACCATTTTGAATTGCACATGCTCTTTTTCACAGGTCTTCGTCACAAATGAAACCCCTTCGCGCTGGAGGCATTCCGGCTCCGTAAGAACGGCCACGCTCACCTCATTCCTTCGCAGGATGTCCTCCAGTTCATGCAACGGGCCTAACCGGTAACTCTCCAACTCCACAACATCGTTGGGTTTGATAGCCTGAATCCAGCCCACAAATTCCAGGTCCGAATTCCCGCCCAGCGCCTTGCGGATTCGCATGGCCTCCATTCCCCCGCCAATGACAACCAGGCGCCGGCGCAATCGGGAGAACAAGGCGGGATGCTGGAGAATCCGGCTCAAGAGCAGGCGCCAGTTGTAAATGCCCAGAAAACCGATGAATCCGGCCCCAATGAACCATATCCGGGCCATCAGCGGGTCGGTCCGCACCGCCGCGCTGATGCCGGTCAGCGCCAGCAAACAGAAGCCCAGGGCGGCGGCGAGTTTAGACCCAATGTTGGACGGGGTCATCAGACTCCTGCAAGTGTAAAGGTCTCTGCCCACCAAGGACCACAGAGCAATGGCCGAGCCTAACAGGATGAAATTGAAACTTCCCAAAATGGAGGCCCCGCGCAGGCCGCCGATGCCGGCGGCCATCAATTCGCTTTGACAGAGCCGGTTTGCCAGGAAAAAACCGGATACGATCATCGCAAAGTCACCCGCGATAGCCGTCATTGAGAGAACAGCTTCCAGGGATTCGCGCGTGTAGTGTTTGCCCCCAACGGCCGCATCCACCGCCGCATGGCCGTTATTATTTGTCCCGTGGAGATGCGGGCTGTCCTGGACCGCGCGCAGAGGTTCTCTTTGCCTCGGGACAGCGCCCGTTGTCAAGCTCCCGAATTTCGGGAACGGCAAACGGGCCCTTGATACCAGGCTCAAATTATCTGATCTAACTGCGCTTACGGTTTCTTGGGGCATAATAATCCGCCAACAACTGTCACGCCATAAAGCGTGTAAAAACGGTAACCTGCTCTAACTGCAACTTTCTTAATCTCCACCATAAGCGGGCTTTCGTCCAGTCCCTTTTGGGACATCCTTATGCACTCTTGGGCCAACCGGCGTTTCCGCAACAAATTACAATTGACTTCAACAATTCCCCCGCTTTCATTGCCAATTTGTAATGTTCGGGAAAGCTCCCCGTTAAGTCCGTGTGGCAGGCTCTCTCCATCAAACCGTATGACGGTTCGCGAAAACATTAACAAAAAGAGACAGAGATTATGAAATATCGAATTCGAAAAACTGTGGCTGCCTTCCTCACCGGCGGCCTGCTGGCGGTCGCGGGGGTCAGCGTCCTTCACAACGCCCGCGCCGGCGATCAACCGCCGGACAAGTCCAAGACTATGGGACTGGTCATTGACGAACATGCCCTCGCGCGCGACTCCAGGCCCGGCGTCAGTTACTCCGACGTCGTCAAAAAAGCCATGCCCAGCGTCGTCAAAGTCGAAGTCACCACCGCCGCCAAGGAAGCCTCGGTGGACATCCCCGGCATGCTCAACGACCCCTTCTTCCGCCAATTCTTTGGCAACCCGTTCGGCGGCGGGCGCCAGCGCATTCTCACCCCGCCCGAACACGGCCTCGGTTCCGGCGTCATCGTCACCAAGGACGGCTATATCCTCACCAACGACCATGTGGTGGACGACGCCGACAAAGTGAAAGTGACCCTGGAGGACGGCCGCGAATTCATCGCCAAAGTCATCGGCAAGGACAAGGGGTCCGATGTCGCCGTGGTGAAGATTGACGCGCACGACCTCCCCGCCATCACTTTGGCGGACAGTTCCAAAATTGAGGTCGGCGACGTCGTTCTCGCCGTCGGCAATCCCTTCGGCCTCGGCCAAACCGTGACCATGGGCATCATCAGCGCCACCGGCCGCGTGGCCATGGACTTGAAGTATCAGGACTTCATCCAGACCGACGCGGCGATCAACCCCGGCAATTCCGGCGGCGCGTTGGTGGACACCGATGGGCGCTTGATCGGCATCAACACCGCCATCCTCAGCAGCAGCGGCGGCAACGAGGGCATCGGCCTGGCCATCCCCACAGACCTGGCCCGCGAGGTCATGGTCAGCCTGGTCAAGGACGGCAAAGTCACCCGCGGCTATATCGGTGTGAGCCTGCAACCCCTCACCGCGGCTCTGGCCAAGCAATTCGGCCTCCAGAATGACCACGGCGCGCTGGTGGATGAAGTCGTCCCCAACAGCCCGGCCGCCAAGGCCGGCTTGCGCAGCGGCGACGTCATCACTCAATTCAACGACAAACCGGTTGCCGACCCGCGCCGCCTCTCCCTGGAAGTCGCCAGCGTGCCGCCCGGCGAAAAAGTCCCCGTCCGCATCTGGCGCGACGGCTCGGCCAAGACCCTCGACGTGGTGGTCAAGGAATTGCCCGGCGAGACGCAATTGGCCAAGACCAGCGCCACCCATTCCGATGAGAGCGACACCCTTCAAGGAGTCGCCGTGGCGGACTTGGATGCCCAGATGCGCCGCCAATTCGGCGTGGACAGGAAGATCACCCAGGGCGCGGTTGTCACCGAAGTCGAACCGACCTCGGCGGCGGCGGACGCCGGGCTGAAGGCGGGCGATGTGATCATCGAGATCAACAAGCAGCCCGTCAAATCCGCCGATGACGCCGTCAAACTGACTACAAACGCCAAGGACAAGGTCACCCTCCTCCGTGTGTGGAGCAACGATGGCAGCCAATGGAACAGCCATTATCTGGTGGTGGACGAAAGCAAAGCCGGCTAATCCCCCCGGCCGCATGAAAGAAAGCCCCCTCCCGCATCCGCTCCAACGAATGCGGGAGGGCCTTTGCTTGGGTAGCACAGGCGACCCGCCTGTCCCGGTCGGCGACTCGCCGGCTGGAATCGAGCCGCCGGGCCAGTGGCCCGCCGGAACGGGCGGGTCGCCCGTGCTACCGCACAAATCCGCAATCCGCAATCCCCAATCCGCAATCGCTCGACTCCCAACCCCCTTTGATTTACAATGGACGACGCCATGCGCATTCTGGTCGTCGAAGACGACAACAAAATCGCTTCCTTCATTGTCAAGGGACTGAAGCAAGCCGGCTACGCCGTGGACCGCTGCGCCGACGGCGAGGAGGCCCTTGTCCTGGCCGAATCCACCACCTTCGACGCCGCCGTGGTGGACCTCATGCTGCCCAAACTCGACGGCCTGAGCCTGGTCCGCCGGATGCGCAGCCAGAAAATCCGCACCCCCGTCATTATCCTCAGCGCCAAGGCCGCGGTGGACGACCGCGTCAAAGGCCTGGAAGCCGGCGCCGACGATTACCTCACCAAGCCGTTCGCCTTCTCCGAACTGTCCGCCCGCGTCCAGGCCCTCATCCGCCGCGCCACCCAGGCCGCGGAGCCTAGCCGCCTCAGCGCCGGCGACCTGGAGATGGACCTCCTCACCCGCGAAGTCCGGCGCGGCGCGGAAGTCATCGAACTCCAGTCGCGCGAATTCGCCCTGCTCGAATACCTCCTGCGCCACGCCGGCCGCCCCGTCACCAAGACCATGATCCTCGAGCACATATTTGACTACAGCTTTGATCCTCAGACCAACGTCGTGGATGTCCTCATGCACCGGCTGCGCGCCAAGGTGGACCCGGACAAAACGCGGCTGCAAACCATTCGCGGGGTGGGCTATGTTCTTAAATAATCTCCTCCGCAATTTCGCCTTTCGCCTGAGCCTCTGGTACGCCCTCATCTTTGCCCTCAGCGCCGCCGTCCTCATGGCCCTGGTCTATTATCTGGTCGGCAGCGCCTTCGAGCGCAAAGACCAGGAAATCATCCTCCACCAACTCAAGGAATACGCCACCCTCTATCAGGACCGCGGCCCCGAAGCCCTCCGCGCGCGCGCCACCCGCGAAAACAATCCCGCCGACGACAAATCCTTCTACGTCAACCTCATTTCTCCCCAGGTCAATTTCAATATCGAGCGCGTTCAAGACGGCTGGGGCGGCGCCATCATACTGCCAAACATCGAGAAGGTCTGGAATCAATTCGAAATCAACCGCCGCCCGAAAAACGCCGAAAAAGACTTCACCCTCGCCGGCGCGAAAATGCCCGACGGCGCCGTCCTTTACGTCGGAAGGATCACCAACAACCGCGACATCCTCTGGGAGCCGTTCCGCCAGACCGCCCTGCCCATCGGCGCGGCCGTCGCCCTCCTGGGCCTGGCTATTGGCGGCTTCCTCTCCCATCGCGCCCTCCTCCCCGTCCGCCAGATCGTCGCCACCGCCCGCGACATCATCCGCACCGGCAACCTCGACGCCCGCGTTCCCACACGCCCCTCCCGCGACGAACTGGACGAGCTGGCCCGCCTTTTCAACTCCATGCTTGACAAAAACCAGGCCCTCATCCGCGCCATGCGCGACTCCATGGACAACGTCGCCCACGATTTGCGCACCCCGCTCACCCGCCTCCGCGGCGCCGCCGAGACCGCCCTCCAGCAAACCCCCGATCCCGCCGCCGCCCGCGAGGCCCTCGCCGACTGCGTCGAAGAATCCGAGCGCGTTCTCAGCATGGTCACCACCCTCATGGACATCGCCGAAGCCGAGGCCGGCACCCTCCGCCTCCAGCGCCAGCCCGTGGACCTCTGCCGCCTCCTCCGCGAAGTCGTTGACATCTACGAATACGTCGCCGAGGAAAAGAAGATCCGCGTCCTTGCCGAGCTGCCCCCCTCCTGCCAGGCCTCCGTGGACGCCAACCGCGTCCGCCAGGCCTTTGCAAATCTGCTTGACAACGCCCTCAAATACACCCCCGAAGGCGGCGCCGTCACCATCTCCGCCGCCCTCAACGGCGGGGACGCCGTCGTCCGTTTCAGCGACACCGGCATTGGCATTCCCGAGAACGAGCGGGACAAAATCTGGGACCGCCTCTATCGCGGCGACAAGAGCCGGTCCCAGCGCGGTCTGGGCCTGGGATTGAGCGTGGTCAAGGCCGTGATCGAAGCCCACGGCGGCAAAGCCACAGTCAACAGCCAGGCAGGCTGCGGCTCCGAATTCACCATCCTCCTCCCCATCCACTCCCCCTGACCGATGCGGGAACAGTTCAGGACACGTAATGGGTATTACCACGACCACAAGGCTGACATGGACGGCCAGATGCGGCGGCAGTTTGAAAATTACCGCCGGCTGCGGAATGAAGCACCCGGACAGTTGACAAGGGCCGCCCTGAAAAACATCCCCTCCATTGGCTGATTTGGACTGGGTTGACATCGGCCAAACCCCGTGATGCCATTTTAATGCTGAAATGCCGCGCAAAGTGCGACAACTGATTGCCGACCTGGAAAAGATTGTGGAATGGAGCGATGAGGACGGCTGTTTTGTCGGCAGCGCCCCGCCTTTGATCGGGCCATGCTGCCACGGCAAGAATGAAGCCAGGGCCTGTGCCCAACTGTGCGGGATTGTGGAAGAATGGATCGCGCTCTTGGAAGGCGACGGCCACAAGCTGCCCGCGCCGCTGGCCGCGAAAGAATTTAGCGGCAAGTTCGTGTTGCGTTTGGAACCGGCCTTGCACCGCCGCCTGGCCGCCAAAGCCCTCGCCGCCGGGGAAAGCCTCAACACCTACTGCGTCAAGACGCTCGTGAAGGCGTGACGGCCAGTTGAACCTGCATGGACAGAGCTGACAGCTACGCACCACTGATACATATTTGTCTCGCGATGAAAACAGCGACCGTCAGAGATTTGCGAAACCGCTTCCTGCGCGTCGCGGCGTGGATTGCGGAAGGCGAGCTGGTGGAGATCACCAAAGCCGGGAAATTGTTTGCCTGCCTCATGGCGCCTGCCCCCGTCAAGACGCCCAGGCTCGTCAAGCCCGACATCATGGCGCGGTTGAAAAAGGGATGGGGCAACCGCGTTTTCTCCGCAAAGGAAGTCGCCGCCATGCGTGCGGCGGAATTGGAAGGCGAATAAAAAGACACACATCGAGATTGCGGAACCGTGTTTTCATGGCTACAGTAGGCTTATGTTAGTCGTTGAACCCATTACCCATATCCGGCTGGACGAGCGCGGAGTGGCTTGGATCGGGGACACCAATGTCAAGGTGGTTGAGGTTGCGATGGACCAGATCGCTTACGACTGGGACGCGGAGGAAATCCACGCGGCCCATCCGCATTTATCCCTGGCCCACATCCACGCGGCGCTGTCCTTTTACCACGACCACAAGGCTGAGATGGACGGCCAGATGCAGCGGCAGTTGGAAAATTACCAGCGACTGCGGAATGAAGCAGCCGGACAGTTGACAAGGGCCGCCCTCCAGGCGCGGCTCAAGGGTGAGTGAGTGTTGCGCTTTACATGGATGTCCATGTTCCGCGCCCGATTACGCGCGGGTTGCGAAAGCACGGCGTTGACGTGATCACCCCCCAGGAAGACGGCGCAGCCCGATGGAGCGACCCGGATTTGCTGGATAGGGCCTCCGAGTCAGACAGGGTTTTGGTTTCGCAGGATGAAGATCTGCTCGTCGAAGCGGCGCGAAGGCAAACCCACGGCATAGTCTTCAACGGCCTCATTTACGCTCCACAACTAGCGTTGACCACAGGCGACTTCATCGAGCAATTGGAGTTGTTGGCAAAGGCTGGCATTCCGGCCGATTTTGCGAACACGGTTCAATATCTGCCGTTGCGATGATGCAAACCCGCCAGATTTCTTGGGGCCGCTTGGCCGTGAGTCTTGTCTCATGCTTCGGTTTTTTCAAGCGATGGGTCAGGTGTTGCTTTTGCCAATCTATCCACGATCAGTGGCCAGTTAGCTTCATAATCTTTCAACTCAGGAATGCTGTAACGGCAATCATAAGAATCCGGTTTGCGGGGACGCTTCCATTCGTGCTGGGCCATCCAAACCGAATAACCTTTGATGCAAACGGCTTGCAGTTGTGCCTTGGTCAAAATAAAAAAGCGGTCTTTGAGGTCTTTGCTGCCGCCCGGATCAGCAATTGCAACACAAACGTAGATTAAGTCGGGATTCTGAATTTCTAGTGTAGTGTCTCTTAAATAACTTTACGTACCGTTGGCCTTCTTTCTACCACGGGGCTGTGTGCATCCGGGTTTAATCCCCTCCAGCTTGGCCCGCGCCCGTTCGATCTTTTTGATAATAT
>Ga0181530_10003292_pt1 | contig 18164 bp, 19 predicted proteins | sample PEATcosm2014_Bin_42_FD_119769 | JGI IMG/M metagenome (GOLD analysis project Ga0181530, IMG submission 119769) | Peatland microbial communities from MTU Mesocosm Facility, Houghton, MI, USA - PEATcosm2014_Bin10_60_metaG | ecosystem: Environmental > Terrestrial > Soil > Wetlands > Peat | place... | reverse complement strand
CGTTTGTCCCAGGTTTCCGGTGTTCCGACGATGCCTTAAGACTCACCCGAAGATATCCTCCTGACATCCATTAATCCTACTTTACACATATTGACGGACTACTACCTATGTATCATACTATCTGTCATGAGTGTGACAGAGAAACTTGAGACCGTTTGGTTTACGACAAAAGGGCAAGTCGTCATCCCGCTTCGCCTTCGCAAGCAATTCGAAATCGAGGACGGAACCAAAGCCGTGGTTCAGGCGACGCCGGAGGGTATCCTCCTAAAACCGGTGACTGCGGCGCTCATCCGGCGCGGGCGCGGTATCCTCAAGCGCGCGCCGGGACGCGGGTCCCTGACCGAGGATTGGGCCGAGCACAAAAGGCGGGAACGCGCGCTAGAGGAGCGCCATGCCGGCTAAGGTGCTCGACAGCTTCGCGCTCATCGCCTACTTCCGCGACGAACCGGGCGCGGAGGTCATCGAGCAACTGCTCGTCACCGCCAGCAAAAGAGACAACCCGCTCCACATGACCGATGTGAACTACGCAGAGGTGAAGTACTCGATTGTGAAAAAAGACGGCGCCGCAGCCTGGGCGAAAGCCGCCAAGGTTCTGGAGGGCCTGCCCATTGATTTCCATTCCACAAGCCGCGCGTTGGCCGACACTGCCGCAGATTTCAAAGCACGTTTCAAGTTGAGCTTGGCCGATGCTTTCGCCGCCGCGCTGGCCAAAGAGAAGAAGGCTGAACTCGTGACCGGCGACCCAGAATTCAGGCCGCTTGACCGGGAAATCAAAATCCATTGGCTGAAGTAATTGCAGTCCGGGAAAAACGATGGCTGGGTGCGTTTCTACGACTTCAATGTGTGCAGTACGGAAAAGCGCATCGAGAAGCTACGCTACATCCATCGCAACCCGGTGAAGCGACGTCTGGCAGAAAGGCCCGAAGAGTGGAAATGGAGCAGCTTCCAGACGTATGCTTGCGGCGAAGAGGGTTTGGTAAAAGTGAATTGTCAGGAATGGCCGCTCAGGATAACGTATTCCGCGTCGCGCTCCCACTCATTCGAAGCTCGCGAATGAGTGGGGCACCCAGCGACGCTGTACCTGGCCTGATAACGTTAGTGTGGTAACGTCAAGGCTGATTCTGAATCGTGAATTTTCCATGCGGCCGATCAACGGCCGACATCATCGACACCGATGCCGGCCGCATAAGGTCAGCAGAGTCGCAGCTACGGCGTGATTTCCCAGACTACTCCAGACCCGTTCGAGCAATTCGCCGAGCCGCCACAGCGGGCGGTGCCGTAGAGGTTGCCGCTGGCGTCGATTATTACCTTGCTCACAGGATTGCCTCCGTCAGTACCGCCGGTGAAATCGTGCAGCGATGTGTACGTCCATTGGCCGCCTCCAGACGGTGGTGACAGCCTGAAAATGGAGCCGTAACAGTTAGCGCCATCGGCGTACGTCGTGCCATACAAGTTGCCGGCCGGGTCCATGGTAAGAGGAGCGTTTGTGGGGCCTTGCGGGGAACTGCAACCAGGGGCACTGAAGTTATAGAGCGTGCTGAACGTCCAGCCGCCGCCTGACGGCATCAGCTCCCAGACGGTGCCGGGACCGTAGCCGCCGTCGCCGTTGTTGAAGGTCGAACCGTACATATTCCCGGCGCCGTCAAAGATCACCTCCGATGCGGATTGTCCTCCACTGTTTCCGCTCGGAAAGGAGTAAAGAACATTTTCCGTCCAGCCGGAGCCGGAGGGACTCAGCTGGAACACCGCACCGTTGCCAAAGGCGCCGCGAAAGCTCGTTGTGCCGTAAAAGTCCCCAGCCTGGAGAATAACGCCTACCGGCCAGACACCATCATCGTTAGTGAAGCTGTAAAGCACACTCTCTTGCCAACTATTACCAGAGCGGGTCAGTTCAAAGACGGCGCCACCTCCATTGCTACCCCCGAAAAAGGTAGAACCGTAGATGTTCCCGGCGTCATCGAAGGCGAGATCGCCCTCCGGATCAGCGCCATCGCTGCCTCCCGTGAAGGTGTAGAGCCCGGTCTCGATCCAGTGGTTGTCCTGAGCCGTACGTGGTGGGGTGGGTGGTGGAACGAGGCTGAAAACGTTACCGTAACCGGCGCCTCCGTAGTAGGTCGTTCCGTACAGCGCGCCGTCCGGGCCAAAAAGTACTCTCGCATCCAGAGCACTCCCCGCGGGCCAGGAAAAACCATAGAGCCGGTTGAACTGCCAACCAGAAGCGTTGTGGATTAGCTTATACACGGTGCCCTGACCGCCGCCACCGCCCTCGGAGGCTGTTCCGTAGAGATTCCCGCGGGCATCCATCGTGAGACCGGCTAAAGGATTTGCTCCGTCAAACCCACCGGTGAAGGTGTAAATCACGTTGAAGGTTTGCGCTGAGGATGGACTAGGGGTGAGGACCGCCAGCGCGAGGACCACTGCGCAGGCTATTACTGCCCACCCGCCGGTTCCGAAATCGCGCGTCCATGGTCTTAGGCTTGTCATTGTAGCCTCCTGAAGATAGATATGGTTTGTCGCGGGCCTGACGAAGTTCGGCCGCAAACCGCGAAGAGGGTTTGCATTCTGCCCAGGGTTGACCTCTTGCACTTGCTGATAGTGCACATTCTTAATGGTTTGGTTGTCAACGAGATGTCAGAGAATTGTCAACAAAGCGTCACCGATGAGTGGTTACGATTCAACCGGTTTAAGGAATTCAGTAGTCGGAAACGAGGGTAGCACCGCGGAGTGCCCCACACATTCGCGGGTTTCGAATGTGTGGGATCAAGTGTCGGTCGAGCTACTTGCACTCCCACGCATTCCAAAAGCAGAAATGAGTGGGGCGCCCTCTAGTGATGATGCTCGCCGGCTTCGCCAGCCGGGGTTCCGTCTGACCAGCGTTGTACAGGAATCACGAATTGCGTCAGGTGCTCCACCACGGGGTCGGTCAGACCAACGACAGGCGAACCTGGCAGATTCGCTCCCCAGCTGGCGAGGTTGGCATCCGTAAAGAAGAACATGAGGTGGGAAGGCCAGTGGGGGACGCTGTCGCCGCCGTATCCTTCCTTGCCTATCATGTAGCACATCGCCCCAGGCTCCATCGCCGGCAGTTCTTTCCTGGCGATGGCAGCGGCGATGGCTTCGTTTATCTGTGCTTGCGTACGCCCCGCCAGTCCCCACTCGGTCTCTTTGGTGACGCGCAGAAGGTAAGAACGCGCGGCTGCCGCGTTAACACACATCGGAACCCGCACTTTCGGATTCCAGAAGTCAGGATCCGCAGCGGATGTCCACCCCCGCCCCACAATACACACGAAGCCGTTCTTGCCTTTGACCGCGGTTTCGAAACCATGCCGTCCAAGAACCATCACTTCGGCATCGCGTGAAATGGACTCCGGCGCAGCAGTGCGCGCCAGGGCGATTTCCGCAGCCTGATCCGCCATGAGGTACTGGTCGATTGGGGCCATCTTCGGATACGTCGTTGCGGCATTCTGTGCCATGACCTGGTACGGCGCACTGAGCCCAACCAGCAGTGCGAAACTTTTGATTGCGATTACGCCAAGGTTTTTTCGCATGGTCGTTCCTTCTGAGGATGAAAGCTGCCGCGGATTCTTCGTTCACTGTTTCACGTAACGAAGCGCAACCCAGCCAGATTTGAAGAGCTTTGAGTCAACGAACTTCAGCTGCAATTTCTCCGGCAAGTTGACGCCGTCCAGCAACCGTCTTCCTTCGCCTACAATGACTGGCGACACGATAAAACGGAACTCGTCAACCAGGCCAAGCTCGATAAGCTGGGAAGGAATATCTACTCCGCCGACCAAAATATTCTTGCCTGGCTGTTGTTTCAGCTTAAGAATCTCGTCGCGAAGGTCTGTGCGGACAATTCTCGTGTTCTTGTCTTCGACCCGGTCTAAGGATCGTGAAAAAACCAGCTTGCTGAGGGAGACGAATGCTTGAGCAAAGTCGATGTCCGCTTTCGTATTGGACGGGTCTTTCGCGATGTCAGGCCAATAGGGAACCATCAGTTCATACGTTTTGCGGCCAAAGACCTGCACGTCAGCCTCGCGCAGGAGGTTTGTAAAGTATTCAAGTTGGTCGTCCCCGGGGGCATTTACTTTGGTGTGGTCGACGCAGCCATCCAAGGTTGTGTTAATCGAGTAGATTAGCTTTGTCATTTGATTGTCCTGCCTTTACGTGCCGAGGCGTTTGAGAGTTACCGCCTCGCGTTAGATCGTTCATCCTATAGTCGTCGCGCACAGAAAAAATCGACAGCCCCAAGGGAATTTTTTCCAATCGCCGAACGCCGGGTGCCCCACTCATCCGCGGGGTTCGGACGAGTGGGCCACTCCGCCGGTGGCGAATGCCTTGCGCAGCGCGGACTTCCAGCTCGCGCTGAATTGTTTAGAGGCTTGGGCGTCCGGCACGAGGAGATCGAATCCGTGGAAGGCGCCAGGTAAGACCAGGAGCTCGGTTGCAACACCGGCGTGAATCAGCCGTTGCGCGTACTCCATATCTTCTTCGACGAACAGGTCGATGGACCCGACGCCGATCCAGGCCGGCGGCAGGCCGGCGACGCTGGCTACTCGGGCGGGTACGGCAGCTACCGGCACATCGGACGAGCCTGCTGGAACACCGAGCAGCGAGCTCCAGGCAAGACGATTGGCACTCGCAGTCCACATGAAGTGGCCAATGGCGGGCGGCACTGGGCGGGTGCTGCCGGTTCGGTCGTCCAACTGGGGGTAGATGAGCAACTGGAAGACAATGGGAACTTCGTTGCGGTCACGCGCGAGAATCGCAAGGTTCGCGGCGTGGCCGCCGCCCGCGCTCTCACCGCCCACGGCAATTCTGGAGCGATCAATGCCGAGCTCCGCCGCATGGGCGTGAACCCATTTGAGCGCAGCGTAATTGTCCTCAAGCGAGCCGGGATAGCGCGTCTCCGGAGCCAGCCGGTAGTCAACCGAGACGACGACGCAATGGCAGTCCGTCGCGATCTCCTGGAGCTGGGGCATCATCATGGGGTTGGTCATCATGAAGCCGCCGCCATGCATGTGAAGCAACACCGGCTTGCCCTTCTCCGACGGCGCAGGATCTACGACCCACAGACGAACCTCGGGTGCTCCCGGCGGCCCGGGGATATGCCGCTCCACGGGTTGCGGCGCGGGAGACGGTAACGGCGGCATGCCGGGCATTTGCCGGAACTTGACCACCATCTCCATTGAGAGGTCAAAGGGGGGAAACTGCTTGAGCGCAGGAAGAAGTTCCGGATCGACGACGGAATATGGGTCCGCAACCGCCAGCGAAGTTTCCGAGCGCGAGGCTTGCTGAGCCTCGGCCAGCGTAGCTGTCGGAGCCAGTCCCAAAGCAAGGCCAAAGCCGGCGGTGCGGATAGCGAAATCGCGACGAGTGAGTTGGTTGCTCATATTATTATTTGGTAGGCGATACGCGATGCCAGCCGGTCAGTCCGGCATCGGAAAAAACGCGCGCACCTCGACCGGCGTCCGGCAGGCAATGACCGCTTTGCGGCCCCACGCCAGTGCCTCGTCCATGTCAGCGGCTTCCAGAATCCAAAAACCGCCGACGTGCTCCTTGGTCTCCAGGTACGGCCCGTCGGTGACGAGCACCTTGCCACCGGGCTGGGCCCGCAGCGACTTCGCGTTGCCGGCCGAGGTGAGGCCACCAGCGAAGACCCTGGCGCCGGCAGCGATCATCTCTTGGTTGAGGGCGTGGATATCGCGCATGGTCTCTTCCGTTACGCTCGACGGATCGAAGTTGTCGGGGTGGTGGATACAAACCAAGTACTGGCTCATGAGTTCTCCATTCTCCGGTGGCGACATAAGACGTAACCACCAGGCGTCGCGAAATCGAAAAAGCGCGGAGAGTTTTTTACTACTGGCGCATCTCAGCAGCGACGTCGTCGCCGAACTTCTTTTGGATCTCCTTTTGGGTCTCGGGATCGAAGTCGGTTAAGTCAAACATCCGGCGAACTTCGACCATTTCGTTGTCCTTTCCGGGGATGCGCGAGGCCCATTCGAGCGCCTCTTCGCGCGACTTCACCTGGATGATCCAGTAGCCGCCGACCACCTCCTTGGCTTCGGTAAACGGGCCATCGGTAACTTTCGACTTTCCGTCTTTGAAGGTGACGCGCGCGCTCATCGTCGCGGGCGGGGTCAGCCCGTCGAGCGCGAGCAGCACGCCGGCCTTCCCTAGTTCCTCGTTGTACTTGCCCATTTCCTCCATGGCTTTGAAGTCGGGTACCCAGCCGGGTTTCGCGGTTTCGTAGTCTTTCGGAAACATGATCATCATGAAGCGCATCGTTTTCTCCTTGAGGGTGTGGGCCGGCTGTCCGGCCTTCACCCTATAGTCGAACGGCCGCATTGAATTCGACAGGTCATCCAAATTTTTATTTCAACTGCCGAATCCGCTCCTGCAGGAATTGCCGCTCTGGTTCCTGTTGGGTCAGCGCCAGAGCTTTCTCATAAGCGGAGCGAGCCTCAGCCGGCCGGCCGAGTCGGCGGTACATGTCGGCGCGGGCGGAATGTGCCAGGTAGTAATTTGCCAATTCGCCATGTTGCAACACCGCGTCGATCTGCGCCAGGCCGGCCTCTGGGCCATCGCGCATGGCAATGGCCACGGCACGATTGAGCTCTACAACGGGCGAAGGCTGAATCCGTACCAATTGATCGTAAAGCGCGACAATCTGCCGCCAGTCGGTCGCAGCTACCGATTCCGCCTCCGCATGAACGGCCGCAATCCCAGCCTGCAATGTGTAAGAGCCGAAGCGGCGGGACGTCCCACGGTACCCCAGGGCTTTCTCCAGCAACGCCACTCCCTCCGCGATCTGCTCCCGGTTCCAGAGCGAGCGGTCCTGGTTCTCCAGCAAAATCAGCTCTCCGGTCGGCGAAGTTCTGGCGGCGCGACGGGATTCCTGGAGCAACATCAGGGCAAGCAGCCCCGTTACTTCGGAGCCCCAGACTTCCGGCTCTGGCTGGAGTTCGGTCAGCAAGCGGCCCAGCCGAATCGCCTCGCCGGTCAGCTCGGCCCGCGTTACCTCCGCTCCCGCCGCAGCCGAATAACCTTCATTAAAGACCAGATAGACGACCTGAAGCACCGCGCCCAGCCGCTGCGGCAATTCCTCGGGCGCCGGCACCTCATACGGAATCTTTGCCTCGCGAATCTTTGCCTTGGCGCGCACAATGCGCTGCGCCAGCGTACGCGGAGTGGTGAGGAAGGCCTTGGCTATCTCCTCGGTTGTCAGCCCGCACACCTCGCGCAAGGTGAGGGCAACGTGCGCTTCCGGCGCTAGAGATGGATGACAGCAGGTAAAAATCAGGCGCAGCCGATCATCCTCAAGGCTGTCCTCTTCCTTGGAACTTTCGGCCGAACTCCCTTGCGCTTCGAGATATCGCACCAGCTCGTCTTGCGACGCATCCCACCTTGCCCGTCGGCGCAGAGTATCAATGGCTTTGAATCGGGCCGTCGAGATCAGCCATGGTCGCGGGTTGCCGGGTACTCCACTCGTCGGCCACAGGCTCAGCGCAGCCGCAAAGGCTTCGTGCATCGCCTCCTCGGCAAGATCAAAATCACCGAGCAAGCGGATCAGAGTTGCCAGGATTCGTCCCGACTCCACGCGATAAAGGGAGTCCAGCAATTCGCGTATCGGCTCGGTGGAAGGCTCGGACATGACCACGACCTTAGCAAACCAGCTACCCCGAATCAATTTGGCAGACGGCGGATCGATGCCAAGCGCCCAGGTCGTGACGCTGAAATCTGGACAACAGAACGCTTCCTCGGTTGACTCAAAATCGCCAATGCACTCATTCGTGGCGAACCTTTGCAGCCCTCCGAGCGCGATGGCCTGGTATCAGAACTCGCCGTACACACTGCCCCGCCTAGCCAAAGGAACGGGAGAAAAGCAGGTCCCTCGACTCGCTCCGCTCGCTCGGGATGACAGAACGGGGCACACGCCGCAGGCTAAGGCGTGAGTTCCCAGACGACACCGCAGCCGTCGGAACAACTCCCTCCAGCGCCCTGGCTCGCTGTACCGTAGAGGTTGCCGCTGGCGTCGAGGGTGACGGCGCCAATGGGATTCGCTCCATCCGCACCACTGGTAAAATCGTGCAGGTCGGTGTAGCTCCAACTTCCATTGTTGTGGGTAAGCTTGAAAACCGTTCCGTAGCCGAATGCGCCGCCACGATAGGTGGTGCCGTAGAGATTTCCCGCGGCATCCAGCGTCAAACTGTCGAGAGGACCGGGATTATAACCGCTGGCCGTAAAGGAGTAGAGCAGACTGAAATTCCAACCTCCTCCCGAGGGTGAGAGTTCATACACTGTGCCTCCGCCACCCGATCCGCCGGTTGCGGTTGCTCCGTAGAGATTGCCCGCCTGATCGAACACCACTCCACCAACCGGCCCCGTTCCGTTCACGGAGCCTTGGAACCCGTACAACATGGTATAGGTCCAGCCCGATCCGGAGTTAGTCAAGCGGTACACAACTCCGCCATTGTCGGTGCCGCCCATCCAGGTTGTCCCATACACGTTGCCTTGTGCGTCCAGGGTCACACTGCTGTAAGGCAAATATCCATCGGGACCGCTGAAGTCATGAATGCTGGTTCCTGTCCACTGTCCATTGGTGCGCGTCAGCTCAAAAACATTCCCACTATAGTTAGCGCCCCCTTCGTAGGTGCTTCCATACATATTCCCCGCGCTGTCGAAAACCGGATCGACCAATTCGGGTCCATTACCATCCGGCCCACTGAACGAATAACTCGTTGTGACGGTCCAGGGACAACTGACGCTGCGGCAGAAAGTCTGTGGCGGCCGAAGGCTGGAAACCGTGCCGCAACCAAACTCCCCGCAGAAGCCGTTGCCGCCGTAGAACGTAGTGACATAGAGAGCGCCGCCCGGCCCGAAAACCGGCCGCCCGTAAGGAAGAAATCCGCCTTCGTAGTTGTAGAGACTCGCAAGCGTCTCAAGGATCCAGCCGCCGTGGAGGCGCTTCATCTGATATACCGTGCCTCCAGCGTCGGTGCCATATTCGCTGGTGGTTCCATAGAGGTTGCCGCCCTGATCGATGGTGACGCCGGCGTAAGGCGTGTATCCGTCCCCGCCGCCGCTGAAGGTGTGTAGTACCGAGAACGTCTGCGCCTGCGCCGACGGCAGAGCCACGACGGTAAGCGCCCAAATCAGCGTGAGCGCGAAAAGTGGCGCCCGCAGGGCGCTGCCTGAATTCAGTGTGAAATGCTGACTCGGCTTCATCATGTACTCCCCCTCATGGATCGTGATGGTTATGGGTTCGGGTTCCGAACCACAACACTTTACACCTGTTCTGGGGCGAAGCTAGGGCTTGATTGCGCGGATCTTTACCAGCGTTCCATCGGGCAGGGGATTGCCGGTGAAGTGGACGACGCCGTCGCGCACCACGCCATTGATCTCCGGCACAACCGAAGCCACCCCCCCGACATCGGTGGCACTGACTGCGGGGGCCCGCTTGGCGATGCCGCGATCCATTGCCAGATTGGCCAGCCGGTCGGCGTCGCGGTTCTTCTCGCGCAGCACGTGTTCGATCTCGACGTAGTCGAGCTGATCGATCAGCTTCATCGCCCGGCCATGCAACTCCTTCAATGTGGGACTGCTGACCTTGTACTCGCCCTTGATCTGTTTCACCATCAGCTCGGAATCGCTGATCAACTTCAAAGCCTTAAAGCCATGTCGCAGGGTATAGTTCAGCGCCGCCAACAGGCCGGAATATTCGGCGTAATTGTTGGTCTGCCGGCCGAGGAACTCGCTGAGTTCGGCCACCGGGCGTCCCAGCTCGTCCTCGAAGACGACTCCATATCCCGCCGGGCCGGGATTGCCGCGCGCCCCGCCGTCGATATAGGCGACCAGGTAGCCCTGCTCCAAACTGGTGATTGCACCGCCAATGAACTCCTGCGAGCGATAACGCGATTTTCCGGGGAACGGACGGATGGGCATGATGTGTAGTTTACCTCTAAACATTTGGATGCGGGGAGGGATCGCGGCGTACCGATTCATGGTCAGAGTCGACGGCTAGAGCGGCCTCACTTCTGATGTGAAGGCGATGGGGTGGAGCTGTCCTACCGTCCCTGAGCCAAGCGCGTGGCCAGTCGTTCCGGAAGATCGGCCGCGAGAATCCGGGACTGGGCTTGTTGAACATCATAAGGCGCGCGGTAGAAAGTCACCTTCGCCGGCTTCTCGCCATCAGTTTCGTAGAGCGCAAAGGCGGCGCGCCAGTCATTGTCCCGAGGCTGTCCCACCGATCCCGGGTTGATGAGATAGCGCTCTCCCGGAGTGAGCGTCATCTCCGCCTGCACAACTCCATCGCTGTTCTGATATCCCGGCGTGAAAGGCCGCGTCTTGCCATCCTGGTCAGCGAAGCCGCCCTGGAGGTGCGTGTGCCCGAAAAAAATGACGTCGCGATGGCCGGGCATGTGAAGGTCGAAGGTGGCGGTGGAAGTGTCCAGCACGTACTCGTCTTCGTCGCGCGGGGAGCCATGCACAAATTCGACGCCGGGAAGATCGTCGTGGCGCACAGGTCCTTGCGGCAAACTCCTTAGCCAGTTCAGATGGTGATTCTCCAGCGCAGTCTGGGTCCAGCGCGCCGACATGGCCGCCACCAGGTTGAACTCCGACAGGCCCAGCAGGCCGGAGCAGGCGCGATCGTGATTGCCGCGCACCACCGGACATCCCATGGCCCGCACCCGCTCGCAAACCTCGTTGGGCGAGGCGTTGTAGCCCACGACATCTCCCAGGTTCACCACGCGGTCGTAGGCGGGCGCAGCCTCCAGACAGGCCTCCAGCGCCTCCAGATTGGCGTGGATATCGCTGAGCACGAGCAGGCGCATAGTCAGCGCACCTCCGGCGCCGTCACGGGACAGCGCGCCAGATGTCCGGGAGCGACTTCGACCAGCGGCGGCAACGCGGCCGAACAGCTTGCGATCCGCCAACTACAGCGCGGCTCGAAGGCGCAGCCCGGCGGCAGAGCGGCGATTGCCGGCACGGTCCCTTCAATGGCCGGCAGCGGTTTGTCCCGATCGGAGCGCAAGGTAGGCACCGAGTTTAACAGGCCGCGGGTATAAGGGTGCGCCGGATTGCGAAAAACCTCCACCGCTGTTCCCATCTCGACCACGCTGCCCGCGTACAGCACGCCGATACAGTGCGAAATCTGCGAGACCACGGCGAGATCGTGGGAGATGAAGAGCATGGCCAGGGAGAATTTTTCGCGCAGCTCGGAGAGCAGGTCAAGGACCTGGGCTTGAATGGTAACGTCCAGCGCCGTCGTGGGCTCGTCAGCGATGAGCAGCGACGGACGATTAACGACGGCCATGGCGATCATCACCCGCTGGCGCTGACCGCCGGAGAGCTGGTGAGGATAGTCACGTGCGCGGCGCTCGGCGTCCTCGATGGCTACGGTGCGAAGCGCCTCCACCGCCAGCCGCCACGCCTCGGCCTTGGTGATGGTGTTGCCGGCTTCTACCCTTGCCGGAAACTGCTGCCCTGCTTTGGGTTCTTGCTTTGCGGTGAAGGGGCGCGGCTTTAGCCGCGCCGAATCCGGCCCTCCTGAATAGGGGGCTTTAGCCCCGGCGTGGGCCAGCACCGCTTCGGCAATCTGGTCGCCGACGCGCATCACCGGATTGAGTGCGGTCATCGGCTCCTGGAAGATCATACTGATTCCCGCGCCGCGAATATGGCGCATCTCCGGTTCGGGCAACGGGAGCAACTCCTGGCCGCGAAACTGGATGCTGCCACGGATGCGGGCTTGCGGCGGCAACAAGCGCAGAATGGCGAGCGCGCTGACAGATTTTCCCGAACCCGACTCACCGACGAGTCCCAACACCTCACCCGCGCCGATATGAAAACTGACATCGCGGACAGCGGTCACCGTTCCCTGAGCGGTCGCGAATTCTATGTTGAGGTTACGAACATCCAGCAGCGGGGGCACAGGGCTATGCTAGCAGGACGGCGGAACTTCGCTCAGCGCACTTTCGCGTACAGCACCTGGTCGAGAATGATTCCGTTCTTGATCGCACTTCGCCGCAGGATGCCCTCACGCTCGAACCCAGCTTTCTCCAACACCCGTATGGATGCCACATTGTGGGAGAAAACCGTGGCGAAGATACGGACAATCTTGTAGCTGTCGAAGGCCCAATCGGAGGCCGCGGTCACGGCGCGCGTGGCAAAGCCGCGTCCCCAGGAGGGTTCGGCCAGCCAGTAGCCCATTTCCACACTGAGGCGCGCGATGTCCGCACCCGGCTTGAATCCGATGCCGCCGACCGCCTCGCCGCCGTGTTCGATCGCGAACGACATTGGCACATCCATGGACCGCACATAGTTCAAGTAGTCGATGCCATCGCGCCGGGTGTACGGGTGGGGAAACTGATCGCGCAGGTTGGCCGCGATCTTCGGATTATTGGCGCAGCGCAGCAAAGCGTCGAGATCGTCTCTGCGCCAGTTGCGCACCCGCAGATCGCCGAGATCAAGCAGCATGACAAGAATGTTGCGGCAGCGGGGGCAATCAAGGCAAGTGCCAAGAGTCCGCTATCATACGCCTGCCGCCCGTGATGAGTATTGCCATCGGCGACAGGCCTCATGGCAGTTTGACGCCGGCGGTGCCCGAAGCCTTAGCGGCCTCGGCACAACTCCTGACAGTGGGATCAGCGATGTCCTGCATCTTCCCGCCAATCATGCACGAATAGGGGGGGCGCTTCTCGATTCGCGCCCATTCGTCAAGTATCTGGTTTTCGACGGCGGCATCCGCCTCCGAAATCGCTGGAACATTCCACGGCGATCCCAAATACCATCCCTGCCCGCTTTGGATCCAGAGGGATTTTACGTTAGTCGGTGGAATCCGGGAGAAGGTCCATTGAATTCCAGGCAAGCCGCGCGGAAATTTCGTGAACACGACGCAAGCCAGTGCAATGTGTTCTTTGTGCACGCCGGGGACGAACAGCGGCCCATCCGCCAGATGAAGATTCTGCGCGGCGGCCCGGCGGGCGAGAATTTTGGCGAGCAGGTTTACCTCTCGCAAGCCGCTCTGATGGACCTTCAGGATGTCCCATGGTATACATCGATCCAGCCGGGAGTGGGCCGCCGCCAGTAAAGCCACCAACCCACCGCTCAGCACGCATGCGACTCCAATCCTACGAAACCTGCTTACTCCAGCTAACAGCCGTGCCGTCATGGTTTCCACTACGGCTGCCGTTTGCAGCGCTAAAGGAAGCAGGAAAAAGAAGTAATAGCGGTCGGTCACGAAGAGTGGGAGATACCAGTCCTGATATCGCCCAATGCCGATCAACATGGTTAACAGGCAATCCGCTATCCAGAGGGAGAGAAGGAGCAGCCGCATTGGTTTTTTGACCCAGCGCAAGCTAATGATTAGCAGTATCCAGCCGAGCAACGAGGCGGCTACATCAACCTTCAGGCCGAGCTCGCCCGCTGGGACCCACGCCAGCAAGAAACGCCCGGGTGTAACAAAAATCAGGAATAGTCCCGCAGATACGCCCGCCCAGGTGAAAGTGAGCACCTGAGAGATGCCATTCAGGGTCAGGATCCGACGAGCAGCCAGCAGAATCAAAACGCTTAACAGCAGGCTGAAGGCAATGATTATTTTGCGCTTGCCAGCCGCAATAGATTCAGGCTTGGCCAGGTAGAGGTAGATTGGTATGGCAAGAGCTGCCACGGCGCTGGCCCCCATCCCCATCGCGGCCACCAGCACCAACCCGAACATAGCCACCATAGACCATGGTTTGCGGGCATAAGGGCTCAGCAGAAGCGCCATGGCGAATAGCAATGGAGTCCCGGAGATGGAAAATTGAGCTATGGTGGGTTGCCAAACTGTGGATCCGGCAAATCCACCGGCGCTGGCGTAGATGGTTCCCGCCAGCCAGGCCCCGAATCGTGATTGGGTAAGAGAAAAGAATATCCAGGCGCAGCCCACCGCACCCGCCACATAAGTCAGGAACACCATGATGTGCAAGGGCAGGGCATTCAGGCCGCCGATCCGGGTTGCGGCCAGGAAATAGAGTCGCAGCAGGGGGACGATATGCTCGTTGTGATTCAGGAAGAACCAACTGATGAACGATATCTGTCCGGAGCGAAGCGTGGCCAACGCATGCAGGTGGTCGAGATCATCGAAGGCGTAAGGCAGACGAAATGTGCGCCAGAAGACCGCGGCGGAACACGCCACCAGCCACAGAATCAGAATGACCACTTCCTGCTTGTGTACGCCGGCAGCGGTCCCATGGTTTTCAGGCTTAGACTGGGTGGCCGCGCAGTCAGCTGCCGAGCTGAACACAGAGAGCATGATTGGTTATCGCCGGTGCATTACGGTTACTCGCCGGCCGCGTCCGGAAAAGCGCCGCCGCCCAACCTGGTTGGGGACCGCTAGATGGACAGCACTTCTTTCTCTTTGCCCTTGGCCAGTTCTTCCATCTTCTTGATCTCGTCGTCGGTCAGCTTCTGCATCTGCTCCAGCGCGCCGCGCTCTTCGTCTTCGGTAATTTTCTTGTCCTTCATGGCCTTCTTGATCAGCTCGTTGCCGTCGCGCCGGATGTTGCGGACTGCAGTGCGATGCTCTTCCAGCACCTTGTGCAGGTGCTTGACCATGTCCTTGCGGCGCTCTTCGGTCAGCGCGGGTACGGGCACGCGGACGAGTTTGCCATCGTTCATAGGGTTCAAGCCAAGGTCGGCGCTGCGGATGGCCTTCTCGATAGCGCCGATCAAGCTCATGTCCCAGGCCTGCACGGTGATGAGCTGCGGCTCCGGCGCGCTCACGTTGGCCAACTGGTTCAGCGGCATCTGCGAGCCATAGGCATCTACGGTCACGCTGTCCAGCATGTGCACGGACGCCCTTCCGGTGCGGGTGGAAGCCATCTCCTTGCGGAAGTCCTCTACCGCTTTGTCCATGCGGGTGCGCAGTTGCGCACAACTGTCCTTCAGGGCGGGAATCGCTGCCATTGTCACTTGCGCCATTACGGTTCGCCTCCGAACGAAGTCACAAAACCCTCGATTATAAGCCGTCCGCTGGCAGCCGTCAGCATTCGGCAGGATTCGGTAATGTCCTAAATTAGGACGGTACTCAGGATTCGGTAGCGCCTCATTTGAAATCCTCAACCCTTGAACTCCGGCGCAGGGCGTAAACTGTGGGCATGAACGCAATCGACTTCGAATGCCCAACTTGTGGTGCCGAGCCCGGAGAAAGGTGCCGCACGGTCACCGGCAAAATGACGCCGGTATCCCATCCCAAGCGGAAACAGGCGATTCTCGCTTCACCGTATTTGGTAGCCGATGGCAGCATGCAACGCTGTTCGGTTTGCGGATATACGTTTGAGCCGGACGTGAAGCCATCGGTGAGTGAGGCATTTGAGGACCACCTGCGCCAGGCCCACAAGCCTGGCCAAACAACTGAGGATGTCAGCCAGGCCGCTGTGCTCGTCGTCGGCGAATCAACCGAAGATAAGTGACCTCACCGAAAGCGGACTGGATTCAGGCCCGCATTCTTCGGCGGCATTCTCTCTCTCTCACACTATGTTCAGCGCGAACCAGGCTGCGCAGCCTGCCGCCGGGATCCGGAGCCCTGTGCTAACCTCGGTTCGGAATGGGCGAAACATCGCAAATTTACGTCGGCACTGCAGGCTGGTCTTACAAAGACTGGGAAGGAATCGTCTATCCGGCGCAGATCAAGAAATCGCAGCACCCGGTCGAGTACCTGGCGCGCTACTTCGACGTGCTGGAGATCAACACCTCGTTCTACGGCCACATCAAGCCGGAGTGGGGCAAGCTGTGGTGCCGCATGGCGCGCGCAGTCAATCCGCAGTTTATGTTCACCGCCAAGCTCAACCGCGCCTTCACCCATTCGCCAATTGCCGTCGTGGAGAGCACGTCGGCTGAGACCATCCGCGCCAACGATGAAGACGAGCGTCTGGCAAAGGAAGGTCTCGAGTCCGTCGCCGCTGAAGATATGCTGGGCGCAGTGCTGGCCCAGTTCCCAATTTCCTTCAAGAACACCAATGCCAACCGCGATTATCTCGACAGCGTGATCGAGAAGTTCAAGCACTTCCCGCTGGTGGTGGAGGTGCGGCACAACAGTTGGACCAATGAAGGTACGCTACGCTACTTCGTCCAGAAAGGCGTAGCCTTCTGCAACATCGACCAGCCGAATCTGGGAAAAGCAGTATTACCCAGCGAGCATGTGACCGCGCCGCTGGCTTACGTTCGTCTGCACGGTCGCAACTACGATCAGTGGTTCGACAGCGATTCGCGCAACGATCGCTACAACTATCTCTACACCGATCCGGAACTGCGCGGCTGGAAGACGCGGATCGACGCTATTGCCGAGAAGGCGCAGAAAACGTTTGTCATTGCCAACAATCATTTCGAGGGTAAGGCGGCAGTGAATGCGCTTCAGTTGAAGAGCATGATCACGGGAAGGCCGGTGCGCGTCCCGGACATGCTGCTGAAAAAGTATTGGGAGCTGGGAGAGATTGCGGAGGAAAGCCAGGTGGCTGACGGTTTGCGTTGACACGCTGCTGATGAGTCCTGACGAGATAATTTGGAGCGGTTCCAAATTGCTGTATCCGCGGAGCTCGGGTAGAGCGGGCCTTCAGCGCCGCGCAAAGCCGTTCTCTTTTGCGAGGTTGGGGCGCAGCCCAGACGCGGACCTGAAGCGCCGCACTACCCGAACAACCGCCAACCACAGACCTGTCCCCGTAGCGCGGTGAATGTTGCACTTGCCTCCTCCGCCGCTAATTCGTACTATCTTTACTTCTCACCAGCAAAATCTTAGCAGCACCGGAGAGCCATGAGCGAAGCCGATGAACTGAAAGAAGCAGCGGAACGTGCCAGGGAGAGCAAGCAATTGGCTCCCGTAAGCCTGACCATGGCCATCCTCGCGGTCCTGGTCGCCACGGTCAGCCTGCTCGGGCACCGGGCGCACACCGAAGAGCTGCTGGCGCAAACCCGGGCCACCGACCAATGGAGCTACTATCAGGCGAAGAACATGCGCCGCAATAATCTGGAGGCGCTGGATGACGTGCTCACTGCCTTGGAGGGCACGAAGGCGGACCGCGCCGCCGAGGTGCGCAAGCACTTTCACGAGGAGATCGAGAAGTATCGCGAGCAGCAGACGGAGATTCAGGGCGAGGCCCGCAGCCTGGAAGCCGAGGTGCAGCGGTCCAGTCGCCGCGCTGACCGCTTTGACCTGGGTGAGGTACTTCTGGAAATTGCGCTTGTGGTCACGTCGATCACGCTCCTCACCGACAAACGCGCGTATTGGTATTTTGGTTTTGTGCTGGCGGCCGTAGGAATTGTCTGCGCAGCCAGCGCGTTCGTGCTGCGATAAATGCCTAGCGAGGGCGACGGAAAGCAGGTTCCCTTCGGCAAGCTCAGGGCAGGCTCTCGACTTCGCTTCGCTCCGCTCGGGATGACAAATCGTAAGGAAACCGGCTTCGGTGCGGCCCATCACCCCAGACACGCGAATTACGGCTCCCAACCCTGCTCGCCTACCAGCGGCACAAAGCGGCAGAGGTCATGCTCGGTGACGGAGATCTGGTTGCCCAGCTTGCGTATAACCTCTACCTGCTGTTCCAAGCGCGTGCCTATAGGCACAACCAATCGGCCCCCATCAGCTAGCTGAGAGACTAGCGCCTCGGGAATGCGCGGCGCTGCCGCGGCAACCAGGATCTTGTTGAACGGAGCCCGCTCCGGTAGACCCAGGCTTCCGTCGCCATGCACGACGTGAACGTTGGCGTAGCCCAGTCTCTGCAAAATCTCACGTGCCTTGCCGGCCAGTTCGGGGTGACGTTCGATGGTCCACACCTCTGCCGCCAACTCGCCGAGAATCGCGGCCTGGTAGCCCGTGCCGGCGCCGACCTCAAGCACCCGATCTTCAGGGCGCAGTTCCAGCGCCTCGACCATGGCAGCAACGATATATGGCTGGGAAATCGTTTGGCCGGTGCCGATGGGAAGCGGGAAGTCCCCATAGGCGTTGGCAGCGTCTTCGCTGGCGATGAACGCTTCGCGCGGGACCCTGGCCATCGCCGCCAAAACGCGCGCATCGCGAATGCCGCGCGAGCGCAGCTGCTCCTCCACCATGCGAGCACGTTTCTGAGCCGGCTGTTCGCTGTTCCGGCCGTTACGGGATAGAAATGAAAGCACGGGAGCTCCGCGCGTTCCGG
>Ga0181530_10003283_pt1 | contig 18214 bp, 17 predicted proteins | sample PEATcosm2014_Bin_42_FD_119769 | JGI IMG/M metagenome (GOLD analysis project Ga0181530, IMG submission 119769) | Peatland microbial communities from MTU Mesocosm Facility, Houghton, MI, USA - PEATcosm2014_Bin10_60_metaG | ecosystem: Environmental > Terrestrial > Soil > Wetlands > Peat | place... | reverse complement strand
GGAGGCAACAGCCTGCGAAGTGCGGGATCCGGAAGGCAATATACGCAGCCAGAACGACATGTATATGAATGGTCTGGCGATCTTCCATTTCGCTATTTGGGTTGTTCCCGAAACCGTCGACCGGTTACTTCGAAAGTTGTCTCTGACGACAGAAGACATCGATCTGTTCCTGTTCCATCAGGCCAATAAGTTCATGCTTGAGTATTTATTCAAAAAACTGCGGATCCCGCCGGAAAAGAGACATATATTCATTGAGTCAATTGGAAATACCAGCGGGTCTTCCGTGCCGATTGTGCTGGCGGATGCGATGCAGGCGGGCAAGATCAAACCCGGCGCTCTGGTTTTCATGATGGCGTTCGGCGTGGGTTTATCCTGGGCAGCGACCGTTATCCGCTGGCCGGAAAGCGCTGGCTCCCCGCTCTGAAGCGCTCATAACCGATGATGAGAGACTTCGAAGGACGCACGTTTTTGATCACGGGTGGTTCCTCCGGCATTGGCCGGGCCTGCGCACTCCGGCTGGCGTCCCGCGGCGCGCGGCTCGTGCTCCTGGGCCGGGATGAGGGCCGTCTCATGACCGGATTCGACCCACAGACTGTGGCCTCATTCCTGCATTGTGACCTCGCGAATCCCGAATCGCTGCGCGCGGCGGTAGCGGGGCTTGGGGAGAAGGCAGCGACTTTACACGGTTGCGTTCTGGCAGCGGGCGCGAATGCGTTTCGACCGCTGGCTCTGGAGTCGTCCGAACGCATGGCTTCGCTGTGGCAATTGAATGTGTCGGGCTCAGTCGGTTTGATTGCGGCGGCCGTCAAAGGCCGCCTGTTCAGGGACGGCGCAAGCATCGTGCTGTTCTCGTCGGCGGTCGCCAGAACTGGCGGCGCGGGACTGGTATCCTACTCATCGACGAAGGGCGCCATCGAGGCCGCCACGCGATCCATGGCCGCAGAGCTGGCGCGCCTCATGGTGCGAGTCAACGCAGTTGCCCCCGGGGTCGTACGAACACCTATGACGGAGCAGCACTTCTCGAAGCTCTCCGCCGAACAAATCGCGGCCCTCGAAGCAAGACATCCGCTTGGTTTCGGCGCACCGGAAGATCTCGCGGGCGCCGTGGAATTTCTTTTGTCGGATGACGCGCGATGGATCACCGGTTCCATCCTGACCGTGGACGGAGGTTTCTCGGTATCATGAAACGCGCGCTCCCCTGATGACAAACCCGGACCCCGTAGTAGCCTTGCTGCGCAGCTCTCTTCAACTGACAGACGACGTGCCGCTTGACGACGCTGTCGAGCTCTCGGCTGTTCCGGGCTGGGATTCCTTCGCCCACGTAAGGCTGGTGATCGAACTGGAGGCCCTGCTGGATCGGCGTCTGGACATGGATGAGATCGTGGCGCTCACGTCGATTGGCGATATCCGGACTCTGCTCAACGGAAATTCTGCGAAATCCAACTGAGTCGCCATGACTGCCGGCTCCACCCTGGCTCAGCACCTGATCCGCAACGCGTCGCGCGCACCGGAGCGAAATGCTTTTTTGACGCGCGAGGGCGATATGCAGTATGGCGAATTTGTCGCCCGCATCGGATGGACGGCATCCCGTCTCCGCGCCCGAGGGATTGAGCCCGGCGAGAGGATACTCCTTTGCGCTCCCAATTCTCCCGAAGTCGCAATTGCCTATTTTGCGATTCACTGGCTTGGCGCCGTCGCGGTGCCGGTCGAGCCGGGCATTCCGGAAGCCAGCCTGCGCTGGATCTTTGCGGACTGCGATGCCCGCCTTGCGATCGTCGAGGGTCGTGAAACGGATCTTCCTGAAATCGTCTCTCTCGGCGCCATCACGGCCGGTTCCGGGCCAGGCCCGCTCCGGGATCCGTGCTGCGAACCCAATGACGACGCCGACATTTTATACACGACCGGCACTACCGGAACGAGAAAAGGGGTGGTGCTCACACACGGCAATATCCTGAGCGCCGCGGTGAACATCACGGAGTTTCTCCGCAACGGCGAGAACGATATCGAAGTCGTGCCGCTTCCTCTCAGCCATTCGTTCGGATTGGGCCGTCTCCGCTGCATGGCGCTGAACGGCAACTGCGTCGTCCTCGAGCGCAACCTGTCAAACCCCGCCGGCTTCCTGAAACAGCTCGTGGATCTCCGGGCAACGGGGCTGGCGCTCGTACCTTCCGGATTCGAGATCCTGCGACGGCTGACGCGCGATTGTATCGGAACGGCCAGCACCCACCTGCGCTACATCGAGATCGGCAGCATGCCCATGCGCGACGATACGAGGGGCTGGCTGATGCGCATGCTGCCCGACACACGGATCTGCCACCATTACGGTCTGACGGAAGCTTCCCGGGCTGCGTTTACCGAGTACCACAGCGACGCTGACCGGCCCGGAACCATTGGACGAGCAGCTCCCAATGTTGAAATTACGATCCGCGACGAGATGCTTGCCACAGTGCCCGCGCGAAAGACCGGTGAAATCGTTGTGCGCGGCGCGATGGTCATGCGCGAGTATTGGAAACGACCCGATCTGACGGCGGCCGCACTCTCGGAATCCGGCCTGCGTACCGGCGACCACGGATATCTGGATGAAGACGGCTATCTTTATTTGCTCGGGCGCGAAGACGATCTCATCAACGTTGGCGGGCTCAAAGTAATACCCGAGGAGGTCGAGGAAAAAATTCGCCAATACCCGGGCGTGAGGGACGCAGTCTGCATCGGCATCCCCGATCCGCTTGGACTTTCCGGTCAGTGCGTGAAGGCATTCATCGTCGCAGACACGCCGGTCTCAGTCGCCGGTCTCAAAGCGTGGCTCCGCGGGCAACTGGAAGAATACAAGATACCCGGAGTCATCGAGCACTGCGCCGAGATCCCGAGAACGAGCTCCGGAAAGCCACAGCGCTACAAGCTTCGGGAACTCGATGGAGCCAATGGATCGTAAGCTCATGAATCTCATGCTCATGAAGCGTGTTTGCTTCGTGGGCGAGGTTTGCTCTGGAAAAGGTGCCATTTCGCGGCTGTGTTCGTTACCCGAGGGGAAGGCCGTTCTGCTTTCCGGCGCATTTGCGGAGCGTTCGGGATTCCTGAGCCGCGTTGCCGCGCAACTCGAAAAAGCCGGCCTGCAGACCACGACCGTTCTCGCTGAAAAGGGCGAGCCAACCCTGGCCATGATCGAGAAACACCAGGAGCGTATCAGCGCAGCTCAGCCGGACTGGTTTATTGTGGTCGGCGGAGGGTCGCTGCTCGATTTTGGCAAGCTTGCCTGGGTTCTGTATGAACATCCCGGGTTCGAGTTCTCAGGTCGGGCAGTGGTTCCGAAGCTGAGAGCGAAGTCCCGGCTGGTGGCGATTCCGACCACCGCCGGCAGTGGCTCGGAGGCATCGCAGGCTGCCGTATTACTCGACGCTTCAGCTCACCGTAAGATCCCGCTGGTTTCGACGGAATGGCTTCCCGATCTTGTCATTTTGGATCCGGAGCTGACGGTCTCGCTGCCCGCGCCTGTCACGGTATCTACCGGGTTCGATGCTGTGACCCACGCTGTCGAAGCCAGTGTTTCCACGTTTTCGCATCCGTTCGTCCGCGCCCTTGCAGCCAGCGCCGTTCGAATCCTGATCGACGCCCTGCCCAGGGTGCTGGAGCACCCTCAGGATCTCGAAGCCCGCGAAAATATGCTGATCGCGGCGCATCTGGCAGGGCTCGCGCAGAGCTTCGCATCCACCGGTTTGGCACACGCGCTCGCTCACGCGGTGACAGCTCACTTCGGCACGGCCCACGCCTGCGCTACATCTTTTTTCCTGGAGCGTACGATGGCTCTGCACGCGTCCAAAACGCCGGGCATCTACAGCCAGCTGGCCTCCGATGCCGGCTTCCACAGCGAATCCGCGCTGATCGACTGCCTGCGCGCCCTAAGTCACGCCGGCACAGCGAAGTCCCTCGCTGAACTTACTCGTACCCCGCTCGGGTGCGACGAACTTAGTAAGCTCGCCAAGTCCGCCAGTCAGGACGTGTGCATAAAGACAAACTGCTGCAAGCTCACTCCCGCCGAAATTGAGTCGTTCCTTGCTTCGGTCTGAAATGTCGTCAATAGACAACCTCTTTGCATGCCGGCCGTATGAAGCCGGCCCGCAGACAAAGAGCTCAGTATTGCTTCCGGCGGTCCGGGAGGCGATGGCGCATCATTACAGCCATTGCGAGCTCTTCCGGCGCTTCTGTGAAGCGCGCGGCTTCAACCCTGCGAAACCGCTTGACAGCCTGCTCGACGTGCCTTACTTTCCGGTAACCGTCTTCAAGCGTCTGGATCTGCGCTCCACGGACGACATCATTCGAGTGCTGAACTCCAGCGCGACTTCATCCCAAACCCCGAGCCGTATTGCGCTCGACAACATTACGCGGAATCGGCAGATGCGGGTGCTCGCGGCCATCCTGGGCGACGTAATCGGCGCCTCGCGTCGTCCATTTATCGTTCTCGATGCTCCGCCGTCGGATGTTCGGCAAGATAACGGAAACGCTCTGGCGTTGTCGGCCCGAATTGCCGGAATGCGCGGCTATCTGCTCGCAGCCAGTGAGATCCACTACGTTCTTTCGGATGTTGCCGGGCGGCCTGTGCCGGATATCGATAAGCTTCGGAATGTGGCTGCGCAATTTGTGGCAGACAACGCAGCAATCTGCGTTCTGGCTTACACGTATATCCTTTATAAATATGTGGTCCGGCCGCTCTACGATGCGGGGATACAGATTGAGTTACCTCCTTCGGCATTTGTATTGCATTTCGGCGGCTGGAAGAGGCTCCAGGACGAGGCCGTGGACAAAGCAACGCTGAACCGGATGATCGGTGAAGTTTTCAAAATCCCGCGGAATCGAATCCGCGACATTTTCGGGTTCACCGAACAACTCGGCATCATCTATCCGGACGACGAAAATGGAGTCAAGCGGACTCCGGTCTACTCTGAGGTCATCGTCCGCGATCCGATGACGCTGCTCCCCGTTTCCGACGGACAGCCGGGGCTGCTGCAGTTCCTCACGCCCCTGCCGCACAGTTATCCCGGCGTGAGCGTTCTGCTCGACGACATGGGACGAATCATAACTCGGGAACCCTCCGAAGAGGGGAGATACGGCACGGGCTTCGAAATCATCGGCCGGGCCGTTGGCGCCGAGATCCGCGGGTGTGGCGATACGTTGCCGACGCGTGTCTATGAGGTAACCGGGCCGTAGCCCGGCATCTGTGCAAGTACAAGTCCTTTTCGATCAGTCGGGTAATCGCGCTGAATCGGACAGCCCCACCGGTTCTCTGGGGGAATCGATTCAGCGGCTGCGAGCAGCCCAGGATGAGCTGCGCAGACTCTCCGTTGACGACCTGATCTCTCTGTTCGACGAGATTGCACGCGCATGGTCAAGCCCGAGGCATTCGCTTGCGGCCACGCTGCGCGAGAATGAGCTGGGATTTCTGACGCTCTGGATGCGAGAGCGCAACCTCAGACGAATTTGCGATCTCGCGTTACACGGAAGTCGCCACTGCCTCGATGAATTTTGCTCACTGAGTCCAGTTGACGCGCGCGTTTTCAAGGCGCAGCCTCGCGGCCTGATCGTTCATTGGGTAGCGGGCAATGTCCCGGTGCTGGGCATCATATCGGTCGTTCAGGGTCTTTTGACAAAGAATGCCAACCTCGTAAAGGTCCCCGCCAGCGACAGGGGATTGCTGCCGGCGCTGTTGAATTCGATGCGCGGAGTTTCCTGTGTGACAGCAAGCGGCATGAGACTTGACGGCGCCACATTGACCAATGCGGTGTGCGCGGTGTATGCCGATCGTCAGGACCGGGAGGCCGCGCGCCAAATGTCGCTGGCAGCCGATGTTCGTCTGGCGTGGGGCGGCCGCGACGCAGTTGAAGCGATCATGAGTCTGCCCCGAAAGTTCGGTACTGAGGACATCATTCATGGTCCGAAGCTGTCCTTCGCCGTTGTTGGCGCGGAGAAATTGGCCGGGGAAGAGCAGGCCCGCGCAATTGCGAGAAGCATAGCCCGGGACGCGAGTGCGTTCGATCAGCGCGGCTGTAATTCTCCCCACACGGTTTTTGTGGAAGCCGGGGGCGTAACCTGCCCGCAGGATTTCGCGAAGCTTCTGGCCCGGGAAATGGACACCATTCATCGCCGCCAGCCCCTTCGGGTGATTGCGCCTTCAGAAACGGTCGAGATACTTGCCCAGCGCGCCGAATACGCAATGCAGGGAACCGCGTGGCACAGCGAGGGTATGGGATGGAGTGTTTTGTTCTCTGAGAACGGCCGCGGGCTGGGCGGACCCTGTTACGCGCGAACCTTGTTTGTCCGGCCTGTGTCCGACGTGTTCGATACTGTCCCTTTCTGCTCCGGCGCCACGCAGACCGTGGGCCTCGCTCTAGGCGACCGCCGCCTGGCGCTGGCGAACGCCTTGACAGCCAGAGGCGTCGAGCGCTGCCCGGAAGTGGGCTCGATGAGCCTTTATGATGCTCCCTGGGATGGCCTCTTCCCGATTGGGCGCATGGTCCGCTGGGTAAGCGCATCATGAAGCCCGTCGTTGCGGTAGTCGCTGGCGCGCGGCCGAACTTCATGAAAATCGCGCCTGTGCTGCGGGCCGCGGATGACTTGCGGCCGTCTTTCGATACGGTGCTCGTCCACACGGGCCAACACTACAGCCCGGAACTTTCAGATGTATTCTTTCAGCAGCTCGGTATCCGCCGCCCCGACGTTTGCCTCGAGGCGGGTTCGGGAACGCACGGTCAGCAAACTGCCCGAGTCCTCGAGAAGTTTGAAGGCTTCCTGCTGCAGCGGCCGCTTCCGATCGCGGCAGTCATGGTTGTTGGCGACGTTAATTCGACGATCGCGGCGGCATTGGCGGCGGCGAAACTGAGGATTCCGGTGATTCATCTGGAAGCCGGACTCCGTTCTTTCGACCGCACGATGCCGGAAGAAATCAACCGCGTGGCGACGGATGCGATCTCGGATCTGCTGCTCGTCAGCGAGCCGGCGGGCGAAATCAATCTGCGCCGCGAGGGCATGGATGAATCGCGCATCCGCTACGTGGGCAACGTGATGATCGACACGCTGGTCCATCACCTTTCTCATGCGGCCGGGATCGACATTGCTCCACAGAGCGGACCGTTTGCGCTTGTGACCCTCCATCGGCCATCCAATGTCGATTCGCCGGAAGCGCTCGGCGAAATCGTGGACTTCCTGCTGGATATCGCATCGCAGGTCCGCATCGTCTTCCCGGTGCATCCACGGACCCGCAATAACCTCGAAGCCTTCGGCCTTCTGGATCGTTTGCGGAATCATGCCGGTGTCGACATCCGGCTGCCGCTCGGTTACATCGAGAATCTTGCTCTGATGCGCCGAGCGACTCTGGTTCTGACGGATTCCGGCGGCATCCAGGAGGAGAGCTCGTGGCTGTCGATCCCTTGCCTCACGCTGCGGGAAAACACGGAACGGCCCGTTACGGTCAGCCACGGCACGAATACTCTGATTGGCCGCGACTTCGCAAAGGCTAGCGGCCTGGTGCGGGACATTCTGGGCGGAAATTATAAAAAAGGCAGCCCGATCCACGGCTGGGACGGATGTGCGGCTCCTCGTGCAATAAGAGAAATCGCCGCCTTGATCGCTCAATTGTGAAGAGAATTGTGGTACCGCGGGTTATGGCTCCGGCCGAGGACGGTCCGCAACGCCGAAATACATGATGATTGCGAATACAATCACCCCCAGGACCGCAATGCCCGCTGCCCATCCCATTACAACTCGAATTATACAGGGGCAAGCGTAAACCATGCGTAAAATTCCTAACCAGGGAAAGGCCTGGTACTCCTACGACTGGCGCATGTTTTGAAACGCCTTTTCGACATTCTGGTAGCCGGCTCTTGCCTGATCGTGACTGCGCCACTGGCGCTGCTGGTGGCGGCCGCTATCCTGATCACGATGGGTCGTCCCGTTCTTTTCCGGCAGCCAAGACCCGGCTGGCGGGGCAGGATCTTCGTTCTGAATAAATTCCGCACGATGTCCGAAATCCGCGACGCGCGAGGCGTTCTGTTAGAGGACGGAACCCGGCTGACACCCCTCGGGCGCCTGCTGCGGAAGACCAGCCTCGATGAGATTCCACAACTCTGGAATGTACTCACCGGCGATATGAGTCTGGTGGGCCCCCGGCCTCTGCTCATCAGCTATCTGCCGCGCTATTCGGATTCCCAGCGCCGCCGCCACGAAGTACGGCCCGGAATCACTGGCTGGGCACAGGTGAACGGCCGGAATGCAACAACGTGGGACGAACGCTTCCGTCTCGATGTATGGTACGTGGATCATCAAAGCTTCTGGCTGGACCTCAGAATCCTCGCGATGACGGCGCTGCGGGTCTTTTCCGGCAGCGGCACGTCCAGTCCCGGGCATGCGACCATGCCTGAATTCAAGGGAAACGGCGGATGAAGAAAAAAGCGCTGATTACGGGCATTACGGGACAGGATGGGTCCTACCTGTCCGAATTTCTGCTGGCAAAGGGGTACGAAGTTCACGGCATCATGCGCAGAGCATCGACCTTCAATACCGGAAGAATCGATCATCTGTACCGCGACCGCCACGAGGACGAGCATCCTCTGCTTCTGCACTACGGGGATCTCACCGACGTCGGTGCTCTCCGGCGCGTGATCGACCAGGTGGCGCCGGACGAAGTCTACAATCTCGGCGCGCAGTCCCATGTGAAGGTGTCTTTCAGTCAGTCGACCTATACGGCCGACGTTGACGCGATCGGCGCACTCCGCCTTCTCGAGGCCGTTCGCGATCACTGCGAGGCGATCGGCCGGTCGGTGCGCTTTTATCAGGCGGGCTCTTCGGAGATGTTCGGCGCGGCGGCGCCGCCGCAGAACGAGGCAACGCCTTTTTATCCGCGCAGCCCATATGCCGTGAGCAAAGTCGCCGCGCACTGGTTCGCTGTGAACTTTCGCGAAGCCTGGGGCCTCTTCGCCTGCAATGGCATTCTGTTCAACCACGAGTCGCCTCGCCGGGGCGAGACCTTCGTCACGAGGAAGATTACGCGGGGATTGACGCGCATCAAACTTGGGCTGCAGAGGAAGCTTTATCTCGGGAACCTCGACGCACGCCGCGACTGGGGCTTTGCGGGAGATTATGTCGAGTCCATGTGGCGGATGCTGCAGCAGCCGCAGCCCGGCGATTACGTGGTGGCCACGGGAGAGTCCCATTCGGTGCGCGAGTTTCTCGATGCGGCCGCCAGGCGCCTCGGGATGGACTGGCGCGAATCGGTAGAGATCGACCCCGCGTTCTTCCGGCCCACCGAGGTCAGCGACCTCCAGGGAGACGCCGCCAAAGCCATGTCCACCCTCGACTGGCATCCGCGGACCTCGTTTTCCGAACTGGTCGCGATGATGGTCGATCACGACCTCGATCTCGCAAGAAACGAGCTTCTGATCGCGGAACGCGGCATCGAGGTCTCCGGACCGCGCCGTGCTTAAGGCGAGCCGCATCTACGTGGCTGGCTCCGGCGGGCTTGTCGGATCGGCGATCGTGCGCAAACTGCGCGCGGAGGGGTATGCCCACGTCCTCGGGCGGACCCGCGCCGAACTGGATTTGCGCGATCCCTCCGCGGTGAACAGCTTCTTCGAACGCGAGCGGCCGGAATATCTGTTCATCGCCGCGGCCAGGGTGGGCGGCATCCTTGCCAACTCTTCTTCCCCAGTCGAGTTTCTGAGCGACAACATACTGATTCAGACGAACCTGCTGAGCGCCGCACACCGTTTCGGCCTGAAGAAAGGTTTGTTCCTGGGCTCATCGTGTATCTACCCGAAGCTCGCGCCGCAGCCGATCCCCGAAGATTCCCTGATGACGGGTCCGCTCGAACCGACGAATCAGTGGTACGCCATCGCGAAGATCGCTGGGATCCGGCTGGCGCAGGCTTACTGGCAGGAGTATGGAATGCGGGTTATTTCTCCGATGCCGACGAACCTTTATGGACCGGGCGACAATTTCGATCTGGAGACTTCGCACGTCATGCCCGCGCTGCTGAGAAGATTTCACGAGGCGAAGATCGGCGGCGCGCCTCATGTAACCGTGTGGGGTACCGGCACCCCCCGGCGTGAATTTCTCCATGTAGACGACCTGGCCGATGCGGCGCTTTTCCTGATGCTTCATTACGATTCTCCGGAAATCATCAACGTGGGCACGGGACGCGACATTTCGATCGGAGAGCTGGCTGTTCTGGTCAAAGACGTCGCCGGCTATGCGGGCGAGATCGTTTTCGACCCAAGCCGTCCGGACGGGACGCCCCGGAAGGTCCTCGATGTGACCCGCCTTCTCGCCATGGGCTGGCGGGCCCGCATTTCCCTCCGCGACGGCGTTGCGAGTGTTTACCGGAGTTACGCGGAAACACACGGAGTCCATGCGTGATTCGCGCTTGGACGATTCGCATCCTGGTGATAGTGGTATGCGGTTTCGCCACGGTGGAGTCCATTCGGTGGGGGATGGTCGACTGGCTGGCCTCCACCGGCAGGGCGGAAGCCATCGAGCAGGCGATCCGTATCGACCCCGCCGACGAGGAAGTGCTTGCCCGTTCGGCCATTTTCCGTAGTAACAATGGCGATCTCTCCGCGGCATTGGACGATGAGTTGCACCGGGCCGCCAGCCTGAACCCGCTGGATTCCGGAGTGCTGATGGCGCTCGGTCTGCGGGAGGAATTGCGGGGAAACGACGCCCAGGCGGAGACCTGGCTCACACGCGCGGCGGCGGTCGATCACCAGTTCACGCCCGCCTGGACTCTCGCCAATTATTACTACCGGGCGAATCGACCGGACAAGTTCTGGCCGATGATCCGGCAATGTTTAAGCCTGGAACCATTTCGGTTCGATCCGACTCCGGTTTTCGATCTCGCGTGGAACGAAACCGGCGATTCGAAGAAGATTCTGGGCCTGATTCCGAGGGGCGGCTCCCGGCCGGCTCAGTATCTGAACTACCTGATCGGCACGGGTCGCATCGACGCCGCCTTTGAGGTTTGGCCCGAGGCCCTGGCCGCCGCCCGCTCTGCCGTTCCACCCAATGGCGCGGCGCTCGCCGGGTTCCCTGACTTCCTCGAACAAAAGAATCGCATCCCCGAAGCCGTCCAGGCGTGGAACCAGCTCGTGGACGCGGGCGCCATCGCGTCCGGCCGTTTGGATCCGAACGCCGGCATTTCGATCGCGGATCCCGATTTCCGCTTTCCCCCGCTCGACAGGGTGTTCGGCTGGCGCGTCGCCAGCGACGCAGGCGTGGCGGCCGGCATCGCTTCGGAATCGCTCCGATTCGAATTCGACGGCAACGAGCCGGAGTCGGTGCGGCTTCTCTATACGACCGCCCCGGTTCTGCCCGGCCGGCGATACCGTCTGGTCTGGACAAGCGATGGGAAAAGCCTGAGTTCCCCGACGGATCCCGGTTTCGCGTTCCGCATTGTTCAGCAGCCGGAAAACAGAGCCTCGCAGTGTCCCTTACTGCCGGCCGGGTCAGGCGCCCCATGCGAGTTTGAGATCCTTCCGGGGATCCGGGAAGTCCGGATCGAGTTGAACTATGTGCGCGCGCTCGGGACAACCAGGGTCGAGGGCGTCCTGCGAGTTTCAAGGGTGCGGCTGGAGTTCGCCTCGTGACGGAGCGCGGGGCGCATTCGTCCCCATTAGCGGTTGCGCTCGGCCTGGCGCTGACGGCCGGGCTGGTTGTTGCCTGGTCGGCTCGCTCGTGGCGCGTCGCCGTTGCCATTACCAGCATCGCGCTCGTTGCCGTGCTTTGGGCCGTGACGGCCCGGACAATCCGGCTGCCGCTTCAGACCATTCCTGTCGCACTGATCGGCGCATGGGGCTTTCTGCAGTTATTCCTGCGGGCAAGCGCCGTCCCTCACCTGACCCTGCGGAGCGGGGTGATCTGGGCGATGTCCGCCATCGCCTTCGTCCTCGGATCGCAGATTGCGCAAGGCCGCCGCTCCCGGCGTTCGTTTCTGAATTTCATGCTCTGGGTGTCAACCGGATTGGCCGTGCTCGCCATGCTTCAGACCTATACCTCTCCGGGCCGCGAGCTGTGGCTTTTCCCGGCGGACGATTCGGTCATGGGAACGTTTTTTTACAAGAACCAGTTTGCGGCATTTATGGAAATTGCCGCGCCCATCGCCCTCTGGCAGATCGTGCGCGAAAGAGTGGCGCTCGGCGGGATTTGTTACGCGGTAATATTTGCCGCAACCCTTACGAGCGCGTCGCGAGCGGGCGTCACTCTCGTCGCGGCGGAGTTAATTGTGTTTCTGGCTCTCATGGTTTTCCAGCACCGTCTGCCGCTCAAATCGGCGGCATCGGTAATAGCAATACTTGTCCTGCTCGTGGCGGGCGCCTCGATGGTCGCGGGCACCGAGCAAACCCTGACCAGATTTCAAGACCCTAATATCTACGGAGTGCGCCGGCCGCTGGTCGACTCGACGCTGAGAATGATTGCGGAACGCCCCTGGATGGGGTCCGGCCTGGGTACCTGGCGAGCCGTGTACCCCCGATTCGCCACTTTCGACCTGGCGGTGATCGCCAACGAGGCGCATAACGACTGGGGGCAATGGGCCGCGGAAGGCGGCATCCCGTTTTTCCTGCTGGTAGCCATTCTTGTGGTCTGGCTCGGCAAGGCCTCCGTTCAGTCGGTTTGGGGGCTGGGGGTTCCCGTGGTTCTGTTACACGCCTATGTGGATTACCCGCTGCGCGAGCCCGCGCTCGCATTCCTCTGGTTTGCCATGGCGGGCGCGTTGACGCAATTCGGCCATGGGGATTCGTCTGCCGGAGCGGAATAGTGCAAGCCTGCTTAAAGCAGGCTGCAGGCTGAAAGCCCGCCCCACATCTTACTCTCCCGTGACGCGCTGCTGGATCAGGTAATAAATCATAAAGGCAACAATCAGGGAGCAGATGGCGTAAGCTATCAGCTCGACCTTGGATTTCCTCCAGCGGATTTTGCGCCGCAGCTTCATGATGCGAATCTCTTCGGCCGTGCGAAGCTTTGGCGATGTCTCGCCGTCGCGGTACGCGTAGAAACGGCGATTGCAGCTGTGGCAGCGATAAGGCTTCACGGAAAACCAGCCCACGATCCGGTCTTTGATTCCCTGACGGTGGGATCGGTGAGCTCGATTTTCTCTGCATTGCGGGCAAATCATGCGTGTTCCCCCGCCATCCAGAATTGCCACCATTTGCGCCGCTCGCCCGCCGAAGTTCTTCCGTCGGCAACGAATTCCCCGCGTATAATCCGCCCCGGATTCGACACAAACAGCAGATCGGCGATCTCTTCTCCGTAATCGCCGGCGACGGACGCGAACGCATCGTCGAGCCGCGGATGCCTGTGCACCGGATCGTGCGCGTCGCTCGCGATCACGTGCACCAGACCCTTTGAAAGAAGAAGGTGCGCCGCTGCGCCGGCCTTCTTCCCGAATCCACCGAGCACCGATAACGCCGTCACCTGGACCAGACAGCCCTGATTCACCCAGGCTTCCAGCTTGCCGATGTCTCTCTGGAGAATCGGGTTACGCTCGGGATGCGTGACGATGGGAACCAGGTCGACGCTCTGCAGCCGGTCCAGCACACGGTCCATCGATCCGGTGATATGCAAATCCGAGCACTCGACCAATATGTAGCGGTGGCCGTTGATGGAATATTTGCCGGGTGTTTCGACAGCTTCGACGATGTTGTCGAAGCTCAGATGCAGATCGCAGCCCCGGTGAATTCTGGGCGTGCCGCCGGTCTGGCGCGTGAGCTCCGCAATGCGTTCCGCGATCAGCGCCGGCTGATATTCGAACTCGGCATTCGAGTGGGGCGTGGCAACGATGTCGGTGGTGCCGGCTTCGGCGGCGACGCGCAGCATCTCGAGGCTGACCTCGATGGTCGGCGCTCCGTCGTCCATCCCCCAAAGCACGTGGCTATGAATGTCGACCACTCACCATCAGGATACGAAATAAGCCGCCTAAGGGGCATTGTCCAGTTGGACTGCGGCTGGCTCCCGCGCCGACCACTCCGCGCCGGCCAGCACGAGCAGTGCCGTTAAGAGGCTGAAGACCACGATCGAAACCGCGTAATTGAACGGACCGTACTCGTTTTGAAATTTGCGGTCCAGCCATGGCCACATACGGAGAAAAACATATTTCAGGCCTTCCAGTGCGACACCAACCATCGCCGCCACGGGCAGGATGCGCCGCGCCGGGACACTTCGATTCGGCAGCAGCCAGTAAATGAGGAACAGGGAAAGAATCGTCACCGGAATAGCAGCAATCCGGAAGATCGTGAGCGACAGCCAGGATGGTATGACCCTGAGGCCGTATTGGGCGGCAACAAACTTCGTGTTCACCGCTGTCAGCACGACGGACCCAAGCGCCAGACCGCCGCACAGCAGAAGCATAAAAAGGCTGAGGAGCTGATTTCTGAGATAACTGCGATTCTCCCTGACTCCCCAGGCGCGGTTCAGCGCGACCTCGAGCGGCTCGAAAATTCCGTTGGCCGTGAACAGCAAAAGCACCAGCGAGAAAAGCTGGTAGCGTCCGTGATTCACCTTCGTCAGATTGCGGATAATAAAAGCCCCGAGGTCACCCGGAAAATAATCGCCCAGGGCCACCACCAGCGCTTTTTCCCCCAAAGGAAAATGAAGCACGTCGCGCAGGATCGTCAGCATCACGATCAGGAACGGAAAGAAACTAAGCAGTACACTGGCGCCGATGGACAGCGCATAGACATGCACTTCGGTCTGCGAAAGATAACGAATGGTGGGGCGCCAGCGATGCGTGTCCGTTACTACCGGCCCGGTCTGCAGGGAATCCGTGTTGTCGGCGACGATATGCACGCTTAAATCTCAGTACGGCGGTTACGGCGCCGCGGTTCCTATAGAACTATGGTATTCGGAGTACCCACAGGCTGAAGCCTGCGCCGCCTCAGAAGACGAAGGCGAGACCGCCGCGGAAGCTGCGCGGCGTGTTGACGAGCAGCAATTGCTGATCGCCCGCGCCCAACAGAGGCAGGTATCCCTGCGCCAGCAGATTCCGCAATTCGGCGGAGGCTTCGATCCGTCCCGGCATCCCCGCGAAGGCGGGAATGGGTTGCCGGATGGTCACGTTTAAGCCGGGCTCGGGACTTGCGGTCTGAGCGGAAAACAGAGGCCCCGGCATCGCCGACTTGTAGTCGGTCCACTGATAGCTCGTGATGAAGCGAGTGCCCGTGCTTCTTGCCGTTCCCGAGACGCGCAGTGTGAGGGACGGCCGGTGACTCGTCTCCAGAGCTCTGCGCAGCTCGTCCGCCGTGTCGACGGGAACTCCGTCGTTTCGCGGCGAGAGCACGCCGAGAGAGCCGAAGATCATTGTGACCTTATAGTGCGACCCGAGGTCCTGAGCCACGGAGGTTGTGTAACCAAAGGTCTGGAAATTGCCGAGATTGAACGACGCGCTGTTCGAGAACATGTCCGGCAGCAGATCGCCCGGGAAGAGCCCAGCGGATGGCGAGGCTATGGTGAGAGCCGTGTTGGAAACGAACTCGTGATAACCGGAGACGCGAAATTCACGCGATCCAAAGCGCTGGGAGAGGCCGAGTTCGTAATTGTCATTGCGCTGCACTTTCGCCTGGCCATTGTCGAGCGTGATGCGCGGCAGAACGGCGAGGGCGGCAATATCCCGTTGCAGATCGGCGTTCGGATCGGACCCGCTCATGCCCAGTTCCGGACGGGAGTTGCCGGAGGTCCAGGTGAAATCCGCGGAGCCGCGGGGCAGAGCATACTTAAGCCGCGCATACGGGCTGAAGTAGTGCAGACGGTCCAGGAACGAGACGCTGTCAATCTCGAATCCATACTCGAGATTGAGCGCATCGGAAATTTTCGCCTTATCGCCGAAGCTCACGCCAAGCGTGCGGAGGACAGGAAGAGAACCGTCTGAAGCCGGACTTCCCCAAAGGCTCTGTCCGACGCGCAGAGGAACGAAGAATTGACCCATCGTAACCGATACCGAGGGCGACCAGCCCTCGAAGTCGCGGCTATAGGTGGTCCGGATGGCAGCTGACGGGGCGCCTGTCGTCGCGGCGTAGCCAACGTTGCCGGCAAGCTGCAGATGATTGCCGCCGTGAACGGAGGTGGCAAAGGCGAACTGCGTGCCGAGGTCGGCCTCGCCGTTGCCGGTAACCTGGGCGCCATCGCTGGCGGAAAACTTGATCAGGCCGCGCGATTCGGTGAAGACCGCGGACCGGGAAGACGACTGGGCCTTGTCGGAAGGAGAATCCGTGCGCGGCCTGGTCGGGAGGAGGCGCAGGACGGGCCGGAGAGAATTATCGCTGCGGAGTATCCATTTCCAGTCGTCGTTCATCAATCCGCCCGGAGCAGGCGCGGTGGACACCAGCTGCACGGAGCTGAATACGCGGGACAGATTGATCGAGAGAAGGCTGCGCATGCCCGGCCTGACCTGAATGGCCTCTTTCATCGCCGGCACAAAACTGGCGAGCGAGATGCGAACGTTATAGAGATCGGGCAGCAGATCGTCGAACGCAAAAGTGCCGAGGATGCTGGTCGCGGTCCGCTGCAGGAGTTTGTCCTGCTTATTGAAGAGAAGAACAACGGCGCCTGGCTGCGGCTTGCCCGCGGCGTCGGTGACGAGGCCGCTCATCTCGCCGGCGAAACGGATCGTGGATTCGGCTGCGGAGACCGGTATGGCGGCAAGCGAGAGACAGATCAGCGATGCGCACAGGAACGGGTGACGCTCCGTCCGCGCGTTGTGCCTCGCGCCTCTCATTGCGGCCAGTCTCATCGCGGCCAAACCACGTTCACTGTTAGCTTACCGTAAAATTCGCCTGTTGCAGGACGGTTTGATTGCGGTTTTTGTCGAACGCCTTGATTTTGAGCGTATACGTACCAGGCGGCAGCGTCTGCAACGAAACGGTCTTCTCGATGGTGACCTGACTGGCAGAGGCGTTCGGAATCTTATCCAGGTCTTCGGTGAAATCCAGAAGCTTCTCGTTCGACCCAGCCTTGTCGACCTCGTACTCGATCGAACCAGAGGGCTTTTGGGTTTTCTCGTCGGGACCGAAGTTATAAACCTGGAGATAGATGCCCATGGATTCGTTCCGTTTGAATTTGTTGCCGAGGCGCGGACGAACTTTGGAGTCGCCGATGGCGAACATCCCGCCGCCAATACTCTTGGTCGGCAGCTTCTGTATCTGGTCGGCGAGAATCACGCCGGTTGACGCCAGCTTATCCTCATCGAAGTGCGGCACGTCCAGCTTCATCTCATAATTGTTCATGGTGCCCGCAGTGAGATCTTTGGCCACGATATTCAAACGGTAGAGACCGGGCTTGAGCGGGACCGATTGCTGATAGATGGAGCTTAACGCGGTGAATTTCTGCAGCATGTCCGGCGGCGCGTCGACTTCGAGTGGATATTCGAAAGTATTGATGGGCCGGCGCGTCATGTTGCTGATGCGTCCCAGAACGTTCACGACCGCTTTCTCGACGCCGGTCTTGGACTGGAACTGCAGATCCTTGTTTTCGAACTGGATCGTGATGTTGGCCACCACCGAGGATTCGGTGACGCGCACATAATCGACACGAACCTGCATGGGGAGGATGTTGTACGTGATGCGGGTCGTGATGGCTGCTTCGAGATCCTTGAACTTGACGGGCGGCGGCTGCTGGAGCTTGGCGAACTGCTCGAGGCGGCTGAACTCGTTGTAGCTGGCCGGCATCATATTGTTAGGCGCCATGTGGGTGCCGTCGGTATTGTTGAAGCGCTGCGATTTGTCGGCCGTACCCATCGACTCGGCAAGAGTCAGGCCGGCGCCGGGGATGTAGAGCAGCGCGTCTTTTTCAGACGGGTCCATCGTCATGTGGTACTCGCCCGAGAGAGTCGTGTCGACGAATTCAATCTCGATGTTGTTGCCGATGCCTTCGATATAGCGGTAGCGCCAGTCTTCGAACGGGTAGGTCGTGGTCTCGCCGCCGCCTTCGGCGGTCGGGCGTTCGTAGTCGCCGCCGGAGGGATGCGAGTCGATTTCATCGGGCGGGCCGAAGGTGATGTAGATCCGGCCGCGGTCGGTTTTCCAGCCGGGAATACCGGAAGCGTAGTGCTCGTTGGCATACGCAATGCGCCGGTAGTGTTCCTCCTTGAATTCGTTTTCCACCGTGTCCGGAGTCGGATCGCGCCGCAGCCAGAACTGCTCGACGAACTGCTCACGCTCGTCGTCGGTGCTCATTTGCTTGAACG
>Ga0181530_10003282_pt1 | contig 18216 bp, 22 predicted proteins | sample PEATcosm2014_Bin_42_FD_119769 | JGI IMG/M metagenome (GOLD analysis project Ga0181530, IMG submission 119769) | Peatland microbial communities from MTU Mesocosm Facility, Houghton, MI, USA - PEATcosm2014_Bin10_60_metaG | ecosystem: Environmental > Terrestrial > Soil > Wetlands > Peat | place... | reverse complement strand
TCGACGAAACGCGACCGAGAGCCGCATGATTCGAAGGTTCTTCGAACCAGACCCAGGAGCGCGCCTTTTGCTGGTGGCGTGCGGACATCAGTCGATCGGCGTACAAGACGAAATTTGCGGCGGTTGAAATAACACCCGGCGTGCGCGGGATGGAGTGCAAAGGATGCCGCAGTTCGGGGGATTCTGCGGCAAAGTCGCGGATCTCTTCGAGCGAGCGGTGGGTAGATTCGAGCACGCGTTCGAACTCGCTTGAGGCCTTGGCCCGGGCCTCGGAAAGCGCCATCTGCACGCGGCTGTAAGCGTGAATTTCACCGTCCGCCGAGGTTTCAATGGGCAGGAAGCTCACCTCGGGCAGCCGCTCGACGAGAGACGCCTGCACGCCATCGGATTGTACGGAGGGCAGGCAGCCGAAGGGCTTGAGCGCCAGCACCAGGTGGCACTTTTTCTTGCGCGTGTAGTAGAGCGTCTTGGCGACTTCCAGATGCCCCTCTCCTCCGCGCAGGCGCGTGTTATAAAAACGCGCCGCTAATTCGGCAAGCTCCTCTTGCGGCGCCAGGCTCGGCCGGGGAAATTCGAGGAGTCTGGCCAGACGATAGAAATGGTGGCGGTAGATCGCACTTCCAACGGAAAAACCAAAATGCTTGAGAAGCAGCGCGAGGCGCGTCCGCAAGGCATTTTTCGGAGAAGACCACGGCGCGGTGTAGCGCAGCATATGGCGGCGATATGCGGCGTGGTCTCCCCGTTGGTACAGCAGGTAGAGGAGCCATGTGCTGATGGGCTCGATGGAAACCTCGGCTCCCTCTTTCTCGAGGAAATCGAGCATACGGAAGTTGCCGTCGCTTTCCGTCATTTGCGCCCAGAACTCGCCAATGACCTTGACCACCGGTTTTACGCGTAGCCAATCCACCTCAACCTCGCGCAATTCGGCCGAGACGCTGGGAAGAATGGTGGTGAGCGCGTCGCCGTAGAGATGCTTCAAGATCTTCACCGTCCGGCTCGGGATGTAGTAGGCCCGCGATTGGTGCGCCGGACAAAAACGCCGGGGAAGAATTTGATCCAACTCAAACCCGCGATAGGTTTTGAAGTGCTCTGCGATCCCGTCGGTCATGCGCGCGATGGCCCGCTCGGCAGCCCCGGCCTGCACTTCGAATGGAGCGATGCGCCGCCGCGCCGCATTCAGCAGATCGCCAAGGATGAACGCATGCAGGGCGTTCATGCCGAAGTCCACGGAGAAGTCCATGCCGGTGTGGCCTGTGGAGGCATAAACGCCGCGATCCTGTGAAAACGAGAGAACGCGAAATCCCTTGAATCCGGCTGCTGCCAGGGCAGTGCGAAACTCCGATTCGTACATGCCGAACCGGCAGGGCCCTCCGCAGGCCGCGGTAAAGTAGACATACTTCTTCACGATCTCCGCGGCGCTGAGTCCGGACTCCTGAAGGCGGCGCAGATACCGGAGCAGGTTGCCGATCGTGAAATAGACGGGATTGCACAAACCACTGGCGCAGTATTCCTGAGCGAGTTCGTGTGCGGCGCGATCGGTTTCAGGCAGGCGCTGGCACAAATATCCCGCTCCGGCGAGTAGACCTTCGATCAGGCGTTCGTGCTTCCAGGTGAGGCCGCCGAAGAGGATGGTCACAGAACCGCGCTCTGCCGCGGTGAAGGGAAGTTCCTGAGGCCGCAACGGCACAGACGCATTGTTCTTTTGTATCTGCGTGGTGTCTCTAAATCCGGAATGTGCTTTCGCGCTCATGAGTACCTGCAAAACTGAATCCGTTTCTACATCAAATTGCGCCCGATCCACCGCACTTCCGGTGCCGACGCCATGCTGAACAGTCACAGCCTTTCTTCTCGGTAACTTATGCCCTTTTTGCCTTGGTGTTATTGAAAGCGACGATGCAATCGACGGCGTAAGGCGCCGGTTTCTGCAACGTGTGGTAATGACGCACTTGCAACTCGCCGAGTAGCCCGAGGGCTAAGAACTCAATGCCCGCCAACATCAGGACTGCGCTGGTTACAAAGAGCAGTCCGTGCCGATCCATCAGTTGCATATTGGGATGAAGGATCTTGCTGGCCATAAGGTCCAGCATGCCCCCGCCGCCAAGGAGAGTGCAGAGAAATCCGATCTGACCGAAAAGATGAAGGGGCCTGTTCAAATACTTGAGGAGAAAGCGGATTGTGATCAGATCGAAGAAAACGCGGATGGTACGCCGCAAGCCATAATGGCTCTTTCCGTGCTTGCGGTTGATGTTACCGATCGGGATTTCGCAGATGGAAGCGCCATACCAACTGGCCAGAGCAGGTATGAATCGGTGCAGCTCACCGTAAAGCGGAATGTCGTGGATGACTCTGCGGCGATAGGCCTTGAAAGTCGTGCCGAAATCGTGAATATCGACTCCAGACAGTTTGGCCATCATCCAGTTGGCGCACTTTGACGGAACCCGGCGCAAAAGGAAGTTATCCACGCGCTTGCTGCGCCAGCCGGAGACAATGTCGTAACCTTCATCCAGCTTCCTCACAAACCGGGGAATGTCGTTGGGATCGTGCTGCAAGTCGCCGTCCATGGAAATGATGTACTCTCCGTGCGCATGGTCGAATCCTGCCGCCAGGGCCGATGTTTGGCCGAAGTTTCTGCGTAGCTTGACGACGAGCACCATGCTGTCTACACCGGCAATTTCCTTGAGCAGCTCGTAGGTTCTATCGCTCGATCCATCGTCAACGAATACAAATTCATAGGACTCGGTTCTCTGCTCCATCACGCGCTTCAAACGAGCGTAGAGCTCGCGAACATTCTCCTCTTCATTGTGAAATGGCATCACAATGGAGATCTCGGGCCTCCTTGTTGTCACGACGCGTCTCTCGAATAATTCGAGATTGTCGTCTGGCTCGTCTGGTTGTCCGTAATGATGGTCCATTTCCTCACCTCGTTGTCTGCTTTTTATTCACCGCTCGTTGCGCCGCGATTGGTCTGGATTGATGCCGATGTTTTCACCCGCTTCGGGACGAACCGGGTCTTCAGTTCATTCATACTTCAGCGCCTCCACGGGATTCAGGTGCGCTGCGCGAGTCGCCGGATAGGTCCCAAAAACGATGCCAACCAGGACCGCTGCCATAAGGCCGATCGCTACCGACCAGAGCGAAATCGGAATGGCATAGTCGGTAAAGAAATGCACGGCAAGCGGCAAGGCCAAACCGACAAGCGCTCCGATGGCCCCTCCGGCCAGCGAGATAATGACCGCTTCACTCAGAAATTGCAGCCGGATGTCGGCGCACGTGGCGCCCAGGGCTTTGCGAATGCCGATCTCGCGCACGCGGGAATTGGCATTCGCCAGCATGACGTTCATGATGCCGACGCCACCGACCAGCAAGGTGACGGTGGCAACCAGCACAAGGACCAGGGTGAGAGCGTTGGCAATGCGTGCCGCCGTGGTGAGAAGCTCCTTGAGAGTCTGCGCCTGGTACACCGATCCGCGCCGGTGCCGGGACTGAATGATGCGAACGATCTTGGCGGCCGCATCGGGTACCGCCTCCATGCTGTTCATGGAGAAATAAATCTGCTTTACGTTTTCGGTTCCGGTGAAATAGCGGGCGACGGAGTAAGGGATCAGTACCGTCTGATCTGCGATTTCGGATTGTCCGAAGTCGTCGACAGCCTCGCGAAAAACCCCAATGATCGTGAAGGGAATGCCGTGAATCTGGAATGTCTGACCGATTGCGGCGTCGTCACCGCCGTATCGTTCGCGGGCAAATGGCGCGGTCACAACGGCGCATTTGGCGTGCGTGATATCGTCTTCGTCGTCGAAGAAGCGGCCCGAGAGCAAAATCAGGTTGCGGATGTTCTGGTACTGGGGGCTCACGCCGAGCACCAGACTGTCTTTGACTACGCCGCCGCCAAAACTGATGCGGTTATGCGTTTCCAGAACCGGCGAGGAATAAAGAATATCGGGCAGTTGGCTGTCGACGGCTTTTTCGTCCTCGCGCGTAAGTAAATCGTTGTAAAGCACGCGCTCTGCAGCGGTAGCCCCGCCCTCCGCGTATTCGAGCTCGACCGAATTGGTCCCGATCTTCTGAAGCTCCGCAAGGACGTACTGTTTGCCGGTCAATCCGATGGTGACCACGAGGATGACGGAAGCTGTGCCGATTACCATACCCAAAGCGGTCAGCGCGAAGCGCATTTTGCTGGCGCGAAAGCTGTCCATCGCCAGGTTCAGAATCTCTCTGAATGCGATGGTTTGGTGGACGCCGGCCAAGGGACGCGCGATGGACCTTTGAGGAATGAGGATGGGCGGGCTTGCCCTGCGCACACTGGCCAGATGAATGACAGAAGCATTCCTTTGCGCCGCGCTTGCCGGTTGTTGCGGTTCGGCGACCTCGCATTGTGCCAACGAACTCATAACAATCGCTTTCAGTAGACGGAATCAGATGCCATATCACTCCGCATGAAGGAGCGCCCAGCTCCATATCTTCGCAATGCCTTGCGCACGCCGCACCTGCCCCGATGCAAACGGGATTTTGCCGCCTCGAGCGTAATCCCCAGCGTCTGTGCGGCTTGCGCAATCGAGCATCCATAGAGATCGCACGCCTGCAGGATGAAGCGATACTTGGGGTGCATTTTTCCAATCTCGCGCCGCAGCAGGCCGCGAAGTTCGCGGCGAGAGCATTGATCTTCAGGATTGGGGCGCAGATCCCGCAGGCTTCTGTGGCAGCCTAGAGCCTCGGCCGCATACGGTTCGTCGAGATAGACCCAATGAACGCCCTTTTCTTTGCGCCGGATGGAAATCGCTGCGTTGACGACAATGGCAACCAGCCATGTGCCAAAGCGGCTCTCTCTGCGAAATCTTCCAATGTTTTTGAAGACGCGGAGCATGGTTTCCTGAACCACGTCGTCCGCTTCGTCTTCAGTTGCTGCGATACGACTGGCAAAGCAATACAGCATGTTCCGGTGGCGGCTGAGCAACTCGTCCAGGGCGCGCGTTTCTCCGCCCTGGGCTGCGATGACGAGTTCTTCATCGCTTCGCTGCCAGCCGCCACTTTCAACCTCGAGGGATTGCGGGCTACGCCTTGCCTCATTCACGAGCGCCAGCTCTGGTTTTCGTTCCGGCTGCATTTCACCCTCCCCATGCGCCGCGAATCGGCGCCCTCGTAACCGTTATGCGGAACAGATGGTTGGCTGTCCCGCCGGTTTTTCCTACAACCGTGCGCCACCTAGCACCGGCCGTACATGCTTTCTCCTTCGTCTTCTGGCTCCCACCGACATTTCAATTAGCCACACCAGTTCCCCGGGCGAGATCTCGCCGTTTGCCCGGTAGTCGTAGAGCGGATCATCGAGATGCTTGGCTCGCTCGCCGACGACAATAATCACGGCATCGGGCCAGCGGCGACGAATATACTCCGCGGCATAACGCAGATCTTCTTGAGCAAAGGAGTGATGAACAATTGCAACATCCACCAAGACAGGTTGCGGAAGAGCACACAGAGCCCAAAAGTTATGCACGCCGGAAAAACGGGTGGTTTGCCAATGGGGCAAAACCCGGCGGACTGTATGCATCCACTCTTCCTGGCCAAGCGCAAGCACGTTCGTGGTCTCTCTCATATCCGATCCCGAGATCCTGCTGTCCTTTGCAATCACGTAGAGCAATGACGGTGCCAAAATTTGGTCGCGCATATCCCTTTTGTTATCAATGGAGATTTCTGCATGTGTCCAGCAGTGTCGAAAATGTCGTCGTCAAATTTGCAACTCATCCGACATTCTCAGTGAATTCTGGACAGAACGACGAAGTTGCTTTGGCCGCAGAACTCCGGGATCAATCCTTGAGCACCATGAACGAAAACAGGCTGCATCTTCGTTTAGGAACACGATTCATTGGATTTGGGATGCAGGAGGCGAGCAACGGCGTGAGCGTGCCTGGGTGTGAGTGTCGTGCGCAGTGCCCAATGCATGAGCAGAAAGGCGATTGCATTACAGTTTGGCACGCCTATTGCTTGTGTCAGCTTGCAGAGAATTTTGGGGAGCGAGAGAAGCCGCAGCGGAAGTAACTGGTCCGTCAGCTCTCCGTGCCGGCATGGAGTACCGATGCCGTATAGTGCAAGGGCTTCCTAAGGAACCAGACTTAGGCGAGTCAGGCTAGTGGAAAGCGTGCTCAGTTCAGTGATTCCGATATGAGCTGACGCCCAAGCCGAGAGTGAGAAAGTGAGGAATTTGGAATGAGTTTGCGCAGTCTCAAATTGTTTTGTATGGGCTTTGCAGTCACGGGTCTTTTCTTCGTGGCAGCGGGATGCAAGAAGCAGCCGCCTATCACCTTGGCGTGCAATGCTACGCCGCCTGCCATTTATCAAGGCGACGCGGTGACCGCGACGGCGACAGCCGGTTCGGTAAGCACCAAGAAGAATGTGAGCGTACTGTACAACTGGTCGGGGACCGGAGTGAAGGGCAATGGAACAACGGCTACTGTTGCAACCGACACCATGAATCCGGGCAACTACACCGTGAATGCGGAAGTGAAAGAAGGCAAGAAGGGCAAGGAGGGGTTGAAGCCCGGCCAATCGGCGCAATGCTCAGCCAGCTTCACTGTCAAGGAGTTTGAACCGCCCACGGTCAGCTGTACGGCGGATCCTGCGACGCTGAAGCCAGGCGAGACCAGTGCGATTAGCTGCACTGGTGTCAGCCCGCAGAACCGCCCGCTGACCTACAGCTACACGGCCACGGCCGGCACCATCATCGGCAACGGAGCCACCGCAGTGTTCTCTTCGGCGGGTGCACCCACCGGCAAGGTGGGGATCACCTGCAATGTCCAGGACGACAAGAGTCACTCGGCGAGCGCGGATACCGGCGTGACCATCGTGGCCCCCGCGCTGCCACCACCTCCACATGTGCAGGAGCTGTGCAGCGCGTCGTTTGCGCGCGATGCCAAGCGGCCCACGCGCGTGGATAACGAAGCCAAAGCCTGCCTGGATCAGGTCGCTCTTGACCTGAAGCAGCAGCCTGACGCCACCGTAGTGATCGTGGCCGACGCGAACGCGAAGGAAAAGCAGATCACTGCGAAGCAGGAGAAGATCGCGGCCAGGCATAAGCACGCCAAGGTCGAGTACTTTGACCAGCAGCGCGCGGTGAACATGAAGGACTACCTGGTCATGGAACAGGGCATCGAAGCGAATCGCATCAGCGTGGCTACGGGAACGGGCGACGACCAGAACGCGCAGAACTATCTGGTGCCGGCCGGCGCTAACTTCGCGAACGATGTGCAGGGCACCGCGCCCGTCGATGAAACCGCAGTAAAACCCGAGGTTCGCAAGCCCCTGCCAGTGCGGCATCACAAACCAGCTGCCGCCAAGCAGGAATAACTTGCGCAGAGAGGCCCCGGCCTTTTGCCAACGCGGCGAGGGCCGGGGATCTCCGGAACATCCAAATTCTTAGGTACCGAGTGCACGGAGGTTTACCCATGAATGCGGACATGATTATCACTGGCATTATGCTCGTGGGCACGGTGCTGTCTTTCACGTTTCTTCTCAGGGCTCGGCGGCTTTCAGTCGAGCTATGGTCAGCAAAATCCTCCTCTCAGTGCTCGTCCATTGGGAGCGACGTGGCCTGCCCAGTCGATATGAATCTGGAATGTAGAGGGCAAGAAAGGTAGACCTGTACCATGCTTTGCACTGCGACGCAAGCTGAAGTTAATCGCGGTTGGAGCATACACACTCCACACCTCATATCGAGCAACCGCAAATTCGAGGCCTGGGGAGCGGATACTTGCCTGGGGGCGCTCTCGCCCGAGTCGATGCGCGAGCTCGATTCCATCATGTTCATCGAGGGCTACGACGCCGGAGACATTCTGTTCCTGGAACAGGATGTGCTCACGCGAGTCTTCATTGTCCTCTCTGGAGAGGTGAGACTGTCGATGCAAGACATCGGGGGCAGACGGCTGACCTTTCAAATTGCAAAGCACGGCGCCGTACTGGGAATGGACTCCGTATTATATGGAAGCCTCACCGAGTGGTGCGCAGATACGCTCTATCCATCCAGAATCGGCGTGATCGGCCGGGAGCAGTTTCATCGCTTTGCGGAGCGGCATCCCGAGCTATACCGCATTGCATCGCGGGAAATCATCGGTACACTCCAGAACGCCTGCACCACTCTGCGGATCCTGGGACTCTCATCCTGTGTGCGCAAGAGATTGGCATCGCAATTGTTGGCCTGGGGAGAGCGCGGCAGCAAAGCCGGCGATCAAACCCAGTTCCGCATGGCCCTGACCCATGCGCAGATCGCAGAGTTTATCGGCGCAGTGCGTGAATCGGTTACGCGCGGGCTGATCGCCTTCAAGCAACGTGGATTGGTCGAAATTCACGGTTCCATGCTGAGGATTCCCAGTACAGCAGCTCTCAAGAGATACGCGGAAGGCGGATAGTCCGGCAAAGACCACGCGGGAGCGAAGGTGGCCTACCACGATCCGTACTTTTCGGCTATCGGAGCCGGCCGCCATTACAAAGGGAATCTGGCCTGTGCGACGCTTGATAATCTCGGCGCCTACGACTGCGTACTTATCGTCACGGACCACTCCGACTACAATTACGCGCACATCGTTCATGAAGCTCAGTTATTGGTCGACACACGCAATGCGACGCAAGGCGTCGAGTCGCCGAACATCGTTCGTTGCTGACGACCGCGCCCGCCGCCGAACCTTAGATTGACGTCGACAATTTCGACAGCGGCAGCGATTGACAGGAATTCCTGCTGAAAATAGGGAGGTTAGTCCGTCATAGGTTTGGCATGCCCCTTGCAATTCCTCATAGGCGTGAGGATTGCAGTGATGTCAATGAAATACCTTCTCCTTTTTTTTCTCATGCCGGTGTTGCCGGTCTTGGCGCAGGTCACCCAGGCCCCCGCCCCGCAACGCGGCGAGATCAGTGGGACCGTACTGGATGTAAATGGCGATCTCGTCCCCGGGGCGGCAGTCACGCTGCAATGCTCTTCCCCTTGCGAGAATCGCACGGCGACGGCAAACGATAATGCGGCTTTTGATTTCCGCGATCTTCAATTCGGAGTGTCCTACCAGGTTCGCATCTCGGTGAACAATTTCGAGGATTGGACCTCTTCCGCCATCGTCCTCACGCCGAGTGACTCCGTTTTCTTTGTGACGGGAATCAAGCTTAAGGTTGCAGATCCATCGGAATCGGTTACGGTGTATGCTTCGACGGATCAAATCGCCACCGAACAGGTTCACATCGAAGAGCAGCAGCGCGTTCTGGGGTTCATTCCCAATTTCTACGTCGTGTACGACTCTCAGAACGCTGCGCCCCTTACCGCAAAGCTAAAGTTTCAGCTCGCGATGAGGGTTTCCGTCGATCCCGTTACCTGGGCGGGAGTGGGATTCATGGCTGGCGTGAGGCAAACCGCGCACACTCCCAATTATGTGCTGGGCGCAAAAGGCTACGGACAGCGCTTTGGCGCCGAAACTGCCGACGGATTCAGCGACATCCTGATCGGCGGCGCCATCCTGCCGTCGGTACTGCACCAGGATCCGCGCTACTTCTACCAGGGAACAGGAACGACAAATTCGCGGCTGCGTCACGCATTGGCCAGCCCCTTTATCTGCAAGGGCGACAACGGCCGGTGGCAACCGAACTACTCGAGCCTCGGAGGCGACCTGGCGGCGGCCGCTCTGATGGAAACATACTATCCGCAATCAAACCGCGGGGCAGGATTGGTTTTCGGGCAATTCGCCATTAACACAGGCGAACGTGAACTCGCTGCCGTGGTGCAGGAATTCGTCCTGCGCAAATTTACTCCGCATGCGCAGAAGGCGAAGTAGCTTCATCCGCGGGAATGAAGTTTGGAGAAAGGAGATTGCGATGAACGGGATTTTGCAAAGCGAATCACATCTCGAGATGAGATGGCACCTCATCGTTGCGGCGGAGCGGTCGAAGCATCGGTATCCGCGGCTGGTGATGACTTGGACTTCCGTCGACCGCGCAATCGGGACGGAACATGGGAGGAAGGATATATGAGCTGCCGTAATGCATATCTTGCAGCAGCTGACAGCAAAAATGAGTACGCGACAAGCGAAGACGATCGACGTACGTGTGCGGAGGAGCGCTCCAGGCTGTATCTCCTCTCATTCTTGCTGACCGCAGATCATGCGAAGGCTAAACAGTGTTTTGTGTCCGGCCTCGATCTGTCTGCAGAGGACACCCCTGCTTGCCGGGAGTGGGCCGATTCCTGGGCCCGGCAGATCATCGTTAACAACGCGCTTCGGCTCATCGCGCCGCACCCCGATGCGGGGAGAGAAGACGTCAATTCGAGAAGGCCGGCATCTGGTTGCGACCAGCAAGTCAGCGTTCTGATGGGCAGTACGTAATAGCACATGTTCATCCATCAACATTTGCAGAGGAGAATCATCCATGCGGTTTAAAGCGTACATTCGTAGACAAATTCATGACGATCGGACTGAGTTGCTCCGGTTTGGGCCCGAGCACTATCGCATGGCCGGCATTCCATACTCGCCATTTTGCGGGATGCCGGTTCTGGAGGCTTACCAACTTGTGAACGACTTGAACCGGAATCAGTCAGAGCATCAATTTGTTTATTACCTGGCGGCATAGGTCCATGGCTAGTTTTACGGGCGAGCACACGGTGGAAGAGAGTTGGCTTCGCGCGACTGAAGATGGAAACCTTCCAGAAGTTGCTGCGCACGATTCGCAGTTCGCCGCGATTCTTGCGCTTTCGGACTTTGAGCGTTTCGTCTATGTCTTGACGGTTCTGGAAGGCTGGACGGACCGGGAATGCGCAACATTGCTGCATGTTTCGCCGCCGCTGATCGAAGAGGCGCGTCTTCACGCTTTACAGCATTTCTTTAAACGGTGACGGAAGGCCGATTCGGGGGTCTGGACCCTCTTGTCTTAGAGGCCGGTTTCGACAATGAGTTGAATGCGGAGATGATGCGGTGAGTAAAAGACGATTACGGTGGCGCGCATTCCTGGTATCGATTGCGTATGCCGCCGGCCTGATGACAGGCCGGCTGGTCCTGTGGGTTGTAGACCGATGGCGGTGATCCCCGCGAAGACGGCAGTGGGCCCAGACATGGAATGCACGTTGCATCGGAGCTGCGCGATGTGCTGCTGAGGGCCGGATGACAAACCCAAGTAAACGGGTTCCGGAAGTTGAGAACAGACGGGATTTAAAGAGTCTCAAGGAGAATACGATGAAACCAGAAACGAATGCCTCCTCCGATGGATCGGTAATGGATACTCTCACGGAGTTGGCGCTGAATCTCGACTGGTCCTGGAGCCATACTGCGGACGATCTCTGGAGACAGCTCGATGCAGAGTTGTGGGGACAGACGCATAACCCATGGGTGATCTTACAGACTGTCTCCCGCGAGAGACTGGAGGCTGTCAGCTCGACTTCGCAGTTTCAGCGCACTCTCAAGCAGGTTCTGGAAATCAGAACGAAGCGCGAGGCGGCGGCAAACTGGTTTCAGCACTCACTGCCGGAAGCTCCGCTCAGCGGCATCGCGTATTTCAGCATGGAATACATGCTGAGCGATGCGCTGCCCATCTATTCCGGCGGGCTGGGCAACGTAGCTGGCGATCAACTGAAGGCGGCGAGCGATCTCGGCCTCCCGGTCACAGGTATCGGCCTCCTCTACCAAAGAGGCTACTTCCGGCAACAAATCAATCAGGAAGGACGGCAGGAGGCAATCTATCCTTTCAACGAGCCTGGGCAGTTGCCGATCCGGCCTGTGCACCAGCCCAATGGAGAATTGCTGCGCATTACTGTGAACTTGCCTGGTTTCCGCGTGTGGCTTCGTGCCTGGGAAGTCAGGGTAGGGCGCGTCCAGCTCTTCCTTCTTGACACCAACGACCCTGCGAATCCGCCACTGTATCGTGGCATCACCAGCGAACTCTATGGCGGCGGACCCGAAGTGCGAATTGCCCAGGAGATTGCATTGGGAATCGGCGGTTGGCGCCTGCTTCGAGCTCTCGAAAGGCAGCCCGAGATTTGCCATCTCAACGAGGGCCACGCTGCATTCGTGGTTCTCGAAAGAGCAAGGGATTTCATGGAGAAAACGGGGGCATCGTTTGACGTTGCGCTTACGGCAACCCGCGCGGGAAATCTCTTTACCACGCACACGCCCGTGGAGGCCGGCTTTGACCGTTTTTCGGCGCAGCTCATGGAGACCACGTTCCGGAACTATGCGGCGAACCGGCTGCGCATCTCCATCGATGAGTTGCTTGCGCTGGGACGGCAGAATCCGCAGGATCGCTCGGAGCCTTTCAACATGGCCTTGCTCGCAATGCGGGGCAGCGGCGCAGTGAACGGCGTGAGCCGCCTGCATGGACAGGTTAGCCGAAAAATCTTTCATGGCAACTTTCCCCGCTGGCCGGAAGCCGAAGTACCGGTCGGCTATGTGACCAATGGCGTCCACGCGCCCGTGTGGGATTCCGCGGAAGCCGAGGAACTGTGGATAAAGTCATTCGGAGAACAGTTGTGGGCAGCGCACTTGAAGAGGGAGGAACTGATCCAAAAGGTGGGCGAGAATCTCCGGCAGGTTTCAGACGTGCACCTTTGGCAGATGCGCTCGGCGTCGCGAAAGTCCCTCGTCGAATATATCCGCCGACAATTGGCGCGCCAAGTTGTAAGCTACGGCGGGCAGGCGGGAGACGTCGCGCAAGCCCAGGCAATTTTCGAGCCGGACACGCTCACGATCGGTTTCGCGCGGCGTTTTGCCACATATAAGCGGCCGAATCTATTGCTGCAGAACCCGGAACGATTGCTTGCCATTCTGACAAACAAAGAGAAGCCGGTCCAGTTAGTGATCGCCGGCAAGGCCCACCCGCAGGACGCTCCCGGCCAAGAGTTGATTCAACGTTGGATCGAGTTTATCCGCCGGGGTCCGGCACGCTCACACGTGGTGTTTCTCCCTGATTACGATATGCGCATGGCCGAGCATCTGGTGCACGGGGTCGATCTCTGGTTGAATACGCCGCGCCGCCCCTGGGAAGCTTGCGGGACCAGCGGGATGAAGGTGCTCGTCAATGGCGGTTTGAATCTCTCCGAACTCGATGGCTGGTGGGCAGAGGCGTATACGCCCGAGGTGGGTTGGGCTCTGGGGGATGGTCTAGAGCACGGAGACGATGCGGGCTGGGATGCCCAAGAGGCTGACCAGCTCTACAATTTGCTTGATCACGAAGTGATCCCGGCATTCTACAAGCGGGACGATTCCGGTATTCCCGTGGGCTGGATCGCCAGAGTGCGCGAGAGCATGGCCCGTCTGACGCCCATGTTTTCTGCCACGCGCTGCGTTCTGGAGTACGCGGAGAAGTACTATCTCCCGCTTGCCGCCGCCTATCTGCGGAGAAGCAAAGATAGCGGCAAAGGCGCCAAGAACCTGCTCGAGTGGAAGCGGCACGTCACCGATCATTGGTCCAGGTTGCGTTTCGGCTCCGTACGCGTTGTTAGCGGGGAAGAACTCCATCACTTCGAGATTCAGGTCTATTTGGATGAAGTGGAACCCGATGCGGTCCGGGTCGAGCTCTATGCCGACTCGCCAAATGGCGAGGCACCGATTCGGCAGGTCATGGTCCGCGGAGAGGCGCTGGTCGGCCAGAGTGTCTGGCGCTACACCGCATCGGTTCCCGCAACGCGCCCGCCACAGGATTTTACGCCAAGAGTGGTTCCATGCCACCCGGAGGCATTTGTTCCTTTGGAGGCGCCTTGCATTCTCTGGTATCGGTGATAGCGAAGAATTGTGCCAGTTTGAGTTTGCGCTTTCCTGCAACGGAGCTTTAAGCCGAGACTCTTCAACTCAATGATTCCACAGGTTGATGAATCGCAGCTGTAATAGGAAGTAACCTGTGGTGAACTCCTAGTAGGGTCGAAGAGTGTGGAGGATTCGTCGCCATGGCCGCGCGGAGATTGCGCGTCTGGCATCTGCGTGCCGTAGTTCAGGTGGTTCACGTAATGCTCATTCAAGAGTTTCTATTCGAAAACATGCGCGACGCATCCTGTTAATCCTCGACCTGCCATCTGAGCCTGAGCTGGTTGCGCAAGCCAACGGCGGCGAGTATGTTCTCGGGCACATACTTGCTCGAATAGTTCTCGCGAACCCACGATCGAATCGCGCGAGCCTCTGGCGTGCGGCTCGAAAGGAGTGAGGCGCAATGGCTCTCGGGAACTCCTGCTTTCTGAAGAAACATTTCCCAGGCGCTCGACCCCGAAGGTAGATTCTCTCTACGGTCGAATGGAAAATCAAATTTCGCCATGAAAGGCCTCCTTTTTGAAGATTCCGGTGAAGGCGGGGCCGCGCCGTTTCCCGCCTGGTGAAGCGGCGCGCCCCCGGTAGCCTAACCTGATGCAGAACGATGATCATCACAGGGAGAAATGCGGCAGCGTACGAGATCTCAGAGAGTATTCGTCAGGCATACTGATATGGGTTGATGCCGAGTCTCTTGATTCGAGAGATGAGGGTGGTGCGGCAAATGCCCATACGGGCAGCAACGCCTTTCGGCCCCCCAATGCGGCCTTTACATTCCGCGAGGACTTGCATAATCTCTTCGCGCTGCCTCTTCACGTGTTCCTCCATATCCTGCTTTCCACTCAAAGAGCTGACAGTCTCTTTCACGATGCGCGCGATTTCTTCATCCCCCCGCGATTGGGGTGCATGCCCCACCTCGTCAGGCCTCACTTTGTTGTATAGCTCTGACATTGGCGCTTCGAGCGTCCTGCCACGCGTCAGAATCACGGCGCGTTCGATGAAGTTTTCCAGCTCGCGTATGTTTCCCGGCCAGTCCCATGCCGTCAGCCCCTTGATGACAGTCGCAGGAACGGAATCAATTTTTTTTTCCATTTGTTTGGCAATCCTCTGAACGAAGTACTTGGCAAGCAGAGGGATATCTTCTCTGCGCTCCCGGAGCGGCGGAATCCGGATCGGAAACACATTGAGGCGATAGAACAAATCGCTGCGAAATTCGCGGTCTGCGACCATTTTTTCGAGATCGCGGTTGGTTGCCGCCACCAGGCGAACATTCACCTTGCGGGTGTGTGTGCTGCCCAGGCGCTCAAATTCCCGCTCCTGCAACACCCGCAGCAATTTCGGCTGAATCTCGGCCGGAATATCCCCAACTTCATCGAGGAACAACGTGCCTTGATCGGCGAGTTCCATACGCCCGGTTTTCTGGCTAATTGCGCCAGTGAACGCTCCCTTCTCATGCCCGAAAAGTTCACTCTCGAGAAGCCCCGTCGGAATCGCTGCGCAGTTGAGTTTCACAAACGTCCGGCCTTGGCGCCGGCTGTGTTCATGGATCGCCCGGGCGATCAGTTCCTTGCCCGTACCGGTTTCGCCGAGAAGCAGGACTGTGGAGTCACTGGGGGCGACCGTTTCCACCAGATACAGAACCTGCTTGATCGCTTCACAATTTCCGACGATCTGTTCGAACCCCATTTCACTGCGGATTTCTTCTTCAAGGTACAGCTTTTCCTGGCCGAGTTTGTCTTTCAATTCGGAGATCTCTTCATAGGCCAGGGCGTTCTCGACGGCGATGGCGATCGGCCCTGCAACCTGGGTGAGGAACTCTACCTCGTCTGGACCAATCGGTTCTTCCGTGGTTCTCACGGTCGCCAGAATGCCGAGGACGCGGCCGCGATTCACAAGCGGAACCAGACAAGCGCTTTGGGCTCCCTCAAGAGACATCAGATCTGCACGCACCTCAGGGCCAAGCTGGTACAAATCGTCAATGCTTGCGATGACGGGCTGCAATGTCTCGAAAACGGTTTTTCCGGGACCAATAAAGGGCAGAAGCAAACCTTCTCTGATAAGTCCCTGGCCCCGCGGATAATCGAGGACGAACAGCTTCATTTTCCCTGACTCGATATCGTGGAGCAAAATGGATGCAATATCGCCACCCATGATGCTGCGGAGGTTAGCGGAAATCGATCGCAAGACTTCATGCAGGTCCAGGTTCGAGGTAATCTGCTTCATCAAGTCCACCAGCAGTTTGAGCCTGTCATTCTCGTTTTGCAATTCTGCTCGGGCGATTTGTGGTTCCCTGGAATCGCTGGCGAATTCCGCTCGCTGGCTGGCGTGCTCCCCGGAATCCGCCCCAGAGGACCGGGTGCGGAAATGTTTTCGTAGTCCCGCGCCAGTTTCAAAATCTGCGCTCGCAGGGTAGGGGAAAGATGCAGACGCCAATGCTGAGTCACCCATGATGCCCTCCTCTTTCATTTTTTCCGGAGTGGGTCTGAAATGGCCGGTGATGACATTCTCGGACTGGGTTCTCTACAGCGAAATCCCAGATCGAGGCGAATCACGACCTCCGTGGAGGCAAATGGACGCTTCCCCTTGAAGGAAAAATGGGCTGGTTTTTAACGGGGGCTGGCCGCTTGCAGGTGGGCGGACTATCTTTTTCGAGGTGTAGGCTCGATGCGCTTCCATCCAAAAAGGCGTGCATCGACCGACCATTGACCCGGTCCTAACATTGCCAGGGCAGCGCCAACTGTTGCCAGGAGGAGGTAGAGGAGCCGATCTGAAGATATAGTGAGAAACTTCAAGGTTTCAATAAGAGCAACCAGCATGCCTACGATGGGTGTGCATAGACCGGCCGCGAGGAGAAATCCCCCACTAACCAGAAGCAGAGACACAATCGCGATCGGAATGGGAGGACTGCTTCGGAGAGTCGCGCCGGCAATATACAGCAGGGCAACACCGGCAACCAGCCGCATTAAGATAAGACCGACCCCGGGCCAACCGCCCGCAAAATTAGAATATAAGCGCCGCAATGGACGCTCCTTTCCACAACCCTCCTATTATCATGAATTTCCGAAGGGAATGGAATCCCCAAAATGGTGTGGATTGACACTCTTTCGAGGCACCAGGGTGAGGAAGAGAAACCGGCCGGAGATTCGAGCTCGATGATGGCTCGTTTCAGAGCGATGGTTGTATGGTCTGGTTTTCGCGGGCTGCGAGATCTGCCGGGCGCTCCTTTGCCTGGTACGCTCGCCAAAACTGATCGGCCGTCGGGTATGGCACTCGGGGTTTTGCAGGCTTAGTCATGATGCACTCCCTTGCTCGCTTGCGTCTGCGCTGTTCCGAAGCAGGTCACTCTGCTAGAAATCAAATCTGACCCCGATGCGTTCTGGCGCGATTCTCAAGGCCCAGCCCAACATCTCTCCGGCGATGCGGCAGTTGTCGACGTTGGGTGGATTCGTAGAGGACACGAGTTCCTCGGCGTTGCGGCGAAGGTGAGCAGCGATCTTAGCCAGCTTCGCGTAGCTGAGAACTTTCGTCCGCGTAACAACAGCGTAAAGTCCCTTATCGGTGTAAAGTTCACTGCTCTGAATCGCCTGCACTTTGGTTTCTCGTTTTCTGCCTCGGCTTTGGAAGGGCCTTCATCTCAATTTCCTTCCGAAGCGAATGACGGAATTTACCTGGATAACATTCTGGAATGTTTTCTCAATTCCCGAAACTCCGTTTCGAGGGAAATCCTAACCTTCATGGAGGCAGATGGGCGCCTCCTTTCGAGAAGGAGTAAGTCTGCTTTAAGGGAGCGGCGGGTCTCTCTCGGGTGCGAGGGCTATCTCTAGCTGGAAACTACAGATCGATAATTCCTCGTTTCAGAGCGATGGTCGTGGCGTGGGTCCGGTCGTTGGCGCCCAACTTGGAAAGAATGCTCTTCACTCGGCTCTTGACGGATTCTTCCGTGGTGGAGAGTTCGTCCGCAATCTGCTTATTGGCGTTTCCAGCCGCTATCAGTCGCAGCACGCTGATTTCTGCCGGGGTCAGCGCGTCGTCAGTGGCGTGCTCGGCGATTTCCAGGGAAGCCTCGGGGCTGAGAGTCTTTTTTCCCGCATGCGCCGCACGGATCGTGGCCAGCAATTCCTTGTGCATGGCATTCTTCAAAAGGTATCCCTGAGCACCGGCTTTGAGCGCCCGGATGATTTGCGTGTCGCTCTTATAGGTTGTCAGCATGATGAGTTTGGCATCGGGAAATTCATTGCGAATGGCAATCAGCGCCTCGAGTCCGTTCATCTCTGGCATTTGCAGATCCATCAGCGTAACGTCCGGGCGAAGCGCCCGGAACTGCTGGATGGCTTCACGACCGTCGCAGGCTTCCCCGACTAAGACCATGTCTGACTGAATAGCGATCAAACCGGCGATCCCTTCGCGGACGATGGGATGGTCGTCGACCGTAAGAATACGAATTGGAACGGCGCCGCCACTCATGATGGTG
>Ga0181530_10003280_pt1 | contig 18218 bp, 10 predicted proteins | sample PEATcosm2014_Bin_42_FD_119769 | JGI IMG/M metagenome (GOLD analysis project Ga0181530, IMG submission 119769) | Peatland microbial communities from MTU Mesocosm Facility, Houghton, MI, USA - PEATcosm2014_Bin10_60_metaG | ecosystem: Environmental > Terrestrial > Soil > Wetlands > Peat | place... | reverse complement strand
TGACCGGGTGGTTTAGTGCCTTTCCGCAGCCGCCCCATCGTGCTTACAACTCCGATACGAGCCACGACCGTGAGGGAGTGGTTTCCCGGACAAAAACAACATCAGCCGGTCAAAGACCTAGTCGCTCTGAGCGGCGCCGTTTAGCGCCGGGACACTACACCTGCCCTTCGAGGGAACCACTTTCGCGCTCCCAGCAACGCAATCATGGTCCCGATGAGCAAGTAGGTGCTCGGTTCCGGCGTCGCGGTCACCGGGCCGATCGTGGTTTGTGTTGAGAAATTGGTTACCGTTGTCGTCCCATTCAGGTTGATATCCGCCGTGGCCCATGAAGACCTTCTATCGCAAGTTGCAGGACGGACTTGCGCAGCGCGCGGGCTGCAAGCGGCCAAGCTGGAGATGATGCGCTCCGGCGTCACTGCTTACAGGGCTCCATACTTCTGGGCGGCTTTCGTACTGGCGGGCGAGCCGTAGCAGGAAGAGGGGCTGCTTCTAACTATCGGATTGCCATTCACAAGAATCTTCTCCTTTAGAATAAGACGTTTACCCCTATTTTGCTTGTATCCGCCCTTCTACAATAGAAATAGGTAAGCAATGCGCACCCGCCGGCACATCTCGCCATCTCCGCCGGCCAGGCCGCACCCCGTTTTACCGAACGAACCCAATCCAGGTTCCGGACACTCGGCGTCGTCGAACCCTCCCCGAACCCGCCCCCACGCCCGCGCAACCCGTCTTTGCCAAACGAACCCAATTTGGCAGGCAGCCCCAAGAAAACGAAACAGATACCACTTAGCCAACGAGTCCCAATGAACCCATTTTCGGGCCCTGCGCCCTGACCCGTTCACCGCTTGCGAAAGATCACCACGGCCAGCGGCGGCAGCGTCACGGCAATACTATAAGGACGGTTGTGACAAGGCTTGAGCCGCGTCGAAACCAGGCCCCCATTGCCGACATTGGACCCGCCGAAAAGTTCCGAATCGGTGTTCAATATCTCCTCGTAAAAGCCTTCTTCCGGTACTCCGATTTCATACCCCTGGCGCGCGACCGGAGTGAAGTTGCAACAGATCAGCAGGAAATCCTTGGGGTCTTCCGCGCGGCGCAGGAAAGAGATGACGGAGTTTTCCGAATCGCGAAAATCCACCCATTCGAAACCGCTGTAATGGAAATCCACCTGGTACAGCGCCGGGCTGGCGCGATAGAGCCGGTTGAGCTCGCGCATCAGGGTCTGCAGCTTGCGGTGCAGCTCGAATTCCAATAACTCCCAGCGGATGCCCGCATTGTGGTTCCACTCCTCGCGCTGGCCGATTTCCTGGCCCATGAACAGCAGCTTTTTCCCCGGGTGCGCCCACATATAAGCCAGGAAGGCGCGCACGTTGGCGAACTGGCGCCATTCGTCGCCGGGCATCTTGCTGAACAGCGAGCCTTTCCCGTAAACCACTTCATCGTGCGAGACCGGCAGCACGAAGTTCTCGGTGAAGGCATAGAGCAGGCTGAAAGTGATGTGGTTGTGATGATACTTGCGGTACAGCGGATCGGTGTGGAAGTAATCCAGCATGTCGTGCATCCAGCCCATGTTCCATTTCATCGTGAAACCCAGGCCGTTGAGATACACGGGCCGGGTGACGCCGGAGAAAGCCGTGGATTCCTCGGCGACCGTGAAAGCGCCGGGAACCGAGTGCGCCACTTCATTGAAGCGCCGGATGAAATCGATGGCTTCCAGGTTCTCGTTGCCGCCGTACTGGTTGGGGATCCACTCGCCCGGCTTGCGCGAGTAATCCAGGTAGAGCATGGACGCTACGGCGTCCACGCGCAGAGCGTCGATGTGATACTCCCTGAGCCAGAAGAGGGCGTTGGAAAGGAGGAAAGAGCGGACTTCGTTGCGGCCGTAGTTGAAGACCAGCGTGCCCCACTCGAGCTGTTCGCCTTTGCGGGGGTCGGCGTGCTCGTAGAGCGCCGTGCCGTCGAAGAACACCAGGCCGTGTGCGTCCTTGGGAAAGTGGGCGGGCACCCAATCGACGATCACGCCGATCGAGGCGCGGTGGCAGGCCTCGACGAAGAACTGGAAATCTGCGGGCGTGCCGAAGCGCGACGTGGGCGCGAAATACCCGATCACCTGGTAGCCCCACGAGCCCGAAAACGGATACTCCATGATGGGCAACAGCTCGATGTGGGTGTAGCCCATCTTCTGGACGTACTCCACCAGCTTCACGGCCAGGTCGCGGTAGCTGAGCATCTCGCCTTGCGGGCCGCGCAGCCACGATTCCATGTGCACTTCGTAAATGGAGACCGGCGATTTGAGCCAGTCGGCTTGCGGGCGGGCCTGCATCCAGGCGTCGTCGCGCCATTGGTGCTTACCGGTGTCCCAGACGATGGAGGCCGATTTCGGCGGCGTTTCGCAATAGAAGGCGTAGGGGTCGGCCTTGAGCTGCTGATACCCGGCGAAGCGCGAGCGGATGTGATACTTGTATGCGGTTCCCTCGCCCATCGATGGGACGAAGATTTCCCAGATGCCGCCGTTGCGGCGGCGCATGGGGTGGCGGCAGGTATCCCAATCGTTGAATTCGCCGGTGAGATGGACGGCTTCGGCATTGGGGGCCCAGACGGCGAAGCGCACGCCGCGGACGCCTTCGGTTTCCACGCAGTGCGCGCCCAGGGTGCGCCATGCTTCCAGCAGCGTGCCCTCGGTGTGGAGGTAGAGATCGGTGTCGGAGAGCTGCGGGCCGAAGCGGTAGGGATCGTCGATTTCGATTTCGCGCCCGTCAAAGAGCCGGGCGCGAATCAGATAGGCCGCGGGATCGCCGTTGAGCGCGGCGACGAAGAAACCTCGGGCGTGCTGCTTGATCATGGCGATTCGGTCGGCGCCCACGATCGCTTCGGCTGATTCGGCCTGGGGGAGAAACGCGCGGATCTCCCAGCGGGCCTGGCCGCCTTTGCGGCGGATGCTGTGCGGGCCCAGGATGCGAAAGGCGTCGCCATGGTAGCCGCCAACGATGGCTTCAATTTCTTCCACTGTCATGAGAGTCTAATCAAGTATGGACGATTTCCTGCTGCAATTGCCCAAGGCCGAGCTGCATTTGCACCTGGAAGGCTCCATCGAGCCCGAGACGCTGCACGAACTGGACCCGGCCACGCCCGTCGAGGAGTTCCGCGCGCTTTATCGTTACCAGGATTTCGACGCCTTTCTGCGGGCTTTCGGCGCGGTGGGAAAGCGGCTGCGCACGCCGGAAGATTACGGCCTGATTACGCAGCGGCTGCTGGAACGGCTGGCGGCGCAGAATGTGCGCTACGCCGAGATCATCGTGGCCGCGGGGGTAGTGCTCTGGAAGGGGCAGGAGTTCGGGCCCATCTTCGAAGCCGTGCGCCAGGCCGCCGCGGACTCGCCCGTGAAAGTGCGCTGGATCCTCGACGCGGTGCGGCAATTCGGCGTGGAGCACGCCATGGCGGTAGCGCGCCTTGCGGCGGAACGCGTGGACCGCCAGGTAGTGGCGTTCGGCATCGGCGGCAGCGAACAGCGCGGGCCGGCCGCGTGGTTCACGGAGGTTTTCGCCTTCGCTAAATCGGCGGGACTGCACCTGACGGCGCACGCCGGCGAAACCATGGGTCCGGAATCGGTGTGGGCGGCGCTCGCTCTGGGAGCGGAACGCATCGGCCACGGCATTGCAGCGGTGCGCGACCGGGAACTGATGCGCCATTTGCGCGACCGCGATATCCCGCTCGAGATCTGCCTGACCAGCAACCTGGTGACCGGCGTGGTGGAGCGGTTGGAGGATCACCCGGTGCGGCGGTTGTTCGATGCAGGCGTGCCGGTCGTGCTGTCGACCGACGACCCGGCCATGTTCGGCTGCACGCTGGCGGGCGAATACCAACTGGCCGCGCATCGGCTCGGGTTCAGTCAGGCCGAGTTGCGGAAAATCGCGGAAAACGGATGGAGGTATCGATTTGACCGCTCATGACCAAAGGCCGGGTTACCCGAAGATTTCCTCCACGGCCAGTTCGCCGCCGCCGAAAGCGATGAGGAATATCGCGCCGCCGGCGTGCAGAGGCCCGGCTGCGCCGGCTGCCGCGGGTTAACTTGACAAGGCCTGGCCGGACCCCGATACTGTGTGAGGACTGGATCATAATCTGTCTGGAGGCGTTCCGATGCGATTGACGCTGCGATCATTTTGTTTGTTTCTGGCTGCGTGGGCAGCCTGCGCGCAACAGGACCGAATCACCGTTCCTGTCGATACCACTCGAACCACCGTTCTCAAAGGCAATCGCAGTTCCAGGGCGATGACGCAAAACGACCGCGGTCCGGTGGACGCGGGGCGGCTCATCAGCGGTGTTACCCTCGTGTTCCAGCGGTCGGCCGGCCAGCAGGCGTCACTCGAACAACTGCTCGCGGAGCAGCAGGACCCTGCTTCGCCGAACTACCATAACTGGCTCACTCCGGAACAGTTCGCGGACCGCTTCGGGCTCAGCGCAAACGATGTGGCCAAGGTTACCGGTTGGCTGCGATCCCAGGGTTTCACCGTGGCCTATGAGTCGCGGAGCCGGATGTACGTCACAAGCAGCGGTACGGCCGCGCAGGTACAAGCCGCTTTCCACACGGAGCTTCACGATTACCAGGCGGAAGGGGAAACGCACTTCGCCAACAGCTCCGATCCCTCCATACCCGCCGCGCTGGAGCCGGTCGTGCAAGTGATCCAGGGGCTGGATGATTTCCGTCCGAAGGCTCCCGTACACCGGTTCAGCCCCAATTACACCAGCGGCGCTGCCCACTACCTGGTGCCGGGAGATATCGCGGCCATTTACGACATCAACCCTCTCTATTCGGCGGGCATCACCGGATCCGGCCAGCAAATCGCGGTCATCGGCCAGTCCAACATCAATTTGTCCGATATCGCAGCTTTCCGCAGCAGCATCGGGCTCTCCAATAACCCTCCCCAGATGGTGCTGGTGAAGGGATCCGCCGATCCTGGCCTCGTCAAGGGCGATCAGGGGGAATCCACGCTCGATCTGGAGTACGCCGGCGGCATCGCTCAGAACGCGAGCATTCTGTTTGTGTATTCCTCAAGCGTCATCACTTCGGAAGAGTATGCCATCGACCAGAATCTGGCTCCAGTCATGACCCTCAGCTACGGCGCGTGTGAACCGGCCATCTCTTCCAGCCCGTCGAGCGCCACCGCCTATCGCTCGTTCGCGCAACAGGCCAACGCGCAAGGCATCACCTGGATGGCATCCACGGGAGACACGGGCGCAGCCGAGTGTGACAACGGAGTTCAGAAAGCCACCCATGGCCTGGCGGTCGAGATTCCCTCCAGCATACCGGAAGTGACTGCCGTGGGAGGAACCACATTCAACGAAGGCACCGGCACGTATTGGAATACCACCAACAATTCCACCACGAAGGCTTCCGCGTTGGGCTACATTCCGGAGATTGCATGGAACGACACGCAGCTTTCCCTTGCCAACGGCGGCGGGTTTGCCGCCACGGGAGGCGGCGCCAGCATCTTCTTCCCCAAGCCGGCCTGGCAGGCCGGGAACGGAGTGCCCAACGATGGCGCACGGGACGTGCCCGATCTCTCCTTCTCAGCGTCCGACTATCACGATCCCTACTACGTCTATCTCAACGGGGCAGCCACCTTCAACACTGGCGGAACCTCCGTGTCGACGCCCATATTCGCCGGGGTCGTGAGCCTGCTAAATCAATATCTGATCAACAATCACGTCCAGTCCCAAGCGGGCCTGGGCAACATCAACCCTACGCTTTACAGCCTGGCTGCAACCCCGACCAACAAAGTTTTCAACGACATAACCTCGGGCAACAACATCGTGCCCTGCACGAATGGCACTCCCAATTGCGCCGGCACTACCATGGGCTACAGCGCCGGGCCGGGATACGACCTCGCCACTGGATGGGGTTCGGCCGACATCAACAATCTGTTCACGCACTGGCCGGGCCTGCCGGGCCAGGGGCCGGGCGCCATCGCAACCGCTACGGCCGTTAGCGCCAATCCCGCCAGCATTCTGATCAGCGGAAGCACGGTGGTGACCGCCACCGTCACGGCAGCTTCCGGCACGGTTGCGCCCAACGGCTCGGTTTCGTTCAACGTCGGCACCAAGAACTTGGGCACCGCTACCCTTACCGGCTCGGGCGCGGTTGCCACCGCGTCGCTGAAAGTCTACGGCAGCCAGTTGGCGGCGGGCGCCAACATCATCACGGTTTCCTACGGCGGAAGCACGAATTTCAAGTACTCCTCGGGCTCCGCGACGGTGACCGTCACGGTCTCCAGCACGGCTTCCGCCGTCATCCCTTCGGTGGTGCCCAATCCGGTGTATCAGCAGGCGGTCACCGGATGTCCTTTCGCTTTCACGGTCATCCTGACTGAGATTGCCGGCGTCCCGACCACTCTCACCGACTTTAAGTTCGGCACGAGCGACTACACCACATCCACGTCCCCGTCCATTCTGACGTTCTTTGGCACCGCCAACATTCCGGCGCATGGAACGCTTTCGGCCGCATTGTGCGCCAGCGGTTTCACGCCCCCCACCACCATCACGCTCATTTTCAGCGGCGCCGATGCCAGCGGCCAGACGTGGACCCAGCAGATTGTCGTGCCATTCTATCCCGCGCAGATATCGGCCTCCATGGCGCTCTTGAGCTTACCCGGCACGGAAGTGGAGAATCCCAACGGCGATCCCAATTGCCCCTCCGGCTACCCGTTCTTCCAGGAATTGAATCTCGAAGAGCAGAACGGCTATGAGGTGTACTTGAACAAGTTCCTGGCGGGAGGAAACGATCTTTCCTCGGAGATTGCCGGCTGGTTCGGAACCTTGCGCCTGGCTCCCCTGGGGGCGCTGCAAGCCGGCATCTGCTGGAAGTTAGGCACCACGCCGGCCACTCTTTCTTACGAGATTGATGGCGTGGATACGGGCGGCAACACCATCACCACCACCGCCTCGGTAGTCTTCAATAATCCGCCCACGACAAGCGGTGGAACGCTGGCGGCGTCCGCCAGCGCAATTAACCTCAAGGTGGCGAACGGGGGATCGGCTACCACAAGCGTAACGGTCAACATCGCCGCCGGACAGGCTTGGAGCGCTTCGCTGTTCCCCAACAATCAGAAAACCAGTTGGCTGGTGGTCTATCCGCAATCCGGCACGGGCCAAGGCACGGTGAACCTGGTGGCTTCCGGCGCCGGCCTGGCTCCCGGCGCCTACACCGCTACGCTGGTGATACAATCCGTCAACACCATCCCGCAGTTCGTCAACGTTCCCATCACTTTTGTCGTCGGCGCATCCAGCAACATCAACATCACCAACTTGGGCAATGGCGCGTCGTTCCAGCAAGCCTTCGCTCCGGGCATGATCCTCACCGCCTTTGGCAACAACCTCTCCAACACCAACCTGACCTCGTCTACGGCCCCGCTGCCTTTCACCGTGGGCGGTGTTTCGGCTTCGGTCAACGGTGTGCCGGCGCCCCTCTACGGCGTCTACAATTACTCCGCGACCGGCTACAACAGCCAGATCAATCTGCAGATTCCCTATGAGACACCGGCTGGGACGGCGATCCTGGCGATCAACAACAGCGGGCAGGTAGCCACATATTCGTTCAACGTTTCACCCTCCAATCCGGGGATCTTCGTCGCTTATCCCACGGGATTGATCGTCCCCATCGAGAGTATTGCTCCAGGGGGCGAGGTGTTGTTCTTTATTACCGGGGAAGGCGACGTGTCGCCCTTCGTAACCACAGGCTCCACGCCTACCGGCGTCGCCCTCACGCAACCGCCCATGCCGCGGCTGCCTCTCACCCTGACCGTGGGCGGCGTGAACATAACACCCCAATTCGTCGGCATCCCAAGCTGGAGCGTGGGCGTCACACAGATAAACTTCCAGGTGCCGGCCAATATGCCCGGAGGCACGCAACCGGTGGTAGTTACGGTGGGAGGCAATGCCAGTGCAACGGCCTACCTGAACGTGCAGAATGGATCGGCCGACGTGCTGTTCAGCTTTATTCCGCCCTCGGTCAACCAGTCGTCCGATGGCAGTTATCACTACACCGCGGAACTCAGCGAAGTCGGCGGAGTGGCTGTCAACTTCACCAAGCTGGTGGTCTTCGGCACCGACTACACCAGCCAGATCGCGAATTGGTTCGGCTCGACGCGCCTTCCGGCCAACGGCACACTCTCCGGCGGTTTCGTCGCCTCATGCCAGTGCAGCCCGCCATGGGACGGCACCTGGCAGATCACCGGCACTGACGACAACGGCCACACCAACACCTGGAGCGGCGTCGTACATTTCCTGCCGGCGTCCTCGAGTCCGGACACACTCCCGGCCCCGAAGCCTTTGGCGCTGGGGAACGATACGGCGGCGGCGGATGCCTCACACGGGTCGGTGCGACTCTACCCCGCGTGGCAGGCGTCGCTTCCCGCGGCCGGCGGCTCGCGCTCGCCGCTATTCGATCTGCTGTTGAACTCCGGCGTAGTGCCGCCCTCGCATGTCGAGGGAGCGCAGAACGCCAAGGACGTGGATCGGCGGGACCGCTAGTCCCGGAGTCCTGACAAAAAAGGTTGCGGCGTCATCCTCGTGCAGGATGGCGCCGCATTCCGGCGGTTCTAATTAGGCTCCCCAGGGGTACCGGTGGGCGACCCAGGTGGTGACCGCCTGAACTAATCGGCCGCGTCGGGCCGCAGGCGGATCACGGCGAGGGAGGCTTCCTCGTTCCGGTCCAGCTTCGGGGCTTTGAACAGGAGGCCGGACTCGTAGTAGCCGGGCCATACCTGAAGCAGAGAGCAGTTCCCGCGGCTGCATTGGAAGACCAGCTTGGCTGTCTCAACCTTGCTCTCGATGTGGGTGATATAACCGGCGATCACCGCACTCTTCAAGCCGGTGCCTCGGATAGTCACCGTTGACCTGGGGCTGTGGAGATCCACCCGGTACGTGCCGGCCGCCATCAGCTTGCCGCCTGCCTGAAAGGCGAACGGGATATCGGCCTTCATCGTCTGCGCCGAAGCAGCGCCGGCCGCGAACAGAGCAGCCGCCGCGATCGTCAATCTCATCGTTAAACTCTTCATTGTCGCACCCTCCTTCGGGTTCGCCGCTGCGTTCCCGACTACGGGGCCTTATAGTGCATCCCGCGTGCCAACCGCTGCCGGACTTCCGGCGAAGACCGGCGCCGTTCGCAAGGCTTTGAAAACACGTGGCGGCGCTATTCCAGCCACGCCGTTATCACCGCGGGGATGAACCGCGCGGTTCACTCCGGCTGAACCCGCGGGTTCGCGCCCTGATAAACTGGCCTACCAGGCATGGAAGCTGAATTCATCGCGGTGGACGGGCCTTTGCTGGGCGAGCGTTTTCCGCTCGGCAGCGGCGATGTGCATATCGGCCGCGCGCCATCGGCCCAGATCCGGCTGGCGGAACCGGATGCCGCATGGGAACACTCGACCGTGCGGTTTGAGGACGGCCGCTTTCATATTGTGGACCACCGCTCCGGCGTGGGGACATATGTCAATGGGATGCGCATCACGCGGCACTGCCTGGAGCCCGGCGACCAGGTGAGCATCTGCGATACGGTGCTGGTCTATCGCGAGGACCCGGCGGTGTTGCCGGGCGATTCCCAGCAGCACACGCTGTTGCGCGCCTGTTCGCTGTTGTTCCTGTTCCGCGCGCTGGCCATGTCGACGGGCGGCCACCGGTCTGCGATTGCGGACCAGATCGTGCGGCTCATCGCCGACATGGTGCCGTGCCGCGGGGGCGCCATTCTGCTGGGCCGCGATGCCGGCGAGTTGCGCGCGGCCGCGGCATCGCTCGCCACCGCGGGCCCGCTCGACGAGCTGATCGGGCGCGTCTGGCGTGAAGGCGCCGTGGTGGAACCGGCTGCGCGCGTGGTGGCCATGGCGCTCTACGTTCGCGGTGAAATCGCCGGCTTGCTGGCGGCCTGGTTTCCCGCCGAAGAGGCGGTGAATCTATCCGACCACCGGGACACCTTGAGCGCCATCGGAACGTTGGCCGCGGCGGCGCTCGAGAACGTGCGCGACGTCGAGCGTCTGCAAGCTGAGAATGCCTCGCTGCTGGACCGGCTGGGCGCGGGAGAGACCGGCATGGTGGGAGAGAGCCCGGCCATCCGCAAGCTGCTGCGGATGGTGGAGCGCGTGGCGCCGCAAGACACCCCGGTCCTGATACTCGGAGAGAGCGGCACCGGCAAGGAACTGGTGGCGCGCGCGCTGCACCGGCACAGCGGGCGCTCGGCGAAGCCTTTCGTCGGGATCAACTGCGCGGCGCTCACCGAGACGCTGCTCGAGAGCGAGCTGTTCGGTCACGAAAAGGGCTCGTTCACCGGCGCCATCGCGCTGAAGAAAGGCAAACTCGAAATCGCGCAGGGCGGCACCGTGTTTCTGGACGAAATCGGCGAACTGCCCGTGACGCTGCAGGCCAAGCTGCTGCGCGTGCTGCAGGAACGCGAGTTCGAGCGGGTGGGAGGCACGCACACTTTGAAACTGGACATCCGGCTGCTGGCCGCCACCAATCGCGATCTCGCGGCCGAGGCCCGGCGCGGCGTGTTTCGCGAAGATCTGTTCCACCGGCTCAACGTGGTGGCTCTGAGCGTACCGCCGCTGCGCGAGCGGCGCGACGATATTCCGGCGCTGGCGCGACACTTCCTGGGTCTTTCCGCCGCGCGATGCCGGCGCCGCGTGGCCGGGATATCGGCGGACGCGGAGCGTTACCTGATGAATTACTCCTGGCCGGGGAACATACGGGAGCTGGAAAACGCCATCGAGCGCGCGGTGGTGCTGGGGCAGTCCGACACCCTGCTGGCGGAGGATTTGCCGGAAACGGTGCTGGAAGCGGCGGCCGTCCCGGAAGTGCCGGGAGCGCTGCAATCGTCCATTACGGCGACCAAGCGCGAGGCGATCCTGGCGGCCTGGCGCGAAGCCGGCGGCGTCCACGACCGCGCGGCGGACCTTCTGAATCTCCACCCCAATTCGCTGCGGCGGTTGATCCGCACATTGAAGCTGCGGGATGTGCTGCGGTAAAGGCGGGACCACACGAGTGCGCGCCACTCCATCAGCGCCGATGGTCCGTGAGAAATGACGGCTAGCGATCCGCGGAAACCAGGCGGTCGTTGCGAACGAAGAGGCGCGCCCCGTCGATCTCGGCGGCTTGCCGGTAGTCGCGAGCTACGGCCTGGCGCAACTCCTCGAAGGTTTCGTATCCGGCCACGGAACGATCGGTGTAGGTGAAGTCGCCGGGGCCTACGGCGTCCACGAAGAGGGCCGGTTTGGAACGCCGGAAATCGCTCAGATAGACGTCGCGGTAATACCGCTGATAGGCCGCGGGTTCGATCTGCAGTACCGAGTCGGCGAAGCGCGTGCCGGGAGCGCGGCGGCTTTCAATGTGCAATCCCGCGCGCCATCCCCAGACTACAACGGTGTCGCGGTCCGATGTGTAGCGCCGGATGGCGGTGGGCAAGGGCGCCGCGGGGGCAAAGTAGCCTGCGTCCCAGCCGTCGTCGAGGTGCTCGCGCAGGGCTGTAGGCACAAGGCAGGTGAGCAGCACGAAACAGGCGATTCCGAGGCGCTCCAGGCGGACTGCGGAGCGCGGCGCACGGGTTTGGAGCCAGGTCCGCATCCATAAGAAGGCCGATGCGGTGACAAGCCCGGAAGGCACCACCAGAAAGAGCTCATAGTGCATGAACTCCCTGCCCGGCGCGGCCACCGCCGTGAAGCCGGCCGCGAGGAGCAGCCAAGCGGCCAGAGCCAGTTCGGCGGGTTCGCGCAGACCCGGTGTGTTTTTCCGTGGGCGCGAGAGCGCCGGCGAGGGCGTCCGCCCCACTTTGGCGGCGCGCATGGCCAAAGCCGCGGCGGCGGCCAATCCGGCCACCCAGACCACCAGCATGCCCAGCTCGTAGGCTCCCAGATTGCTGATATGGAAAAGCCGGTTCCAGGCGGTCTGAATTCTGCCGGCGGGCGTTAGCGCCGCCACGCCGGTATAGGCGGCATTCTGGCGGAAGTAGGAAATCCAGAAATAGGGCAGCACGCCGCACCAAAGGAACATCGCCAGAAAAGCGGCCGGCACCAGCGCGGCGCCGCCGGCGAGGGAGGCCAGGGCCGCCGTCCGCTGCGATTTGCGCCAGGCAATCACCGCCGCGATGGCGAGAATGGCGGCTTCGACCGGCAGCGCCTGCAACTTCGCGAACATCATGGAGCCCGCCACAATTCCCGCCAGCGCGATGCGCCACTGGCCTTGCGCGCTCGCGGCCCGATACTCGCCCGCCAGCAGACAGAGAGCCGCGGCGCCGAGGAAGACGGCCACATGTTCGCTCGAACAGTGCAGAAAATCGGCATCCCAGGCGAAGACGTAGAAGCAGAACGACGGCATCAGCACGATGGATGCCGCGCGTTCGCCGAGGAAGCGCCGGTAAATGAGCCAAAGAAAGGCCAGGGTGCCAAAGACCAGCAGCGTGCCGGTGAGGCGCGACGAAACGTAGGTCAACGGCGCACCGAACCAGGCCGGAATCGACTGCGCATAGACATTGAGCGGGCCGCTGGTCATGGCGTCGAAAGAGCGGAAGGCCACCGGGTCGAGGGGCACGCGCATAGCGGAGGCCAGCAGGAATGCCTCGTCGGGATTGAAGCAGTCGTAGCACAGCAGGGGCAGGCGGGCGAGCAGGAGGGCGCCCAGAATGAGAGCCAGGAACAGAGGCGGCCGCCCGCGGCCGCGCGGGCGGGCGGACCGCAACGCTACCGCCAGGATGGCGAGCACCAGCGGGCTGAGACACAGCGTCCAGAAAATGCCCACGTAGAGAGAGTCCGGACAATGAGTGGCGATCCAATGGTCGAGCGCTCGAGAGGCTTCGAACACCGGGCCCAGATTCGTCACCTCGGGCGAAGCGAGCATTCCTGCCGTAGTATAGCGGACCGGCATCGGCTGTAAAAATCGGCAGGGAGGTCACTTGCAAAAACCTTTTGGATTAGTTGAATCCCGGCCAAGGCCCTGCTACCATGCGGTTACTGGAAGGTAGCCCATGAAACGCATCGTCAGACTTACCGGGCTTTTCGCCGTTCTCAGCGCGTTGCTTCTCGCGGCCGACGTAGCCGGCACGTGGAAGGGAGCGTTCGACTTCAACGGGACCAACGTGCCATTGACCATCACTCTCAAGACCAGCGGTGAAGCCGTCACTGGGACCGTCGAAGGGTTGCCCACGCCGGTCGCCGAAATCCATGATGGCAAGCTGCAGGGCGACACGATTACTTTCTGGGTGACGACCGACTACGACGGGTCGACCTATAAGCTCCTCTACAAGGGGAAGGTGTCGGGCGACCAGATTCAGTTTACGTTCGGCACGGAAGACGACAGTTGGAGTACCCAGTTGACGGTCAAACGCGGTTCCTAGTCAGACCAAACCTTACCACGGGTCACGAGCAGCTGAGAGCCCGAGGGTCGAGCCGTTAGGCGTTATCCAAAGGGCTAAGCCGTTACGTCGAGGTAAACTGGTTGCATGATGCGGCCGGACGCGGGCGCCGGGCTCCGCGGGCACCAATCCGTCGAACGCTTCTTCCAGTTCGCGCTGTTGGGGCTGGTGGCCAGCGGATACCTGGCGGTGGCGGGCTCGGGGTACCTGGATGGGCCGACCATGGCGCTGACGGCGGCCGCCCTGGTGTTGCGCGGCCTGATGGTCTGCGGCTGGGTGCGGTTGAACCTCAGCGGGCGCGCGGCCACGCTCATCGGCCTGGGCTACGCGGCGTTCTTTGCGGTGGACTATTTCCTGCTCTCGCGGGATTTCCTGTTCGCGACGGTGCACCTGGTCTTTTTCCTGGCGGTGATCAAGATCCTGACGGCGCGCACCCACCGGGACGACCTTTTCGTCGCCGCGATCTCGTTCCTGGAATTGCTGGCGGCGGCGATTCTTTCGATCAATGTCAATTTCTTCGTGTTCCTGGCTCTCTACCTGACGTTCGCCATCGCCTCGCTGACCAGTTCGGAGATCCGGCGGTCGGTGGAGCGCTCGGCCACTACCGCGCGCCGCGGGCTGAAGGGCTTCCACGTGCGGCTGGCGCTGCTCACGGTGTGGGCCACGGCGGGCATTCTGGCGCTGACGGCGGGGATGTTCTTCCTGCTGCCGCGCACGGCCGACGCGGCGTTTTCGCGCCTGGTCGCGCACCGCATTTTCATCCCGGGGTTATCCGGCGAGGTGACGTTGGGGGAGATTGGGGAGCTCAAGACCAGCTCGCGCGCGGTGATGCACATTTCGATGTACGTGAACCAGTCGGCCGCGCCGCTCAAATGGCGCGGCGGCGCCATGACGGAATTCGACGGCAAAGCCTGGTTCGATCCGGAAGGCAGCCCGAAACTGCTGCGCGTGGAGAACGGACAGGCCGAGCTGCGGCCGCCAACGGCGCTGCCGGGAGCGCGCCGCATCAGCTACGGCGTGGAATTAGAGGAGCTGGATTCCACCGCGTTGTTCTTCGCGGGCGCGCCGGAGCGCGTGGCCGGACTGCCGGACGACTCCGTCAAGGAGACCCAGACCGGCTGCTTCCGGCTTTTGCACACTCCTCCGCCCGGTTTCCGCTACGAAGCCTACAGCCTGGTGGAAGAGCCTCCGGAGACGGCGGCCGCGCCGATTCCCGCGCCCATCCTGGATCTCGCCAGCCGCGCGCAAGACTTGCAACTGCCGCGGCTCGATCCGCGCATCGCTCTTCTGGCGCACGGCATGGCCGGAGGGGCCACCACCGACCTGGGCCGCGCCCGCGCCATCGAAGACCATCTGCGCTCCGATTACGGCTACACGCTGCAGCTTCCCGATCACACCGTGGCCGACCCGCTGGCTTACTTCCTGTTCACGCGCAAGAAAGGCCACTGCGAGTATTTTGCGTCGGCCATGGCGGTGATGCTGCGCAGCCTGGGAATTCCCGCGCGCATGGCCACGGGATTCCAGAGCGGCGTGTACAACCCGCTCTCGGAGCTGTGGCTGGTGCGCGCCTCCGACGCGCACACCTGGGTGGAAGCCTGGATTCCCGGTTACGGCTGGACGACCTTCGACCCGACGCCGGCCGATCCGAGCCAGCACGGTCCCACGCTGCTATCCAAGATGGGGCTGTACTTCGATGCCGCCGAGACCTTCTGGCAGAAATGGGTGGTGGGCTACGATCCCAGCCGGCAGGGCACGCTGGCGGACCGGGTGCTGAGCATCCGCTGGCTGGACGGCCTTTCGGTGACGGCATTCGGTTGGGATGTTCGCGGGAAGGCCTGGCTGAAGCGCTACGGCCCCGCGGCCGGGGCGGTTGTGGTAGCGGGGCTGTGTTTCTGGCTGGTGGCGCCGCGCCTGGTACGCCTGGTGCGGCTGCGCCGCCGCGTGCAGCGATTGCGCAGCGGGGAAGCGCAGGGGGCGGATGCCACGCTGCTGTATGAGCGCATGCTGCGCGTGCTGAAGCGCCAGGGATTTCAGAAGCCCGCCTGGTTTACGCCGGTGGAGTTCGCGCGTTCGCTGGGGGGCACGCCGCTGGGCGCGGCGGTGGTGGAGTTTACTTCGGCTTACAACGCGCTGCGGTTCGGAGGGCGAACGGAAGTGGCGCCGCGGTTGTCGGCGCTGCTGGACCAGTTGGAGCGGGGAAAGGGCTAGGGGAGCGCCCGCTTCCGAACACCGTTAACTGAAACGGCCGGGCATCCGGATAAGCTTCCCAAATGGCCGCTTCGAGGCCGCCGGCGGCACAAGTACGGGTAGGCGACGTTTCGCTCATGTGGTCGGCAACTGCCGTGACCGGCGTGTCACGGGAGTGATCGCCAAAGCTGCGTGAACCACGTCTGACCCCACTCCGTGATGTCACAGCCAAGGCGCGTCCTCTGTTCGTGTTTAATCGCGTGACGGCCGCAGCGGTTATCATTCTAGTTGGCTGGCGGTTTCCCGGCTTGCGCTCGCGGATCTCGGAATGGACAGCTCTACCCCTTTCGTACCGCGGTCTTCTGAGGCGGGGGGTACTGATGAAGAAGCATACGAAGCTCGGCGTCCAAGAGGATTTTTTCAAGGTGCCTACTGAGGCATCCCACCGGAAGCTGCAAATCGCCGCTGGTTACTTCGATTCTTACATGAACGTCCTCGCACGCGACCGGGATGTGGGATACGCAGACCTGTTCGCGGGTCCAGGTCGCTACGAAAACGGTGAGAGTTCAGTGCCCGTAGCGATATGCGAACGGGTGGTCGCCGACGAGCGACTGCGCAGGTTTGTCAGACTTTGGTTTAACGAAGCAGATCCTGAGCTGAATTCGAAGCTAAGGCGAAACATCGCGGCAGTCGAGGGAATCTCCAGCTTGAAACACGCCCCCAATGTCACTAGGATCGTAATCTCCAAGACGCTTGCGCCACGCATGGAACGGTTGAGCATTCCCACCTTCGTGTTCGCGGACCCCTGTGGCTATAAAGGACTATCTCTCCGGCTGGTCGCCGCTGCGCTAAAGGGATTTGGAAACGATTGCCTGTTCTTCTTCAACTACAACCGAGTGAATATGAAACTCGGGTATCCAGTCATGGATGAATCCATCGACGAGTTTTTCGAGCATGAGAGGGCCACTGTTCTGAGAGAGGAAGTCAGAGTGCTCGACCCACCTGCCCGCGAGAAAAGGGTCCTGCGAGCAATTGATGAAGCCTTGCGGCATGCCGGCGCATTACCACTCACTTTCGCATTTCGAACACGCGAGGGCGGAGGCACTAGTCATCACCTAGTATTCGCATCGAAGAACAAAAAGGGGCTGGGCATCATGAAGCGACTTATGAATCAGGCCAGCTCCGATATTATCGATGGTGTAGGGTCGTGGGACTTCGATCCAAAAGACGAGGGAAAATCTCTGCCACTGTTCTCTGGACTGGACGAGATACGACAGAGGGTAGTCGCCGTATTCGCCGGCAGGGTGCTCCCCTTTGAACAGATCTTGGCTGAAGAGGCGGCATCCACTCGGTATACCGACTCGAATTATCGCGACGCTTTGTTAGAACTTGAGGACGAGGGACGAATATTAACAGATCCGCCCGCGGAGAAGAGGCCGTTGCAGGCGGGAGGTCACAAACGCACATTGTCGGGAAAGGTCCGAATAACATTCCCAAAATGAGAGGTTCACATGGCTGTTAAATCATCGATAGAATGGACCGAGTCGACCTGGAATCCATCAACCGGCTGCGATGCGATCAGCCCCGGCTGCGAACATTGCTATGCGGAGAGGCTTTCGCTCCGTTTAAAGGCAATGGGGCAGCAGAAGTACTCAAACGGCTTCAAGCTAACGCCACATCCGGACACCCTGCAACTTCCACTGAGGTGGAAGAAGCCGCAGCGAGTTTTTGTAAACTCGATGAGCGATCTCTTTCACAACGACGTGCCCTTGGACTACATTTGGCGGGTCTTTGAGACAATGGCGCGTGCACATTGGCATCAGTTTCAAGTCCTGACTAAGCGTTCTGGGCGGCTTCTTGCCCTGACCGAGAAACTCGATTGGCCGTCAAACGTCTGGATGGGAGTGAGCGTGGAAAGCGCGCAGTATAAGACCAGGATCGACCATCTTCGGGAAACCGGTGCAAAGGTGAAGTTCTTGTCCCTTGAGCCGTTACTTGGCCCCTTGGGCGCATTGGACCTGCGAGGGATTGACTGGGTCATTGTGGGAGGAGAATCGGGTCCAGGAGCAAGGCCGATGGACACCGAGTGGGTGCTAAGTGTCCGTCGACAATGCGAGCGCGCCGGCGTGCCGTTCTTCTTCAAACAATGGGGGGGAGTGCAGAAAAAGCGAACCGGCCGCAAACTGAACGGTCGCACTTACGACGAAATGCCTGTGCCATTGCAACCCACCCAGGCGCTGGTAGTGCTTTAGTCGATATTGCAAACACGGCACATGGTAGTGGGAGCCCTCCGCTGTGTCAACAGCCCTTCGGATTACTCCCGTGATGTCCCCGTCACGTCATTTGACGAGAAACGCCCAAACCGTAGCAATGCCCGATACGGACTATTTCGGCACTTCGCTCATGAGGGCCAGCAGATTGCGGTCAGGGTCGCGGAAAAAGGCCATCCAGAGCTCATGCGTGGGCATGCGCGCGACCAGGTGGGGTTCGCCTTCGAAGGCGGCGCCGCGCGAGGTCATGGCCTCAAAAGCGGCGTGGATATCGGGCACCTTGAAATAGAGGATAGAGCTAAACTGCTCGCCGGGTTTCTCCGAGCCGGTGAGCATGAGGCGCACGCCGCCGCAATCGAAGAAGCCCATAT